>TBL_comb47_HYPODRAFT_10000310_pt1 | contig 64089 bp, 47 predicted proteins | sample TroBogypolimnion_40_FD_10682 | JGI IMG/M metagenome (IMG submission 10682)
TATTGAAGACTTAATCATACAAGAAAGGTCTTTGGAACTTGCTTTCGAAGGCAAGCGTTGGTTTGATCTGGTTCGTATAGCTACCCGCCGTAATGATCCTTCTTATCTGGCCAATAAAGTAGCCGCAAAATTTGCAGGTACATCTGACTATGATGCTATTCGTTCTAAGTTAATGGATCCGGCAAACTGGTATTTGCCATTTAAATAATACTTTAATACAAATTACAATAAAAACCAGGGGATTTTAGAAAATAGTTCTAAAATTCCTTGGTTATTTGAATAATTAAGAGTTTTTTTATTGAGTGTTTATAGTTTTTTCTTCTCGATTTCACTTCCCTTCAGCAGAAAAGGTTGGTAATTGATGGACGATCTGCTATCTTACAGCATAACGAAATTTTTATCTGGGTTTAATTAGAAAATAAGTTGTTTTCGGGCCTGTTTTGTGTATGCACAACAGGTTATTTGAAGGATTATATTCTTGTTTATGGGAATTCTTGTAATATCTTTATGTGTTCTTTCTAATAAATATAATTGTAATTAATTTTAATCATTTGAACTAAAAATTATGAAAAAACTCTTTACTTTTTTATTGAGTGCCTGTATTTGTACTGTAGCTATGGCACAATCAGTTAGGCCTGAAGCGGTAATTGCCAAAGCCGGTACAGTAAAACCTGTTATTGATGGCGTTATTGATGATGTTTGGGCTAATGTAGCGAAACAAAATGTAGTACTGCCTTTTAAATTAGAGACTCCAACCCTTGGTGCTGAAGGTGAAGTATACTGGAAAGGCCTTTGGGATGAAAATGGAATGTATATTCTTGTTGTTACCAATGATGATGTATGGTTTCCAATTTGGGCTCAAACTGCATCAACAAACACATACGAGTTTGATAAAGTTGAACTTTATTTTGATACCAACTACGTATTGGCCGATGGTCTTGGAGGTCAGGCCGGAACAACAGGGAACAGGCAAATAGCACCGGACCCTACCAATGGTAAACTTGACGGAACGATGTTAACTACAGCAATTCAGTCTGGTACTGTTCAATATGCCTATAATGTTGCAAATCCTGCATGGAACGTTGAATTCTTTATTCCCTGGGAAGCTATTCCAGACAAAGATGGTGTCTTGTTTGATAAAACTGGAACCATGGGTTTTGATGTTAACATTACTGACAGTGACGGTGACGGCAAAGGTCGTAAACGTGCCTTGTGGTCAAATGATGGAACCCGTGGTGTAATGGACGAAAACTGGAACAACATGGACGAAGCCGGTCACTTGACCTTTGACGGTGCTGAAGCTTTGGTTTATGTTGATGTAGTATCTATAACCGGAGGAACAACAATTACTGCTAATGGCGGAACTCTGCAATTGACTACAGCTGTTACTCCAACTGATGCCACCAATCAAAAAATGAAATGGACTTTAACCAATGGTACAGGTAAAGCATCTATCAGTTCTACCGGTCTTGTCACCCCGATTCTTAATGGTACTGTAACTGTAGTAGCTGCTGCTACCGATGGTGGATGGGCTCAATCAGATCCTCTTGAAATCACAATCAGTGGTCAGGTTCTTACTCAGAATTCCATCTGGAATACACTTAACCTGGTTCAAAACTGGAATTTCAATACCGATATCACCTCATGGGGTGGCTGGTGGGATGGTGCAACACAGATTCCACCTGTTGTTCAGGATGGCGTAGTTGTAATGTCAACTGATGTTAATGCCGATACCTATGACTATCATTATCAGTTTAACCAATCAGGATTATTTACAGCAACTCCTAATATTCCTTATACCGTGAAATTCAAATCATGGTCAACTGAAACAAGAACGAATACATTAGACTTTGAAGACACTGCAGCTTTGAATTACAATCGTTATGGTGCAAGTACAGATCCTGGTAATGTTGGTGGCAGATCAGAATGGGCCTATACCACAACTACCGATCCAACCTGGTTTACTTTCCATGTAACATTTGATCAGATTGTTCCTACTACAGTTCAAAAAATTCAGTGGCTGGAATCAGAATCAACTTCTACTGTTTATCTGGACAGTGTTCTTTTAATCAGTGATGCAGACCTTGCTTTGGTACCAACAGCAAATGCAATACAACATACAGTAAACTCATTCAGCGTTTCTCAGCTAAACAATGTAGTGACTGTTGCACAAATGGCTTCAAACATTACCAACGTTGCTATTTACAATGCTCTTGGACAAAAAATGATGGAAAAAGCTCCTAATGGAACTATGGCTAAATTTAACGTAAACAGTCTTCGCGAAGGTGTTTATTTCGTAAGATTAAGCGATGGCAGCAGTCAGAAGTTTATGAAATAACCATTCAACAGATTGAATTAATTAATCGCAAAATGGGTTGACTATAGTGTAGATTAATAATTCCGATATTAAACCTCAAACACCCTGAAAAGTGCTTGAGGTTTTTTTTGCCTTTTTTCTTCTGTTATAGAGATAATACGAATCATATTAAATTGTTGTGGGATAGCAAATTCAATGATAATTATTTTTAAAAAATCTTACTTTTTTAATTCAATCCTAGTAAACTGGCCATGACCCCCGCAGCCCTAATCTTATTTATCTTATAATTACTGGTTGTCTTACATGAGTGATGATTACAATCCCGATAACTATCGGGACTATTTTCATAAGAAAGATAAGATTAAGACTGCGGTGGTCATGGCCAGTTTACTAAGATTATTTTAAAATAATCCTGCCCGATGCTGGCGGGAAGATTTTTTCAGAATAAACATACCTGAATATTGATGTGATCCCAAGTCCACTGGACCCCGAAACAATGTCACGTGATCCGAATCAAGGAGAAACATTGGAAATATAGGAATGATCGGAAGTTGTTACAAAGACCATTGACCTATACCAATTCCATATAAAAAAAACATTATCCAATCGTTTTAAATACAGAAAGCCACAACCTTGTACTTATAAAGTACTAAAAAAGTACTTAAACACAGGTATTAATCTATATTATTTAATACTTTATGGCAAAGATAAAACGAAACAATACTAAGTCCTATCGTCAAAATTAGGCATTAAGCAGTTCAAAGGTTAAAGGTAAAAAGGTTTTTAAAATCTTACGCTTTCCTGTTGAAATAAGGATGTTGGTTTCAATAATAAGATCCAGCACGAATAACGAAAATGCACATTTATAAAAAGTGCCTCAGTGAATAACATCATAAATTCATTTTTATAACAGAGTATGGAGAAAACGAAAAAGCAGAAAGTGGCTTTTCTTAAGGATCGATAATTTCTTTCGCAAAGTGCTGAACTCAAAAGCTGCATAATGTCCGATAAATACTGAAAATAAATCAGGAAGGATATTCATCGGAATACCTTTATCGGGCCAATATATTACAAAAGGCCTTGTAAAGATGAAATTCTTTGAATATAAATGAAAAATAATTGTAAAATAGTGTTATAATTCAATAAATACAATTTATATTTGTTTTGAACGAATTAATCTTTATTCATTTATATTTAACTTAAAACTAAAAAATTATGAAAAAACTCTTTACTTTTTTGTTAAGCGTATGTGTCTGTTCTTTTGTTGTTGCACAATCGGTAAGGCCGGAAGCAGTAATTGCCAAGGCCGGTACAGTTAAACCGGTTATTGATGGCGTTATTGATGATTTGTGGGCAACTGTTGAACAGCACAATGTAAACCTGCCCTTTAAGTTAGAAAAACCAACCCTCGGACCAGAAGGTACTACTTACTGGAAAGCTCTTTATGATGATACCGGTATGTACATTCTTATTGTTGCCAATGATGATGTATGGTTTCCATATTTCGCTCAAACTGCGGATGCAAACAATTATGACTTTGATAAAATTGAACTTTATTTCGATACCAACTACGTTTTGGCCGATGGTCTTGGAGGTCAGGCCGGAACTACAGGGAACAGGCAAATAGCACCGGACCCTACCAATGGTAAAGTTGACGGAACAATGTTTACTACTGCTGTTCAGAGTGGTACCGTTCAATATGCCTATAATGTTGCAAATCCGGCATGGACCACTGAATGGTTTATTCCCTGGGAAGCAATTCCTGATAAGGATGGTGTTTTATTTGATAAAACTGCCACCATGGGTTTTGATATTGACATTACCGACAATGACAATGATGGTCAAAGCCGTAAACGTATGATGTGGTCAAATGACGGAACCCGTGGTGTTATGGACGAAAACTGGAACAACATGGACGAAGCAGGCCATTTGACTTTTGCAGGTGCAGAAGCTTTGGTATATGTTGATGTTATAACCCTTGGAGGTGGAAATACAATTACAACAAATGGCGGAACTCTGCAGTTGACTGCTGCTATTACACCTGCCGATGCTACCAATCAGAAATTAAAATGGACTGTAACCAATGGTACAGGTAAAGCTTCTATCAGTTCTACCGGTCTTGTTACCCCGATTCTTAATGGTACAGTAACTGTAGTAGCTGCTGCTCTTGATGGTGGCTGGGCTCAATCTGATCCTCTTGAAATTACAATCAGTAATCAGGTTCTTGATAATAATTCTATCTGGAATACCCTTAATGTGATTTCAAATTGGAGTTTCGAGGATGGAATAACAGGTGGTTTCCCTACAGGATGGAGCGGATGGGTTGACACGGGTGCGGCAGGTACTGCAGGACAACTTCCTCCAACTATAGTTGATGGAGCAGTTTCAATGCAGTGCGGCCTTGCAGGTGATGGTGCTAACTGGCATTACCAACTTAATCAATCGAATTTGACCTGTGATCCTAATGTACCTTATACCTTGAAGTTTAAATCATGGGCAAGTGCCGATGGTACTCCTTGTGCTGTTGACAATGAAGATACTTCTGCTTTGAATTATAATCGTTATGGAGCATCAAACGATGCGGAAGCTGTAGGTGGAAGATCTGAATGGCATTATACTGTAAATTCTACACCAGCCTGGTTTACTTTCCATGTCACATTTGATCAGATTGTTCCTACAACTGTTCAGAAACTTCAGTTTATGAATTCACTTTCAAACAATATTGTTTATCTGGACAGCGTACTTTTAATTAAAGATTCCGAGCTGGCAATGGTGTCTACTGCTAAAGCACTTAGCCTTAATTCATTGAGAGTTTATCCAAACCCGGTTGACAACACAAATCTGTTGACTGTTGAATTAGGTACAATGGATGCTAAGGTTGGTATTTACAATGCTCTTGGACAAAAATTAATTGAAAAAGTAGCTAATGGTTATATTGCTAAGTTTAATGTAAGCAGCCTTGAAAAAGGTATGTATTTCGTGAAATTGAGTGATGGAACCAGTCAGAAGTTTATTAAATAGTTTTTGAATTAGTACAATGATAAAAAGCCTTGCGTTCCCGCAAGGCTTTTTTTATGATTTTGATTTTTCGTTAATACATCTGATTTATTTTCTTTGGTTTTATTCATTATCGACTTTCATCAATTCAGGGTATGAAAAATAGAGACATATTTGGTATATTTACAGTCAAACTTTGATCCCATATTTATTGAAATGCATATAAAAACAAGCTTTTCTAAAAAGGAACATACTGATTCGGGTTTGGCATTACTACTTATAACTTTATTCGTTGGTTTGCGGTTAGGTAATCAACTTTTGTTCAGGATAGCAATTGCTGAAGTGTTTGTATTACTTATTGCCCCTGTAATTATATATCCTATTACCTTTCTATGGCTAAACAGTTCTGATTTGTTGGGGAAGGTTTTATCGAAAATTCTTATTACGGTAATTTTCTTTTTATTTGTTTGTCCTGTTGCCCTGATCCGTAGAGCATTGGGCAAAGATACTCTAAGATTAAAGGAATTTAAAAAGGGTAAAGATTCTGTATTTACAGAGCGTAATCATACTTTTACAAAGTCTGACTTGAGCATACCTTATTAACTTAACAACTCATCCTAATGGAATTTATAAAAGAATTATGGCAATTTCTAAAAGTACGTAAGAAATTCTGGATGTTGCCGTTGATCATTATACTGCTCTTTTTTGCTGTAATTATTGTCTTTACGGCCGGAACAGCCATTGCTCCATTTATTTACAGTATCTTTTAATCCATGGTAAAAGCTGTTTTAGGAATCTCCGCTTTTTATCATGACAGCGCTGCTTCGTTGGTGCAGAATGGAAAGATTATTGCCGCTGCTCAGGAAGAACGTTTCACGCGTAAAAAGAATGACGACAGCTTCCCGGTAAACGCTATTAAATATTGCCTGGATGAAGCCGGAATTGATGCCAATGATCTGGAATGTGTTGTATTTTACGATAAGCCATTTATTAAATTTGAGCGTTTGCTTGAAACGTATCATGCTTTCGCTCCAAAAGGTCTGGTAAGTTTTATAAATGCCATTCCTGTCTGGCTAAAGGACAAGCTTTTTATGAAAAGCCTGATCAGGATGCAATTAAAAGCCATTGGGTTAACCAGCAAAATCCCTGTACTTTTCCCGGAACATCATCTTTCACATGCGGCCAGTGCATTTTATCCTTCACCTTTCGAAGAAGCTGCTATTCTGACTATTGATGGAGTTGGCGAATGGGCCACTACTACGATTTCATATGGGAAAGGTAATCAGATTACGATACTTAAAGAATTACATTTTCCGCATTCACTTGGACTCTTATATTCATCATTTACCTATTATTGCGGGTTTCGGATAAACAGTGGCGAATATAAACTGATGGGTCTGGCTCCCTATGGTTTTTTCGGTTCAGATCAGGTAGAAAAGTATAAGAAATTAATATTAAATAAGCTGATTGATGTTCGTCCTGATGGCTCAATCCTGTTGAATATGAAATATTTCGACTTTGCAACCGGACTGTCCATGTGCAACAATAGGAAATGGGAGGAATTGTTTGGCTTGAAGCGACGAAATGAGGAAAGTGAAATTACACAGCCCTACATGGATCTTGCCCTTGCAATTCAACAGATAACAGATGAAATTGTATTGAAACTTGCAGCCACGGCCAAACAACTTACAGGATGTAAAAATCTGGTCATGGCTGGTGGTGTTGCCCTCAACTGTGTGTCAAACGGGAAGATTTACGAAAGCGATATTTTCGAAAAAATGTGGATACAACCTGCTGCAGGCGATGCAGGAGGATCATTGGGAGCAGCCCTTTCAGCATGGTATTTGTATCTGGAAAATGAACGAATTGTTGATCAAAATGATTCGATGCAGGGTTCCTATTTAGGACCTTCCTATGTTGATAAGGGAATACTAAAACTCATACATCGTTACGAAATCAAGCATACTCATTTTGAAAATTTCGATGAGTTGGCACAACATACTGCAGCACTAATCAACTCAGGCAATGTAATCGGATGGTTTCAGGGACGGATGGAATTTGGACCCCGTGCACTTGGAAACCGCAGCATTATTGGTGATGCCCGTAATCCTGAAATGCAGAAAAAGATGAACCTTAAAATAAAGTTTCGTGAAAGTTTCAGACCATTTGCCCCTGCTATTCTTGAAGAGGATATTGGCGAATTTTGTCAGTTTAATGCGACTTCACCCTACATGCTTCTTGTTATGCCTGTACTAGACCAAAGGTGTCTGAAACTGCCTGTAAACTATCAGGATGGGGATATGTACAGCCGTTTATATCTCAAACGGTCAGATGTTCCTGCCATAACACATGTGGACTTTTCAGCCCGTGTGCAAACAGTGAATAGATCAACCAATGAACGTTTCTGGAAAGTGATCAGTGAGTTTAAAAAGCTTACCGGGTATGGAATTATTATAAACACCAGCTTTAACGTCCGTGGTGAGCCAATTGTTTGCTCACCTTTTGATGCCTTCCGTTGTTTCATGAATACTGAAATAGATTACCTCGTATTGAATGATTTTGTATTTGATAAAACACAGTTGATGCATCTAAAAGCTGAATTTGCTAAAAACTATCAATTTAGTGCGGATTAAACCATTCGCAGTATGGTGAATCGGATAATAGATAAAAATATTAAACATTAATAAAAAAACCACCTGGCACATAGGAACACCTAGTTTTATCTTTCTATGTTAACTCTGTGTCTATGTGGTTCACTAAATATAAACAAATGAAAAGCATTAAATCGAAGCCAATCCTCCAATTATCAAAGGGAAGACGAGTGATTTTCAGTATTATTTCAGTCCTGCTTCCATTCATCTTTCTGATTTTGCTTGAACTGATCCTGAGGATTTCAGGATATGGGGATAATTTTTCGCTTTTTGTCAATCATCCCGATAAGGGTTTTGAAAACTATACTGTTGTAAATCCTGATATCGGGAAGAAATATTTTCAAAAGTACGCCTATTCTACTCCGCTCAAAGATATGTTTTTGAAGAAAAAGCCGAGTGATGTTTTTCGCATTTTTGCTATGGGAAGCTCTTCAGTCGTGGGATTCCCCTATGGCAATAACCTGGCGTTTACGCGCATATTGAACGAACGCCTTCGTGATGCCTATCCGGGTAAAAAGATTGAGATTGTAAATACAGCAATAACAGCCATTAACAGTTTTACGCTGGCAGATTTTATGCCACAGATTATTGATCAAAAGCCTGATGCAATACTCATCTATGCCGGTCATAATGAGTTTTACGGTGCTTTTGGAGCAGGATCGAATGAAGCTGTTTTTCACAGTCCTTTAATGATCCGAATGCATTTGTATATGATGAATTTCAAGGTTTATCAACTTACTTTTAATACTATTGGTAAGTTTACTGGAATGATTGGTCATATGGATTCAGGCTCAGAGAAACGTGGAACGCTAATGAGCAAAATAGTCAAAAATGCAGATATCGTTTATGGAAGCAAACTATATAAGGAAGGCATCAACAATTATGAACAAAACCTGGATCGGATGTTGTCGATGGCGAAACAGCAGAAGGTTGAAGTTTTTATCAGTGATCTGGCATGTAATTTATGCGATATAAAGCCGTTTAAATCAGTTTCGTCTGATGGATTAAAAGGAGCTGAAGAATATTATAATGAGGCCAAAAAACAGGAAGCTCAAGGTAATATTCAAAAGGCAAAAGAAAACTATATTCTGGCACGCGATTACGATTGTATTCGTTTCAGGGCTTCGTCTGACATCAATAGTATTATCCAGAAACTGGCAGACAAATATCAGGCTCATTTTGTTCCAACATTAGATCTTTTCAATTCAAATTCGCCCAAAGGAATTGTAGGTGAAAGTTTAATGACAGAGCATTTACACCCGAATATTACCGGGGCATTTCTATTGTCAGAATCGTTTTACAAGGAAATTACAAAATCAAAACTAATTGCTTCTGAAATTAATTCATCGACCGAAAAGAGCTACAATAACTTCATAAAGGACTATGGGTATACCCAACTTGATTATTTGCTTGGGAAACACCGTATCACAAATCTAAAATACCATTGGCCATTTGTTGATGAGTCAAAATCCTATACTGATTACCGTGAAATATACAGACCGTCTGGGAAAATCGATTCGCTGGCATTTACAATTATGGCAAAGCAATCAATAAACTTAACCGAAGCTCATGAACAACTTGCTGAAAGATATGAAAAAAACGGGGATCTATTCAATGCCTATAAGGAATATAACAGTTTAACTGAAATCTGTCCGTATTGGAGCCCTTATTTCAGAAAAGCGGCTGACTGTTTACTGAAGATGAATGACCTTACCAGAGCTCTCCGTTTCTTTGAGCGATCGACGGAGAATAATAATGAAAGCTTTTATGCTCATTACCGTGCCGGTGAAATCTGCATGATAAAAAATGACCAGGAAGCTGCATTACTGCATTTCCAGAAAGCTCAGTCAGTTGCAGATGCACAGCAAAAACAAAAGACATTGATCAAAATCTATCAAACGTTGAGCTATTTAAACCGTGCTTCGGAAGGGAAGGAGATATTGGCCTGGTACAGAAAACAAAATCCGAATCAAGGTATTCCGGTGCCACAAAGAACATATACATACCAAAACTACATTCCGCTGCCTGTAAAATCAATTGTTGCTGAGGCGCAGGGTTTCATCGATCGAAAAGAAATAGATAAAGCTATCGATTTGCTTCTCAGTTCACTCGAAATTGAAGAAACGGCAGTTGTAAACAGAATGCTTGGAGTACTTTATTCAAAAAAAGGTGAACAGGGAAAGGCACATGAATATCTGAAGAAAGCCTATCCTGAATTTAAATTCGATGCTCAATTTCTCAACGATTTTATCAATATAAGCCTGGCGACAGGTCATCAGGATGAAACAAAAAATGCACAGGAACAACTTAAGAAAATTTAGCGGGGCAACTCTCCTGTTGGATGATTTCAGAACGGTTTGAACTAAATTCTCATGAAGGTAAAGCTATAATTATATCTTCTTTTTTAAATGCGACTTCATATAGAGTGTATCCACCGTGGCATCTAATTTCACTGGTTGAGATTTGCCCAGAATTAAATTACGCAGATCAATCGGTAATGGTTCAACAGCACCTGTTATCAGTTGTGGTATGTTGTAGTTTTTCAGAAATGAATAATAGAATTCAGGATCTTTTTGAGGTAAAACGAATGGCTTGGATGCCTTCCCTGTTTTATCGAAATAACAGAAATAGGGTCGGGTGTAGAGCCCATCCATACGTTTGCTGCTGAATACGAACCAACGGCCAGAACTGCTCCAGCAATGATAACTGTCAGTTTGGGTACTGTTTATATCCATTTTCTCATATTTGCCCGTCTGAAGGTCCAAAAGAAACAAGTCAGCATCTGGATGGTGAATAGTAAAATAACCATATTCCGAAGCGGTGAACATCAGGTATTTCCCGTCAGGTGAAATTTTCGGGAATGTGATGCTTTTTCCAAAGGTCTTTGTCGAGATCACAGTATCTGCTTTTCCCCACACATTTGTTTCAACGTCATAAGGGATCCGCATTAAATTGTATTTGGCTTTGTATTGTGATTCGTAATCGGTTACTGGCGGAGCACTGATGTAATAAAGGGTTTTCCCATCGGCTGACCATACAGGCAGATTTTCTCTGGAGTTAGTCGAGACTTTCGGAGAGGTGGTTACCGTGTTTTTTTCAACATCGTAAACGATGATATCTGATGCCGCATCGGAGACTTCCTGCCTGATAGCTTTCGAAAAGAAACGCTGATTGATGGTATTTACCGAGAAGGCAATGTGCTTTCCGTCAGGATGCCAATTTGGATATCCACCTGCGGATAAAGTATATTTTGTTTTTGTATCGATCTTTTTTAATGTTCCATTGGAGTAAATTACAGTTCCTGAATGTGTTGAACGAACATGAACCATCATGCTCTTTGGATCGTTTTTTGCAAATGAATGACAGTTGATGCAGGTATTATCAATCGATTTATTGTCAATAATGACTGATTCATCAAAGTTTTCAAGATTACGTTGATAGATTCCCATTTCGGACCATAACACATATCCTGTATTTATCAGACGGTAAACCAAATGATTATCAATATCATCTTCAGCAACTTTATTCACAATTGATTTATATTTCTGCCATTTACCATTCTCTTCTTTCGTATAGATGTCAGTGGTTATTTCCTTCCCTTTAGCTTTTGCCAATAGCTCGTGCCATTTCTTGATGTCTATATCAATGATCCCGTTTTTATTCTCAATAGTAATTGGAGCTTCACCATTTGTCGAAAACTTTGCAATAAAAGCAACCCCTTTTTCTTTAATGACGAAATTCAAAGGCGCTATGTTGGGCGGAATCACTATTCCTGAGTAGTCAGGCAAGATTATCGGCAACCGATCATTCTGAGTATAGTTGCTAATATCACTTGAACACGAATAGATAAATACTGTGAACAAAGCGATTGTGAGGATTTGTATTTTTCTATTCATCGAACTTCTGTTTTTTAAGTTGAGCTTTGGTTACATTCGGACTCAGACATTTAAGGTAGTACCAGTAGGTTTCTCCAAAATCTTTTTTTAGTGATTTTGAGGCCAATCGCCAGTTATTGCCAAATGGTTTTATTGCCTTAATAAATGAGGAGAATTGGTCGCGGCGTTGCCTGGTGCATTTAATATCTTCAGATGAAGGTATCTTCTTCGACATGTAGTAATACAGGACCATGGCTTCATCCCATGAACGGGGAAGCGGATATCTGGGAAAAACAATATTTTTGCTTATTTTGCCCGCAAAAGTGCCTAAATCGCCATCCAGTAAACTCGTGCAGACCAAATAATCATAGGCCATTTTGTTTGCCGGATTGGCTTCCAGTAATTTGTTCAGTTTTTCGACATAACTACTTGCTGTAAAATTTCCAAGAGGTTCACATTTTCTTTTCCATGAGAATTCCTGATCTTTAGCAACCAGGGTTGTATCGTCGACATATTTTTGATATTTGGCCACCCAGTCATGATATAACATGTTTTTATCGAGTCGCCGAAGAAAGACTTCTGCCAGTTGGTAATTTCTGTCTATAAGGTTGATTTGTGCCAGACGTTTCATGAGACGAGGACTGTTTGGGAAAATGGTTTGTGCTTCAAAAGTCCAATGTTGTGATTCGTGTATAAATCCCAAATCGTAATACTGATCGCTGCAAATAAATGGCACATCACTTGTAACGGCTCCATCTAAAAATAATCCGGCTGAACCAGCCAATTGATTATAGTTAAATAGATTTTCGGCAAGTTTACCCGTATTTGCCAGTGCTTTATTGTATTCAACGTTGACATATAAGTCATATTCATTCAGACTTTCAGCTGTTTTGATCACATTAACCCAATCGCCGTTTGCGCCATAAAAAGAAACTAAAACCTGGTTCCTCTTTTCAGTATCAATTGTAAAACTCAACGAAACGATAGCTAGCAGCAGAATAATAATAAATTGGATGCTAAGAATGAAGACAGAAGTTTGAAAAAACCTCACTTTGAGCGTATCCGTTTTTGAAGTTTCAATCTTCTCCTGATTGTTTTTTAATTTGAGGTCCTTTGTTTTTCCATGTATTTTTTCAGTATTGCTTTCTATTGACTGAATAGGCTTATTTTCAAATCTCTTTGAAAGTTTAATGTAAATGACTGCTATTAAAATCAGTAAAGGAAGGGTGGCATAAAGTGTATATAACACATAGTCTGGTACATATGAAATAATCATTGGTTTCCTGCTGTGTGTAATAGAATAAACCAGATTGTGGTCGACCAGAAAGATGAATTTGTAGGCAACCCAGGGAATCAGCGCAACAAATGCAGCGAAAACCGGAAGAACCAGAAATTCAACCCAAATATGCGAAAAACGGACTTGTATGAGAATAATCGAAGCTGCGAATACAAAAAGTGCTGCTCCACCAGCCAGATAAAACAAGAATACAGCCATTAAAAAGCTAATAAACAGGCGAATATTAGGAAATCTAAGGATGAGCACCGAAAAGATCCATATGAAAACCGATGCAATTAATAATCTGATACTCGCATAGAATGGGTAATAATAATTACATTGTACTAAAACTGAAAATAGAAGAAAAAGTGCAAATATACCTAAATTCAGTTTTATTTTTCCGGCTATTCGTTGAATGAGGTTTATGGCAATTATTCCCAAAAGAGAAGCTACCAATACAATCAGAAAACTTCCAAATACTTTAAAATAAAAGAATTGGGCTACGAAGGCTGAAATATAATCTGCTATTCCACCCGGATACCTGACGAAACTCTGAAAATACAAAGGATCTGTCAGAAAAGCCGATTGCTGTATGAAATAATGTAATTCTGGATTAATTACTATTGCAATAAAGTACCAGGCTGCCAGTGAGATGATTAAGAGTAGTAAGTTTGTTGTATTCCTAAAATTCAATTGCATGAGGGAAATGTTAAACAATGTTTTACAATTGGACTAACAGTTTGATGACTAAAAATTCAAGCCTCTAATCTATGTCTTATTTGAATAATATCAAAAAGCAAAAACTAAATATTTAGTTTTAAATCAGTTCTGCCTGTCCTTCAATTTCCACAAGCAATTCAGGCCGGCAAATATCTGCAACAACAAAAGAAATAGGTATTTGTGAGAAATATTTAAGGCATACTGAACGCACTGCCTCAATATCTTTCGGATACTTCACATAAACCCGTAGAAAACTGATGCTAGCCTTTTCATTAGTAATAATTCCATGTTTTTGCAGATTGTCCGTCGAGATTAGAGACAAGATGTTTTGAATGGTCATTTCAGTCTGGGTTTCAGGGCACGATTGCTGAAGACTCGCTTGTCCAGTTATTGCTGCGGTTCCTGAAATAAATATACAATTATTGCCTGGAGTGATGAGAATCTTTGCCCGTTCAAATTTTGGCGTTGTTTTACAGAAATCCTTCATAAGGTTGTTGTCAGCCAGGACTTCCTTTGAATAGGAATAGGCATCAAGCTGAACCGGGCTTTTGATGGCGACAACAGAACCTTCGTCCCCGAATTTTACTGCAATCATGTCGATAATGATTCCTCCAAAATCCATACCTATACCGGTGGCAGCAGGAAAGCCGTTTTTGAAACTGGCTTGCCGATAATATTTTGAGCGTACATCATTAAAAATCTGGTAATGCTGGCTTGGTGAATGATCGTGATTAACCGTCCTGGTTATCTGTTCGATATAATTCCATTGGCGGATGACATTGGAAAAGTCCATTTCTTCCTCCTCTAAAATACTGTTCAATTTACGGAATGCCGAATCACTCTGTCTGAAAATATCGTCACTTTCACTGGCATCACCCGCTCCGACAGCAATCACCATCTTCATATGATTACGTTGAATGACAAGCCACGAAGTTTCATCATTCTTTTTGTGAGAAACTTCATCAGATTGTAATCCTGGAATACAGATAAACTCAACCGCAAGCGAAACATTATCAGGTGATTGTGCGATTATGGAAGTAAGAGGTAATTCATCGAAAAAATCTTGAGTGCAAACCAATAATTCTTCCTTTCGCAGAAGATATTCTGAATTATTGGAAATTGATATAAATATTGTCTGTTTAACGATTGAACTCTTCTGAAAACTATTTTGTTTATTTTCAGTAAACTGTCTGTAGCAGTCAGTAAGCTTTTCATTTAACGTAATTCCCTTCTCAGGGGAGAAACATAAGTTTGACAAATCTAATTTAGTAGTTTTGGAATAGGCCATTGATAAAATGCTATAAATAAAATCTCTTTGTGGGTTGTAAAAGTATAAAAATATAGATTTTAAAAAGGGCTGAACGGAATTTCCCGACAGCCCTTTGAATATTATTTGCAGTTTATAGTTACCCGAAGCATTTATTATCGAAAAACTTAACCGGTTCATCGCAGTTTTCACCTTCCACAGTCCACGTATTACCCGATTGGAGCAAATCATCCATGCAGGTGATCTTTCTTGTTTTCTGAACGGTTTCAATCTGTTTCTGCATTTCCTGATCGTATACAGGAGCTGCCACACTTCGGATAACTCCCATTGCTACAGGAAATTCTGGAAGTGCCATATTGATCAGGGCGACCTGCAACCCAAGATTGTCTTCTGCCGGTTCGTGAATCAGGATATCCTTGAGGGTAATTCCGCTTTCACCAATTTTAACTACTTTCAGCCTGCCATTTTCAAGAATCAAACCCTTATCTTCCTGCTCACCAAAAATCATTGGCTGACCTTTTTTTAGAAATAACTGGCGTTCTGCACGGAACTTTGGATCTGATATATGTTCGTGTATTCCATCGTTAAAGATTACACAGTTCTGAAGTACTTCAACAACCGAAGTACCTTTATGCAGAGCTGCCTCAGCCAGTACTTCCTGGGTGTGCTTAATATTGTTGTCGACCGCACGGGCAAAGAAAGTACCGCGTGAACCAAGTACCAATTGTCCTGGAACAAATGAATCTTCTATGGTGCCGAATGGTGAAGTCTTTGTGATCTTGCCCCTGTCAGATGTTGGAGAATACTGGCCTTTGGTCAATCCGTAGATCTTGTTGTTGAACAGGACCAGATTCAGATTGATGTTCCGTCGTACAAGGTGAATGAAATGGTTACCACCGATTGCCAGTGAATCACCGTCACCAGTCATTACCCAAACTGTTAATGCAGGATTTGCTGATTTTACTCCTGAAGCAATAGCCGCTGCGCGACCATGTATGGTGTGAAATCCATAAGTACTCATGTAATATGGAAATCTTGAAGAACATCCAATTCCTGAGATAACCGCAAAATCTTTATGTGCAATGTCCATATCGGCCATTGTTTTCTGAACTGCATTCATGATGGCATAATCACCACAACCCGGGCACCAGCGCACTTCAGCAGCACTTTTAAAATCTTTGGCAGTATAATTAAATTTCGTCATGATTAAGCCTCCAGTAATTTATCAAAGTTCTCAACTAATTCGTGTACAGAGAAAGGAAGACCTTTCATCTTGTTGACCTGGTTGTATTTAAAATCAGGTAATTTATCGCGCAGATAGCTGGCAAACTGACCCATATTTAATTCACATACCACGATCTTTTTAAACTTGCTGAAAACTTCAGCTGTATTTTTAGGAAGAGGCTTTATGTAATTGAAATGTGCCAGGCTGACTTTTTTCCCGGCTGCCTGCATAGCCAAAACAGAACTGATCATGTGTCCGTAAGTGCCGCCCCATCCAATGACCAGCAGATCACCTTCAGGTTCGCCTGCTACTTCAAGTTCAGGAATCATTTCGACCACTTTCTCAACCTTGGCTGCCCTGATTTCACTGTTTCTTTGATGGTTATCAGGATCCTGGTTTACACCACCCGCATTGTTTTTTTCCAATCCTCCAACGCGGTGTTCGAAACCTTCCATTCCAGGGATGGCCCATTCTCTTGCAAGTGTTTCAGGATCGCGGTTATAGGGTAAATAAGTTTCAGGGTTTTTAGCCTTCCGTGGTGTGATTGGAGGAAGTTCACTCATCGTAGGAACTCTCCATGGTTCGCTGCCGTTACCTAAGAATCCGTCGGTTAAGAGTACAACCGGGACCATTCGTTCAAGGGCAATTTTTGCTGAAAGAAAAGCATAGTAAAAACAATCTGATGGAGTGCTTGCAGCCAAAACGACTACAGGGCTCTCTCCATTCCGTCCATATAGGGTTTGTAATAAGTCAGATTGTTCTGTTTTGGTTGGTAATCCAGTTGATGGGCCACCACGCTGAACATTGACTACCACTATAGGTAATTCGGCCATCACTGAAAGACCGAGAGCCTCTGATTTAAGGGCAAATCCCGGTCCTGAAGTGGATGTAACGGCCAGATCACCAGCAAATGCAGCTCCGATAGTGGTACAGATACCAGCAATCTCATCTTCCGCCTGAAATGATTTTACACCCAGGTCTTTCCGTTCGGCCAGGGCCTGTAATATATCAGTAGCAGGAGTAATAGGGTAGGAGCCAATAAAAAGTTCAAGTCCTGATTTCTCAGCAGCGGCAAGTAATCCCCATGCGGTAGCAAGGTTCCCGTTCACATTGCGGTAGATGCCTTTTTCGATTGGGGCAGGATGTACAATGTATTGAGGTGTCATATGCTGTAGATTCATACCGTAATTATATCCGGCATGCACCACGCAAAGGTTTGCTTCTGCAACCAGGGGATTTTTCTTGCCGAATTTTTTCTGAATGAATCCTTCTATATAATCGAGCGGACGATCGAACATCCAGCAGATTAATCCCAATGCAAACATGTTTTTGCAACGTAAAATACTCTTGTTGTCGAGTTCAAGTTCCTTTAGGCTTTCTTTGGTCAGGCTGGTAATCGGAACCGGAATCAACGAATAATCGTTGAGCTTTAGCTCAGTAAATGGGTCATTTGTTTTAAACTGTGCCTTCTCAAAATTCTTTTCACTGAATGAATCCACATCAAAAATGATGGTGCCACCCGGATTCATATATGCAGCATTAGCCTTTAGAGCAGCAGGATTCATCGCAACCAATACATGTGCCAAATCGCCTGGAGTCGTAATCTTCTTCTTTCCAAATTGAACCTGGAAGCCAGAAACGCCACCAACTGTACCTTGTGGTGCCCTGATTTCAGATGGATAATCAGGGAAGGTCGAAATGTCGTTTCCCAATAGCGCCGAGGTATCCGAAAACAGCGTTCCCGTCAATTGCATCCCATCGCCCGAATCCCCCGAGAACCGAATAGCGACTTCTTCCAGTTCAATTACTTTTGTGTTTTTCATTCTAAACTTTTTGAGTTATTAAACATATCTCCCGTTTGTTCACATGCACGTCAGACCTTCAGTCAAGTCAATCATTCCAGTCAAAAGATAACCGTAACATATGATATATATCTTATTTAAGTCCTAAAGATTATCTAAAAATAAATGTGCTTTTGACGCAATAATATCTAATTCATTATCTCCGGCAGTAGCTTGCTTTTTAAAAACGCTGCTAAAATAGCCATTATTTAATAAGACTGATTGGATAGTCTTAATTTTTTGATATGACATATGTCTATGTCTTAATACAAAGTTTATTATTTCGCAGTAAAATTAATCATTCTCTATAACGATCATCAAGTGTATCTCCTTCTTGAAAATTTACTATCTTTCGTCTTGAAATAATCTTTATACAATGTCTGATATTCAGTCTTAGCAATGTACTCTTTGAATTCGGACACCAAATTTCTTATCATTCAGATATTTTTCAGAAAAGAAATAATCCTTCTTTCGACCAACACTGATTGTATCAGGATAAGGATTGCGTCGTATTTACTTCGGATAAATTAAACTATGATTGTTCTGTAACTGTACAAAGATCTAGATGTTAGTACAGTTATAGATCAGTCATAGTACAGATATAGAGAAGGAATACCCTTTCGTTCCCCTCCCAATCTCTACCCAAACCAGGTCCAATTTACGTCGGCATTCCTTCGGTAAGTCACCTTAGGGCTAGACTTATTCGTAAACAAAAACTCTGTCCGGTTATAATTGAAAGTGAATTTTCAAGGTAAATTGAAACACCTGAATATCTAATCAATATTGGCAAAAGGAATATGCACATCTGGTAATAAGCGTTTGCTCAATTTTGTATATTTGTTGTATATTTAAAATTGAAATCATAAAATGGCACTGATCAAAACTATTTTAGGGAAGACTCCTGAATTTGGAGAAAATTGTTTTTTGGCCGAATCGGCTACTATCATTGGAGATGTAAAAATAGGGAATGATTGCAGTATCTGGTATGGCGCAGTGTTACGCGGGGATGTTTATTATATTCGGATAGGCAATAATACCAATGTTCAGGACAATGCAGTGATTCATGCTACCTATCAGAAATCACCAACCAATATCGGCAACTATGTGACTATTGCTCATGGGGCTATTTTGCACGGATGTACTGTTCACGACAATGTAATGATTGGCATGAACGCAGTCGTTTTGGATGATGTTGTAATTGAAAGTAACAGCATTATTGCTGCCGGGTCAGTTGTAAGCAAGGGAACAAGGGTTGAAAGCGGTACCGTTTATGCGGGCATTCCGGCTAAAAAGATTAAAGACATCAGTCCTGAATTACTTGAAGGCGAGATTAAACGTATTGCAAATGCTTACGGTATGTATTCGGGGTGGTACAAAGAAGATTAAAGATTCGCGTTCCAAGTTTGGCTGAATAAAAGCGGGAAACTCCTTTTGGAATCTCCCGTTTTTCTTTTTATTACTTCCTTCAAAGTGCTACACTAATCATGGAGTGGTACTTCTTTCTTCCGACTTCTTTCTTCCGACTTTTTACTGGTAACTGATCTTCGCTTTTTCAACCGCTTTTTCGCCTGGCTTTAACGGGCAAATACGGAATGAATAAGTATAAGCTTTTTCCCTTAAACGATATTGATCGTGTGTCCAGGCACCCCAGCTATCATCGCCACCCACACCTTGTTGTTTATAGTCAATGTTTACAGAAGTCAGGTCGCGTGGTTTCACATCATTGAGGTGACGACGGATCATTTTTAATCCAGCTATTGCTCCTCCGTCAGTGCGGTCGGGCGATTCGAAATCTTCCATGATCTGGTGGTGAGCACTGACTGATAGAAGCGGAAGTCCAATAAATTCCAGCCCCAGACCTTCTTTGTTGGTAATGCTTAACCAGCGAACATCAATCTTGTTTCCATTCTCCTGTGGCCGCACATAAGGGAAATACTGATCGGCAACTGATCCTGAATAAAGTCCTACCAAAGCGCTTGTATACCGGTCGGCATACGATTCATGAGGTCCACGTCCCAACCAGTTCATCTGATCAAATTCACGGGGCATCACCAGGTTTACCCCAACCCGAATGATTTCAGGCAACGAATCTTTCATCATCCTGAAGCTGTTGTTCACAATCACTTCACCTGTTCCAAGAATGGTATAGTCCGAAATGTAATTGGCAATGACCTGGTTTTTATCGTTACTAAGGTTAAAAATGAAATTAATCCTTACTTCGTTTCCAACTTGATTAATTGAGGCTGATTTAATTATTTTCTTTTCGCCGGCTTTTCTCCATACATGACTTCGAACGTTTAATCCATTTCCAAAGTCATTATCAATCGGTGCACGCCAGAAATTAGGAACAGGGCCTGCAAGCAACATTTCCTTGCCATCCAACTGATAACTCTTTAAGGTAGCCTCATCTTTGCTGAAGTTGATTTTAAATCCTTTTCCTTCAACAACAAACATGGTTCCTTCCTCTTTTGAAGTTAACACCGGGAGTGAACTCTTTGAGACAGGAATCGCTTTTGTATTATAAGGCAGCAGGAATTGTTCGTAAGCCATTTTTGTTCCGGCAGGTAATATTCCTTTGGCCTTCTTCAGTTTGGCTGAAATATTCAGGAAATATTCAGTAGCAGGTAAGGCCTCAACTTTCAAATCCAACTGAATCTTTTTGTTTGTATTTGGTGCAAGTTCAAAATTAGTCAGTTTTCTTGCCTTAACTACCTTGCCATCCGCAACAACTTCCCAGTCAAAGTCAAATTCGGAAAGATTGGTGAAAGAATATTTATTGCGGATTTCGATCTCGCCATTGTTCAGGTTCACAGCTTTAAAACTGATATTCTGGTATACTTTACCTACTTCAATCAAACCTGGTTTGGCAGTTCGGTCAGGATTGATGAGCCCGTTGCAATTGAAATTACCATCGGTATAAAGGGTATCGCTTCCCAGGTCACCGCCGTAAGCCCAGAATTTATTCCCCTGTGCATCTTTGGTCAGAATACCCTGTTCGACCCAATCCCAGATAAAACCTCCCTGCAAAACCGGGTACTTCTCTATCATATCCCAGTAATCCTGAAGGTTGCCGGTACTGTTTCCCATGGAGTGGTCATATTCGCATTGAATATATGGTTTGGTTGGATTGCCTTTGGCGTAGTCTTCCATATTATTGATTCGTGCATACATTGGACACATGATGTCGGTATTTGCTCCACCGTCGGCTCGCTCATACTGAACAGGGCGACTTTGATCAACTGACTTCAGATAAGCATAGGTGGCTTCGAAGTTTACTCCATTTCCGGCTTCGTTTCCAAGAGACCAGATAATTACCGAGGGTTGGTTTTTATCACGCTCAAACATGTTCCTGGTGCGGAAAAGATGAGCATCTTTCCATGTCGGATCTTTTGCCAGTGATTCCTTTCCGTAGCCCATTCCGTGTGATTCGATGTTTGCTTCATCAACAAGGAAAATTCCGTATTGATTGCACAACTCATACCAGTGCTCAGGTTCAGGATAATGCGAACAGCGAACAGCATTGATGTTGTGTGATTTCATCAACAGAATATCTTTAAGCATAGTTGCCTCGTCCTGATAATGTCCTGTTATTTGGTTGTGCTCGTGCATATCGACACCTTTCACATAAATGGCGACACCGTTTACAAGCAATTGTGCGTTCTTTATTTCAACAGTTCGAAAGCCAACCTCCTGACGAAGAACCTCAATCACTTTACCTGAACCATCTTTTAATGTAATCAGGAGTTGGTAGAGATTGGGGTTTTCTGCACTCCATGCTTTGGCTGAAGGAATGGCTGAAGATAGGACAGCAGATACCGGTTGAGCTTTGGTTTGAACATCCTGCTTCATTTCGGCAACCTTTGTTCCTCCATCCATCAGGACAGCTTCCAAGGTTACTACTGGGGTGGCTTGGGCAGAATTGGATACCTCAACAGTCAATCTAAATTCTCCGTCTTTGTAATTATTTACAAGTGGGGACGAAATCCTGTAATCGCTTATGTGTTGCGGGTTACGTGCCATGAGAAACACATCGCGGGTAATCCCGCTCATCCGCCAGAAGTCCTGGTCTTCGAGATAACTTCCATCACACCAGCGGTAAACTTCAACCGCCAGCGAATTTGCTCCTTTCTTCAGGTATTTGGTGATATTGAATTCTGCAGGTGTTTTGCTGTCTTCGCTGTACCCTACCTTTTGTTCGTTCACCCAGACATACATGGCCGAAGTTACGGCTCCTAAATGCAGAATAATATCTTGCCCGTTCCAGTTTTCGGGGATAGTGAAGGTGCGTTTATAGGAACCTACCGGATTATAGAATTTCTGAATGAATGGGGGGTTTTTCTCAAACGGATACCTGATGTTGGTATAGATTGGAACATCATATCCCTGCAATTCCCAGTTTCCCGGCACTTTTATGGTGGTCCAGTCTTCGGTATCATAATCGTCTTTGAAAAAGTAGAAAGGGCGTATGGATGGGGTGTGTGACAGGTGAAATTGCCAGGTTCCGTTAAGCGATTGAATGAAAGGCGATTTCCAGATATCATTTTGGATGGCCTGTTCTGGAGTGGCGAATGGAATAAAATATGCTCGCGGAGCTTCCCTGTTTAATTCACAAACTGCAGGGTTTTCCCAGTCATGCGGATTCTTTTCGTCATAAGGAATGTTTTTGTACTTGCTTTTACCTGAAGCTGTTGAAATGAGGACTGCAAGAACTATAAATAAGAAATACTTCATAAAGTTGGGTTTAAGTATAACACTTTAAAATGATACGCACCGGTAGGAACTGGTAGGCATACAAAAATGAGAATATTTCTTCTTAACCACAAACTTTCTGATTCAAATTTCAATACTGGAAAGTTTGTTAATTTCGCTGCCTGTAAAATTGAAAGCCAGAGATCCATTCTTTCTAAAGAGATCGGCTACTTAAATAAAATTGAAACTTCATGAAACTTGAAATTCATCCAAAAGCAAAAGCGCTTATTTTTGATCTTGACGGAACATTATCTGACTCGTTGCCTGTTCACCTAGCCAGCTGGCATACAGTATGCGAAATATTGAATTGCAGCTTCGATGAACACATCCTGGTAGAAATGACAGGAATGCCGACAATCGCTTTTGCTGAAAGGATTAAGAAAGAACAGAACCTGAGTCTTGATGCTGAGGAAATTGTCAAAATGAAACAAGAGGAATTCTGGAAAAACATTAATAAGATCACTCCACATGATGCTGTAGTTGATCTGATGAAAAATGCACACGGTAAAATACCAATGGCAGTGGGAACAGGTGCCAGCCGAATCAGTGCTATGCTGCAAATGAAGGAACTGATGATTGATCAATACTTTGATGTGATTGTGACGGCGGATGATGTTGAACGTCACAAACCTGAGCCCGAAACTTTTCTGAAATGTGCAGAATTACTTCATGTCGATCCACAGTATTGCCAGGTATTTGAGGATGGTGAACTGGGAATGCAGGCTGCACAGACTGCAGGAATGTTGCTGACTGATGTTCGTCCATTTGTTACTGATCCATTTAATTAAGAAAAAGGAAAAACCTGCCCGAAGCAGGCGGGGGAAAAATTAAACAGGGAAAGGTCCTTCTGGTTAGTTTTCCTGAAGGATATACTGCTGGAATTCTTTTTCAATCTCAAATTTACTGATTTCTTTTCCAATAAAGACCAGGACGTTTTCGAGCGATTCATAAGGATTAATAACCGAACCTTCAGTTATTAAAACACTGCCTGCAACTGCCTGCACAATCCACAAAAGAGGACTGGATTTGAAGTGTACAATTCCCTTTATGCGGTATATGTCTTTTTTGTGAATTGAAGCAAAATATCTGAACCATTCCCGAAAACTGTTTTCATTGAGATAACCTCCAAACCGTATGGTAAAACTGTGAAATTCATTGGCATCATGTTCACTGTAAATTGGTTTGCGAATTTTCCGTATAAAATCTTCCTGCAACTGGGGTTGAAGCATATATAACTGCGCCAAATCGATTTCAGCATAATTGGCTTCAACAATTGTTGCTGTTTTATTGAGGGATGAAACTATTCTGTGGATATCCTTAAGTCGTTTCGTATCCGATTTATTCACTTTATTTAAAATGATGAGGTCACTCAATAAGATTTGTTTTTGTTGTTCAAAACCAAGGGATTGATCCTGAAAGTTTACAGCGTCAACCAGACAGATAGTTCCACTAAATTCAAATAATCGAACCAAATCAGCATCCCGGTAAAAGAGTTCAATAATAGAGCCCGGATCAGCTACTCCAGTGGTTTCAATGATCAGTTGTTCCAAATGATCATGCTTCTTAACGAGTTCCTGAAGCGCAAGTGAAAATTCGTTGAAAATTGAACAACAGATGCAACCATTATTAAGCTCCAGAATACTTTCAGGCTGATAGTCGGTAAATAATTTGGAATCAATAGATACATCTCCAAACTCATTCTCTATCAGACCAATTTTTACCCCTTTATTCTGAAGCAGGAGTTGATTTATAAACGTGGTCTTCCCGGCTCCGAGGAAGCCGGTAACAATCATGACAGGTATTTTGGGTTTTACTGGCAAAATATATTTTGTTTAGCAATTAAACCATGAAGCCTACTAAAATGTTTCATGAATAAAGTTAATTCATTTACACCAATCTATTGAACAGAAATGCTGTTTTTTGTACATTTAAAACTTTCAATAGGTGCGGGCAGGAAGTATAGATCGTAATGAGGTAGTTTTGAAAATATAATGTTGAACCCATGGAGAAATTAAAAGTCATTATTACAGGTGCCACAGGAATGGTTGGCGAAGGCGTTCTTTATGAATGTTTGCATCACCCTGAAGTTGAAAAGGTTTTGGTGATAACACGCACACCTTGTGGCTATTCGCATCCAAAACTAACCGAGATCATTCACAGCGATTTCTTCGATATTGCATCGCTAAAGGATAGGATGACAGGCTACAATGCCTGCTATTTCTGCCTTGGCGTTACTTCTTTAGGTAAAAACGAAGCAGATTATACAAGGTTTACTTATACGCTGACATTAAATTTTGCAACAACACTTGCTACTCAAAACCCTGATATGACTTTCTGCTACATTTCGGGAGCCGGCACAGATAGCAGTGAAAAAGGAAAAACCATGTGGGCACGTGTAAAAGGTAAAACTGAAAACGATTTAATAAAGTTACCATTCAAACAGGTATTTAATTTTAGACCTGGAGGTATCCAGCCATTCCTGCCCTTGAAACCTTCGCAAACTTATTACAAGACATACAAATATCTGGGATGGCTATTTTTTCTTATGAAAACATTAACCCCGAATATGGTGATCACGCTGAAAGATCTGGCCGCAGCCATGATTAATGCCTCATTAACCGGGTATTCTAAAAACATTTTGGAAATGAAGGACATGAAAATACTGGCAAAAGCTAAATTGGTTAAATAAGGAATTCTATGTACGTACTATTATCAATTTTGATACTGATATCACTAGCCATCGTTATAATTGTAAATCAGATTCAATTTGGCAAAGCTGCATCTGGCGGGCGTTTAGAACGAATTAAAAGTTCACCGAACTACAAAGACGGTTCATTTCAAAACCTGACATTTACTCCCGTATTTGCAGAAGATGTAAGCAAGTTCGGGATGATCAGGGATGGCATTTTCAAGATCAGTAAGCGCAAAAAACCAGGGAGCAGATTACCCTCTAAAAAGACCAATCTCCTGACTTTAGATACTGAACGGAATATTCTGGTATGGTTTGGGCATTCATCCTACTTTATGCAGATTGACGGAAAGAAGATATTGGTCGATCCTGTGTTCAGCGGAAGCGCATCCCCATTCTCGTTTATGGTCGGAAGCTTTCCCGGCAGCGATGTTTATACCGTTGAGGACATGCTAGCCATTGACTATCTGTTTATTACCCACGACCATTGGGATCACCTGGATTATCAAACTGTGATGAAGTTGAAGCCTCGTGTTGGAAAAGTAATTACAGGGCTGGGTGCCGGAGCTCATCTGGAATACTGGGGGTTTAACCCGGTTAATATCACTGAACTGGACTGGAATGAAGACGCTGTTTTAGATACAGGATTTCATGTTACCGTTACTCCCGGTCGTCATTTCTCAGGAAGAAATACGAAACGAAATCAGTCCATCTGGTGTTCATTCGTTTTTCAAACCCCAACGAAAAACATCTTTATAGGTGGTGATTCAGGGTTTGATACCCATTTTGCCCGCATAGGCGACGAACATGGTCCGTTTGATCTGGCCCTTCTCGAATGTGGTCAGTACAACAAATCCTGGAAATACATCCATATGATGCCGGAACAAACCGTTCAGGCAGCCATTGATTTAAGGGCCAAAAACCTGATGCCGGTGCATTGGGGCAAGTTTGCACTCTCACTTCATGCCTGGGACGAACCCATTAAACGGGTTACCACAGAGGCTCATAGCCTAAACGTACCACTCATTCATCCCATGATCGGCGAAGAAGTTAACCTGGATGATTTTGCTTCTACATCTGAATGGTGGAAAGGAATAAACTGATATCTTTGAGTTATCATTAACTGTATAAGCGAATAATCCATGACCAACCCAGCTTTACATCTTCTTTCAGAAATAACAATACGGACCATTCAGCCTTCAGATAACAGCCAGCTTGCAGTCATCATACGTAATACGCTGGCTGAGTTTGGCGCTAACCACCCCGGCACAGTCTATTTCGATCCGAGTACCGATACCTTGTCTGAACTGTTTCTCATGCCTGGGTCCGTCTATTTTGTGGCCGAGTCTGAAGGTAAAATACTCGGTGGTGGCGGTATTTTCCCCACTGAAGGATTGCCTGAAGGAACCTGTGAAATGGTGAAGATGTATTTACTTCCCGAAGCACGCGGCATTGGTTTGGGCCGCACATTAATTGAACATTGCCTGCAAGCAGCCCGGGAGAATGGTTATCTGCAGGTATATCTCGAAACCCTGACTGAATTGCATCTGGCATTGAAGATCTATGAGAAGTTCGGATTCGAATATTTATCCGCACCCTTAGGCAATACCAAACACTTCGGTTGCGGTTTGTGGATGCTGAAGAAGTTGTGAGGATATGAGTTAAGCTTATAAATTTTTCCGGCGGTGCATCATTATTGGTAATATTGCTTTCCCCACCTAATATTATTCATTCAAAATGCTGAAGTACTGACAAAGCAGTCTTTCCAGAAATCATTTCCCATTTCCAGAAATCAGTTCCAAGGCAATACCAAGTCTATACCTGCTCCCTATAATTTGATGGGTATCTATGCTCTATCTGTACTAATTTGATTATTTTAGTACAGATAGAGCATAGATACCCATCAAATTATAGGGAGCAGGTATAGACTTGGTATTGTATCAATATAACACGTGCAAGGTTTGTCGATAATTGTAGAAATGAGACATCATGCCTATCTCAAATAATTTATCCGTCTTTATATGTTTGTAAATCAGATTTAAACCCTGATATCCATTCGGGCAAAAGGTACGGCATCCATGCCTGTAAATTCGCCCTGCTGGTATTTGAAATAGCCTGTAATGGCGATCATGGCGGCATTATCGGTAGTAAATGCAAATTTGGGAATATGCATCTTCCAATGATGTTTTACGGCTGTTTGCATCAGTGCGTCGCGCAGGCCAGAATTGGCAGATACACCACCGGCAACAGTAATTTCACGGATGCCTGTTTCTTTGGCAGCTTTCACCAGCTTATCGAGCAAGATATCAATGATTGTTTTTTGGAGTGAAGCACACAGATCAGCCTTTCGCTCTTCAATAAAGTTTTCATTTTCTTTCAGCTGATCGCGCAGATAATAAAGGAAGCTGGTTTTTAATCCGCTGAAGCTATAGTCGAAATTGGGAATGCGTGGTTTCGCGAATTTAAAGGCATCAGGGTTGCCCTCTTTGGCTAAGCGGTCAACAAATGGTCCACCGGGGTATGGAAGACCCATCACTTTGGCACACTTGTCAAAAGCTTCACCGGCAGCGTCGTCTATAGTTTGGCCCAATACTTGCATATCAAGATAATCCTTAACGACAATAATCTGCGAATTTCCTCCTGAAACAAGCAGGCACAGGAAAGGGAATTTGGGTGGGTCATAAGGGGTGTCGTATTCCTGAATGAAATGGGCAAGTACATGTGCCTGAAGGTGATTGATGTCGATCATGGGAGCGCCGGTGGCCAGAGAAAAGCCTTTGGCAAATGAGGTTCCCACAAGTAGGGACCCCAATAGTCCCGGACCCCGGGTAAAGGCGACTGCAGTAATATCCTCAGGTTTTATTCCTGCCTGCTTGAGCGCCTGATCGACTACGGGAACAATATTTTGCTGATGTGCCCGGCTGGCAAGTTCAGGAACTACTCCGCCGTAGGCTTCGTGAACCTTTTGCCCGGCTATAATATTTGAGAGCAAGTATCCGTTTTTAATCACCGAAGCAGATGTATCGTCGCAGGAAGATTCGATTCCCAAAATCAGGATGTCATTTTCTTTATTCATTGAGATCAATAAAAAGCCTGTTAGTACGTTAAATTGTTAGACAGACTGGTTTTTATCCGGGTATTTGTATTATTTTGTATTAAAATTTGATCGACAAAAATATCAAAAAAACATTTAAAATAGGATTGTCCGTTCTGGTCACCCTCGGTGTCCTTCTTTTTTCTTCCTGGCTGATACTTCAGAGTCCGGTGGTGCAAACTTATTTAACCCGTATTCTCGCAAAACATCTTTCGGAAAAATATGGTACAACAGTCACTGTGAAAGGTGTTTCCGTTGCTTTTTTCAATAAAATTGTACTTCAGGATGTATTGATTGAAGATCAGAAACATGATTCTCTGTTGTTTGTTCAGGAACTGGTAGCCAATGTTGATTCGTTCAGCATTAAAAGGTTTTATGTCGGAATCAATCAGCTCAAACTGAATAAAACCATCATACATATTGATGTTGATTCTCTTGGCACACCGAATTACCAGTTTCTGGCCAATTTATTAAGAGATAAGGATACTTTGAAAATCGACAGCGTTGATTTTGATCTTACCATGAAGCGGTTTGAGTTTAACGATGCAAAAATTAGGTATTCGTACCACGATAGCATCGGTAAACATCAGATTTACCTCAATGATATCTGCCTTGGAATTTCGGATATGGTAACCCATAACGGGACCATTGCCTTTCAGATAAACCGATTACAGATGAATAACGGGAAAGATTTTGAGCTTCAGGATTTTTCGGCTCATCTGATTGCCACTCCTGACTCCGTTTACCTGAATAAGCTTCATATTCAGACCTCAAACTCAGTAATATCAGAAGCAAACATCCGGATTGATAAAAGTAGAGCAGGGCCCCGAGTACTCGGGGGAAAGATAAAGTTTAACCTGGAACTTAAAAAGTCGGTCATTGGGATGAAAGACATTGCCATCCTGGTTCCTTCGCTGAGGGGTATGGATGAAAAAATTGAGGTTTCAGGTTTGTTTTCTGGCACACCGGTCGATTTGAAGGGGAAAAATACTGTTCTCAGTATTGGGGAAAATACTCGGCTGAACTTTGATTTTTACCTGAACGGCTTACCCGATATTTCGAAAACATACATGCACTTTGACCTGAAACGATCGTTTGCCGATTTAAACGATATCGAGAGGGTTAAACTTCCTGCCATCCTTCAACTTGATAAATTAAATATTCCTGACAATCTGCTACAGGCAGGAGTCATTGAGTACAACGGTAATTTTACCGGATTTCTAAGCGACTTTGTAGCCTTTGGAACTTTTCGTTCCAAATGGGGAGTATTAACTACCGACTTGTCGTTTTTACCATCCAAAGGGGAAAAGCTTAAAATTAACGGCAAGCTGAAGACTATAGATTTCATGGCAGGAAAGTTGTTACAAACTAATATTCTCGATCGGGTTACCTTTAACGGAAACATCGAGGGAATACTTAATCCAAAGACGCAAGATTTTAATGCAACCGTTTCAGGCCAGATTGACAGTATCCAGGTTAATGATTATAACTACAAGCACATACATTTGAATGGGGATATCGAGAACCGCAAATTTGATGGGAATTTGGTTGTAAATGATCCAAACCTTAAGTTCAGGTTCGACGGACAATTCGATCTCAATGTTCCGGTGCCTGTTTTTGATTTTAATATGCTGGTCGAAAAGGCTGACTTAAAAGCGTTAAATCTAATCAGCACGTATAAGAAAGCAGAGATTTCGTTTGCACTCAATGCCAATTTTAAGGGCAACAACATTGATAACCTGGCCGGTTTCATTCACTTTAAAGAAGGTCATTTCATGAACGAGAACGGGGTGGTGGCCTTTGATAATTTTGATCTGAAAACATTCAATGAACCTGAGCCGGTATTGCAGATCCGTTCTGATTTTCTGGAAGCCGATATTAAGGGGCAATATCAATTGCGTAGTCTTCCCTATACCATTAAAAGCATTATAGCCCATTACCTGCCATCCTCCGGAATTAAAATCCCGGTACAAAAGGTAATCAATAATTTTGATTTCAAGTTGGTATTAAAGGATATTAATCGTTTCGCAAAGGTGCTGGTTCCTGATTTGATGATGGAACCTGCAACTGCTGAGGGAAGTATAAACTCTGATAAAAACACATTGGTTTTGAATGCCGGTTTCCCGAAGATACAATATCAGACATCGGTTTTAAAGAATGCTACCCTCAATATTAATGGGGATTCGAAACTCAATATCCGCAATAAAGTGGATGAAATCGATCTGGGCGAACAGTTTAAAGTGTATAATCTTTCCCTGATTTCTGAAGCTTCGGGAGATATTGTTGATTCGAAACTTGCCTGGAACAATTTTGGTGAGATCTCATACAGTGGTTCTATTAATACAAGCACAAAGTTCTCACAACAAAAGAATTATCCACACCTGGATATTTCGGTTAAACCGTCCCGAATCTACCTTGCCGATAGTCTATGGCAGATTAATACAGCTCTTATCACCGTTGACTCTACCTTAATCAAGATCAATAAACTAAAACTTTCAAGTCGGAGTCAGTCTATTACGGCTGACGGTTCAATTGATAAAAATCCAGACAACAAGCTGAATATTAATTTCACTCAGATAGACCTGAATTCATTGAATTCAATTATCGCCGGAGGACTTGAATTGAAAGGGGAATTAAACGGAAGCCTTTCGCTTTTCGATGTGTATCAGCGTAGCCTGTTTCTCTCGGATTTGAAAATTGCCGGGTTGAGTATCATAGGGCAGCTTATTGGAGATGCAAGTATTCAAAGCCGGTGGGATACGCAAGCAGAGGAAATCGATGCCGGTCTGGATGTATATTCGGGTGAAAAAAATACTCTTCATGCTTTTGGAATTTACAATCCAGGCAGGGATAGTCTTTCGATCCATACCAATTTTGACCATTTCTCGCTGATGATTCTTCAGCCGCTATTGGGAAGCGCCTTTGCCAATTTTCACGGTGATGCAACCGGAAAGGTTCGTTTATACGGACCGCTCAATGCACTTCAACATACTGGGGCATTGTATGCTGCCAATGCCGGACTGATGCTTTCAGATCTACAGGTCAATTACAACCTTAGCGATTCGGTAAGATTCGCCGGGAACCAGATTATTTTCCCTGATATCAGAATTACTGATGATTTTGGTAATTCAGGAATATTTTCAGGAACAATTAAACACCGCAGTTTCATGAATATGGTTTATGATTTGAGTATTAAGACCCAAAAGATTATGGCTTTTAATACAACCCCTAAAATTAATGAAGTATTTTACGGGAAATTATTTGGTAGCGGAATCATCCGGATTACTGGTAACGATGATAAGTTACTGATCGATGGAACAGCGCGTACCGAGAAAGGAACTGAAATGAATATTTCGCTTGATTATGCCGGTGAAGCACAGGAATATGGCTTTCTTAATTTTGTGTCGCAAGGTTATCAGGCAAAACAGGAAACAAAGATTGTTCCATACAGCAGTTCGGACCTGGAGATGAAGTTCAATGTTGAGGTGACTCCCGAAGCCAAAGTTCAGCTGATTTACAACTCAAAAATAGGAGATGTCATTCGTTCGCAGGGATCGGGCAACCTGCAGGTTGGAATAGATAATAACGGTGCAATTTCCCTTTTTGGTGAATATACCTTTGAACAGGGTGATTACTTATTTACGCTTCAAAATGTGATCAACAAAAAGTTTGAAATTCAAAGGGGAGGGACAATTCAATGGAACGGTGATCCGATGGATGCTACTGTCAACCTGAATGCCATTTACCATTTGAAAGCTTCATTAAGCGATCTGTTTGCAAGCAATGTATATGAAAATAAAGATTTTTTACAACGACTACCTGTACTTTGTAAAATAGCACTAACCAATAGCCTGAATAATCCAGATATCAAATTTGATATAGAATTGCCAACAGCTGAAGATAAGATTAAAGATGAGGTCAAACAATATATAAGTTCGGACGAGGATATGAATAAACAGATGTTATCATTACTGGTTCTTAGTAAGTTTTATACTCCGGAATACCTTCGCGGTACTTATACCTCTTCGAATAACAATCTGGTTGGATCAACAGCGAGTGAATTGCTTTCGAATCAGTTTAGTAACTGGCTTTCGCAGATCAGTAATGATTTTGACATTGGGGTTAATTATCGCCCTGGCAACCAGATTACCAATGACGAAGTTGAACTGGCACTTAGTACACAGTTGTTTAATGACCGGGTTACCATTAACGGGAATATTGGGAACAACTCAGCCCTTCGGACAAATGTCAACAATAACAGCAACAGTTTTGTGGGAGATGCAGATGTGAATGTTAAAATAACCAATAACGGGAAGCTTCAATTAAAAGCATATAATCGCGCCAACAATAACCTGATTTACGAAACATCGCCTTATACACAAGGAGTCGGACTTTTGTACAGGGAGGATTTTAATGACTTTAATGAATTGTGGCGGAAGATGAAAAGCATTTTAAGATGGAAGAAGGCCAAAAAAGAATCGAATAAAATCGTGCAGAATCCAATTTGAACAGCTATAGCTAGATGCTTGTTTAATATGAGGATACAATGGTGATCCTGTGACTGAGAAAGATATTTAAATAAAGTTGTATTTTTGCAGGACATACTATTTGTATGGATTGGATCGTTTTACAATAAGTTTGACCTAAAACAAGATGCGTATGGTGAATTTTATCTTATTACAGGTGAATCAAAGTTTGACCGGAGGTGCAGTTGCCACCGGTAATGCAATACTGCCTCACCGGGTCGAAACCGGGCTTATTGAAATGGCTATCAAAGGAGGCCCGATCATGATTCCGATTGTTTTGCTATCCATTATAGCTGTATATATATTTTTCGACCGGTACAGGGCCATACGTAAAGCAGGACAAGTTAATACAAGCCTCATGGACCGTGTCAGGGAATATATTCTCGATGGAAAAGTTGATTCTGCCTTTGCATTATGCCGTAGTGAGAATACACCCACTTCGCGCATGATTGAAAAGGGCATCTTACGCATTGGCCGTCCGATGGCTGATGTGACTACTGCAATTGAAAATGTTGGAAATCTGGAAGTTTCTAAACTTGAAAAAGGGCTTCCGGTATTGGCAAGTGTGGCCGGAGGTGCTCCTTTATTAGGATTTCTTGGAACCGTGATGGGAATGATTAAAGCTTTTTATGATATGGCAAATGCCGAAAACAATATCAACATATCCCTTCTGTCATCTGGTATTTATCAGGCGATGGTAACCACGGTAGCCGGATTAATTGTTGGTATTGCTGCCTATTTTGCTTACAACATTCTGGTAGCTAATGTTGAAAAAGTTGTATTTAATCTGGAAGCTACTACTGTTGAATTTATGGATATGTTGTATGAACCGGTAAAGAAATAGATCAAGATCAGTTTGATTCATGCAGCTGCAAGAGAGTAATTATGAATTTTATTTCAGAACATAGAACGGGCCTGGTAGGCACCATTGTTACCCATACGGTGATACTGTTGCTATTGCTTTATTACGGCATTACAACTACGCTTCCCATACCTCCTGAAGAAGGAATTCTGGTGAATTTTGGTGATTCAGAAACAGGATTAGGCCTCGAAGAACCTGCGCCAGGAGAAGCTCCTCCAATGCAAAATCCGGTGGAACAAAGGGTTGTAGCCAAGACTGCTCCTGCACAGGCTCCAAAGAAAGTAGCTGCTCCAGTTGAAAAGGAAGAACTGATGACTCAGGAACTGGAGAAGACGGTTGCTGTGGAATCAGCTACTAAAAAGAAAGAAGCCCGGAAAATCAAAGATATTGAAGCCGAAAAGATCCGTAAGGAAAAACAAGAACTGGCGGAATCGGAACGAGTTGAAAAGGCTGAATTAGCCCGTCAGAAGAGGGAAGATGATCAAAGACTTGCATTGGTAGCTGCGCAGGAGCGAAAGGCAGGATCGATTAACAGCAAGGCTAAAAATGCATTTGGCGGAGGAGGAAAAGGATCACCTGATTCGAAAAGCACCAGCCAGGGAGTTACCTATGGGGCAGGGAACCAGGGTGTTCCACAAGGGTCAGCCAATGTTGACAAATACGGCCCGGGTGGTGGTATTGGCAATGGCGTATCTGCCAGCCTGGATGGCCGGACGGCACAAAACCTTCCAAAACCGAATTATCCGGGAAATGAAGAGGGAGTTGTCGTAGTCCAGGTATCTGTTGATAAATCAGGCTCTGTTAAGAAGGCAGAAGCCGGGGTGAAAGGCTCCAATACGGTTAATCCTGAGCTGATTGCTGCTGCTAAAAAAGCTGCCCTTCAAGCCAGATTCAATATTGACCAAAATGCTCCTGAATTTCAAACCGGAACAATAACTTACCGTTTTAGGCTGAATTAGAAGAGAATTCCAGATTGTCGGATTCAATTGAGATGTCCTGTTGAGAGATGTCCATTTCATACTACTTATTTCCTTAAATTCATTGACTTCCATAGTGTATAGTCCTGAAATAGGGTTTACTTTATCTTTACACCTATTTTATTACTAGACAGGCACTTAGCTGAAGATCAAACAAAACTAAAATAACGTAAAAGGGTCAACCCATAGCACAATGCTTAGGGTTGACTCTTTTTTCATGTTAAAATTGGTTACAGAGTATTAATCGTACAACGACCGACTGCTAAAAATACGGGTATTTCCTGTTAATCGGGTACCCCTCACCTGCCAGCTTGTGTATACCTTGTGTATACCTTGAGTATACCTCGTGTGTACTTTATGTATTCATGAACACATAAGGCATACATATTCTAATCTCATTTTATACATAGTATATACCTAAACAGGCAACCTGGTATAGATCGAGTAATACGTTGAACCTGCTCAATGGTTTCAGAAATGAAAGAAAGAATAACAAAAGGAATGATAGTTTAATCTTTGGAATCAATCCGGTTAACCTTACACTACTATTCGGTCAATCTTTAGTTAACACTACTGCGCAAAATTCACCGATGTCTTGCAGTAGAGTGCTTTCGTATTTACATATATTTTTATGTGTTTTTCGGAGACTCAAAACTACAAACATGAAGAACGGAAGAACGGAAGAATCTGCGGAACTTGTAAAGAAAAGTCAGTACGAGTCGAAGAGTTCCATCAATGAGATTATTTTTTGTATTGCAATTTAAAAATAAAAAACACAGGTAATTCGGACTTGTCCAAATTACCTGTGTCGTATTAATGCATCCGAAGATGTAGTTTCAATATTATACTAATTTCCAGCCTTTTCGATATTCGTAGTGCATCAATTTTGTTGCAGCACCGTCTTTATCATCAATGAAGGTTTCAGTGGCAGGATTCCATTTGATTGTCCGTTTCAGCTGGCAGGCAATGTTTCCAAGGTTGCAAACAGTACAGCTGCTGTGTCCGATTTCAACCGGAACTGCTGGATCTTTGCGTGCCCTTACAGCTTCAATGAAATTAACCTGGTGAGGAATCTTTGTTTCGTATGGACCTGTATCATCTTTTGATTTTGCCGGCGGAAGAAACTTATCATTTGAAGCCTTAAAATGTTCACGTGATACTTCAATCCAACCATCCTTACCAATGAATTTTACGCCTTTAGTTTTTCCGGCGTCAAAAGGCTCGGAAGTCATCACTACACCGTTGGCATATTTGAACTGCATAAATTCTGTTCCATCACCAATAGGTGAAATCTCAACAGGTCCGTTTCTATCCATACCAAGACCCCATTGTGCGATATCAAACATGTGAGCACCCCAGTCAGTAGTGAAGCCACCTCCCATTTCCGTGTACCAACGCCATGCTCCCCAGAACTGTTCATTTTTCTCAGGATCAATGGTGATAGGCGGATCGAGTTGTGCATTGTAATGAATGGGCATAGGCAAAGAACCTAACCAAAGATCCCAATTCAAATCAGCAGGTAATTTTTCTTCGGGAAGATCATATGGTTTTGGCGGAGCGCCGACATAGGCATTTACCTTTTCCATTTTTCCAAGTGCACCTGTCTGTACCAGCTTAACTGCATGCTGAAAATTAGGGTCAGAGCGCTGCTGACTTCCCAGACCAAGAATACGATTGGTTTTACGCACTATACGGCGTAATTCCTGACCTTCTTTAATTGTAAAGGTCATAGGCTTTTCGAGGTAAACATCTTTGCCTGCATTACAAGCTGCAATGGCAATCCGTGCATGTGAATGATCCGGTACAGCAATAACAACAACATTGATATCGGGACGGGCCAGCAGGTCTTCAAATTTCTCGTAGGTCTTAACATCAACCTTTTGACCTGATTTCTGATAGAATGCATTTACCCGTTTCTCAAAACGTTTACGTTTTACACCGTAAACATCACATCCGGCAACTACTTTAACACCGGGAATCTGAAGGAAACCATTCAACAGAAACATCGACTGTTGTCCCATGCCAATGAATCCCAGTTTCAATTCATTGTCAAAAGTAATAAGTTTACCTGCAGAGAATGAGGAAAGTAATGTAGCACCAGCAATTCCAATTGCCGCAGTTCCAAGAAATTGACGTCTCGAAACTCCTTTTTTAATTTGATCTTCCATGTAATTAATTTATGAGTGTTAGTTGGATTTCCTAGGTTAATGAGTGTAAAAATACCTTTTTGTTAGATAACAGCAAAATCTAATGTAGCAAAATATTGTTTCTATTGTTTCTATTGTTTCTATAGTATGTACTTCTGTCTTCTGACTTCCGTCTACCGTCTTCTGATTTCTGACTTCCAGATCATATTCTGCATAGTACTTCAGGGTGGAGAAAATTACAATACAGTTAAAAATGATGTTTTTCCTGAATGTTCTGTCAGATACGAACATTTTTTCTGATTTTTGTCTTCACGAAATGAATTCAACCATGGATAAATATATTGAATTGCTTAAATCGCTTGTGTCAGTGCCTTCACTTAGCCAGAATGAAGAGGTGGCTGCTGAGGTGATCCGGCAGTTTCTAATCGATTCGAAGGTAAGTTTTAATTCAAAGGCTAACAATACCTGGGTAAGAAACCGCTATTGGCAAGATGGTCTTCCTGTGATTCTGCTGAATTCGCATATCGATACAGTAAGTTCGGCAAGTGGTTATACCCGTGATCCGTATTCTCCTGATATCGAAAATGGAGTCTTGTATGGACTGGGAAGTAATGACGCAGGTGGAAGTTTAGTCACCCTACTGGCTGTTTTTATGCATTTTAATTTGGTTGAAAACCTTCATTTCAATTTGATTTATGCAGCTACAGCAGAGGAGGAAATATCGGGCACTAATGGTTTGGCTAGTGTTTTAAGCGAATTGGGACCAATAACCCTCGCAATTGTTGGTGAACCTACCCGTATGCAGATGGCAATTGCCGAAAAAGGATTAATGGTACTGGATTGCACTGCTTATGGGAAGTCAGGTCATGCGGCCCGTGAGGAAGGTGAAAATGCAATCTATAAGGCCATGTGTGATATCGAAAAGATCAGGAATTTTAAATTTGAGAAGGTTTCTCCAATCCTGGGATCAGTCAAGACTACGGTTACGATGATCAATGCCGGTTCACAACACAATGTCATCCCTGATATCTGTTCCTTTGTGATCGATGTGCGTACCAATGAGTATTATTCAAATCAGCAAGCATGGGAAATTCTTGATCAGTTGATTGAATCTGATGTGAAACCACGCTCTATCCGGTTAAATTCTTCAGGAATACCGGTTGATCACCCAATTGTTCAGCGGGGAATAAGTCTTGGATTGAATTATTACGGCTCACCTACAACCTCCGATCAAGCTGTAATCCCATATCCATCCATTAAAATTGGTCCAGGTGACAGTGCCCGTTCGCATACTGCCGATGAATATATTTACATTTCAGAAATCGAAGAGGGATTTAAGATTTATATCGATTTATTAACCAATCTTAAACTGGTATAAACGAGAAGAGACCTGTTCGTCAACAGGCCTCTCAATGAAACTTCAGAATTTATACCGAAGTCAGAATATTTTGTAATGTAAAGGGAATAATCTTGCTTCTCTTCTATTCTTTCTGCACTATTTTCTTTTTCCCTTTTCCTCGTTTCTATTGCCTAATTTCTGATCGAATTAATCGCTTTCTGCGTATGCCATTTCATTTTGTTGTGAAATGTCCAGACCTGCAATTTCTTCTTTCAGATTAGCGCGTATGCCCCAGAATTTATCTACTATCTTGAAGATGATGTAAGTCATCACCCCTGAGAATACAATCGTTGTAACTGTAGCAATGATCTGAATCAGAAACTGTTTTGGGTTTCCATAAAACAGCCCGCTGCTTGAAGCTTGAATGGCTGGTGTAGCCAATAATCCGGTGGCGAGTGCACCGATGATTCCTCCAATTCCATGAACGCCAAATGCATCGAGCGAATCGTCATAGCCTAATTTGTGTTTCACTACCGAAACCATAAAATAACAAACCAGTGATACCAGTATTCCGATTACAACTGCTCCAAGTATTCCAACAAATCCGGCTGCCGGGGTAATTGCAACCAATCCAGCCACAGCACCTGTACATATACCAATAACTGTTGGTTTCTTGTTGATTGTCCAGTCAAGCAATGCCCAGGTAAAAGCTGCAGTCGCCGTGGCAACGTGAGTTGCAAGGAATGCACTGATAGCAAGACCGTCAGCTGCCAATCCACTTCCTGCGTTAAAACCGAACCAGCCAAACCAAAGCAATGCCGCACCAATCACTACCAACGGAATGTTATGAGGAGCAGTCGGATGATTGTTATAGTTCCTTCTGTTCCCGATCATTAGTGTCATAACGAGGGCTGCAATACCTGCATTAATATGTACTACCGTTCCGCCGGCAAAATCGAGGGCCCCCAGTTTAAATAACCAACCGTCAGCTGACCAAACCCAATGTGCAACAGGATTATAAACAAAAATAGCCCATAGGACTGAAAAGATTAGAAATCCCCTGAATTTAATACGTTCAGCGTATGCCCCTATTATAAGAGCAGGAGTGATTACTGCAAACATGCATTGAAACAATACAAATGAAAGATGCGGGATACGCGCAGTTGCCTGTGAGATGTAGTAAGGACTCACATCATTAATGCCAATATTGTTGAGGAATGCCCAATGGAATCCTCCAATATAAGGAGCAAGTACACCTGTTGTTGAACCAAATGAAAGGCTGTATCCAAAAAATACCCATTCAAGAGTGATTACGGCAGTTAATATAAAACACTGCATCAGGATGTTTAAAACATTCTTTTGACGAACAAGACCGCCATAAAACAATGCCAGTCCGGGTATTGTCATCAGCATAACCAATGCCGTTGCTACAATCATCCAGGCTGTATTTCCAAAATCGATGTATGGGGTGGGAGCAGGTGTCGCTACAGCAGTTCCCTGTGCAAAAAGCATTGCAGGAGCCAATAATGCGGTCAATGCAAGCCCTGCATATTTAAGTTTATTCTTCATGAGATTTTCTTCTTAAGGATTTGTAATCAGAGGATTCTATTTGTTGTAAAGTGATTCATCACCCCGGTCCTTGGTGCGGATACGGATGGATTGACCAATATCGCTAATGAAGATCCGGCCATCGCCACTTTCTCCGGTATAAGCCGATTCAAGAATGGCATTAATCGATTTCTCAACATTTTGGTCGCGAACAACAAATGAGATGTATATCCGTGCAACCGAATTTACATCATAGGCTATGCCTCTGAATATCAATCCTTGATGGGCAGTGCCCTGTCCTTTAACTTCCCACCAGGAAAGAAAGTCAATATCCGCTTCGTGCAGGGCTGCACGTACTTCTTCAAACTTGGTTTTTCTTACAATGGCTTCAATTTTCTTCATAACAATTAAATTTGGGGGTAAATAAAATCCAGAAATGGGTAGTTCCTGAAAGAATTAATCAATTTGTAATATCTGACGACAAAAATATTAATTAAACTGAAATTACCTATGTGAAAATAGGTGTAAATTCAAAATAATATACAAATAATTAACATTAGCTATGCAAATAAGTGGGGTGTGGTCTTTAAATATGCATTTATATTTAATGAACCCCTATTTTGATATACTCTATTCAATTAATTTATTTGTGATGGAATACCTGTAAAGGAAAGAGGGTCCTGTCCCCCAACAGTCCCCTCCTCTTGATTGCAACAAATTTAATTGTTGAAGAAAATATGAATTGATTTTTAAGCTAATTATCGTGATAATGGGGTTTCAGAGTTTTTGTCCATTTTGATACCTGAATATCCTTCAGTACCCATCTCAGGAACATCTAATCCGAGCAGTTCAACATCAGGTGTAACCCGGTTTCCAATAATTACATCAAGAAATTTGAAAACCAACCATCCGGAAGCACCCACAAAAATGATGTTTGTGGCGGCTCCGATAAATTCCGCTCCAAATTGGCCAGGGCAACCATAGAAAAGCCCTTTTACATTACCTGCTATTCCATTCAGTCCATCGCCATATGTTCCATCAGCAAATAAGCCGAGTGCCAATACTCCCCAGATACCGTTTGCACCGTGAACAGCGATTGCACCAACCGGGTCATCAATTTTTAATTTCTTTTCTACAAAGAATGCAGCTTCAACTACAAGCGCACCAGAGATTAACCCAATTATTAGTGCACCTGCAGGTGATACGAATGCACAAGGAGCAGTAATTGCAACCAGACCAGCTAACAGACCATTACACATCATACTTACATCCGGTTTATTACCCCTGACGAACCACATCCATAACGTAGCGACAAGAGCCCCACCGCATGATGCAATCATTGTATTGAATGCCACAACTGCAAAACGTAAGTCTGTACCCGATAATGTTGAACCCGAGTTGAATCCGAACCATCCGAAAGCCAAAATTAACGAACCAAGAACAGCCATCGGTATATTATGTCCGGGGATAGCATTTGGTGATCCGTCCTTGTTGTATTTCCCAATGCGGGCACCAAGCATTTTAGCACCAACAAAGGCTAACACACCACCGGTCAAATGCACGACTGAAGAACCGGCAAAGTCAATATGGCCATGACCTAATCCAAAATTACTACCAAGTTGAGCTAGCCAGCCACCGCCCCACACCCAGTTTCCATATAGTGGATAGATGATACCACCCACGAAAAATCCGAAAACTGCGAAAGAAGCAAACTTCCAACGTTCTGCCATTGCTCCTGTTGGAATTGTTGCTGCAGCATCCATGAATACAACCTGAAAAACAAAGAATCCAAGAACAGCCACATCATAGATTCCGTTCATAAAGAAACCTTTTGTTCCAAACAAACCGAAAGCGTGTCCGAAAAGTGTAAAGCTTACCTCGCTATTCAAACCATCATATCCACCAAGTGTAGCAAGAGCACCAACGCCACCAAACATGATTGCAAAACCACAAACATAGAATGCGAGCATACCAGCCGGATAAACAAACAGGTTCATTGCCATGGTATGTGCAACATTTTTAGCTCTGGTGAACCCAGTTTCGACTAAGGCAAATCCTGCCTGCATAAAGAAAACCAGGAAACCACACAATAGGAGCCAAACAAGGTTTATCGAAATTTTATTGTGACCAACAGCAGTGGCAACTTCACCTGCGGTTGGTTCTCCTGCTTTTGCTGCCGGAATATCGCTAACTGTACCAGTTGTTAAACCAGAAGGATCCGCCACTTTCTCGTTTGCATACAAGGTTGTTGAATCAGACTTGCTTATTGATGGTAAAACCAACATAAATAAGCTGAATATCGATAATATTATTATTTTTTTAAACATGACCTTAGTTTTTTTTAGTAATAAATCTTTACTTTTTAAAATCACCAGGGCCTATAGTTGATTCGTCACCCCTTGTCCCATTGCTTATTCTGACTGATTCATCAATAGTGTAAATAAAAATCATTCCATCTCCCACCTCACCTGTGAAAGCAATTTTTTCAATGCAATTCACTGTTTTTTCGACATTTATGTCCCGTAGTACGATTGTGATAAATATTCTCGGGATATACTGAGTGTCGTATACAGTTCCCCGATAAGAATGATGCTCGCGCATGATTTCATTTCCTACTCCATTTGCTTCCCAATAGGAGAAGAAATCAATGCCAATTTTCTTGAGCTCGATTTTGACCTCTTCGAACTTGGCAGTCCTGATGATTGCTTCAATTTTTTTCATGATAATTTAATTTGGGTTAATAATAATCAGGAATGGGTAATTCCTGAAAGTAAAATGAACTAATATTTTTATAATGTGGTAAAAATATAAAATAAATTGACATACCCCTATATTTAAATAGGGTATATTTTAATAATAGTACTTATTATTTGTGTTGATGCCTATTTACATGGGGATGTGTCATATATTATAGTGTTATATTTAAGTACACCCCCTTTGCCTTCTTATTTAAAAATAATGTCTATAAAAGGAAAGAGGGTCCTGTCCCCCAACAGTCCCCTCCTCTTGATAGCAACAAATTTAATTGTTGAAGAAAATGTGATTTGTTCTATTAATATGAATAACCGAATTGTGTGATTTTAGATATTAATCCTTTTCAGGAGAAACTAATCTTTGTTATACATCGAATCGTCACCGGTTTCTCCGGTACGGATGCGATAGGACTCTTCAATTGTCCATACGAATATCTTTCCGTCACCTACCTCACCGGTATAAGCTGATTTCAAAAGACAATCGACAGTTTTCTTAAGATTGATGTCCCGCACAACAATATTGAGCGTCCGTCTGGAGATAAATTCAGTATCCGATGATGTTCCCCGGTATGAACCTTTACGGTTTTTTTCATTTCCCACACCAACTGTATCGTAGTAGGAAAAGAAATCAATGTCGATTGCATGTAAAGCTTCTTTTACAGCCTGAAACTTAGAAACCCTTATTATTGCTTCGATTTTTTTCATGTTGATATAATTTATATATGTTTATTTTGTTTCAAAGAATGGAGTTGTGTTAGTAAAACCAAATAACAGATTTAATTACACAAGCCCCATCTTTGTCCTGAATTTAATAAAAACACTTGAAAAATAACTTTGTTCGTATTAATCGTGGTAAGCCTCAGCGCCATGTTCCCAAACATCAATTCCGCCAGGACCGGTTTCTCCTTCAGGCTCAACACGCAATTTGAACGGATAGGGTAATTTCATAACTGCCCACATTACCAATAATGAAACCAGAAAAGTAGCAATGGTAACCGTAAAACTACCAATTGCCTGAGCTTTGAGAACATCGAAACCACCGCCATAGAATAAGCCTGTAACAGGGGCAGAATTATCAGCTCCAGTTGGGCCGGTTGAACCGTATTGTCCACTGGCGAATAAACCAAGCGACAAGGTTCCCCAGATGCCAGCCAGGCCATGTACAGAGACTGCACCAACTGGATCGTCAATTCGAAGATATTCAAGTAGATAGATTCCGCCAAATACAACCAATCCAGCTATGGCTCCAAGAATCACAGCCCCAAAAGGTGATACCCAGTAACATGGACAAGTAATAGCTACAAGACCTGCAAGCATCCCGTTTAAAGCGAAACCTGTATCGAATTTTCCCTTAAATGGACCAATCCACAAGGCAGCCAACATAGCAGCCAATGATCCGGTACAGGCAGCAATTGTCGTATTTGCAGCAATACGGCCAATTCCCTGAAAGTCCATTGCCGATAGCGTGCTGCCAGGGTTAAAACCATACCAGCCAAACCACAATAAGAAGGCTCCGATGGTAGCTAATGGTAAGCTGTGTGCAGCAGGAAGACCTCCCTTTTCTTTATCGTCACGCAGAAAGACGCGTCCGATACGAGGCCCCAACACAATAGCTCCGGCGAGTGAAACCACGCCTCCAATCGTGTGAACAACTGTTGATCCTGCAAAGTCGCGGAATGGCTGACCTAAACCTGGTAAGAACATGCCCGGACTTCCCATCATTGCTAAGAAACCGTCAGGACCCCAGGCCCAGTGACCTATGATTGGATAAATAAATGCTGTAACACAAATACTATAGATAATATCACCACGGAAGCTTGTACGTCCGATCATTGCTCCTGAAGTAATTGTAGAAGCGGTATCAGCAAAAGCAAACTGGAAGATCCAATGGGCTAAAAGTGCAACGCCTGTTGTTTCATAGGTGTCAGGAGCGCCTTGTAAGAAAAACCAGTTGTATCCGATGAACCCGTTGCCATGACTAAACATGAATGCATAACCGATTGCCCAGAAAGAAATTCCACAAATGGCAGTGTCCAAAACACATTCTACTAAAATATTTACTGTTTCACGTTTTCTGGCAAAACCAGCTTCAAGCATTACGAAACCGGCCTGCATACCAAATACTAAAAAGGCGGCTACCAGTGTCCATACTGTATTCAAAGAGTTTATTACTGATGTTTCGTGTGCAGTATAAGTATCTGCAGCCATTGCATTTAGTCCAAGGATACCTGGAAGAGAGATCATTGCAAAGATGACCAGCATAAGACCAAGCATTTTTCCCGCAAGTATTGTAAAACCAAGTTTCCAGTTCTTTGGTTTCGATATATTTTCACTGACTCTAGTGAAATACCCACCCCTTTGTGGGCTTATTGTTCTTGATTTCATAATATATGTTTTAAATTTAATGAATTAAGAGGAATGACCGTGATTGTTGGCGAGTACACTAATTTAGAAACTCATGCCCACTACGTAGAATATCTGCTCCTTATTTGGGTTAACAATCACTGAACCAAAGAAAGGAATTGAGAAGCTGTCTGTAACTTTAATGGTTTTGGTACTTGTAATACCTACATTACAAACCTGGAATGATCCGTCATTGGTATACCATCCATCTCCGGCTCCTACAAATAGTTTTACAGAAGTAAACTGATATCCAGCCTCAAAATATTTGTCCTGTCCCAATGTACCTGAAGCGGTATTAAAAATATAATTTCCGCTTAAACTAAGTTTCCCAACCGAATAACCTAAGTTTCCTTCAATGGCATGTACATTGCTTGCAAATAATTGTGAAGAATTGTAGTGGTAATCAGTCACTCCAAGTGAAAAGCCTGATTTAAAACCATACGTAGCAAAGAGATCGGCTTCCTGAGGTGCTCCTGTGGTCAAATCTCCTGATCCCCATGCGCCGGCTGAAAAACCACCGTCAGTATACTTCACTGTAGGTTGGATGCTGAAAGCTCCAGCCTTTGATCCTCTCCAGATATAACTACTAACTGCATCTGCTCCGGCTGTCCATTGAGCATTAACTTTCAAAGTGCAAATCGCTAGAAATGCAAAAACAATGAGGGTAATTTTCTTTTTCATGATACTTTGTTTTTAGGGTTAAACTTCTATTTGTTTTATTATTCTTTTCGATTTTAAAATTTCAAAGGGGGTGATTATAGAAATGACAGCTTTTTTTAATGTGACCCCTTTGTTTTTATACGCTTGCTCAAAAGTATGTATTAATTCCAAATTTCAAATATTAAAAATAGGGGGTGTGTGTGAATTAAAGATAAATTAACAAACGAAATGATGTAAAAACAGGGGTATATTTACAAAAAAAGTATAAATAATGGTTAAAACATCAAAAAATATGGGGTATATATTAAAAAGTGATAAAATGTATTTTTGAATTATCTATTTAACTCTCTGGTTATCAAACAGTCTGTAAAATATCAATAAAGAATAAATATAGTTTGTGTAAGTGGATATAAAAAAGCAATAAGATAGTATAACAAGCAAAAAACTGATAAAAGGTAATATTTTAATTTTCCTTTTAGTTTTTTGATAATTTATGTATGGTTTGTTGTGAATTCAATTATTCAGGGAAAAGAGTTTAATTTCAATTTGGCATATGTTGTTCTTTAACTAAATTGAAAATGACAAATTCTTCTGATAGTTTTATTTGAAAATTAGGATTATTGGTTGAATCTCAAAAGGAATAAAGACCCCATTTTTTGATTTACCTCAATGTTTTTATCATTGACCTTCGAATAAGTTCATGCCAACTTCTGGCAAAAGGCTCAGAAATTTATTCACATAGTACGGACACCGATTCTCCTGCCATTCATTTATGCACCAGCAATGCAATAAACCACCTTTCGACCTGAACGGATTATGTCAGGGAAGGGATTGCATCTTATTCGGGCTTTATGATTTGATATATGATTGATTTCTATCTGTGTTAAATGGTCCATTTTAACACAGATAGAACACAGATATAACACAGATAATAAAAGGAGAACCCAGCCCAATCCCAACCCAATGCCAGTTCAACCAACAATTGAATTTTACAAATCAGCTGCATAAATGGATGGCCTTTTCGTAAACAAACATTTTGAAGGACCTTCAATACTTTAATTTCGGTCAGCTAATGATTCTTTTTTATAAAAAGCAATTTCCCTATTTAATTATCAGGCTACCAAAGTCTATTAGGGGCAGTTTTTTATCTTTGCAAACTTTTTAATAACCAAGATAATTACGATGATGGCTTATGGCATATGGCAAGACTGTCAGTTTATTTAATTATTCCTGTTCCTAATCCTATTTTTCGGACTTAAAAAAATAATAATTCAAATAGTTAACTTTGACCAGTGTTTAAAAATATTAGGGCAGATAAAAAGTTTGAGGTGAAAGATTCGCAGATTACTAAAAAGGTTTTCATCAGATTTGAAAAAATATGCCCAGAGTCGTTTCATGTCAGGCTGATTCCTTTGAGCCATCTGAATTTTGACTGTATATAATTGGAATAAGTAAAATCATTTAATGAAAGATATAAAACCAGCGAAAGTATTCCTGATCATTAATAAATATGCAGGGCATATGGCAGGAGCGAAAGCTGTCGATATTGTGATCCCGTATTTGGAAAAGAAGGGCTATTCAGTAGAATATTCCTATACCGACGAGCGCGGTCATGCCACAGAGCTGGCTTCAAAAGCCTCAATGGATGGGTTTGATCTTGTAGTTGCAGTGGGTGGAGATGGTACTGTGAATGAAGTTGCCCGGGGTTTGATTGGCAGCATCACGCCGATGGGAATTATTCCGGTGGGTTCAGGAAATGGAATGGCCCGTGAATTGGGAATTTCGATGAATATGCATCAAAGTACCCGAATGTTAATTGATGGAAAAAATCTTCAATTAGATGTATGTCGTCTGAATAATCAACATTTTCTATGCACGAGCGGAATTGGTTTTGATGCCATGATCGCAGATAAAATGAGTAAAGCTTCATCGCGTGGGTTTTTAAGATATGTTCAATTAGTCGTTCAGGAAAGTATTAGGTTTAAACCATTCGAGGCACGCTTGAAAATTGATGGAGTAATGATTGCTGAACCAGTTTTCCTGATCACTTTTGCCAATGCCTCACAGTTTGGGAACAATGCTTATATTGCTCCGGGCGCCAGTATGACCGATGGACTTATTGATGTAGTGGTGGTGAAGAAATTTCCTAAGATCTGGATGCCTGTTTTTGCAGTGGCTTTATTTACCAGAATGGTGCCGAAACTGCCTTTTGTTGATTGTTATAAGGCAAAATACATTGAACTTGAAGTGGCCGATACTCCTGTTTTTCACTTTGACGGTGAACCAGGTAAATTGAATGTTCCAGCCCCTGTATTTGTTGATGCTCAAAAAATAGTGGTTCGGTGTCCAAAATATACCGGTATATCTTAATCGGTTTGTAGCCCGTTACAGCAAGGAATAAAAGTAAAACCAATTAGCATGAAAAAGATTTGTCTACTATTGATTTGTACATTATTTGCTTTTTTATCTGAAGCAGAATCCATTGATGTTAATAAAGACAGCACAACTGAGAAAGTAAAGTTATGTTCCCTTCTTGAAAAAACGTTTATCATTGCCGATTACCAGAATATGAGAAGTACCCATGTTGATCATTTTACCGGATTTAAGGTGATGGCAGGGTATAACTTCACTCCAAAGTTTTCACTGGGTCTGGGAGTTGAGGATGTATATGACCCGCACCACGATGATAATGGTTTGATGTTATCTGAGATTAGATTTATTCCGATAATAATAAATGCAAGGTATCTTTTTGGCGAAAACAGAATTATAGTACCATTTGTCGAACTTTCTGCAGGGCTTACATTTTTAAAGTACTATGAGAAAACAAAAGTGCCTGCAGGATCGCCAGATATCACTGAGAAAGAGGGAAAAGATTACTTTGGTCTGCCCTTTTTGGTTCAGGATAAAGGATTGTATACCTACTTTGGTTCGGGTGTCTATTTTAGAGTCAGTAAGCATTTTATGCCCTATCTTGGGTTTGGATTTAAAGGATACAATATGACCTCCAACAACCTGACCATAAACCCCCATGGGATAAATTTTGAGATCGGGTGTAAGTTCTAAGCTCCTTAAAATAGGTTGACCAATAGTCCTATCAGGAATGATGTTGTGTTGCATATTAAAGAAATCAGAAATGCTTTCTTATAGTTTATTCTTAATAATCCTAAAATGATAATGGATTCAATCAGGATAGCTGATACTTCACTGCCAGTCACATACCATAGTTTTGTTTTTAGGAAAAGTGGCAGAATAAACCACAAGTAAGGTAAGGTCGCAAGAGTTGGTACTATTCCGGTAAGAAGTAATAGCCAGTTACTCGTGTTCAAAGTTTTAAAAAACACCTTGAATAAAAGGAACAGAACCGAAGTTTCAATAAATATAGTAAGTAGTAACGCTTTTAAGAAACTGATTTCATAGACCATTAATTTGTGTCTTTTAAATGTTTCTATTGTTTGTATTGTTTCTGTTGTCCATTCTCCGATCTTCTGACTTCTGACTTCTGTTATTTAATTATTAATTTTCTGGATTCAACCCTTGATCCAAATATAAGATTTACGAGATAGGTTTCTTTGGCGAAATTATCGATGTGAATATCATAGTCAAGAATTGTACCTGCTTTTTCTAAACTGATATTTTTTACAGTTTTACCCCCTAAAGTAGTCATTTCAAGAGATACTTTTCCCTGATAGGTATTATTGATTTTCAGGTGAACAGTCTTTTGAGCTGGATTAGGATACAAATCAATACTTGCAGGGTATTGGTTTGTATATATACTTGTTTGTATTTTTTGATAGAGTTGTGAACTATCACCCTGATAAGTATAGGTACTTGTTGAATCCGGTTTACTATTATTAAACTTATTAACTTCTTTCCACTTGTACAAAACCAATGAATTGGCAGTAAAACCGACTATTTTATAGTATTGCTCAATACCAGAAATGTGAATAGAATCATATAGATATCCACCGAAAGGTTCAATATTAATATTGGATAAAATGGCGTTAGGGTCTTTGGGTAAGTTAATTTTTTTAATGTCCTTACCTGTCAGGTATTCTTTATTTACAGCGAAGACCTTGAAGTCATTGTATTTATAGCCTTTAGTTAAGCATTGTGATGAAACTATAATATATGTATCGAATGGTATTACGTTAGGAGGAATAAATCCTAAAAGAGAAACCTCCGGATAGTCTTCAATATTGGTAATCTTCACACACTTATTGATATAATGAGAATGGTCAGGTATAACATCACAAAATGCTATTTTGCTAAATAATATAAGACAAAACACGAGAAAAATAATGTGCTTATTCATGATTTGATGGTTTTAAGTTGTTTTGAGTCTGATGATATCGTTTTAATCCAATATACAATGTGGTTGTGGATAGAATGATCAGGAACAGGATAATAGAATTGGTGGATAAAAAAGTTTTCGCTTTGATGAACGTTGGTAATGCGCCTATTAACATTGCAAAGGTTGTCAGTCCGAATGATAAGCCTGGTCTGCCATGCAACAAGTTGGATATAGCAACAAGGCTAACCGGCATGGTCAGGTTAAACAAGAAAAGTCCTGTAATTCCAACAACTGCAAATTGTGTCCCAAAGAACAATAGAAGTGCAGATAACGCTAAGCCGCTTACTGTTATCCTTATCCAGCCATAATAATCTGCCAGAAAACCTCCAAGTCCTTTACCCAATGCAATGCTTGCAGTTAGTAAAATTAGTAATGTCATATTTGATTTCCAGGGAAACGCTACCGATAGACCTACAGCAGAACGGATACAAATTGTAATTAGAAGAAGCAGAATGGTTATTGCCAGATAATTGACAGGATTGTCTTTTTTAATCTCATAGAATATTGGTGGACTTTTTAAGAGAAATATAATCAGTCCCATAACGATTAGAAAAGTAACGAAATATTCAGGATGGAATCCATACATTTTTAATATCAAACCTCCCACAAAGAGTCCGATGCCCCCCGGAGCAACAAAGACTCCGGGTAAAGCTGCCTTACCTGGCCTGAGGTTCAGGGAAATAGTGCCACCTCCAACATGAAATAATGCATTTCCAATACCTGCAAGAATGATGGAAGCCAGCGGATGAATAAATAACAGGAGTGCAATGGATAAAACTATACAACCCAAAACAGCCGATAAAACTGGTTGATGTATTCGATCGAGTATCCACCCAAAAGGGAGTTGAAGACCAAAAGCAAGCAGATTGTAGATAAGGATATAAGTCAGTAAATCTCCTTTAACATCAATACCTCCCAGAAGTAAGATAATACAGGAAGCATCCACAAGGGCATGAGCAAATCCATATACCAAAAGATATGTCGCAACTTTGGACATTTTGAACGTACTGTAATATTTACCATAACAAATTTAGAATATAATTTTGTTATTAGCTAATTATTACCAACAATTAAAATAGAGTTAAAATCAAACTTACATTAAAATTCAAGGGTCATTTGAATAATAATACAACAGAAATGCATATCCCTCTATTTTGAATTATCTTTGGGTTTCCAAAAATAGATGTGTTATGAAACTCTGGGATAAAGGAACCGCTGTTAATGAATTGATCGAAAAGTTCACGGTAGGAAAAGATCGTGAACTTGATCTGTATCTTGCGAAATTTGATGTCTTAGGCTCGATTGCCCATGCCAGAATGCTGGCAACCATTGATTTGCTTGCGGAAAGTGAGCTTTCTGAACTTCAAACTGAACTGGTTGAGATCTATCGCATCATCGAGAAGGGGGATTTCAGGATTGAGGAAGGAGTGGAAGATGTTCATTCACAGGTAGAGTTGATGCTTACACGCAAACTGGGGGATACCGGCAAGAAAATTCATAGCGGACGTTCGCGCAACGACCAGGTATTGCTGGATTTAAAACTGTTTACGCGTTCCGAGATTCAGAAGCTGGTAGACGCTGTGAGTGAACTGTTTGATAAGTTTATGGCAAAAGCCGAAGCAAACAAACAATTCCTGATGCCCGGTTATACGCATTTGCAGGTGGCGATGCCATCATCATTCGGACTATGGTTTAGTGCGTATGCTGAAAGTTTGGTTGATGACCTGGTTTTACTTCAGGCAGCTTACCGTATTACCAATCAAAATCCACTGGGTTCAGCTGCCGGATATGGTTCTTCCTTTCCACTCAACCGCCAAATGACAACTGATTTGCTTGGGTTCGAATCGATGAATTACAATGTGATTTATGCACAAATGGGACGCGGAAAGATGGAAAAAACCGTTGCATTTGCAATTTCATCGGTAGCTGCGACCATTTCGAAATTTGCATTTGATGTATGCCTGTTCATGAGCCAGAACTTTGGTTTTGTTTCCCTTCCGGATGAATTAACCACAGGTTCAAGCATTATGCCCCACAAGAAGAATCCCGATGTGTTTGAATTAGTACGTTCACATTGTAACAAGATACAGGCCATTCCTTATCAGATTAGTTTGATGACCAATAACCTTCCAAGCGGCTATTTCAGGGACCTGCAGATATTGAAAGAAGTGTTTATGCCTGCTTTCGGGGAGTTGCTTGATTGTATCCATATTGCTGGTTTTGCCATTGATCAGATGACGGTAAATACAAAACTATTAACAGATGATCGCTATAAATACATGTTTAGCGTAGAAGATGTAAATAAACTTGTACAGCAAGGAGTGCCATTTCGCGATGCCTATAAAATAATTGGTGCTCAGATCAATGCAGGAACTTACGAACCAGGTCGTGAAGTTAATCATACCCATGAGGGAAGTCTGGGTAATCTATGCCTGGAAGAGATTTCAGCACGGATGAAAAATGTAGTAGATTCATTTGACTTTAAGAATATTGAAAAAGCCTTTTCCGGCTTGCTGAAGTAACTTTAAGTTCTGTTAATTAATCGTTATTTTTTGATATTTGCCAACCTTTAGTTACTTCCCTTGTTCTTGTTTTTAAAGTATTGTATTTTAATTAGATGTAAGGATAGTTTACTTCGTTTTTCAATGAAATGAGAGATTTTAACCTTTTCCGTATAGATCTGAAATTGGAGTTTTCTATTAATATCATTACTTTTGCTTTCAGTTCGTAAGGAAAAGGATAGTTTTCCTTATAAATTTTAGATTTTTGTGGATTGTTTTATTCAGAATGATTAAATATTGATCATTCTGATAGCTTTTTGCGAAAACAAAATAATATAAAAAAGAGATGATGAATTTAAGAGTACCAAAAGCGCAGGGGTTGTACGATCCAGCCAATGAGCACGATAATTGCGGGATCGGCTTCGTGGCGCATATTAAGGGCCAGAAGTCGCACGATATTATCGAGAGGGGATTAGAGGTTCTTGAAAATATGGATCACCGTGGTGCTACCAGTTCAGATAATAAAACTGGTGATGGCGCCGGTATTTTAATGCAAATACCGGATCAATATATTAAAGAAGTTTTAAAGGTCAACATTCCTGTATCCGGTAAGTTTGGAACAGGTTTGATTTTTTTCCCCCAGGACAGGAGTGAAGCAGCTATTTGTCAGGATATTCTAAGCAAATATATCAAGCTGGAAGGTCTGGAGTTAATTGAGTACCGTGATGTAGCTGTTGATAGTTCTGCTCCGGGAGAGATTGCAAAACTGACGGAGCCCTATGTCAGACAGGTATTCGTAAAGGCTGATCTGGAACAGGATGTTCTGGAACAGAAATTATATTTGGTACGGAAACAGGCTGAAAAAGAAATTCGTGAATCAGATCTTGAAAATAAGGGTGCATTCTATGTCCCGAGTTTATCATCCAAAGTGATTATCTACAAAGGAATGTTTACTCCGAGTCAGCTTAGGGAATATTATAAAGATCTGACTCATCCCAAGTTTACAAGTGCCATTGCTTTGGTACATTCACGTTTCAGTACCAATACATTTCCGACCTGGGATTTGGCGCAGCCTTTCCGTATGGTAGCTCACAACGGCGAAATTAATACCATAAAGGGTAACCGTATGTGGATGCAGGCACGCGAAGCTCTCCTTAAATCTGAGGTCTTCGGGGATGATCTGAAAAAAGTATTCCCGGTTATTGAGCCCAATAAATCAGATTCAGCCTCATTTGATAATACACTCGAATTTATACATATGACCGGACGATCGATTCCTCATGCGCTATGTATGATGATTCCTGAATCGTTCAATTCAAAAAATCCTATACCGGATAGTCTGAAGGCATTCTATGAATACCATTCGACCATCATGGAACCCTGGGATGGCCCTGCTTCTATGGTGTTTTCCGATGGTCGTTACATTGGTGGCACCCTTGACAGAAACGGATTACGTCCTTCCCGGTATATCATCACTAAAAATGACTTGATAGTGATGGGTTCTGAGGTTGGCGTTCAAACTTTTGCTCCTGAAGAAGTGAAGGAGAAAGGTCGTTTGCGTCCCGGTAAAATTCTGCTGGTTGATACCAAACTGGGGATTATAATTCCTGACAAAGAAGTAAAAGCCCAGTTGAGTCAGCGTAATCCTTATGGAAACTGGCTGAAGGAGAATCGTCTGGTAATGGAAGATATTGAAGTTAAACAGCGAGTTACATCCTCACTGGGAGATCAGTTCAATACTTATTCGAAAGTTTTTGGCTATTCGAAGGAAGATCTCGAGATGATCATTAAGCCGATGGCCGTTACAGGTGTTGAACCGACAAGTTCTATGGGTAATGATACACCTATGGCTTGTTTCTCTGAAAAGCCTCAGCGATTCTTTAATTATTTCCGCCAGGTCTTTGCGCAGGTAACTAACCCGCCTATCGACTCTATCCGCGAAGGACTGGTAATGTCATTGACCAATTATATCGGTTCCTTGCATACCAATATTCTGGATGAATCACCTATCCATTGCAAACTAATCAAATTCGATGATCCGATTATAACCAATACCGACCTTGGTAAAATTAAGGAGCTGAAACACGAACAGTTTTCACATGCAACCCTTTCAATGATATTTCCTGTTAAAGAAGGTGTTGCTGGTTTTAAAAAGGCATTTGATGATCTGTTGAAACAAGCTGAGAAAGCGGTTGACGACCATAAGAATTTTATTATTCTATCTGATCGTGAGATTTCTGAAGAATATGCACCAATACCATCTTTGCTTGCGGTTGCAGCTGTTCATCACCACCTGATACAGACTCAGAAGCGAATGCAGATCGGGATTATTGTCGAAACTGCCGAAGCTCGTGAAGTTGCGCATTTTGCACTCTTGTTTGGATATGGTGCCAGCTCTGTAAACCCCTACCTTGCATTTTCAACCATTGAAAGGATGGTTAAAAATGGCGAGATTGATATGAAATACAGTGAAGCCCGTCATAATTACATCAAATCAATTGATAAAGGTTTACTCAAGGTTATGTCGAAAATGGGTATTTCAACCCTTCGGAGTTATCAGGGTTGCCAGATTTTTGAGGCGTTAGGAGTAAGCGATGAAGTCATTTCCAAATATTTCACCGGGACTTCTTCCAAATTCGGAGGAATCGGGTTCGAAGAAATATGCAAGGAATCACTTCTATTCCATAAGGAAGCTTACGGGAAAAAGAATAAGCTTAATGCTGATTTTGAAACTGCCGGGACATATCATTACCGGAAATATGGTGAACATCATGCCTGGAATCCTGAAACTATTGGATTATTGCAATGGGCTACCCGTACTAATGATTACAGTGTTTTCAAGGAATTCACAAAAAAGGTAGATTCTGAAAATGCACAGCCAACTTTTATTCGTGGCTGCCTAAAATATAAACGTAACCCAATTGATATTTCACTGGTTGAACCAGTTGAGAATATCCTTAAACGGTTCATTACGGGAGCCATGTCATACGGTTCAATCAGCAAGGAAGCACATGAAGCGCTGGCTGTTGCCATGAATTCAATTGGCGGACGGAGCAATACCGGCGAAGGTGGAGAGGATGCAGAACGTTTCGGTACCAACAAGCGGAGCGCCATAAAGCAAGTTGCTTCAGGTCGGTTTGGAGTAACCAACAATTACCTTATTAATGCTGATGAGTTACAGATAAAGATTGCTCAAGGGGCTAAACCAGGTGAAGGAGGACAGTTACCCGGGTTTAAAATCAATAATATAATTGCCAAACTCAGAAATTCAACTCCCGGGATTACGCTTATATCTCCACCTCCGCATCATGATATTTATTCTATCGAAGATTTGGCACAGCTGATTTACGACCTGAAAGTAACGAATCCCCGTGCAAAAGTGTCTGTAAAGCTGGTTGCTGAAAATGGGGTAGGAACCATTGCTGCCGGTGTGGCTAAAGCATTTTCCGATCTGATTACAATTTCAGGTTGCGAGGGTGGTACGGGTGCAAGTCCTGCAAGTTCGATCAAATTTGCCGGATTGCCTATTGAACTTGGTATTGCCGAAACACAACAAACCCTGGTGATGAATAACCTTCGTGGTCGTGTTAAGCTTCAGGTCGACGGACAGTTGAAAACCGGTAGGGATGTTGTCATTCTTGGAATGCTGGGTGGTGAAGAATTCGGTTTTGCAACTTCGGCATTGATTACACTGGGTTGTATCATGATGCGAAAATGTCACCTAAATACCTGCCCTGCAGGAATTGCTACACAGGATGAAACACTGCGTAAACGATTTATAGGCCGTTCAGAGTTTGCTGTTAATTTCTTCCGGTTTCTAGCGATGGAAGTTCGTGAGCATCTTGCTGAAATTGGGGTTGCCACATTCGATGAAATCGTTGGACGTGCCGATCTTCTGGAACAAAATTATGAGGTAAGCAACTGGAAAATGAAAAAGATGGACTTCTCCAAGGTGATTTTTATGCCTGAGGAAGCCAAAAAATACGATATCCGTAATACATTCCCGAACATCAAATCGGTTGAAGATCATTTGGATCATACCCTGATCAGGGAGGCAAACAAAGCTATTAAGAGCAAAGAGAAAGTATGGTTATCGCATTCGATCAACAATGTCGACCGTACCATCGGAGCAATGTTGTCGGGGGAGATTTCAAGACGATATGGTGAAGAGGGACTGCCCAACAATACCATCATGGCCAATTTTACCGGAACTGCAGGACAAAGCTTCGGCGCATTCCTTGTAAAAGGGATTAGCTTCAGATTGGAAGGCGATTCAAACGATTATATTGGGAAAGGTCTTTCTGGAGGTCGCATCATAGTAGTACCTCCAGTGGGTTCAACCTTCAATCCTGAAGAAAACATCATTGTTGGAAATACTTCTTTTTATGGAGCAACTTCCGGCGAAGCCTACATTCGTGGTGTTGCCGGTGAACGGTTCTGTGTTCGTAATTCAGGAGCCAAAGCCGTTATTGAAGGAAGCGGTGACCATTGCTGTGAATACATGACTGGAGGTCGGGTAGTTGTTCTGGGTACTACCGGACGTAATTTTGCTGCCGGTATGAGCGGTGGTATTGCTTATGTTCTCGATCAGGAAGGAAATTTTGAATACTTCTGTAATAAAGGTCTCGTTGAATTGGGACCAGTGGAGGATAAAGCGGATATCGTGGAATTACAGGATATGATTAATAAACACCTCTTGTATACGCAAAGTACCATGGCTGCTAAGATTCTTACCAACTGGGATGAATTCCTTCCAAAATTTGTAAAGGTGATTCCATTTGAATATAAGAAAGTTCTTGAGGAATTAAAGCTTCGCGAACTGGAGAAAAAACTTCAGTTGACTGAAGATGATCCAACAAGGCATGAATAATAAATTTATCAATAAAAAAGTATAAAAATAATAAGAATGTCCGTCTACTGGTCTGATGTTGTAAATGGTCAATAAAGTTATTCGCAGGAAATGATGAATGGCAACAAATAAAAAGACCTGACAGTAAAGGCCAAATAATAAAGGAAATCGGATAATCAAAACAAAAATAAATTACAATGGGAAATCCAAAAGGTTTCATGACCATAGGACGACAAGATGCTGGTTACCGTCCGTTGAACGACAGAATCTATGATTACGGCGAGGTCGAACAAACACTTGATGACAAAGACCGTATTGATCAGGCAGCGCGTTGCATGGACTGCGGCGTTCCATTCTGTCATTGGGGATGTCCGGTAGGAAGTAAAATTCCGGAGTGGCAGGACTTGATCTATAAGAAAGATTGGAAGGGTGCATACGACGTATTACATTCAACCAATAGTTTTCCTGAGTTTACAGGTCGTGTTTGTCCTGCACCATGCGAGAAAGCATGTGTTCTAGCCATTCATAATGAGGCAGTAACTATTCGTGAAAATGAAGCTTCATCTGTTGAACATGCTTTTAAATTAGGATTTGTTAAAGCTCATATTCCTGAAGTACGTACTGGTAAAAAGGTTGCTGTTGTTGGTTCCGGTCCTGCCGGCCTATCTGCAGCAGATTTATTGAATCAGGCCGGGCACGAAGTAACTGTATTTGAAAAGAATGGTGCCATTGGTGGTTTACTACGTTTTGGTATTCCCGATTTTAAGCTGAGTAAAACAATCATCGATCGTCGGTTGGAAATCTTCCTGGACGAGGGAATCATTTTTAAAACCAATGTTACAATTGGTATTGATATTACCCGTGATGAATTACTGACACAATTTGATGCAGTTATACTGGCTAATGGTGCAGAGCAAGCCAGGGATTTGCCGGTTGAGGGTCGTGACCTGAAAGGTGTATACTATGCTATGGAGTTTTTGAGTCAATCGAATAAACGGATCTCCGGGGAGGATATTCCTGAAGAGCTTAACATCCTTGCAAAAGATAAAAAAGTATTGATTATTGGCGGCGGAGACACAGGGTCTGACTGTGTGGGTACTTCTATACGGCAGAAAGCCAGAAGTGTTACTCAGATTGAGATTCTTCCAAAGCCTTCAGAAAAACGTGCTGACAACAACCCATGGCCATACTGGCCCAACACGTTACGCACATCAAGTTCACACCTCGAAGGTTGCGAACGTCGCTGGAGCCTTTCAACCAAGCGGTTTATCGGTGAAAATGGCGAAATTAAACAGGTTGAACTGGTCACCGTTAACTGGGATAAAGATGAATACGGACGATGGGTAATGACTGAAAAACATGGATCAGAAGAGATTATTGATGTCGATTTGGTTTTACTGTCAATGGGTTTTACCCAACCGGTTCACAATGGATTACTCGATGAATTGAAGATTGAATATGATCAGCGTGGAAACGTCAAAGTAAATGCCAGAAAGCAAACTTCAAATGAAAAGGTGTTTGCATGTGGTGATGTTGAAGCAGGTGCTACCTTGGTCGTTCGTGCAATCGAGGCGGGTAAGATTGCTGCTTCCAGTGCGGACGAGTACCTTTCAGAAGTATAATACGATATTTGATCTCTTAAAATATTTATAGCTGTCTTCATACATTTGGAGACAGCTTTTTTTATTGCAAATGCGGCACGACTATAGTACAAACAGGGAGGTGATCCATACACAGCTAAATACAACCAATCCCATGATTATAGTGGAGGATGAGTATACTTTTAGTGTAGTATCCGGTTCGATATCAGAGAAGTTGGAGACAACCCAGAAATAGGCGTCATTAGCATGAGAAACAATCATAGAGCCAGCACCCATAGAAAGCATTGCAAGTATTCTTCCCCACTCCGAATCAAGTCCTAACATGGATAACATGGGTGCAATAAATGATGCAGTTGTAATCATTGCCACTGTTGAAGAGCCCTGGGCAGTCTTCATCACAGCTGCAATAAGAAATGGGATGACCAGACCTATGCTTGTCCCGGCTAAAAGCATTCCCGCAGCTTCACCGATCCCTGTGGCTTTGATCACCATCCCAAACATTCCTCCTGCTGCAGTGACAATCAGTATTGGGCCTGCTTTTTCAATGGCTTCTGAGAACACTGAATTCATCGATGCAATTGTCTTATCTTTCAGTAAGAACAAAGCCAGTACAACACCTATTGATAAAGCAAATATGGGTTCGCCGGGTGAAAATAATATTCTGGAGATCAGACTTTGTCCGCCTTTATCGATCAAATTAAACAATGATTTGAATGTGATCAGCAACAGGGGAACTACAATCGGAAGAAAGGAAAGAAAGGCAGATGGGAGTTTATCCGGTGTCGTAGAACTATCTACAATAATCTCTTTCGCAGGAGGATAGTTTTTCCCCTTAGTCATCCATTTGCTCCAGAAATAGGCTGCCACTGCACCAGGAATTGCAAATAATGTTCCAATTAAGATGAGGTACCCTATGTTTACTTTTAGAACTCCTGCAGCAGCCAAAGCTCCCGGATGAGTTGGAATCAGGCAATGTACCGAATAAAGCGAGGTAGCCAGGACTGTTGCCATAAAAGGCATTGCCAGTTTCGACTTGGAACTGAAAGATTTGGCCAGACCGCTCAGAATAATGAATCCCGAATCACAGAATATAGGTAAACCGGTAATAAACCCGGTGATGCCTAATGCCATTGCACTTCTTTTTTCTCCTGTTTTTGAAAGTATAAACCTTGCAATGCTGAGTGTTCCACCTGTTTTGTCGAGCGTAATGCCAATAATTGCCCCAAGGATGATCAGGAAACCTAAGGATGCCATGGTGTTACCAAAACCAGCTTTGATTGTACTGACAATCGTATCAGGTGGTAGGGTGGTAAATGCCAGAAAAAGTGATACCAGGAAGAGGGCAATGAATGCTTTCAGTTTAAATCTTGACGTAAGTATAATTATAGCGATAATGCTGATAATTACAAGTATGGAGGTTAATAAGATATTCATGAGTTAAGATTCAGTTGGTTTTTGTTTTAAAGTGTTTAAAGGTATTATTTTGAAACAATTATTTATTACTTAACTTTGATAGGATCTAAAATTATAACTATAAACCTAAATTAAAGAAAATGAAAAGAAATGATGAGAAATTGTTTGTAATTAGACCTGTTATGCAGTCAATCGTATTGATCGTCATGCTGGCATTTATGGTACCGGTAGTTGCAAGTGCACAAACCGGCAAGGTAAGCTTCTCTGGTAGCTGGACCTTGAATACTGAGAAAAGCGATCTTGGTCAGGGTGGGGGACAACGTATGGGAGGTGGTAATTTTGTGGCTACCCAGGAAGCTAATCTCCTTACAGTTGTCAGAACACGTACCAACCAAAACGGAGAATCCGTGACTACTACTTCAAAATATACACTCGATGGAAAAGAAAGTGTAAACACTTCACCAAGGGGTGAAAGCAAATCTGTTGCCAGCTGGTCATCTGATGGCTTGACATTAAACATTGCAACCTCAAGGACTATGGATATGAATGGTCAGTCAATGACCATGAAATCCACCGAAATATGGAAACTTACAGATGCAAAAACACTGACAGTTCAAAGCTCATTCACTACTCCTGACGGGGAACGAAAAGCCACCAGGGTATACGATATGAAGTAAGGCATTCTAAATCTGAATAAAATACAAAGGCCGTCTCCATTCAATGGATGACGGCCTTTACCTTTTCTCTTGAACCATAAAAAACACTTAATTTTAAAATAACCCAAAAGCTAATATCTTATATTATATACATTTAAATTGGTTAATATTATTTAATGATCATTCCACATTTTTAGGACAATTCGTCTGATCATTAATTCTTTGTAGTTTCTCGATGTAAGTCCCGGTTATTGGTTGCGAATTCTTTCTGTTCAGGCCAGCGTCCCTGCATCTGCCGGTTAACCATCCACCCCGGATACTCCGGAGTCAGGGCACTGATTTCATTGAGTTGATTCAGATCTTCTGTTGTGAGTTGCAGATTGACTGATGCAATATTATCATTCAATTGTTCCAATGTTTTAGCCCCGATAATGGTACTGGTTACAGCTGGTTGACGGATGACCCAGTTTAATGCTACAGTAGCTACTGAAACGCCGTGATGCTTACCTATTTCGGCCATAACATCAATGATGTCGTAAGCTTTTTCCTTATTGATAGGAGGGAAATCGAATGCATCACGTCTGCTGTTACCAGCCACTGAATTAGTACGCGTGAATTTTCCCGAGAGGAATCCTCCTGCCAGAGGGCTCCATGGCATGATGCCAATTCCCTCACTTAACGCCATAGGCACAATTTCACGTTCAATATCGCGGCTCCCAATACTGTAATAGTTTTGTGACGCTTCAAATTTTGTCCAACCCATCTTTTCTGCATAATCATTGGCTTTCACAACCTTCCATGCCGGATGATTACTGATTCCCAGGTACCGCACTTTACCCGATCGAACCACATCTTCCAGTCCACGCATGGTTTCTTCGAGCGAGGTAATTGGGTCGACCCCATGGATATATAGCAAATCAATGTGCGAGAGATTCATTCGTTTCAGACTGTCGTTCACCGAGTCCATGATGTGTCCCCGGGAGAGACCCACCTGGTTGGCTCCGGGTCCCATACGCAGCCTAACTTTGGTGGCTACAAAAACCTCCTGGTGTGAAACACCCAGTTTTTTTAAAGCCTCACCCAGCATTGTTTCCGAAAGACCCTCGGAATAAGCATTGGCCGTATCAATAAAATTAATACCGCTGTCAAGTGATGTTTTTACTATCTGATTTACCTCATCCTGCGGAACCTGACCAACAGCCTGCCAGTATCCCTTTCCTCCAAAAGTCATGGTACCAAGGCACAACTCCGAAACCAATACTCCTGTTTTTCCCAGTTCGTTATATTTCATGATAAATGTTTTTTGGATTGATTATTACTCCTATAATAACAATTTACCCGATTAAAGGTTCTGAATTAATAGGTTTTGGATAGATAGTTGTTATGTCAAAAATTTATAGAAAAGCAATCGATATATATGTTGTATTATAGTTAGAAGGAGATTAACAACACAAGGGAAAACAGTACACTGAATATAGGTGAGCCAATTTTGATTTTAGTCAACATTTGTCAATTTATCCTCTGAAAATTGATTCATTATTTGCACTTTTACTTATTGAAAAAAACCAACTCCTAATGAAAAATATATTCTATAGCTTAATTGCATGCCTGATCTGCCTGAATGTAAATAGTACTATCGCCCAGGACACCCATCCTGAACCCAAAACACTCGAAATCGGCACAACGGCCCCTGATTTCAAACTGATAGGCGTGGACGATAAGACCTATAGTCTATCCAGTTTCGCTTCAGCAAAGGTGTTGGTTATTGTATTCAATTGCAACCATTGTCCCACGGCACAGGCTTATCAGGATCGACTAATAGATATCAAAAAGCAATATGCTTCAAAAGGAGTTGCATTGGTTGTCATCTCTTCAAACAGTTCGAAATCGCTTAACTTATGGGAACAGGGATGGTCAGATTTAGGCGATGAATTGGATGATATGAAAATACGCGCAAAAGACAAGGGCTTTAATTTTCCCTATTTGTATGATGGCGCAGACCAAAGGACAGCTATTGCCTATGGCCCGCAGGCAACTCCACATGCCTATGTATTCGATCAGAACCGTAAACTTCAGTATGTGGGGTGTATTGATGCCTCCATGGAAAACGGGAAGGCAGAAACACTTCGCAATGCCATTGATGCTGTATTGGAACATAAAAAAATTGAGACTCCTGTAACCAAAGTATTTGGCTGTTCAACCAAATGGGCATGGAAAACTGAAGGAACTAAAAAGCTTTATAAGCAATGGGCCGAATTGCCGGTTACGATCGAAGATATTGATGCACCCGGAATAGTGGAACTCATTAAAAATAAGTCAGACAAATTGCGGTTAATCAATGTCTGGGCTACCTGGTGTGGTCCATGCGTACTCGAATTTCCTGATCTGGTGACTCTTGACCGTATATACCGAAGCCGCCAATTTGAATTTATCTCCATCAGTGCCGATAAATTGTCGAAAAAGGACAATGTGCTGAAGCTGCTTCAAAAGAATGAGGCCTCCAATAAAAATTACCTGTTCAGCAGCGATAATAATACAGCTTTGGTAAATGCAGTTGATCCTCAATGGTCGGGTGCGCTGCCTTATACCTTATTGGTGGAGCAGGGCGGTAAAATTATTTATCGTACCCAAGGGGCAATAGACATGGCCCAAATGCGGAAGTTAATTGTCAATAACCGATACATTGATGGGGTAACCAAGTAATTTTGACTTTCTCACATTGTGATGAATAAAGAGGCAATTGCAGGTCCCTCATACCCTTTTTCATTATCCCCGGACATTCCCGGGATAAATGCATTTATT
>TBL_comb47_HYPODRAFT_10000311_pt1 | contig 64084 bp, 45 predicted proteins | sample TroBogypolimnion_40_FD_10682 | JGI IMG/M metagenome (IMG submission 10682)
TCGAACGGTGAGCAGGCAATTTCTTGATTTTGCTTCGCAGGAAAAGGCTGATTCCTAATGTACCGATAATAACCCACGAGCCATAAAATAGTAGCTGCCATGCCGACAAATTAAAGAAATAAGGGAAATGACCTTCGTGCAGATCCGGAATTTTAAGATCTGCCTCACTGGCCCATAGAGAACCTGACATGAACAGGAACCCCAGAAAGAGGATGATTTGTTTTATAGGTTTAATCATGATAAAATAATGTATGGATTTGGTTTTTATAAAATTGATTTATTTACTCTTCTTGATCATGGAAAAGTCAGGTCATCTTTTAAAATGAACATCGTTCCCGGCAAAAATAAAATGACAATTTCTTTTGATAAGAAGTAATAAACATCCAACAGGAGGTTGCTTTTCATCAACAAATTCTTGTCAATCTAAAAGTAAAATCTTATTGGTAGGTTGTAAAATCCGCGAAACTTATCAAATGCTGATTTATCCGTGTTTTCGCCCGGCGAAGCCACCAATTCAACTAATTATCAGCCACTTTAAATTCAGATTCTCAAACCCTGTTATACAACAATAACCTTCGATTTAATATTCAATTAACATTATTCAAATACTGATGTCATATCCCGCCTTAATTTGAGTGTAATGAGGCTATTTTCAGACACTCATGTCCGGTATTTTAAACAACTTGGCAACGCGGATTTGATCTGATAAACGTTACTGATTCTTTAAGCTTGACGATAAAAGCCTGAATGTTTTGGATGAGATTGATTTGTTGCAGAATACTTTGAATTATGTGCTGAAAATAGATATCAAAACATACCGGAGAAGTTACAGGATGGGTATTTCATAAAGTCAGGTGAAAATGGTTGACCATAGTTACCACGGTTATGAAGAAAATCTGCAACAATTTTAATTATTTTGTTTCTTATAAATCAATGCTGTATAGTTTTATCACACAGAGATTCACAGAGTTTTACTCAGAGAACCACAGAGAAAATTAATTAAATTCAAACACTCTTTGTTTCTCTGTGATTTCTCAGTGTACCTCTGTGTAATTTTAAAATAATTCATAATCAATATAATAACCATGCTAAATAGTTACTAAAACGAATAGTTATCGAAAAAGCCTTTTAAGATTGATTCCAATAAGCTATGAATTTTGGGAATAAAACAATTCTAATGTACAGAGATTGTAAATAATTCATTATAAGGCATAGAAATTGAATTAAATATCCGAAGTTAATAGGGTTTGAAACCCATAATCATGAATTAAAAAACTACTCCTTTATATTATAAAGCTGTATTTCTGCCTGTTAATAAAGTAATTATTCATAAAAATGCTATTTTATTACTTTATAATGTCATTTTATTAGGTAATAAAATCATTTTGTTTGGAAACAAATTCATTTTTCTTTAGAACAAAATCACTTTTCTTTAAAACAAAATCACTTTTCTTTAAAACAAAATCATTTTTCTTGGAAACAAAATCATTTTATTGGGTAATAAAATCGTTTTATTGGGTAATAAAATCATTTTGTTTGGGAATAAAATCATTTTGTTTGGGAATAAAACCATTTTATTTGGGAATAAAATCATTTTGTTTGGGAATAAAACCATTTTATTTGGGAATAAAATGCTCCTATTAGTAAATGTTCCGGATTTCATTTGTTAAAAATCCATTCTTTATCAAATTAATGACAGATAGACAATAAAAAAGGTGACCCATGGCCACCTTTTTTTATTTTATATAGGATAGATTTAAATCCACTTCAAAATATTGAAATCCTGACGATGAGGTAATTCCTTATTCTTTGGATACATCCGGATAGCATAACCAAAAGCACCTGCATTCATCAATTGAAGCTCAAGTTTATAGGTAACCTGGGTGCCTTCAACACTTTCTATTTCAAACTGCAAACATTCTATCAGTTTTGGAGCACTTTCCTTGCCATTTTCTGTAATTACCATTTCAACACCTACATCCTCTGGCTTTAATCCTTTCAGATCAACAAGTACGCGGGCAGGATATCCTTCTCCGATTTTTAGGACATTGGTAATTCCATCGGTAATCTGAACGTTTTTTACCTCAATAAGATCCCAAACTGAAGAAACTCCTAATTTCCACTTTGCAATTTCTTTTGCTAATTTATAATCAGAAGCGATTAAACGTGCTGCACGTGCTGCCTGAGGATTATAGAAACGATCATGATAATCACGAATCATTCGGGCAGTTGTGAAATCAGGAGCAACCTGGGCAAATGTATTTTTAATGTAAGAAACCCATTTTTCAGGAATTCCTTTGATGTTCCGATCATAGAATGCAGGTAATATTTCTTCTTCCAAAATATTATAAATGGTTTCCGCATCCATTTCATCCTGAAGGTCAGTTACGTCATAAGCATTTTCTTGTGGAAGTGCCCAACCTGCATCTTTCCGATAACCTTCAACCCACCAGCCATCGAGAACTGAAAAGTGAATAGTTCCGTTCATAACTCCTTTTTCGCCACTTGTACCAGAAGCTTCCAAAGGTCGTGTCGGAGTATTCATCCAAATGTCAACACCCTGAAGCATTATTTTGGCAAGGTTCATGTCGTAATTCTGAACAAAAATAATCTTCCCTGCAAATTCAGGACGTTTAGAGATTTCGACAATGTATTTAATCAGGTCCTGACCGGCTTTATCTGCAGGGTGAGCCTTTCCTGCAAAAATAAATTGAACAGGTTGTGCAGGATTATTCACCAGTTTCGATAAACGATCGAGGTTTCTGAAAAGCAAATGTGCTCTTTTATATGTTGCAAAACGTCGTGCAAAACCTATTGTCAGAGCATAAGGATTAAGTTTCCCTAAAACTTCTGAAATCAATTTAGGATTCTCATTCCGTTTGATCCAACTGCTTGTAAACCGCTGTTTGATGTTCCCAATGGTTTTTAACCGAAGGGTTTGTTTCATGTTCCAGATTTCTTCATCCGGAATTTTATAGATCTTATTCCAGGTATCAAAATCAAGTTGATCTTCAGGAAAACCCTTTCCAAAGTATTTCTGATGCATCTCTTTCCATTCCTTCGCAGCCCAGGTAGAATAATGCACGCCATTGGTAACATAGCCAATCGTGAGTTCTTCCGGGAGAAAACCTTTGTATAACGGACTGAGTACTTCCTTTGAAACTTCACCATGAAGCATGCTCACCCCGTTTATTCCCTGCGATAGATTACAGGCAAGGTAACTCATGTTAAAATGATCTTCGTAATATTCTGCCTTCCCCAGGTTGCAAAACTCATCCCAACTTATTCCAACCCTTTCCGGGTATTTATCCATGTAATTTTTAAACATGTCCTGATGGAATGAATCATGACCGGCAGGAACAGGAGTATGAGTTGTAAACAATGTCGATGCCCTTACAACTTCTTTGGCTTCTGCATAAATCAATCCTTTTTCAGATACAAAATCAGCAATTCTTTCCAACCCGATCATGGCAGCATGTCCTTCATTACAATGGTAAATATCCATCTCGTAACCAAGTTTCTTCAAAGCGCGAATACCACCAAGACCTAAAAGTAATTCCTGCTTCAAGCGGTTTTCATTATCCCCGCCATATAAATGATGTGTAACAAAACGATCTTCATCTGAGTTATCTTCGAAGTCTGTATCAAGAAGAAATAGCTTTATAGAACCTACATTAACCTGCCATACACGTGCAGTTACAGTGCGTCCGGGATAATCAACCTGAATAGTTAACCAATTACCATCATCATCATAGGCAGGTTGAACAGGTATCTTAGAAAATTGCTGTGGGTCGTAGTTTGAAAGCTGCTCTCCGTTAATCGAAATATTCTGACGGAAATATCCATAGCGATATAATAAACCAAGTCCAACCAGATTAACTTTCGAATCACTGGCTTCTTTCAGGTAATCACCTGCTAAAATTCCTAATCCTCCTGAGAAAATCTTAAGACTGTCATGCAATCCATATTCCATACTGAAATATGCAATCGATGGCCCTTTTAAATTTTTCCGGTCAGCAAGATACTTGTGTAACGATGATGAGACATGATTCATCTTTAGGATAAATTCATCATTGTTTTCAAGTTCAAGCAGACGCTGGTAATTTACTTCTTCAAGTAATAGAATTGGATTATGCTCACATTCAAGCCAAATATCTGCATCTATAGTATGAAAAAGATCACGAGCTTCGGTATTCCATACCCACCATAAATTACGACTTATTTCTTTTAACGGAGTTAATTTCTCCGGGATATTTGACTCAACAAATAACTTTTTCCAAATTGGTTGTTCCACGATTCAATGTTTTAATAAATCTAACGCCTGTTTCCATCGCCTTTATCCGTCTTTTTAGCAGAAAAACACTTTCAAGACAGATGGGTACAAAAGAAGTCAAAAAACTTTTATCCAGAAATACTTAATGTAAAAAGGACGTAAACGTTAAATCATTGGTTATTATTTTAATGTTTTTTATTCGATACTTTTATAGGGGAAGTTTTACTCTTTGGTATAACAGAACGTCTGACAGGAGTATTTGTTTGGATAGCTTTCAGTTCGCTTTCATATTTTCTAAGCTTCGCTTCTTTTTCATTTAGCAATTTATTCAATCCGGCAATTTCTAATTCAAACTCATTTTCAGGCACTAATGCATTTAACCGAAGTTTGAAGTCGCTCAAAACATTCATATAATTGATAAAAGCTTCGTAAGGACTATCATATGGATTAAAATGGTTATGAATCTCGCCACTGGAGAAATATTTGGTACACATGTAATAAAAGTGATCACTTGACTGAAGGTAATTCCAATCTTTTCTCAAATCTATATCGAAAACTTTATCCATTCGACTTGACAACTCATATAAATTATTGAAAGCTTCTTCTTGCATCTCATTTCCAAGCCAGGCTGAAAGATCGCGCTCTTCGTCGGCCCAAGAAATTGGTTGTGGAACACTCACCAAAGAAACAGGCTGAAAATTTGAAACAATTTCGGATGGTGTAGCAAAGGTAATATCTGAATGTTTAAAAACGACATCCGGCAAATGTCCCATGAAATCAAAAATTCCGCTTTCTACACGCTGATATTCACCAAAGACTTCGTAATCGATAAAAAGATTAATAAACTCATCCTTTACCATCGATTTCATCCAACCAACAAATTTCTCTGCCTTTAAAGGAAATTCACTCCAATTCTTATTCGAGAATCTAAAAGCAATATCATCGCTTAGTTTATAATTTCGCATCAGAACCTTGAGTCTTGGATTAATCGCATTGACATATAGAAAATTCGGAGATTTCCACCCCAGAATATGCCTGGCACCTTCGGTCAGGATGGCCTTAAATCCCATATTGGCAATAATTTCGCCAATTTCATCCGAATAAATCAATTCAGTATTTCTGAAAACCGATGGTTTCTGACCAAAATATTTTTCAATCATTAGGTCATGTTCCTGAATCTGTCTCCTGAATAAATCTTTATTCTTCAGAGAAACCAGTGAATGTGTATAGGTTTCAGATAAAAACTCTACATGTCCTGTTGCAGCAAGGGCTTTAAAGGAATCGAGCACTTCTGGGGCATACAATTCGAATTGTTCAAGTGCCAGTCCGGATATGGAAAATGCAATTTTAAACTTTCCTTTATGTTTATTAATCAACTCAAGCATAAGTTGGTTTGCTGGCAGGTAACAACTTTGGGCAACCTTGAGAAGAATCGATTCATTCGAATAATCATCGTAGTAATAATGATCATTCCCTATATCGAAAAACCGGTATCGCCTGTAACGAAACGGTTGATGTACCTGAAAATAAAAACAGATAGACTTCATAATGTGTGTTTTTCTTATTATACCTTCCCACTCAAATGTAACACAGTAAAATGAATTGTATGACTTTATTTTATCACAAAACTAGTTTCGATTTCCCGGAATACATTTTCAAAGCCTTAAGATAAATATCACGAACCTGGGCTGCAGAGTTTTTCCACTGGAGGTTATCAACTTCCTCTTTACCACATTTCTTAAACATAGTGTGAAGTGAAGGATAATTCAGCAAACCGTATATGGCATCAGCCATAGCATGAGTATCCCAGTAATCAATCTTTATGGCATAATTCAATATTTCTGAAACGCCTGACTGATAGGATATAATGACAGGCACATCTGACTGCATAGCTTCAAGAGGAACAATCCCAAACGGTTCTGAAACTGAGGGCATGACAAAAACATCGCTCATTTTAAACATATCGAATACGTCATCTCCCTTTAAGAAACCCGTAAAATGAAATCGGTCCGATATCTTTAGCTCTGCAACACGTTTTATCATGGCATTCATCATATCTCCACTTCCTGCCATAACAAACCGAACATTTTTCATTTTCTTAAGGACAAGATTTGCAGCCTCAACAAAATATTCCGGCCCTTTTTGCATGGTAATCCTGCCCAGGAAGGTCACAATTTTCTCATCAACTCCCTTCCTGAGCCTTATTTTTTCTTCCTGTGAAACAGGCTCAACCGCATTGTAAACTGTGGTTACCTTTTCTGGATTAATTAAATACTTTTCAATCACCATATTGCGTGTCAGATTACTAACCGTGATGATCTGATCAGCTGCATCCATTCCTTCTTTCTCCATGGCATAAACCTGGGGATTCACATTTCCTCCGCTACGATCGAAATCAGTTGCATGAACATGAATAACCAATGGTTTTCCCGAAACCCTTTTTGCCGCAATACCGGCAGGATAAGTCAGCCAATCATGTGCATGTATCACATCAAACTCGTTTTCGCGGGCAATAACTTCGGCAACAATAGAATAGTTATAAATTTCATGAAGCAGATTTCCATCATATCTGCCTGAAAAATTAATTTTACCATCTGAAGTTGTTTCTACCAAAGGTGTTTTTTTAGTAACATCTCTGGCGCTTAATTTCCAATATTCTTCTGGATCAACATAGGGAATCATGCCTGATTCAACCTCATAATATTCTAATTTCGATTCAATGTCGGGAAATTGAATTTGTTTTCGCGTAACAAAAACCTCATTTGCCCCCAATAACTTCAAGCTGGTTTGATCCTCGTCGCCATGAGCTTTTGGAACAACAAAAATTACACTTACATCTTTAAATCCAGACAACCCTTTTGTCAATCCATAGCAGGCAGTTCCTAATCCGCCTGAAATATGTGGGGGAAATTCCCATCCAAACATCAGAACTTTCATAAAATAAAATTTTAATGTTTTAAATTATTTCAAACAAGTTGAATAAAGTAAACTGACAATTATTCAGTACAAAAATAATCACAGAGACCTCTTGTTATTCTGATCATTCCTTGTAATTCTCAATTAATTTAAATGCATGTATTATTGCCGCTACACTCCAGGCTTGCGATATTGCGCCCTTACCCTTATACGGAGGATTACCATTATACATTTCAGAGATGGTTTCAATACAATTCCCGGTCATTTCTTCTTCAAATCCTTCTATTATTTTCCTAACAAAAGGCATTCCACTCCTACGATGTATTTTCAGATAAGCTTCCACAAAAAAAGAAACCAACCATGGCCAGGCTGTTCCCTGGTGAATGGTTAATTCACGCTCCCTGGGATTCCCTTTACATATACCTTTATAATTCGCATCACTGGGCGACAATGTCCTTATCCCTCTTGGGTTTAGCAGCTCCTGTTTTACAATACTTATCACGGCCTTTTTCTGCTCCCTTTCAAGAGGAGAGTATTCGAGTGCGGCTGCAATAAGCATATTAGGCCTGACCGACCAGTCTGTATAATCACCATCAATGTAATCGGCAAGAAATTGACGTTTCTCACTCCAGAACAAACGAATAAATGAGTTCGCTACCAAAGGGGGCATGTCTGCCCATTCTGCTATGAATCTCACGTCATTTTCGGCTTTAGCCAAATCAAGTGAAAAGCATATTGCATTATACCAAAGTGCATTAACTTCCACCGGCATTCCACCTCGTTGCACAACTGGCTTCCCATCCACATAGGAATCCATCCAGGTTAAAGCAACATTTTCAGCTTTTCCGCAGATCAAACCATTATTGAGCATGTGAATATCAAAATCTGTCCCATTTTTATAAGCAGAAAGAATTGACTTCATTGCCGGACCGTATTTCTTCCAGACTTTCCCTGAATCTTTGATCTGACCAAAATATTGCTGAATAGCCCAGAAAAACCAGAGCGGCGCATCCATTGAATCAGAGATTGATTCAGAGTTACCAGGATATTTTAAAAACAATCCTCTTTCCAAAAAATCAAGCTGAGTATCCATAACCTTTTCAAAGGTCTGCAGATCATTCATATCCAATGTAATACCTGGTAGAGCGATAAAGGTTTGTCTTGATATTGACCCATACCAGGGAAATCCAGCTACAATATTTGTATGGTTATCTTTCTGTATGAAAAATTGACTGGCAGCATTACTTAGACTTCCCATAAATGAACTACGGTGCAAGCGACTCATCATTTCTGTTGAAAATTTCTTTTTGAATGATGCAGGGGAACATTCACTGGTTGAAGCAGAAAATACAATAGTTTCACCCTTTCGAATCGGTAATTCAAAATACCCCGGGACAAATAGATCTTCCTTATAATCATATCCTCTGCTTTGCTCCTTGGGGTATTCAATTCCATAGTGCCACTCAGGTGCCGGTATATATTCAATTTCCTTCGAAAATTGTAAATGTAGATATGGATAACCTTCGTATAAACGAATTTTTATCCCATTCTCAATTTCAGAATAATGAGTATTTACGAATAGATTTGACCTGCTTAATTCGTGAATGTTCCGGAAAGCCAGGAAAGGACTGAAGCGAAGGGTGGTTAAGGAATTAGCTTCCTCGAGCGTATACCTGATGAGCATTTGCTTTTCATTGTCAACCAGAATACGCTCTTTGCTAATTACATTACCTCCTACACGATAGGTAATTTTTGGTACATTACCAATTTCAAAGTCCTGGATGTACTTGTGTCCTTTGGGTTCATAATAATCACCTCCGTACTTATGAATTCCAAGATTAAATGAACAACCATTCTGTATCACTGTTTCATCAAGCGATGAAAGCAAAACATGCTTTGAACCTTCAAGTCCATTTAGCGGGCAAATAAGAAGTCCATGGTATTTACGTGTATTGCATCCCGAAATTGTAGTACTGAAATAGGAACCTTTCCGGTTGGCACGAATGATCTCTCGTTGAAGTGAATACTCCAGGTTAACCAACTGGTTTTTATCAAATTTAAGATAGCTCATAATTCCTGACTTTTGAGGTCTGTAATTCTGGGTTCGTAATAAAAATGAATGTATATCCCGGAAAAAATAAAACAAAATTAGACTTAATAAGTTTGAATATTTTTCCCTTATTCTTGAAATCCAATCAACTTTTGTTTCAGGAAAATCCTCTCCTGATCAAAATTAAGATGCGGAAAACTTAATGTTAATTTATTGATCTTATCCAGATTTAATAACAGAAACTTTTTGTATTCCATTGAAGATGGATTAACCGGCCGATGCGAAACAGCCTTCATAACTTTCATTACATCATCGGCTAAATCCATACTCTCCTTTGAGGTCACAAACTTGTTAAAACGATCGAAGATATAATCAATTGCAACCGGATTCAGGTGGATCATATCCTCAGCATAGAAACGGTAATCGCGCAATTCATCCATCATGAGTTCATATGAAGGAAAGTACCTGCAACCCCGATCACCCAAACCGGTAATAAGACGGTCAATGGCCAGTAAAAGTGTCGATTTGCTTACCTGATTTTCAATAGCTCCGTCTTTCCAGTGACGAATAGGGCTGACCGTAAAAATGATTTTTAAATTTGGATTAAAACTCCAAAGCTGCTCCAGTAAATGGTGGTAAGTCTCAGATATCTCATTCACTCCAAGACGATACCGACTAAACTGTTTTGCCGGAATCTTGTGACAGTTTGATACAATCTGACCTGTATCTATAAGTTCGTAAACCCATGCTGTACCGAAGGTGATTACCAGAAAATCTGCCTCTCTAAGAAATTCATTAGAATGTTGAATGCGGCTGTTAATCTTTTCCAATGCCAATTCGAGATTGACATCCGAGAAACGGCTATGATGATAAAAGCTGTTCCATAATCCCTGATCAAAGAACAGGTCATCTTCTGTAAAGACTCGATTATTCAGCAATAACTTCAAACTGCTTCCAATCGACTCTGGATTGTATAAAATACCAAATGGGTTCGTATCAACCTTGAATTTCCGATCAAACAATTTCTGCCCGATATTCTCTGAAAAACAGGATCCAAAAAACATCATGCTTTTCGAATAATCCATTTTATATGGAAATTCAGGAATTAGTATTTCAGTAAAGAAGGACATTAGCAAAGGGTTTGAAATGTTTCTATAGTTTGAAATGTTGAAAATGTTTCTACAGTATCTATTGTACCGTCTCCGGTACTCGATCTAATTTATTTCTGTTTTTCTATTTTTTCTATTTTCAGAAATGTTTCTATTAAAAACGTTACTATACACACAATCAATAGAAACAACAGAAACAATAGAAACCCTTCAAACCCATCCAAAATAAAGCTGTTTGACAATCCATTAAAGGAATATCTTACCTTACTTTTTTAATTGCTTGTTTTTCCAAAACCAAGGCAGTACGTGCCGGCAGATAGAGTAATAAATAATGCTGACTGGTCAGTCCACCAGAAGGATGAGTATAATAGGTTAACTGATCATCAATCCTGTTTTGTCCCCCAAAGCGTTCTCCATCAGTATTTAACACAATTTTATACTTTGAAGCTGCCAACGGTATTCCATAATCAACAAACGAATGTGTCGGATTAAAATTGAAGACAAATAAATAGTTACCTCTTGAATAGGCAAGTATTTGATTTCCTTTATGATCATAGATCCAATTGACTTCAGGAATATCAATCAGCTTCGATTTTTTAACGAGGGCAATCATATCATGATCGAAATCTGACAACCAATGGTATCGAAGATCCTTGTTATCGGCAAGACTCCATAACCGACGCGCATGAGCATACGACCAATTATTGCCTTCTCTTGGAAAATCAATCCACTCCGGATGACCGAATTCATTACCCATAAAGTTCAGATAAGCACCACCTGCACATGTTAATGTGGCTAGACGGATCATTTTATGCAAGGCAATTCCACGGTCAACAGCCAGGTTAGGCTGATCTTTCCTCATGTTGAAATACATTTCCTTATCAATCAACCTGAAAATAATCGTCTTATCACCTACCAAAGCCTGATCGTGGGATTCAGCGTAACTTACCACCTTCTCATCCAACCGTTTCGAGGTCAGTTCATGAAATATGTTTCCGACATCCCATTTTTCATCAGGTATTTCCTTGATTGTTTTGATCCAGAAATCGGGCACACCCATAGCCATGCGATAATCGAACCCAAGTCCGCCATCCTTGTGCGGGGTAGCCAGACCTGGCAATCCACTCATTTCTTCGGCTACCGAAAGTGCATTTGGATTTAGTTCATGGATCAAACGGTTTGCCATGATAAAGTAATTTATTGCTTCCTGGTCTGTTCCATCATTAAAATAGTCGTCATAGCATGTAAATGCTTTCCCCAAACCATGATCAAAATACAACATGCTGGTCACTCCATCGAACCGGAAACCATCGAACTTAAACTCTTCGAGCCAATAGCGGATATTGGAAAGCAAAAAATGAATGACTTCAGGTTTCCCATAATTAAAACAGTATGAATCCCATGCCGGATGTTCACCTTTGGGCCCATCATGGAAAAACTGATATCTTGTTCCGTCGTATTTACCAAGACCTTCCACCTCATTTTTAACAGCATGTGAATGAACCAAATCAATAATTACTGAAATACCCATGCCATGGGCTTCATCCACCAGATGCTTCAATTCTTCAGGAGTTCCAAATCGTGATGACGGAGCAAAAAAACTTGATACATGATAGCCAAAACTTCCATAGTAGGGATGTTCAGGAATGGCCATCAATTGAATCGTATTATACCCGGCGGTCCTTATCCTCGGCAGAATATGGATTCTAAACTCATCGTAAGTGTGAACCCTGGGCTCTTCGCCAGCCATACCAATATGGGCTTCATAAATCAGAGGAGCTTCTGTGGACCTACGAAAATCCTCATTAATCCATTGATATGGATCCTTAGGTGCCCAAACCTGGGCATTAAATATTTTTGTGTTATTGTCCTGAACAACCCTGTTGATCCACGCCGGAATGCGTTTGCCCTTTCCGCCATTCCAATAGGTTGAAAAGGCAAACATATCGTTGTGAGTCATCTTTTCAGGCGGAAGTTTCAGTTCCCAGTTTCCTGAACCTATTGAATAAAGTTCATATTCAGGAAGTTCCTGCCAGTTATTAAATTCCCCGATCAGGAAAATTGCTGTAGCGTTAGGAGCCCAATCCCGAATAACCCACTGGTTGTTTTCAAAATGCAAACCATACCATTTATGACCCTGTGCAAATTCAGAGAGACCTGTCCCTTGCAGAATTTCCTTTTCTTTTAACTTTGCAGCGTTTAGACGTGCTATTATGGTCGATGCAAAGGGTTGCAGGTAACTATCGTATTTTACAAAATTAGGAAGTTTCATCGCTTATAGAGTTTGCTTAAAGATAAGAAAAAAATACAAGAATTTACTTAGAGTCTCACTCAAAGTAAATATCGCAGGTCAAAAGCATCGATGAAGAAACGGGGATAAAAATCAATGAAAGAAAAGTCAGAACACTTACATTATCTTGTTCCTCATTGAATCAGGATTCGTCTCCATTACTCTTTTACCAATTCCATAGATAAAAGTCATTTTCCCTATATTTTAAATACAGAAAATCATAACTTTGTACTTATAAAGTACTAAAAGAGTACTTAAACACTGGAGTTAACCCGGATTAATTGTCAATTAACAGATTCAGCAAAAGATCAATTTTTACTTTTGGGATTCCAAACAGAATCTGTTAAAGTAGAATCATATTTCAAACCCGATATTCTAATTATTGCTTTCATGAAAGAAAGAAGGCTGTTCCAGTATCAAAACCGAAACAGCCTCTTTATAATCTTATGGAAGCGAGAAACCATCCTTCCTATATTTTACTTTCCTCTTTCCCTTTTCCTCATTCCTAATTTCTAATCTATCATCTCAAATCCGCAATAAGGAACCAACACCTTTGGTATGCGGATTCCTTCAGGTGTCTGGTTATTTTCAAGCAGGGCAGCCAGAATTCTGGGTAAAGCCAATGCACTTCCATTGAGAGTATGTGCAATGACTGGTTTCTTGGTTACCTCATCACGATAACGTAATTTTAACCGATTAGCCTGGAAGCTTTCGAAATTCGACACCGAACTTACTTCAAGCCATTTTTCCTGTGCAGCCGAGAAAACTTCAAAGTCGTAAGTCAGGGCCGAAGTGAAACTCATATCACCACCGCACAATCGAAGAATACGATAAGGAAGTTCAAGCTTCTCTACCAGGCCTGCAACATGTGCCACCATACCGTCAAGCAGTTCATAAGAATTATCGGGATGAGAAATTTGCACAATCTCCACCTTATCAAACTGATGCAGGCGGTTCAATCCTCTTACATCCTTTCCATACGAACCAGCTTCACGTCGAAAACAGGCACTGTAAGCAGTATTTTTTATAGGTAGATCTTTCGCATCCACAATCACATCACGATAAAGATTGGTTACCGGAACCTCTGCTGTTGGTATCAGGTACAATTTGTCTTCAGTGGCAAAATACATTTGTCCTTCCTTGTCAGGTAATTGTCCTGTTCCAAAACCCGAATCTTCATTCACCATCAGGGGTGGCTGAATTTCAAGATAGCCTGAAGCACGCGCTTCGTCGAGGAAGAAACTTATAAGTGCTCTTTGAATACGGGCACCTTTACCCTTATAAACAGGGAATCCTGCTCCAGTAATTTTCACTCCCAGTTCAAAGTCGATAATATCATATTTCCTGGCTAATTCCCAGTGAGGTATACTGTTTTCAGGTAAAACCGGAATATCACCATGCCTTTTCACCACTAGGTTATCTTCAGGTGTTTTCCCTTCAGGAACCAGATCCGAAGGAAGGTTCGGCATTAGAATCTGCAAATTGAATACTTCCTGATCAATACGTGCAAAATCTTCGTCCAACTGTTTAATTGTATCTTTCAGTTCGGTAGTACGGTTTTTGGCAGCCTGAGCTTCATCAGTTTTGCCCTCACGCATCAGCAGTCCTACTTCTTTGGAAATCTTATTCATTTCGGACTTGCACTGATCGGCAGTGGTCTGTATCTCATTCTTCTTTGCTGACAATACTGTGATTTGCTGAACAATTACAGAAGCATCAAAATTTTTCTTCTTCAACTTTGCAACAACCATTTCAGGATTTTCCTGTATGAACTTTAGATTAAGCATCTTGGGTATATTTAATTGATTTCAATCCTCAAATTTAAAATAAAAAAATCTCCTGCCTTCGGAAAAGCAGGAGATTATTTAACGAAAATCTTTTATCGTCTTAGTTGAGTTCTGCAGCAACTACAGGTTCAATAGCAACGAATGATTTGTGGTCTCTTCTTTTTTTGAAAACAACAGTACCATCAATCAGGGCAAATAAGGTATGATCTCTTCCCATACCAACATTTAAACCTGGGTGGTGTACAGTGCCTCTCTGGCGAACTATGATGTTACCAGCTGTTGCAGCCTGACCGCCGTAAATTTTTACGCCAAGTCTTTTGCTTTCTGATTCGCGACCGTTTCTGGAACTACCCGCACCTTTCTTATGAGCCATGGTAAATTTTTTTTAATGTTATCCTATTACTTCTTCAATTTGAATTTTGGTCAGGTATTGACGGTGACCATTCATTTTCTGGTAACCTTTTCTTCTTTTCTTTTTGAAGACTAATACCTTATCTCCCTTCATGTGTTCCAGAACTGTTACACTAACACTGGCCCCTTCAACAACAGGAGTTCCAACTTTCACAGCACCTTCATCGTCTACCAAAAGAACTTTGTTGAAAACAACAGTCTCTCCTTCGGCATTCTCCAAACGGTGTACATAAATCTTCCGGCCTTTCTCAACTTTCATTTGCTGACCGGCAATCTCTACAATTGCGTACATCTCAATCAATTTTTATATTTCTTCCGGCAGGCGGGAATCCATTGAATTACCGCTTATTGAGCCTGCACGAAATCTTTCGGACTGCAAAAGTATATAAATTTAAGTGACCACCAAAGGTTTACAATATTTTTTCTGATTTATTTTCAGTCATGAATGATAAACACATAGACACATAGGGCAGATAGAAGAAGTTAAATGTTAAATGTTGTATGACCTGGAACCTGGAACTTTAAACTTTGAACTTTGAACTATTTAAACAATGTCTCCTATGTGCCTGAGTGTTTAAAAGTATTTACAGATGAAAAGGCAAATGTAAATGACCAAAAATCATACCTGAATGCAAAACAATTCTTATATTTGTTTCTCATTGTTATGCTATTTAGATTTTAATGCTGAAAATTAAACTCAATATTTTAGGACTTTCCGTCAGTCAGTCACAATCAGGAGCTTACGCACTTGTTTTGGCAGAAGAAAACGGAGACCGCAGAATCCCTATTATCATAGGACCAATCGAGGCACAATCGATTGCCATACAGCTTGAAGGCTTAAAACCTCCCCGACCTCTTACGCACGATCTTTTCAAACACCTCGCTACTGCTTTCGAAATTCGAGTTACTGAAGTTGTTATATATAAGCTTGAAGAAGGTATTTTTTATTCCGAACTGATTTGTATGCGTGACAACAAACAGATCATTATTGATTCACGCACTTCGGATGCAGTTGCTCTCTCTCTTCGTTTCGACTGTCCGATATACACTACCGATGAGATTCTTCAGCGTGCCGGCATTGTTATAGAATTTGAAAATGAACAAAGTCAGGAAGAATGGCATCAGCCTCTAAGCAATGAACCTCTGCGGGGAAAACATGAATACGAAAAATACACCTCTGCCGAACTCACCCAAATGCTAAATAATGCCGTTCATGCTGAAGACTATGAAAAAGCATCAGCAATACGTGACGAAATAAACCGCAGGAAAAAGGAGTAATGCTCACAGTTGGTCTGACCTTAGGTAGGGTCTGCTTAATAACTCATAACATTCCGTGTCTCAACAAAATGACCACATTAAACTTAAAATAAGTGTCAGGAAATTTGAATTGAAACTGCAATATCCATGCACCGACCTTGTGTTGTTTGATATGCCAAAATATTTCTTACCAAAATGCAATGCACTTCTGCCCTGTTGTGTCGCCTATATTGAGCCTATTCCTCTTTAAGTTATTCGAAGATTATTCGAAGGTTATTCGAAGATGGTTCGAAGACGATTCAATTCTATTCGAATAATCTTCGAATAATTTTCGAATAACTAATGAATAAGTTTCGAATAATTTGAGAACCTGTCATCTGTCCAGTAAATGGGAGAACCAAATAACACTTTAACCTTCCCGCCTGCCTCAGCTAGGACTGAGTGGCGGGCAGGGAACATACAATGGTTTTTAGAATCAATAGGACAGGATGGAATCTGAACCATCAATTTCCGCGTTTTAATGCCGTTTCAATTGTAATAACTATTTGGATCTATCCGGTTTTTCAGCAGACCCTAAGTAAAATTAAACATCATCCCCTTCCCTGGCATTTCAGAAATGGCAGTCTATGCCTATTTTCTTCAAACAAGATGTTTTAGATGATCCGTATCCTTTGGGAATAAGTAGTTTTTTGTAGTTTTAAAGCCGCTAAAACTATTCAATCCTAAAAATCTATTATGGGCATTAAGAATCGTCTGATCATCATGAACTTCTTCCAGTTCTTTGTCTGGGGAACCTGGCTGATCTCGCTGGGCGGGTATATGATCGTTACCCTTAAATTTACCGGCGGACAAGTTGGAAGTATCTATTCAACCATGGGACTGGCCTCCTTGTTCATGCCCGGCTTACTTGGAATCGTTGCTGACCGGTGGATTAATGCCGAACGGCTGTTTGGCCTGTGCCATATCACTGGTGCACTTTTATTGTTTTGGGCCTCAACGGTAAAAGACCCCGCTGTAATGTACTGGGTCATGCTTCTGAATGCTATGGTTTACATGCCGACTATTGCGCTCAACAATACAGTTGCCTATGGAATCCTTTCATCCAGGGGATTTAATATTGTCCGTGATTTCCCGCCTATCCGTGTATGGGGAACCGTTGGATTTGTTGCCGCCATGTGGGTGGTCGATCTGAGTGGTTGGTCTGTGAGTCCGCTACAGTTATATATTAGTTGTATATCGGCCCTCGGGTTGGGTATTTATGCCTTTACCATGCCGGCATGTCCTCCGACAAACACAAAAAAAGATGGTTCATGGCTATCCGCACTCGGGCTCGATGCCTTTGTTCTTTTTAAAAACCGACAAATGGCCGTATTCTTCACCTTTGCCGTCTTTATCGGTGCAGCCCTGCAAATAACAAATACCTTTGGAGAACCCTTCATTCACGATTTCAAAGCCTTGTATCCAAAGTCGTTCGGAGTATTGCATCCGGGCTTACTGATGTCAATCTCACAAATATCAGAGACCCTGTTTATCCTGACCATTCCATTCTTCTTAAACCGGTTCGGAATCAAAAAAGTAATGATCATCAGCATCTTTGCCTGGGTTCTCCGGTTCGCCCTCTTTGGGCTCGGCAATCCTGACAGTGGCCTGATACTCCTTGTTCTGTCGATGATTATATACGGAATGGCCTTCGACTTCTTTAATATTTCAGGATCATTATTTGTCGAAACCGAAGCTGATCCACGTATCCGTGCCAGCGCACAGGGACTTTTCATGATCATGACCAATGGTCTGGGAGCCTTTATCGGTGGTGTATCAAGTGGATGGGTAGTCGATTATTTTACAGTAAACGGGATGAAAAACTGGCCGATGATCTGGTTCGTTTTTGCAGCCTATGCCTTGCTGCTTGGACTGATATTTCCTTTCGTGTTTAAGTACAATCATATACGAAAAACAAATCTACTGGAAGCAGAATCTGCTGCAATTACAGGATAAGCAAACAAATAAAAGCGGTTAGTTTTCCTGTGATTCACGTAGATTATCCGCTTTCATTTTCAAACTAATTTGACTCTTCAGTTGAAATCAGTTATCTTGTGCTCCGAAATGAACGGTTGTTCTTAAAAATTTAAAATGAAGCAATATCTTGAATTACTGAACCATGTAATCAATAACGGGGTCGAAAAAAGCGACCGTACCGGAACCGGAACCATCAGTGTCTTTGGCCACCAGTCAAGATATGATCTGGCAGAAGGATTTCCTGTTCTGACCACCAAAAAACTACATTTAAAATCGATCATTCATGAACTGCTCTGGTTCTTAACCGGGGATACCAACATCAAATACCTTCAGGAAAACGGGGTAAGAATATGGAACGACTGGGCCGATGAAAAAGGTGATCTTGGACCGGTCTATGGTTATCAATGGCGCTCGTGGCCTACTCCTGATGGAAGGCATATCGATCAGATTACCCAGGTAGTGAATAGCCTGAAGAACAATCCGGACTCCCGTCGTCATTTGGTGAGTGCCTGGAATGTTGGCCAGATTGATCAGATGAAACTCCCTCCCTGCCATCTCCTGATTCAGTTTTATGTAGCCAATGGGAAACTGTCGTGCCAGCTGTATCAACGAAGTGCCGATATCTTCCTGGGAGTCCCGTTCAATATTGCCTCTTATGCCCTTTTAACCCTGATGATGGCGCAGGTCTGCGGATTACAGCCCGGAGAATTCATTCACACTCTTGGCGATGCTCACATCTACTTGAATCATTTGGAACAGGTTAAACTGCAACTTACCCGTGAACCTTTTCCATTGCCGAAGATGAAGATCAATCCCGAAATTAAAAGCATCTTTGATTTCAGGTTTGAAGATTTCGAGTTAACCGGATACCAGGCTCATCCTCATATTCCGGGAGCCGTAGCCGTGTAAATTTGAATTCACAAAAAAATAGCATTAGGTTTAAGGCATATCTTACCAGGGTTCCAACAGAATGGAACACTGATTAATTCACTGAATATGATACATCCGAACATATCAATCATTGTTGCCATAGCGCAGAACTTTGCCATAGGGAAGAATAATGACCTGTTGTTTCACTTGCCCGACGATCTGAAACGATTCAAGCAAATCACCTCAGGTCACCCGGTCATTATGGGACGCAACACACTCCTTTCGCTTCCCAAAGGGGCCCTTCCCAACCGGCGGAATATCGTTATCACTGACAATCCCGCTGAAACATTTGACAGGTGCGAAATGGTGTTCTCAATCGAAGAAGCTGTTGAAGCTGTGAGGAATGAGGAAGAAGCATTCATCATCGGGGGCGGCATGATTTACAGGCAGTTTTTTCCCGTTGCCGGGAAGCTTTACTTAACCCTTGTACACCAGGACTTCCAAGCCGATGTTTACTTTCCTGAAGTTGATTATTCCGAATGGGAAGAACTCTACCGTGAAGACCTGACCGATGAAACAAACAGATTTAACTACTCATACCTGAATTTGAAACGGAAGCTTCTATAAATCTCGAATGAAGAGAGACCTTTAGTCCTATTTAATAAGAGGAATCATAAGAAATGCAATTCCATACGCCCCTTCTTGTTGGGGAGGTAGGTGGAAGCCTTTATAATAAAATCCCGATGTTATCGAATCGTTGATGATAATCCAGTATGGAATTATTGATGACCTCCAAGGCTTCCTCGGCGCCATATATATGAGTGATTTCAGTATTGCTTATTTTCCCGGGCATATCCTTGTAGGTCAGAAAATAATGTTTTAACCGCTGAACCACAATATCCGGAAGATCTGATAAATCTTTATACTCACTGTAAACCACATCGTTTGTCAACACGGCAATAATTTTATCATCAGCCTCATTTCCATCAATCATCCTGAATCCGCCAATAGGCCTCGAATCCACCAGAATATCGCCATGGGCAATCGTCTTTTCGGTTAAAACACATATATCCATCGGGTCGCCATCCCCTTTTATTCCGGTCTTTCCGGTTTTTGACATACAGTAATTCCCTACGTTTGAACCACACAATGTCTGAGGAATAAAACCATAAAGTGCAGGAACAACATTGGAGTATTTTTGAGGACGATCTATCTTCAGGAAGCCACTTTCCTTGTCAATCTCATATTTCACGGTATCGGTCGGCACCACTTCAATGAAAGCCACTAAGTTTTCAGGGGCATCCTTGCCTATAAAGACCCCATGCCATGGATGAGATTTATAACGAAGGCCCATCAAACGCCCAATCGGATCAGATAATCTGTCTGCCATAATTTATATTTTTAGTTTTTGATAATATAAACCTATATCTCATCAAAAAGTTTAGGACCTGCAATCGATCTTAAAAATCAATATCAAAGGAAAAGAAATATCTGATAAATTCATATTCACAAGGAATAATAATATAACCCATGTCTTCTAGTCAAATACACATGGCCCCATCAAAATGACAGGATTTTTGCCTGAGTGTATAGTAAAACTTTGACTTTGTATATGGGATTGACTTACCAATGAATTGTTATTCCTTAACCTAACAACGGATTTCCAGATATATATTATTCTCTTCTCTATCATACCTCTATCGTACCATTGTCGTATAAAGTAACTAATAGTAATTCTTTAATCCTTCATCACTTAAATAAGAGAAAAAACCCGAAATAGTGGAACGTAAACACTCACATGAATTAGTAATCGAAAATCAGCGAATAATACATTCAACTTTTCACGCAAAATTTTGTTGAGAAAAACAGTAACAGAGAAATTCAGGCTTATAACTAAATTTCAAAACTGATGAACGAAAAGCAGACAGCAATGTCACTTTTCTTATTAAAACTATTTTGGGCTATATTAATTGTTAAAATCATAAATTTTATATGTCTATTTTAGTCGTAACAAACTGACTGATTGATTCTTTACCAAATTGTTAAGCCGACATGAAAATAAGAACTCATTCCAAAATACCTTATAACTTTGCATGCGAATTAAAAAAAACACAATAATCTATTTAAAATACCATTATGAAAGTAACAGTTGTTGGAGCCGGAAATGTTGGAGCTACCTGCGCACAGATCGTAGCCCAAAAGAACATTGTGAGCGAAGTAGTTTTACTTGATATTAAAGAAGGCTTGTCAGAAGGAAAATCTCTGGATTTATGGCAGACTGCTCCCATTAATTTTTATGACACACGTATTGTTGGTGCAACGAATGATTATTCAAAATCAGCTAATTCTGATGTTGTTGTTATCACTTCAGGAGTTCCGCGTAAACCGGGAATGAGCCGCGATGATTTGATTTCGATTAATGCCGGAATCGTAAAGAGTGTTACTGAAAATGTGATCAAATATTCGCCAAATGCAATTATTATCATTGTTTCGAATCCGTTGGATGTAATGACCTATGTTGCTTATGCCGTTTCGAAAACTTCAAAGAATAAAGTTTTAGGTATGGCCGGTATCCTTGATACAGCCCGTTATCGTGCTTTCCTTGCCGAAGCATTGGACATTTCGCCACGCGACATTTCAGCATTACTGATGGGTGGACACGGAGACAGCATGGTTCCGCTACCCCGCTATACCACAGTAGCCGGAATTCCTGTAACTGAAATGCTGGATCAGGAAACACTGGACAAAATTATCGATCGCACGAAAAAAGGCGGTGGCGAATTAGTTAACCTGATGGGAACTTCAGCATGGTATGCTCCGGGTTCGGCAGCTGCACAGATGGTTGAAGCCATTGTAATGGATCAGAAACGTGTTTTCCCATGTTGCGTGAAGCTGGAAGGCGAATTCGGTCTTAAAGATGTTTTCGTAGGTGTTCCGGTGAAATTGGGTAAAAACGGTGTTGAGAAAATCATCGAAGTAAAACTTACCGACGAAGAACAGGCACTGTTGGTTGCATCGGCAAATTCAGTAAAAGAGATTATGGATGTTGTTGACGCCATGAATATTCTCTAAGCTTTATTAGAGCAAAACAAACAATAAATTATATATTTGAGCTTCGGTAGAAATACCGGAGCTTTTTTATTTGAAAATTGGCAACAATAAAATGACCTACGAAATTCCCTTACAAATAATAGAACTCGAAAAAGAGAATTATCACCTCGTAATAGAAGGACGTTTTGAGGATCAAACCCCCTCCTATTGGATTATAGATACCGGCGCTTCAAAAACAGTGCTGGATATGAATCTGGAGGCCTATTACGAGACAATGGAATCGGATGATCAGGAAGATTATCAAAGTGCAGGCATAAACCAGGGCATGCTTGAAACTACGGTGGGTAAAATGTCAAACCTGAGTTTTGGAGAGATGGATATTACCGGACAGAAAGTGGCTTTGATCGACCTGAATCATGTAAACGATATTTATGGAAAATACACATCCAGACGGATTGCCGGCCTTTTGGGAGGAGACATTCTGATGGAGCATAAATGCATGATTGACTATGACCAAAAGATCATTCGGTTTCAGATCCCTTGATGTGCAAACAATTAGGCTAAATTAAATTTCCAGATATATTTTAAGTCTTCACCTCCAGCTATAATACGGATAACAATATACACAAAAAAGAGAGGAACCATCAGGTTGAGGCTCCTCTCTTTTTTGTGTATAATTCAGGACACTATTAGTTCTACATTTCGAATGGCACTTTTTTAAAGCCTCCTCTTTTAGAGAATGTAATAGAACCGATTATAATGACCAGGCAGATTGCACCTGTAATTAACATACCCACCGATGATTGTCCAGGTTTCTGGTAGGCAATGATTACGGGAGCTGCAAGAAGAGATACCAGATTAATAACCTTTATCATCGGGTTAAGTGCAGGTCCTGCAGTATCTTTAAGGGGATCACCTACCGTATCACCAACAACAGCGGCATGGTGAGCCTCTGATCCTTTACCGCCATACAGACCATCTTCAATGGTTTTCTTGGCATTATCCCAGGCACCACCGGCACCTGCCATAAAGACAGCAAGTAATTGACCTGAAAGAATTACTCCGGCAAGAAAACCGCCTAAAGCTTCAACACCAAGCAAACTACCAATTAGTAGCGGAGATAAAACTGCAATCAGTGCCAAAGGAACAAGTTCGCGTTGTGCTGAAACGGTACAGATATCAACGGCTTTCTGATAATCAGGCTTTACCGTTCGTTCAATTACTCCAGGTATTCTGAACTGGCGACGCACTTCTTCTACAATTTCAGCAGCTGCGCGAGTAACTGCATTGATTGTAAGGGAGGAAAACAACCAGGGGATCGTTCCACCGATTAGCAAACCAATAAAAACCATAGGGACTGAAATTCGAATACCGGTTTCGATCAGTTGTGCCGATTTCTCAAAGCCCATTTGAATCTGCACTTTACTTACATCAGTAATAAAAGATCCGAACAAGGCTACGGCAGCTATAACGGCTGAACCGATTGCAACACCTTTTGTAATTGCCTTGGTAGTGTTTCCTGTAGCATCCAGAGAATCCATGATCTTTCGTGCATCCTTATCGAGATGGGATAACTCACCGATTCCATTTGCGTTGTCGGCAATGGGACCAAAAGCATCCATAGCGACATTGTTTCCGGTAAGTGTAAGCATTCCGATACCCGTCATTGCCACACCGTAAAGGACATAAACAATGGGTTGACCATTATAGATCATGATGGAAGCAAAGATGGTGATCGCAATAACCAAAGTTTGCCAGACAGCTACTTCAAATCCATAGCTCATTCCCTTTAACAATAGTGTTGCAGCACCGGTCTTTGAATTCTTGGCTATATCTTTTACCGGACGATAATTCCCATCCGTAAAATGTTTGGTTATTTCGTCAAGCACAATAGCCAAAAGAATACCAACTACTACAGACAGGAACGAACGCCATTCGCCAAGGTAGAAATAGGCCAGGATACCGAATGCAGTGATACTGATTGCTGCTGAGGAATAGAATCCTTTATTGATAGCTTTGAGTGCATTGTTATCCTTTGCTTCCTTTTGACCTTTGACCAGATAGGTTCCGATTATTGAAGAAAGAACGCCAATACCCCGGACGAGAAGCGGAAAAATAATCCATGAAAGTTGATGCGTCTGAGTAAACAGCACCACTCCAAGTATTAAAGTTGAAACAATAGTGACTTCATAGGATTCAAAAATATCGGCAGCCATACCTGCACAGTCTCCGACATTGTCTCCCACGAGATCGGCAATAACTGCAGCGTTTCGTTCATCATCCTCAGGAAGACCGGCCTCAACTTTTCCAACAAGGTCAGCGCCCACATCAGCGGCTTTAGTATAAATACCTCCGCCAACTCTCATGAAGAGTGCAAGCAGTGTACCTCCAAAGCCGAATCCAAGAAGCGTATCGGGTGAGGCAACACCGAAAATAATAAAAATGATGGTGCCTCCCAATAATCCCAAGCCGTCAGTCAACATACCAGTAACAGTTCCTGCACGGTAGGCAAGCTTGAGTGCTTCACCAAAACTTCTTCTTGAAGCTGATGCAACACGAACGTTTGCCTGAACAGCCATCCTCATTCCAAACTGACCAACCATCAGTGAAAATAAAGAGCCCATGATGAATGCAACTGCACGTCCAAAGCCAATGACCAGTTTAAGAGATTCGTCAGAATAGCCTGCAAAACGCAGTTTCGATTCTTCAGTCGGAGGAACCACATACACAGATAAAAAAAGGATAATTGTAAAGATGAAAATAAGCGGGATAATTGTTTTTAACTGCCGTTTTAGATAAGCATTTGCTCCAATGCGAATGCCGTCCCAAACTTCCTGCATTTTTTCCGTTCCTTTATCGCAGGCCATCACTTGTCTGCGAAGAAACATCGCATAGGCAAGACCAAAAAATGCAATAACCAGAACACTCCAAATCGCTATAACTTCAAAAGGGGTTGCCCCCGGTAAACTTACCATGGTAATTAAAATTTAGCTGGGTTAATATTAAATAGATCTGAAAAATTCATAATTAATGTCCTCCAGCTCAGTCAGGCTGGGATAAGGATAAAAAATAATATCATCCCTGGAACCAATGTAGAAGCCACTTCCTATGGTTCTGTATAAAAGGGACCCTGAAAATACCCGTTGAACAGTTTTCATATGTTTCTCATAGGCGCCTTTTAAAGCTTCCAGACAGTCTCTAAGGTGTGCGACATTTGCAAATGGCAAATAATCAACTGATCCTTTGAGTGGATTAGTGGCCAGATCTCCCAGGTTCAGCTCAACAAAGAAAAGTTTTGGAAGAACAATGGGTGTTGATCCGTCGGTAAGACGTTTCAGAAATGCCGAAGGTGCCAGTTCACTTGCGACCATAGGTGACACCGGACATAATTCCTGAAAAAGATAGAGCTTACTCTTGTTTTCCTTTGACAGATCGTAGGGAGTTCTTTTCAGTTCGAGCGTAAAACCATTATCCGTAGTAATGTACAAACTCTTCAATGCAGATAGGGGGATCATTTCGAGTACTTTGTAGACTGAAAGATAAACTGAATTTTTTGGGCTACCGTCAGGTTTGGGAACACATCGCTGGTTCAGACTATCCATATCGATGAGTTTTTCAATCTGGCGAAGGTCGACTTCAAAGAATATTGCCTGACCTTTGTTCCTTTTTTTTGTTCCTGTGGAAAGATATTCGCCAAAATCTACAGGAGGCAGCATCGAAGCAATTAAAGCTTCGGGTGTAGCTGTTAAATAAATAAATTTGCTCATAGGTTATATAATTAAGTATACGAATCCTCAAATTCAATTAACCCACTGCGAAAAATCTTTAAGTGCAGTAAATATATAGATCATATAGATATAAAAAGATGAATTGTGACACTTTTTTTGATAAGAATAAACTGTTCAACAACAAAAAATAGAGACCTTTATATTCGAAAAAAATAAATATATTTGGCGGCTGAAAATGAAGTGTATGAACCTGAAGAAATACCTGACGAAACATATGGTTTTACGTCTCTGCCTGATGCTTGTATTGGTCAGTGCCGCTGCTGTATTCGACATGCTTCATTCATCCGACCGGAATATTACAGGCAATATCAGGAGAATACCTGTTCGTGATGATACAGACACCAACAAACTATTCTTCTGCAACCAGGTACCTACCTTCAACTTAAAGACTTCGGTCAATCTTTACTCTGTCCGCCTTCGCTTTTTATGTACCCAGGATAAATTTATCCTGAAATATTATAATTTAAGGACTTTTCAAATGATGAAAGCTGAAACCAGCCATTCTTTTTTGCCGGCTGTCAGTATGTTTCATTCCTTACCTTTCAACCGGGTTCTTTACGAGAGTCCCGATGACATTCCTCCGCTTGCTTAATTTCTGACGATTTCGTCCGGAAGGAACTCTTTCGCCCTAACTGTAAAGGTACTGTCTATCTATAGTGAGATGGAAGTATTCCTCCAAAATAATAATTCAATAAATAATTAATACTAAACAATTTAAATTTAATTCAATGCAAAACAAAGGTGCAATTAAGCTTTTTGCCTTACTCCTTGGTTTGATATGCATTTATCAGCTGATGTTTACCTATAAGGCACGTCAGGTTGAAAGTGCAGCCAAAGTGTATGCAAAAGGAGACAAACACAGGGAACAGGCTTACCTCGATTCCATGTCGAGCGAAACGGTGTACAATCTGTTAGGTCTTCGTAAATACACGTTTAAGGAAGTTAAATCACTCGAACTAGGTCTTGGACTTGACCTGCAAGGCGGTATGAATGTCACTCTTGAGGTTTCGGTTGTTGATCTGGTTAAATCATTGTCAAACTTCAGTAAAGATTCAACCTTTAATGCAGCTATCAGACTGGCAAAGCAAAAAGAGTTGAAAAGTCAGGAAGATTTTGTAACGCTCTTCGGAAAATCATTTGAAGAGATTTCACCAAGCGGCAAACTGGCCTCCATCTTCAATACGATTGAATTGAAAGACCAGATTAAATACAATTCAACCAATGCAGAAGTGTTGAATGTATTGCGTAAGGAAACCAAAGTGGCCATCGACAATTCATTCAACATCATCCGTACCAGGATTGACCGTTTCGGGGTTGCACAACCAAACATTCAGCAGCTTCAGACTGCAGGACGCATTCTGGTTGAACTTCCAGGTATCGACGATCCGAAACGTGTTCGGAAACTTTTACAGGGAACAGCCAACCTCGAGTTCTGGGAAACCTATGACAACAGTGAGGTTTATCCCTACCTTGCCCAGGCAAACCAGAAATTGGTTGAAATTCTGGCCATGAAAACTAAAGCACCGGTTGCAAAAGCCGATTCGACAGCAAAGGCAGGAACTAAGGACACTTCGAACAGTTTGTTGAACGAATTGGAGAAAAAAGCAAAAACCGATTCAGCTACTGTTGATAAGAACGCCAGCTCAAAAAAACAATATCCATTGTTCTCCATCCTTTCGCCAAGTTCAACACAACAGGGCAAATTATATCCTGGTGCAGCCGTAGGAACCGCTCAATGGAAAGATACTGCCCTTGTAAACACTTACCTGAAAATGGGAGCGGTTAAAGCTTTATTTCCACGTAACCTGGCATTTAAATGGACTGCAAAATCAATTGATAAAGAGGAAAAATTCTTTCGTCTGATCGCCATTAAGGTTACCGGCCGCGATGGTCGCGCACCTCTTGAAGGTGATGTGATTGTTGATGCACGACAGGATTATGACGATATGGGTAGCCGTCCTGAAGTGAGCATGACGATGAACAGCACAGGCGCTAAAGTATGGGCCCGCCTGACCAAGGACAATGTTGGCAAATCGATTGCCATCGTACTTGACGGTTATGTCCGTTCATATCCGAATGTTAACGGTGAAATTACCGGAGGTCGTTCTTCGATCACAGGTCTGGAAAGTGTTGAAGAGGCAAAGGATTTGGCAAACATTCTGAAATCAGGTAAAATGCCTGCTCCTGCTTTAATTATTGCTGAAAACGTGGTAGGACCTTCACTGGGACAGGAAGCCATCAGTAGTGGTATGTGGTCGTTCGTTATCGCATTCATATTGGTGTTGGGCTACATGCTTTTCTTCTACAGTTACAAGGCTGGGGGCGCTGCCAATATAGCCCTGATCGTGAACGTATTCTTCCAGATAGGGGTTTTAGCTTCTATCGGGGCTGTTTTAACCTTACCGGGTATCGCAGGTATTGTATTAACCATGGGTATGGCTGTTGATGCGAATGTGCTTATTTATGAACGTGTCGAGGAAGAGATAATGGCCGGCAAAACACTTAGACTGGCGGTCCGTGATGGATTTAAGGCTGCTTACTCCGCTATTATTGACGGACACGTTACGGTGTTGCTGACTGGTATCGTTCTTTACATTTTTGGATCTGGTCCTATCAGAGGTTTTGCCACCACATTGATTATTGGTGATTTATTCTCACTGTTTACAGCAATCTTCATTGCCCGTTTGATCTTCGAACGACAGTTGGACAGGAACAAAGATATTACCTTTACAACAAGCTATTCAAAAAACTGGTTGCGACACGTAAAATTTCCTTTCATCGAAAGACGTAAGATCTTCTACACGCTTTCAGGAATTATGATCACTCTTTCGTTAATTTCTTTCGCGGTTCGCGGTTTCGATAAAGGTATCGACTTTAAAGGTGGACGTACATATGTTGTACGTTTCGACAAAGATGTAAAAGTGGACGATATTAAAAATGCTTTAACACCGATCTTTAATTCAACTCCTGATGTTAAGACTTACGGAAACAATAATCAGGTGCGTATTACTACTGGTTATAAAATTGAAGAGACCAGCACTGATGTTGACAACAAAGTAGAAGAGTTACTTTATGAAGGGCTTAAAAAAGGCGGATTTATCGGTGATATTTCAGTAGATGCATTTAGCAAAGTGAATTTAAAAAGCACGCAGAAAGTAGGTCCTACTATTTCAGACAAGCTCACCCGGGATGCAATTTTGGCGGTATTATTCTCCCTGGTATTAATTTTCATTTATATCTTATTACGTTTTGATCGCTGGCAATTTAGTCTGGGTTGCGTTACCTCACTGGCTCATGATTCAATTATCACTATGGGTGCATTCTCGCTCTTGTATGGCATTTTGCCATTCTCGCTCGAAATTGACCAATCGTTTATTGCAGCCATTCTAACCGTGATAGGGTATTCAGTTAATGATACGGTAATTATCTATGACCGTATCCGTGAATTCCGTCATTTATACCCAAAACGAGGTTTAGCAGAGACAATGGATCATGCGATGAACTCAACCCTGCGTCGTACCTTTAGTACTTCGTTAACGGTATTGATCGTGTTATTTGCCATCTTCCTCTTCGGTGGTACATCCATCAAAGGTTTCGCGTTTGCCCTCATGATCGGTATTGGTATTGGAACTTATTCATCAGTATTTAATGCTGCTCCTATTGTGTACGATACAATTACTCAATCAAAGAAATTCAAAAAGAGTAAACAATTAGTTTAATAATAATTTTGAAGCAGGGGTTTCATCCCGGGTAACCGGGATGGAGCTCCTGCTTCTTTTTTATAGAAACACTCCCCATCCAATTTCAAATTCATACCGGTATAGACTCCTGTGATAATCCTTCTTTGAAATTTAATCATTAGTCCCTCTAATAATTCAGGTTAATACCGGCTCATAATCCGATATCTCTTGGCTTTGTTCTGAACAAGTTTGTATATTTGCTAAATTATTTGAGTAATTCATGTTTTAATTATTTGTTTATGAGCGGAGGAGAGATAGTCATAATCGTTTTAGTATTTTTATTGCTCTTTGGTTCTAAGGCTATTCCCGATATTGCAAGAACATTGGGCAAGGCTATGCGCGAATTTCAGAAAGCAACTGATGATATCAAACGCGAGATCAATGAAAGCGGTGGTGGTATAGGCGATGATATCAGCGATATCCGGTCAACGATACAAAATGCAAGGAATAGTGTTCAGGAAGGGATTAAAAAACATACAGGAGATATCGTAGGTGATCTTAATGATATCAAAAGTGATATTAACAAAGGAACCGAAAACATCACCAAACCCATTTATGATCAGGTAAGTTCGGATTATCGCACTCAGGAAGGTATACATACCCCTGCAAGTGATCAACCTGTTGATGTGAATGAAACTACAAGTGATATTCCCAAAGGAACCGAAAACATTGCCAAGCCTAAACCTAATGAAGTAACTACGGATTTCAGCATATAGCTATAAATATGAAAAATAAACACATAGGAAAAAGGAAATAGGAAAAGGGAAATAATAAATCGCACTTTCCCAAAAACTTTTTCCCCTTTCCTCTTTTCTTATTCCCCTTTACTTATTGTTTAAAAATATACAATCTAAAAACTATCGGTTGATCAGAGTCGAGAAAATAACAAAGTCGTTTGGCGATCTTCAGGTCCTGAAGGGAATTGACCTTATAGTACCAGCTGGTAAACTCTATTCCATTGTTGGTCCAAGCGGTGCAGGAAAAACAACCCTGCTCCAGATTATCGGCACCCTGAGTCAACCTGCTTCAGGAAAGGTATTCATCAACGGGCAAAACATTTCGGTCATGAATGAGCGTCAGCTCGCCGACTTCAGGAACCGCCAGATTGGATTTGTATTCCAGTTTCATTATTTACTTCCTGAATTTTCAGCACTCGAAAACGTTTGTATCCCTGCATTCATCGCCAAAACACCAAAAAAGAAAGCTGAACAGAAAGCACACGAATATCTTGACTTTCTTGGATTATCTAATCGGCTAAATCACAAACCGGGAGAACTTTCAGGTGGTGAACGTCAGCGTGTTGCCGTAGCACGAGCACTGATAAATAATCCATCGATCATTCTTGCTGATGAACCTTCAGGAAACCTGGACACCAAAAACCGGCAAGATCTGCATGAACTATTCTTTACATTACGCGATAAGTTTAAGCAAACCCTTGTCATTGTAACTCACGACGAAAGTTTTGCTGCACAGAGTGACTCCATCATCCGTATGAAAGACGGACTGATTGAAGCCTGAAAGATTAAAAGATCACCTCACATTCTGCAGCTTACAACCTTAAATCTGTCAGGACCCTTACCAAAAGGCATCTACAAAAACTAGCTTCAAAAATCTAAGGTTATACAATCAGGATTTCAAATCCGGATTAGCGGGGAAATAAAGTGAAGGATAAGCTTTTAAAAATCTTACTTTTCTTAATTCAATCTTAGTAACTCAGCAATGACCCTCAGAGCCCAATCTTATTTATCATCTGATAACTGAGGTCTCGCTTGAGTGATGAAATCAATATGGGTTTACAGACTATTGATCCCGATAGTTATCGGATTTCATAAGATAAATAAGATTTAGGTTGTGGGGGTTGATCTGAGTTACTAAGATTTTTTAAAAAAGTAAGATTCTTTCAAAAAAACAGATATATTATTGGTTTTGAATATACTTTCACACAATAAATAGGACTTCATGGTGGGTCGTTTCAACAACTTGAAGTCCTATTTATTATCGGTTGTTTTTTATTTACCTTTTCTTCCATTTGTTTCTGTTTCAATAATTTTAATATTGGGATATTTATCCTTAATAATAGCATATATCTCATTTTTAGATGAGTTATCCATATTATATCCTAGTATTATCTCCGTAAAATATTTCGGTGGAATTATAATTGTTCTATCTTTCTCAGTCAAAGAACTTTTAAAAGACATTTTAAATATTCTATATTCCTTTTCAAAACTCCACTTTATTAACTTTGTTGATATTTGCTTTGTCCAAGTATCATCTTCAGTTTTAGAATTAATTATTGGAGATATTGATGGTAATTTTTTCTTATAACGAACATAGCCGTATGAGTCAAATAATTTAGTATCTTTTCTTATTTGTTTAAAATTTACTCCAACGCAGAAGCCTTTATGGTTATTAGCATATTTTGTCCACATTTCTTCTATGTCTGGTTTCAGAGCCAATGAAAGAACACCTGCCTGCTTGTCGAATTTATCAAAAAAGTGCTTCTCAATTTTACGACACTCATTAATATTCCTCAACATTCCTTTTGCAAACCAATACTCAACAAATTCTTTATGTTGCTGACGTGAAAAATGTGAATTATTTCTTTCAGAATAAATCAGATATCTCCTCTTAATATCCCGGTTTTTTATTGATTCAAAGTCTAATGGAATATTACAGTCATATTCATCCTCAAATGATTTTGGGTTTGATAAGTAAAATTGTCCTTTAAGTAAAACATCTTTGTGATACTTATTATCCCAGTTCCTATATTTGTAAAGTATGGGTGGCAATATATTTAAGTATGGAAATAAATATTTACTCATATATTTTGTGGAGTCTATTGAATAACCGATACCGTCTGTATCTACGAAACACTATTGCGGTTATTTCTATTGTATCATTACAATCTAATCTCCCAAAGCTATCTTTTATAAAAACATAATCAATTTGCTTTACACCGCATAACTAACCACCTGGTTGCTCCATGCACGGTAATTGTTTGTGGCTGCACCGGCTACCCTGAATACATATTGCTGGCCACTGGTCAATCCATTGATTTCAATTTTATGCCTTGTCGAACTTTGCCTGATCCAAATGCTTTCTCCCGTGGCAGGGAAAGGGGTATATTCATAATCATACCAACGGGCTTTATCAATTACCTGGCAACTGACTATCAAAGAACCCGGGTTACTACCAAAACGCACGGTTAATCTACTGGCCATTTCCAATTCGCCGACCCTTGCTTTGCTTTTTTGCAGGTCAAAACCGCTGCTCAATATGATCGCGCCATCCTGATTGGCTTTTTGCCCCACATAGATGGCCAGTTGCTTCAGGAGTTGTTCCAAATTGTGCCTGCACGTCTTTTTAATCACGGTCAATTCCTTCGATTTGTACTTTTGGTGATTCAATGCCTTGTCGTATTTGTTATTAGCTGCTAAAAGGACAGACAAAGCAGGCTCAGGGTCGGTAAAATTCGGGTTATTGTCCATTTTTTTCAACACAATTAAACAATGGTAGAATAATTCCAAATCGGAAAACTTGTTTTTCGAGAAATCAGTTGATACTTTTGGAGTAATCATCTATCGGAAGTATAAAAAGTTAAACAACAGGATATCTTTTATTCTTCAATACCGATCGACAAACAATCGATTAAGATCGTAATTAAAAGATTGGAAACAACTTTCGAAATGTTTTTTGCCAAAACAGTTTCATTTTTAAGCAAAATCATTTCCTTAATAATTCAAACAATCAGATTGTTATATCAAAGTTAACGTATTAAATGTGAAATAAACAATACTTATATTCATAAATTATGGATTGATTTAAATATAAGGGCAAATAAGTATAAAAAAGGGAGAATATTAACCAAATGGAAGGCAATTGATGTTTAAAAAACGATAAAAGGAGGTATGAAAAAGACAGTTAGAAGAGATAAATTGAAAATAAGAAGTCGTTTTAGTGCATTCCCTGGAAGTATTACTGCATTCCTTTAAAGTATTGTTCTATTCACTTGAAGTAATATTGCATTCCCTTGAATTACTGATGTATTCCTTTGAAGTATTTTATCATTCCTTTCAGGGAATATTCCGTTCCCTTGAAGTATTTCTGTGTTCCTTTAAAGTAATCTTCCATTCCCTTGAAGTACTGCTGTATTCCTTTGAATTACTGTACCAATACTTCTAAGTAATGGGACTTATTTTGAAGGTAAAGTTCCGTTTTTAACAACTGCCGGAGTTTTTCAAACTATCATTCAAACTTCAAAATAACTCCTATTGAATTTATACCCTACAGAACATTCAATATTAGAAACTATATAATGTCGTATTTTCTAATTGTAAGACAAATAGTTCACAATATCCAAGTTATAGACTAAGGTTACTAAGGTTTGTGTCCTTGGGCTTGATCTGGGTACTAAGGTTATTAAGGTTTTAGCTTTATAAGTTTTTAAGTTCTGGAATTATTACCGAGTGACTCAAACCTTAGTAACCTTAAGAACCGCCATGAAGTCACCTTCGTAGCCTGTAAATATAATAAACCTTTATTTGATTCCCAACAAATATGTTATTCGCACTATTTATTGTTGTATTTCTACAGATAATACAATATTATTTAGGTTCTATCATTTAAAAGCTGACTTTCCTCCAAATTATCTTCCGGAAACTGAACAAAAGACCGTCCGATATTCTTTAATTCTAACGACCTTTGGTGGCCGGCAAAATCAAATAGTTTTCTAAAATATACAAATGGTTGATTTTACTATAGATATACACTCATTTTTAGATCAGAAGTACCTTTCCTTCAACCAACCGGCATTTATAGAGACCGATCCGATACAGGTCCCTTCCTTGTTTACTACCAAAGAAAACATTGAAATCGCAGGGTTCCTTGCTGCCACATTGTCCTGGGGACAAAGGCCAACGATTATCCGCAATGCCCTAAGCTTGGTCAGGAGAATGGACAATAACCCGATTGAATTCCTTTTGAATACTCCGGAAGAGGAATGGGTCAGGTTTGCAGATTTTAAACATCGTACGTTCAATGGACTGGACTGCCAATTCTTCCTGAAATCAATCCGGAATATTTACCTGAATCACGGAGGACTGGAGGCTATTTTTACGGATGGATATCAGAAAGATCAAACTATTTACAGTGCGCTGGAACATTTTAGAAAGATATTCTTCGAGCAGGAACATGAACGCCGGACTGAGAAACATGTTTCAGATGTTACGAAAGGCGCTGCAGCAAAACGTTTGAATATGTTCCTCCGGTGGATGATCAGGTCAGACCAATCGGGCGTTGATTTTGGTTTATGGAAGCAAATACCATCTTCAGCGCTGATGCTTCCGCTGGATGTTCATACAGGAAATGTAGCACGCAAACTTGGGTTGCTGACCCGTACCCAAAATGACTGGAAAGCCGTAGAGGAAATCACCCGAAATCTCAGGAAATTTGATCCGGCAGATCCCATCAAATATGACTTTGCATTGTTCGGACTGGGAGTTTTTGAAAAGTTCTAAACCATAAGGCTTGAATTCTTCAAAGATTACAATTAATTACTGGCAACTTTCTCAATTTCCGGTTTAAATTCTTCAGGTTGGTACAACAAAACCACATCCCCTTCCTTAAGTACCTTGTCGACGACTACAAATTCTTCATTTTCGGCAATAGTGGTAATTTCCTGTTCGGTAATATTTCCGCTACGCTTCAGGTAAACAATCTTCTTCCCGTTTTTTGAAAAGATTGCTTTCAACGGAACAAGCAATTCCCCCTTGTATGAATTGATGATGATATCGTTGTTGGCACTCATTCCCGGTTTCATATCCTTATCCGAACGGTCAAAACGAATAATTACCTTAAACGCTTTCATATCAAAGTCCTGATGATCTTCGCCAATAGTGGCTATTTTGATCACCTTGCCCCAGAAAATTTTGTCGGGAAGAGCCTCAATGGTGATTCGTACACTATCATTTAACTGAACTTTCGAAATATCAATTTCACGGATATACGTTTCTGTAATTGCAACAGACATATCAGGCAAAGTAGCAATCAGGGGCCTCCAGATATTGATCTCGGTATCCTTACCATAACTTTTACCATTATAGTCCTTTGCATACATCAGGATACCATCCTGTGGCGCTTTAATGGTTGTTGAGGCCAAAGCTTCCTTATATTTATCGATTCGGCTCTGAAAATCGGCTACACGTATCTTAAAACGACCAACACGGATTTTCAATCTGTTCTTTTCAAGCGTATAATCGCGTTTGAGTTTATCTATTCCCATTTCGCCCTTCTCATACTGCATTTGTGTTCTGCGTTGATAAGACTCAGATTCATATTTAGACTGATCAAGGTCAATCTTTAGATATTCCTGATCAAGTTTGGCATTACTGATATCTTCACGTCTTCCATTTAAACTAACCGCACTGTCAAGCAATGCATTCCGCATATCAGCATCCATTAATTCCTTTTGCGTTACAATATCCTGCATATTGTTTTCAAACTGTCCTTCGTCAAGTTTGGCAATGTAATCACCTTTCTTTACTTCCTTGCCCTCCAGTATACAATCTGTGATGCGAAGCTGATATACACGCAAATCTTCTTTACAAACTGCTTCAGGAAGATTGATCTCAGTATATTTCTCTCCCTTGATCTCTCCCTTGCAGGTTACTACAACTTCCAGATCACCTTTCTTTATCTTGTAGAATTTGCCGTTAGCAGGTTTAATATGGAATGTTATTAGCACTGCAACCGCCAGTATTGCAATAATAGCAATCGGGATAAAATATTTTTTTTTCTTTAACATGGCAGAACTAGTTTTGAATAATTTTATCGTATTCTGCAGTCAGATTTTCATTTTTGACAAAATCGAAAAGAGTAAGCATTCTCAAGCGATAGAAATAATTCCAATATGTTCTAACTGCATTAATATAAGCGTTTCGGGCTGATTCCCGATCATTGCGTGCAATATTGAGTTTGATTACATCAACTTTCCCAATTAAAAATCGCTGAAAGGTTACATCATATCCTTTCTGTGCGACGGTATCTGCTTTTGCTGCATTTTTCACCTGCTCAGACTGAAGGTTGAATTCCATCACTGATTGAAAAATATTTTGCTCAAAATCAATTCTCGCTTGTCGTATACGGGCATTGGCTACCTCACGTGTTGATTCGGCAATCATTAATTTGCCCTTCCTCCGACCCCAATCCACTAATGGGATACTCAATCCCACCTGAACCTGTTGTGTTTGGTCCGGCCTGTCATATACCAGGCTTAAATCCGGTGTAGATTGATTCAGCCCATATACAGCATATAGTGTAGTATTTAATCCAGCCTCTGATTTTGCCCGTGCAACTTCCCTGTCCTGTTCCATCATCTGTTCGTTCTGGTCCAGTATATCCGGGTTATTTTTCACTGCAAAATCAAGAGCCTCATCGGCACTTATCTGTAAGGAAGGAATCTGAGATGGAACCGTACAATTAATCAGTGTTCTTTTCTCAATCATCAGGTATGAATTCAGTGCCGACTGTGCTCGTAATAATTCCAGGTTGGCTCTGCTTAAGGTCTGTTGGGAGTTTAACTGAACAAGTTCCATATTTAATAGTTCGTCCTGGGTAACTGTTCCTACCTGGTATCGACCTTTCCCAATCTTATAAAGTGTATCGGCGTTTGCCATGTTATTTTTGGCAATATTCAGCTGGATCTGAGCCTGAACCAAATCAAAAAACATACTGGTACTTTTCATTGCCAGCGTTTCCTGCGACTGAATAAACGTCTTCTTGGCTTTATCATAGAGAACCGGTTCGATTTTCGACTCCCATCTCAATTCATTGAACCCGTTTAAAGACTGCGAATAACCAATACTTACCGGCGTAGAGGTGTAGGAGGTTGACATGTCGCCTCCAAGATTCCTTACCATTCCAAGTTTAGAACTTAGAAACAAACTACCGCCTGTCAGTCCAACTTTCTGGTTCAATTGAACAGACATATTAGAATTGAGATAATCACTTTGTACATATTGATAATCGTTCGTTGAACTAATGTATACCCGTTCACTGGAATGGTTGAAATCGAGCGGAGTAGTATTCATACTAAGATTTGGCAGTTTATCGGCTTTATAGTAACGAAACTGCCAGTAGCTTGTCAGATACATGTTTTTATATCGGAAGGCATCCAGTGAATTCTTAGAAGCAATTTTCACTACTTCATCCAGATTAAGACTAATATTATCGTTTTGTGCATTCACTTTAAGATATAATCCTGAAATAAGTATCATCAGGAATAGTATTATTCTCTTCATTTTTTTAGATTTTAAGCGCGTAATGATTCGACCGGATCTTTTTCAGCTGCACGTTTGGCAGGCATATAACCAAACATTATTCCAACCAGTGCAGAGACCCCAAAGGCAATGAAAATGCTGAAGAATGAAATGATGGTCTTGATATCAAAGACGGCGGTAATTATTTTCGAAAGAATAACTCCGAGAATAATACCGATAATTCCACCGGTAATGCTGATCAGAGTTGATTCAGCAAGAAATTGTGCAACAATATCTTTCCGTGAAGCACCAATGGCCTGCCTGGTTCCGATTTCCCGGATTCGCTCCATCACCGATGCCAGCATGATATTCATGATGCCGATACCTCCAACGATAAGTGAAATGCCTGCAATAGCACCCAAAACGATATTGAAGATCTTTTTAGTCCGTTGTTGTTGTTTGAGCAAAAGCTCAGGTATAGTAACTTCAAAATCATACAGTCCCGAATGTCTCCGTAAAAGTAACCTCTTGACAATGCTTGCCGTTGAACCGAGTTGTTCTGTTTCCTTCACCTGTAAGATAATTTTATCAAGCTGATTTGGGTTTTTATCATCTCCTGATTTGGAATTTCCATCAATCGACACTGCTCTCCTTCGGGCACTCGATTTCTCAACCTCGTCAGCGCGAACCAATCCACGGTTCTTGAATCGCATCAGTATGGTCTGGGCCGAAACAAAAATCTTATTATCAGTACTGCTAATACCCATTTCGTCAGAAGCCGAAGCCGTAAAATCACGTCGTTCAACTACACCGATAATCTTGAGCCAGATCTGTCCACATTTGATGTATTTGCCAATCGGATTTTCCTGGTTAAAAAACACAGTCTTGATATTATCACCAATCACACAAACAGGCTGGCCGGTTTCAGACTGCATCTTGTTAAAAACTTCACCCTTTTGTAAGGCTATGTTGAAGACTTCGAAATAGCTGGTATTGACACCTTCCAGCACCACCGGTTTGCTTTTCCCGTCGATGATGGCTGAGTAATTATAGGAAATAACCGGACTAACCATATTTACAGTTGGGACAATTTCCGAAATAGCCTTCAAATCCAATATCGTTAGACCTTTGGAGAATTTCTTGGTCCCTGTTTTTTCCTGATCGCTTTCTGTAGTTGTTGCACTTGCAGTAACTTCTGTCGGAGTAATAATAATGTTATTAACACCTACCATTTTAATCTGTTCCAGAATTTCCTGTTCAGCACCATTCCCGATCGCCATCATGCTTATAACCGCGGCTACACCAAAAATAATACCCAGAGCCGTTAAAATCGACTTGAGCTTATTATCTATAATAGCTTCAAATCCAATAATTATATCGTGAAAATATTTCTTGAAAATCATCTTTTTGATTTAGTATGGATCGGTCTATTCGGTTTTATTTGCTTTCATTATCGGGGCTGCTATTCCACTTACAGGAGTCGGTACAGGTGCTTTTACTGACATTTCTTCCCTTTCCTTATCAGCCTTAATTTTTGAATTCACCTTCTCTTTAAGTATTTCAGCGTAGATATCCAAACCTTTATATTTTAGATCTTCCGCGTTCTTAGGTTCCGAGAGCCAAACAACATCCTTTTCTTTCAGCCCCTTTTTAATGATTACATAGTTTTCATTTTCTTCGCCTAGCCATACAATCTGTTTTACCGGTTTTTCTTTCCCGAGATATACAAATTTCAGACTGTCGTTCTCGAAAATGGCATCAGAGGCTACCATCAGGGTGTCTTTGTATATGCCTGCCTCAATAGCATTGCTGGTTGTCATGGCTGGTTTTAGTTCCTTGTCCTTCCCGAAGATTTTTATCTTCACTTCGAATACCTTGGCGTCGCTATTTGGCATTGCCTGACCGATATTAGCTACGGCTAACACCTCTCCGGGTAATTGCTTTTCGGGGAAAGCATCAACACCAATCTTAACCGACTGACCAACTTTTACTTTTGAAATATCAATTTCGTTGATAAATGTCCTTGAAATCAGGTTCGACATTTCAGGAATGGTTGCAATAATCGAATTATAAGGACCTACCTTTGATCCGGTCTTGACAATTTCACCCCACGGAAATTTAAAATAAGTAATGATGCCCGCTTTAGGAGCTTTTATTTCCAGAGAGTTAAAGAGCTGTTGAAGTCCTGTCGAACGATCCAGGACCTGGCGGTAATTGATATATTTGCGTTCAACTTTATTTACTTCCTGTTGCTTCTTCAGTACGTAAGCGTTCTGTTCCTGTTCCAGCTTTCGTGTTGCTTTATCTAAATCCATACCAGCCTTCTTTTTAATTGAAGGAGATTCATAAACATTTTCGTCCATTGTGATTTTCTTTTCTGCCATATCCAGTCGGGCATTAACAATCACATCACGCTGGTTGTCAAGGTTCAGGTTTGAGTCAATTTTACTGTCTTCGTATTCCGACAACATCCTATCCATATCATCCTGTGCCAGTTTGATTTGCTCCTCTACGGCTTTGTGGTCGAGTGTTGCGACATAATCGCCCGAATCGACCTGAGTTCCTTCATCAATCATATGAGTGATTGCCAGTTCCCAGATGCGCAAATTACGATCTTTTAGCTTTTCAGGAATATTGATGGATTCTGATTTTTCTGATTCCAATTGGCCTGAAGAAAAGACCAATGCATTGAATGTTCCACGTTTTACGCTGACGGTGACCTGATTATTATCAGTTTCTCCTTTTCGGAAAAAGAAATAGAGAGTAATTAGCAGGATAGCAAGAATTGCTCCCAGCATGATCTTTTTTTTGCTCATGACTTTATTACTAGTTGGTGTTTGTTGGTTTATCTGCAATGAAAGCGCAAAAATACAAATCAATCACGAAACTCATTCAGTTATATTCAAATTTCATTTCAAAACAATGACATCAAAGTGATTTTACAAAAAAGCTTAGCTCAAGATTTATGCCAAATATGTAGACAAAACATATGGTTTATTACATTCCCGGTTTCAGAAGATAATTCCTGCAGCACACAACCTGACTTCCTACATTATAAATCTTTTTATCCGATGTGATTTAATACATATAATTGTTGTACTTTTAATCAACTAAAACTCCCTGCCATGCGATATTTAATAACGATAATGGGTATCATTTTGTTTTTGAATAGCTATACTCAACCAATCAGTAAAATACATGTATCAGGAACTATAATAGCGAATGATTCTGTTCCGATTCAGGGAGTAGCTATAATAGACATTAAAACCGGGAAAATCACACACTCGGATAGAAATGGTAATTTTCATATGGAACTTACCTTAAAGGATTCGCTCCTGATTTATCACATTGCCTATAAAAAACAATTTGTGAACAGTAACGACAACCGGAAATACTTCATGCTCCAACCAGAAGTGCATGAACTAGGTCAGGTTGATATTCTCGACAGAACCAAACAAGAAAGAAAAAATCTTGACAGTACTCTATATTCCATCAAGCAAGTCGCCCCAACGGTAAAACTTACTGGCTATGATAAGCGATCAAGCATGCAGTATTTCATCGACGAAAATGGTTCACTTAATAAAGGATTCAGCCCTTATTTCGGTCCTAATTTCCATATAGGCCTGGAAAGAAATACCGCTAAAGTCCTGATGCGGGAACAAAGACGACAGCTAAAAAAATTAACCACCCATTATCATCTGGAAAATAAATAATAAGTCGGCTCCGATCCTGTTTTCACGGAACCGTCATTGCGAACGAAGAACTATTAACTTTTCCAAAGCTTTATTCCAATCTGTAAAGCTTTGGAAAAGTTTGTTTATTTTCTGTTTTTATTATATCAGTTGTCTGATATCCTGAATAATCGTCTTTGCCAGATGATCTGCTTCCTTCATGGATGGAGCTTCAGCATAGATGCGGATAATTGCCTCGGTATTCGATTTTCGAAGGTGTACCCATCGGTCAGCAAAATCAATCTTCACGCCATCGATATCTGTCACCTGTTCGTTCTTGTACTTATATTTCATTTGAATGAGGATTCCGTCCACATCAATATCGTTGGTAAGCTCTATTTTATTTTTCGAAATGAAATAATCCGGATAAGTCCTTCGTAACTCTGAGCATTTCAAGCCCGATTTGGCCAATAGCGTTAAGAACAAGGCGATTCCTACCAGCGAATCACGACCATAATGCGAAGCAGGATAAATAATTCCTCCATTCCCTTCACCTCCAATTACAGCATTTGTAGCTTTCATTTTGGCAACCACATTCACCTCTCCAACCGCAGCTGCAGAATACTTTCCTCCACGCTTTTCAGTGATGTCGCGTAAGGCCCTTGAAGAGGACAAGTTGGAAACCGTATTCCCGGGAGTTTGACTCAATACATAATCTGCGATCGAAACCAGTGAATATTCTTCGTTAAACATCGAACCGTCTTCATTGATGATTGCTAAACGGTCAACATCAGGATCAACCACAAACCCTACATCGACGCCCGATTCGCAAATAATCTCCGAGGTTTCCACCAGGTTTTCAGGTAATGGTTCGGGCGTATGGGCAAAATTTCCGGTTGGCTCACAGTTAATTTCTACAATTTCGCTCACTCCCAATGCATTTAATAAGGCAGGAATAACAATCCCGCCGACCGAATTGACTGCATCAATTGCCACTCTGAAATTTGCATCACGGATAGCTTCCACATCAACCAGATCCAGATCCAGAACCTGTTGGATATGAATGTCCATATAATTCTTGGTGAAAATCTCCCCTAAATCGTCCACTTCGGCAAACTGGTAAGATTCGCTCTCAGCGATATCCAAAACGACAGACCCTTCGGCTGCATTCAGAAATTCGCCATCCTGATTAAGAAGTTTCAATGCATTCCACTGTTTCGGATTATGACTTGCCGTGAGTATGATTCCACCCTGCGCATTCTCTTCCTTCACCGCAATTTCGGTGGTTGGTGTAGTTGCCATCCCAAGATCCACGACCATGCAACCCATTCCTGAAAGGGTTGACACGACAAGTGATTGAACCATCGGTCCCGAAATGCGTGCATCACGACCCACCACAATGGTGATGGATTGACCCGGATGTTGCTGTTTGGCCCACTCAGCATACGCTGCAGTATATTTTACCACATCAAGCGGACTTAAACCCTCGCCTGGTCTCCCGCCGATAGTTCCACGGATTCCTGAGATTGATTTGATTAAGGTCATATGGGATGATTATTTTTATTGTTGCAGGTGCAACGGTTTCTTTGAAAAGCATTTAAATTGTTCTATAGGGATGTTAAAATAACAGCTAAAAAAGTTAAGCGATTTGCGATCCAGCGTAGCAGATTTAACAAGCTCACTTTTGATAGTTTCTATTCCATAATAACGAACCAGTTCTTTATAATCAGAAAGATTCCCCAGAGAACAAGTTCTTTCAATGACCAATAGTTTGTTTTTTGATAAATCAAATCCTTCAGGGTTTACATCCCATAAAAGAAATGGTCTGATATTCAGTTGTCCTTGTATCTTTGTTTTTTGCATTAAAACTAATATTTCTGCATTGCTTTTACGAGTGTGAAAGTATAAAATTTCTGGGTCATCTCAAAGAATACTATTTGATGAAAGATTTGGTATTCTCAATCAAATCACGAACTTTAGGCCTGTTTATTTTAAATACTCGACATGAAGAACCATTTGTCATTTTCAGGATTATCTAAAGCTTTGTTATTGTTTTTTCTAAACCTGACTTTGATTATTTCACAAGTCAACGGTCAGAGTTTAAAAGAGATTGAGACTGCCCGGGTTTCATTGCCAAACGGATGGAAACTTTCTCCGGTTGGGAAAATCCTTCCAGTTGGCGATTTACCTTTAAATATCGCGGTTTCCCCTTCAGGAAAGATGATTGCCTTAACCAACAATGGGCAAAGCGATCAAAGCATTCACCTGATTGATGCCGGAAAAGTTCAGTTGCTCGATTCTGTCGTTATTGCCAAAGGATGGCTTGGACTCACTTTTTCGAAAGACGGAAAGTATCTTTACGCCTCAGGAGGAAACGACAATTGGATCATGCGCTATCAGGTTAAAAACAGCAAACTTGTACCTTCTGACACCCTTGTCTTCGGAAAGCCCTGGCCTGTAAGGATTTCAATTGCAGGCATAGCTATTGATGATGAGAAACAAATGCTTTATGCTGTTACCAAGGAAAACAATTCGCTGTATGTGTTCGATTTAAAGGAAAAGAAAGTTATCAGGCAAATCGAACTGGGAGGCGAAGGGTATACCTGTCTGTTGTCTGATGATTGCAAAACACTTTATATTACCTGTTGGGGATGTAACAAGGTTGTTCTGTTTGACACCCGTAAACAAACTATAACGGGCTCGATTCCCGTTGGTGATAATCCAAATGATATGTGCATTACCCATCGTGGCAAATATCTTTTTGTTTGCAATGCCAACGATAATTCCGTATCAGTAATATCAACCGAAAAGAACAGGGTCATCGAAATCCTGAATTCAGCCATATATCCCAACTCTCCTGCCGGATCGACCACCAACAGTGTGGCCCTGAGTGAAGATGAAAAAACACTGTACATCGCCAATGCCGATAACAATTGTCTGGCTGTTTTTGACGTCAGCAATCCGGGAAACAGCACCAGCAAAGGATTCATTCCTACAGCCTGGTATCCGACCTGTGTACGCGTGGTGAAAAATACCATTTTTGTTGCCAACGGCAAAGGCCTGTCTTCCAAGGCCAATCCTTACGGGCCAAGTCCGCTTAGTAAAGAAGAAGAGGTTGAACACCACAAGGAAATGTCGAACAAACACATTAAGATGCAATACATTGGTGGTTTGCTCAAGGGAGCACTACAGGCAATACATATACCCAATGACAATCAGCTAAGTATTTATTCCCAATCGGTTTATAATAACACTCCTTATTCAAAGGAAAAGGAAATGATTTCAAAAGGCGAACCCGGGAATCCTGTTCCATCCAGGGTAGGCGATGTATCGCCCATCAAGCATGTCTTTTATGTGATTAAGGAGAACCGTACCTATGATCAGGTTCTGGGCGATATTCCTGAAGGCAATGGTGATCCCCGTTTGGTGCTCTTCGGAAAAAACATTACGCCTAACCTCCATGCACTTGCAAAGCAATTTGTCTTGCTCGACAATTTCTATGTAGACGGTGAAGTGAGCGCCGACGGACATAACTGGACCATGGGGGCTTATGCTACCGATTACCTGGAAAAGAACTGGCCAACGAGTTATGGAGACCGTGGTGGCGACTATCCCGGCGAAGGGGCACGCGAAATTGCCAATAACAAAGACGGATTCCTATGGGATTTTTGCAAAAGATACGGGGTAACTTACCGCAGTTATGGAGAGTTTGTTTCCGGCACGAAACCAAACATTCCTGTTCTTAAAGATCATTTTTGCCCTACTTACACCGGATGGGATCTCGGAGTTCGTGATACCGTCCGCTTCAGCCAATGGAAACACGAGTTTGATGCTTTGCTTGCTGCGGGTAATGTTCCTCAGCTGAATACGCTGCGTTTCGGTAATGACCATACCGAAGGATTACGGCGTGGCAGCCCTACCCCACTGGCTTTTGCTGCCGATAATGACCTGGCCGTCGGTCTTTTTGTCGAATACCTCAGCCATTCTTCCATCTGGAATGAAAGTGTTGTAATTATTGTTGAAGATGATGCCCAGAACGGTCCCGACCATGTTGATGCCCACCGCTCTACTACATACGTTGCCGGAGGCTTTGTAAAACAAGGCTATGTCGACCATACCATGTATTCCACCTCATCGGCCCTCCGCACCATCGAATTGATCCTCGGACTTCCCCCAATGAGCCAATACGATGCCGCGGCTGAACCCATGTGGCGTTGCTTCGATCAAACACCCACCCATCCCCCATATAAATCAACACCCAATTTAGTTGATTTGAACCTAAAAAATACAGCAGACAACAAAATGTCACGTTTAAGTGATAGTTTTGATTTCAGGCAGGAAGACCGTATTCCTGATGCACAGTTCAATGAAGTGATCTGGGCCGCGATACACGGACTGGACAGTCCGTGCCCCGCTCCCGTCCATGCCGCCTTCTTTACACCGGTTGAGGAAAAAGATAAGGATTAATAATCGATTCTCCTTCTAATTTTATTTGAACATACAGAGCGGTTGACCAAAAGTCAGCTGCTCTAATTTTTGATATCCAGACTTTACATCCAAAGCAAAAAACGGATACCTCCCGAACGGGTAAAGAGCTATACCAACCTGCCTATTTGTGTATACCTTGTGTGTACCTTGTGTGTACCTTGTGTATACCTTGTGTGTTTCAGAACCCATAAGGTACACATATAGTACTCTTATTCTATACTAGATATATACTCAAAAGGCGAGGAGAGTATTGCCCTGTTCCCTGGCTATCCCGGCTCAATACTTTTAATGGAAACTAAAGGATTGTTATTTGAACCGTTTCAGGCTGAGAAATAGAAGGGTTTGAATTTGCATCCGATGAATATCGAAGTGATCCGAAAATTTGGCTTGTTTATGACGGAAATCCAGTCCTCAATATACCACAAAAAACGGGACTATCCTCCGTAATTGCGTTGAATAGTCCCGTTAATCTTTATGAATGTACAAAATAAGCTATCTGATAAATTGCTGTATTACCGTAATATTCCAGTAAATCATCTTTTACTTCAGCCCTGCGATCTGTTCCTCCAGTACCTTGATTTTAGCTTCGGCATCGGCTTGCTTGGCTCGTTCTACAGCTACTACAGCTTCAGGAGCACTGCTGACGAAACGTTCGTTACTAAGTTTTTTCAGTACCGAATTAAGGAACCCATTGGTGTAAACAAGTTCAGCATTCAGCTTGATCAATTCTTCTTCAACGTCAATTGTTCCACTCATTGGTACGTAGTAGGTGGTGGATTTAACCAGAAACGAAGCGGCTGATTTAACTTCTTCAGTAACTGTATTTAAAGCTGACAGGTTGCCCATCTTCACCAATACAGGGTTGAATTCGGGTGCAAATCCCTTGTCACCCGGCATTACTGACAGTTCGAGCTGATCTTTATTAGGGATGTTATTTTTGGTACGGATGGTCCGTAATCCGGCAACAACTTCTTTCACATCTTCAAAGCGGGCAATCATGGTATCGTCGTAGCCGGTTGATTTGGGCCATGAACTGATTACTATGCTGTCGCCCTTCTGTCTTTCCTTCAATAACTGCCAGATTTCTTCGCTCACGAAAGGCATAAACGGGTGGAGGAAACGCAGTACTTCATCAAAAATATCGATCAATTCCTCATAGGTCTTTGCATCAACAGGCTGCCGGTAGGCAGGCTTCACCATTTCGAGCAGCCATCCGGAGAACTCATCGCGAACGGTGGTATAGACACTCATCAGGGCATCCGAAATGCGAAATTTGTCGAAATGATCATCGGTTTGCTCTACAATCTGGCTGAACCTTTCGTGGAACCAGCTGATGGCAATACGCGAATGTTCGGGCTGCGGGATCTTTGCATCTACTTCCCAACCATTTACCAGGCGGAAAGAGTTCCAGATTTTGGTTACAAAACCGGCTCCCTGCTGGGGCAAACTTTCGTCGAACATTAAATCGCCGCCTGCAGGAGAACAGAGCAACATGCCTACACGAACACCATCGGCACCGTAGGTAGCAATCAGATCGAGCGGATCAGGCGAGTTACCCAGCGATTTCGACATTTTGCGACGCTGCTTGTCACGCACCATTCCAGTAAAATAAACATTTTTGAATGGATACTGATCACGGTATTCATAACCCGAAATAATCATTCGGGCCACCCAGAAAAATATAATATCAGGCCCGGTAACCAGGTCATTGGTCGGGTAATAATAGTTTATTTCTTTGTTGTCAGGTTTACAGATGCCGTCGAACACCGAGATGGGCCAAAGCCAACTGGAGAACCAGGTATCAAGCACATCTTCATCCTGTCGCAGGTCGCTCATGCTCAGCTTAGAGTTTCCAGTCCTTTCCTGGGCCAGTGTCAATGCCTCTTCATCGCTTTCGGCAACCACAAAACTTCCGTCAAAAAGGTAATACACCGGAATGCGGTGGCCCCACCACAACTGGCGGCTGATGCACCAGTCCTTGATGTTTTCCATCCAATGGCGGTAGGTATTCTTATATTTCGGCGGATAAAACTGTATGGTATCATTGGCCACATTTTCGGTGGCGGGTTTTATCAGGGTTTCCATTTTCAGGAACCACTGAGCCGATAGTTTTGGCTCGATGGGTACATTAGTGCGTTCGGAGAAACCAACCTTATTGGTGTAATCTTCCACTTTATCCACATTCCCGGCAGCTTCGAGTTCAATCATTATTTTATCACGCACAGCAAAACGATCTTCACCAACATACAAACCGGCTTTCTCGCTCAGGGTGCCATCATCATTAAAGATATCTATGCTTGGCAGGTTGAACCGCATTCCGATTTCATAGTCATTCACATCATGAGCAGGCGTGATTTTCAGACAACCTGTACCAAATTCCATATCCACATACTCATCTTCAATAATGGGAACCGAACGGTTGATCAACGGAACAAGGACTCGTTTACCTCTCAGATGGTGAAAACGCGCATCGTTTGGATTAACGCAAACGGCCGTATCTCCAAGAATGGTCTCCGGACGGGTAGTAGCAATGGTTACAAATTCATTTTCAGTACCTTCAATACGGTATTTCAGGTAATATAATTTTGACTGAACTTCCTTGAAAATCACCTCTTCATCTGAGAGGGCAGTTTTTGCAGCAGGATCCCAGTTGACCATACGAATACCACGATAGATCAGTCCCTTTTCGTGTAAATCTACAAAGGTTTTAATGACCGATTCGCTGCGTACTTCATCCATAGTAAAGGCTGTGCGATCCCAGTCACAGGATGCTCCCAGTTTCTTCAACTGTTCAAGGATGATGCCGCCGTGTTTATTGGTCCATTCCCAGGCATGTTTCAGGAATTCCTCACGACTAAGATCAAATTTTGAGATTCCTTCATTCTTGAGTTTATTGACAACCCTCGCTTCGGTAGCAATAGAGGCATGGTCTGTTCCCGGTACCCAGCAGGCATTTTTACCCAGCATACGGGCACGGCGGGTCAGGATGTCCTGTATCGTATTGTTGAGCATATGGCCCATGTGCAGCACCCCGGTGACATTTGGCGGCGGAATGACAATCGTATAAGCTTCACGTTCGTCGGGTTCGGAATGGAAAAACTTGTTTTCCATCCAGTACTTATACCATTTGTCTTCTACTTCGGCGGCGTTGTATTTACTGGGGATATCCATTTGTAACTGTTTTATATCGTTGTTTGGGCTTATGTATTTAAACTAAAATACAAAAATAGGAAAATAAGTTCGATGGAGGAATAAAATAATCTATAGCTAAGGGAGTGTAATTTAAACTCTGTCTGTATGATTTGGCCGGGAAGTCAAATTAGCACATTTTGATTCCGTAAATGGAAATGTCTTTTATCCGTCAACCTACATGGAGAGACAAACGGGTGTGTTGATTTATCCCATCCTGACCAAAAACATGGGAAGATAAAGGAGGAGCCGTTAAATGGTGATACTGAATTTCTTTCAGAACAACGTATGCGGATTATAAAAATGTCTTCAGAAACAGGAAGAATCCATCCATGAAAAATACAATTCCTATTACTCCGATACCGAGACTAAGGTACCATACCGGTTTCTTTTTCAACAATCCTGCGATGGAGGACAAAAGGATGGTCACCTGGAGAAAAATCACAGCGAGCCCGAATTGACCCCCATGAACCTGGCAGGCATCCCGATCTTTTTCGAAAGCTTCGGCTTTGCCCTTGATAACCGCTTTTTCTTCTTCGTAGCGTTTAATCTCCGCCTCGTAATGAGCAATTCTTTCATCGTATTTTGACAGATCTTCTTTCGAATGAGACTGCAGAGCTAACAATTCTTTCTGAAGTTCCATATTATCCTTTTGATTTTTTGTTAGCGAACTCTTTATGCTTTTTGACTCATAAAAGGCCCACTGGTCAGAAGCACTGGTTTGGTTTAATAATGCACGGCTTCCGTATCCGCCACCTTTAAAGGTGGATAGTGTGGCACAGACTGCAAATATAACTGTGCTCATAGCCAGGTAGTTCATCCATTTTTCTTTTTTATCGTCAGCCATAATGAGTTGCTTTTAATTGAATTGAATTTGATGCAAACATAGTAAAATAGTCAGAAATGAAATCTATACTTTTTCTGTGGGTTGGAATATTTCAATTTTCCCCGTGCATTGTTTCCTGAAAGTTAAGACATCTATCCCGAAATAACTCCAAAAAACAAACAGGATAATGTAAAATCTAATGCATCATTTAAACTAAAATACGGATTCAATGTTGCTAAAGGGAAAAAATTGCATTTCTTTGACAAAGAGATATTATCAATTAGTTCAACATGAAAACAACGCTATTAGTTTATACATTGCTGTCATTAACCCTGATCGGAATCGGATCTTGTAAAAAAGACAGTAGTCCAACACCGGCTGCGGATATAATCACTTTTAAGGCAACAATAAACGGTGAAAATGAGATTCCTGCCACTGCATCCGTGGCATCCGGGACTGCTACTTTCACATACAATACAATTACGTTTGTTTTAAGTGGCACTGTAAATTATGCCGGCCTTCTGCCGACAGCGGCTCATATACAAAAAGGGGCTGAAGGGGTAGCCGGAGTAGTTGTTTTTCCACTCGGTACTTCTCCTTACACTTCACCTATAGGTTTTACTTCAACCCCTTTAACTGCCAGTCAAATAGCCGAATTAATGGCTAATATGTATTATATAAATATTGACAGTAAGGCATTTCCAAATGGTGAAATCAGGGGTCAATTAATCAAACAGTAAACTGGTAAAAGCGCTGCAACGGGAGGGAACTGAAACTGGGATATTGCTATCCGATTATTTACCCAAGGTCATATTGATGGTCGTTAAATAGTCATTTGTTGTTTTCTGGCAACTGAATGAATATTTAACAACTATCAAAATAATGACAGACAACCAACCAGACAGCCACATCAGAATATATCGAACTTCAGTTTACGCTCTGCCACTCTTTTGTTTAGCATTTCGGAAACATCATCATTGGCGCCTGACAACAGATATATGCCTGTGTTTTTTTCTCTGGAATATTCATTCTCAACGTCTCCAAGTCTTTTGACAGACTTAAACATATCCGTAATCTTTTTGCCTGGGTCGTTTCCTACCAGCAGAATATTTCGAATCCCGCTAAGGCGAGGCATCCAGTAGATGTAATCGGTATTGAATGAATAGGCCTCAGGCATTTTCTTCCGGTTGTAATAGTTTAATGCTCCGGTTTGTCCATAGTTGTCGCAAAAGATGATGGTATTCTTCAGATCGGCGGCAGGGATTGATTGCCAGACCACCAAGGCCTTGTCAGCCATTTCCTTCCATCCAAGCATATCGGCAAAGTCTTGTGGCAGTGCATGATTTCTTCCATCCTCCCATCGAAGTAATCCCAATCTTTCAAAAGCCGGTGCCTGTGCTCTTATCTCAGCAGGGGTTAGTACGGGCATGATTAACCGGGCAACTGAAATAAACATGACCAGGTTGATGCATCCCAGAAGGCAAACCACGATTAGCTTCCATTTGCCCCTCAAAATGTTTTCGATATACACACTTCCAAATGCAAACAATACAGGGAATAATCCAATGGCATAATAGCCTTTGGCTTTTAGCAGGGTGAAAATGGTTGTTGTTACGATCACGCTTATGCCAATAAACCTGTAATTCCTGAAAGGTCTGTAAAAGAAAAAAGCTACCAATGCACCAATGGTGAGTGGCAGTGAACCAAAAAACATCATGCCCACACTATTCAGAAAGACCAGGTAAGAATTGTTATCAAGCTGTCTCACTTTCAAGGCTTGCATATGGTGCACAACAGGGAAATTATATACTATTTGCCAGATGATGTTTGGCAGAAGAAGCGCAAGTGCCAGGAGCACAGCCAACCAGAATGAAGATTTAAAAAGTAGTTTGACCTGTTCAGTAAATATGACAGCAATAGTCAAGCCTCCGATTAGAAACAGGACATTATACTTATTGTAAAAACCAAGTGCGATGATCAGAGCCAGGAAGTAAAGCCATTTGGAATTAGCGGATTGTACCAGTCTGATGAGAAGAAAAAAGATAATTGTCCACACCAGGATATCGAAGGAATTTGGCTGAAAAAGCATATTCACGCGCAGCAGAACAGAGAATACCAATGCACTCGCAGCGAGAACGCGGGAGATTAGAGTTCCACCGATAGTCTCAACGATTAACCATGTGAATATGATTGTAAATGCGCCATAGAGGGCAGGGAAGAATCGGATCCAAAACAAACCTCCCCCCAATAGATTGATGATTACTGCAATCAGGGCGGTAAAGGGTGGTACCGAGATAAAGCCCCAGGCCAGGTGGTCAGCCTGATTCAAATGAAGAAATTCATCGCGCTGCAGTTCGTAAACCGGGTTAAGCAGTGCGAATTGCAGGATAAATTTCAGGGTGATTAATGCGATCAGTATCCAGTAGGCGGATATAATGCCCTTGAGTTTTGAAATCATTGTTTCCTTTAGACTATGGGTTCACAAATTTAGCTGATTTCATATTGAATGCCTTGTATTTCAGTTTAATTTCAGCGGGCAGATTGTTTGCATCTGTTTCAAGGGTTACTTCCTTTTTCTCGCCAGGTAATAGCGTCAGGTAGTTATCGGACCAGAAGGAGGGCAGAATTTCTAGCCCGGTAGTATTATCAATCAGCTTCAGCTCAGTCATCAGGGCAATCGTTTTACCCGTATTGCTGAGTGAAATCCGGAAGCTGATTTTATCTTTAAAGATAGTCTTTTGCGATTGTATGGTCATTTCTGGTTCAGCCAATTTACTGAATGACTTGAAATTATTAGTCGTACTGAGCCAGTAAAGATTGTCGGCAAGGATTTGGTGTTTCTGATTTTGTACAATCAGTTTAAGATAACAGATATCGCTTGTAACAGGAACTGCACCTTTTAATTCGGCAACTGAGTTCCTTTGAAGATCAAGCGTTTCGGAAGTATTCCAGACTTTATTCATGTCCGTATTATACAAAGTTGCAGTTACTACCGCCTGCTTTAGTTCTTTCAGGTCGGCATTTACAACTTCGACTTTCATACTTTTGCGGTTGAATTGTATCTCAATTGGGGCGGCGGCCTTTCGGGTGGCATAATAGCCGGCATGGGCCTGCAGATACCAGTCATACACTTGCCAGGTTATGCTTGGCCAGCTGGAGTTTGACTTCCACAAGAGGATTCCGCTTGAATTCTTCCAGAGCTGACTGCTAATGGCTTCAATGCTGGCCCGGTAAACATCGTAATTCACCAGTTGGCATATGTTAAGATAGTCTTCAGCGCCGGCCAGTGAAGTTGAATCTGAAACGCCGTAATAGTTTCGGACAATGTTGTCGTAGGATGAAAACTTTCGGGTATCGGTACCCGGCCAATCATTTGCATCGTGATAAGCCCATACTCCATCAATCGGGAAACGGCCTGGCATCCATGTTTTGCCTAACAGGGGCATAAATTTTTGGACACTTTCAAAAACTGGTACACCACTCGGCCCTATTTCACTGCTGAATCCATTTAGTTTTGGCGAAGTGAAATAAGCTTTGGGTTCAAGCGTATGATAGGGCCCTCCGCCGTGCATACCATCACCGTTGGATGATTTGAGGTAGAACTTTGAATCCCGTCCATCGTATTTGGGAAGTATCTTATTCACGATCAGGTCTTCGCGTGGGTTGACGCCTTCATTGCCTCCACAGTACATAATCAGGGAGGGATGATTGCGGTATTTTTTTACGATGCCGATGGTTGCTTTCTCAAACAGGGAGATTTCAGGACGGAAGCCTTCCTTGTTGCGGAAGGTTCCCCAGTAATCGTTCAGAAAGTCCTGCCAGATAAGAATACCGTTTTCATCAGCAGCAGTGTAAAAGGCTTCGGGAGGAACACCTGTTGGTCCCCAGATTCGAATCATATTTAGATTTGATCTTCGGGTGAGTAATATCTCCTCTTCATACCTTTTGGCCGTCCAGTTGAGCATCATGTCGATCACCCAGTTACCGCCTTTGCAATAGATATCCTGACCGTTGATCTTGTAGACCCGTTCCTTTGCACCCATATAGGTTTCTATCTGACGAATACCAAAGCGGATATGCTGACTGGAATGTTCGTTTTTAGTTGTTGCAGCATCAAGGTTTAAATCATACAATTCAGGTTTGCCATAACCGTTAGGCCACCATAGTTTTGGATTCTTCAGACGAAGTTGCGGCATGTTTTCTTTATTCCATAGTAGTTTGAAGGTATCATTGGGAGCAACGGTATACGATTGTTCCAAAGTGATTACATCCTTCCCGAATGAAACTGATCCTTTTATTGTGCCTGATTTAGCCTGGACGGAATGATTGATCAGATCAGATGAAATAGTCAGGTCGGCAGAAGTGGTATCGGGCAAAGCAAGCTTGGAGCTCACATAAAGATTGCCGAGTTCGATGGATTCTGTGGCATTGATAAAAACATCGTCGGTAATTCCTATATCCCGGTCACGAATAGAGGGTTGCCAGTCCCAGCCCATAACATCCCATTTGGTGTAATCTTTACTGATTACGCCGTCGGCCATATTGGTTCCCGGATCTGCAAGAGGAGTCAGGGGTTCATTGGCAGGTTTCCCCGGATGGTTGGGCGGATAGATTGCAATGGCCAATATATTGGTCTTTTTTAGATTTGCAGAACTAGTAATGTCAAACCTGAACTGACGTTCCATCCCGATTACTGTAGTTGTATCAGCCAGCTTTTTCCCGTTGAGCCATACTTCGGCTTTATAGTTTATTTCGGCCAGATTGAGCCATATTGTTTTATCCGTATAGCCTTCAGGTATTGTGAATTCATTACGGTACCAGTATGGATCCTTCCATGGGTTTTTATTCTTAATGTGGCTGTATTGCAGTAAATTGTATTGAATGTTGAAATCGTCACTGATGTCCGGGATCTTTATATTATTGGTACCAATATAGGGATTGGGATAAAGTCCGTTTCGTACCATCACTGAAAGCACAGTTGCCGGAACACTTGACGATTGCCATTTAGTTGTGTTTACCTTTTCGCTTGAAAGTACTGATCCGTCATTACCTGCTAGGAGAGAAGAGAGGACTTTCCAGTCGTTCCGGAGTAACACTGCATTCGTCGGAACGGGATTCAGCGGCCTACCTTCAATACTGAAACTAAACGATTCGCTTGAGATTTTTGATTGACCTTTTTGTGCAACCACCTTCCACTGATGCTTACCATACGACATGGGAAAGGGAATGTACCAGTTCTGAGATGAACTTACAGAATCTATCTTTATCCCATCAATCCATACCTGGCATTGCTGACATTCTATTTTCTTCCAGGAAAGGATTGGCATATTATCAGTAATCTGCAGGCCATTTGCAGGACGGAATAATTTTAATCCCTGATTATCGTTCTCAGAATAAAGAGTGGTATTAAATGAAAACAATAGGATCAGAAGAAGGGGTTTTATGACGTTGAGGACAGAATATTTCATCGGAATTGGTTAGGTTATTAATAATAATATCGTCAGACTATAGTTTAATGATCTTTACCACGTTTGTCTTATTTCTGTTAATGGTTTGCAGAAAATATATTCCCTTGGAGAAACTGCTGATATCAATAGGCTCATTATCAGATAAATTATCTTTTGTAAGCATCAGTTTGCCTTGAATGTCAAGTATTTTCATTCGTGTAGATTGAGGGGAAATGATCGTAAATTTATCCCTGACAGGATTCGGATAAACCGATAACCCTTTAGTTGCCGGGGTTTCTGATATTCCGGTATTGGGATTCTGTGGAGTAATATAAGAAATCGTGTCAGAAGGCGCCGAACTGCCAATGGATGTGAAAGCCCTGACCCTGTAAGTGTATTCGGTGTTATACTGATCAAGGGCTTCAACAAAACTTACTGTATTTGCAGCAACACGACCACGTTCTTCCCAATTTCCTTCATTGGTTTTTCGTTCTACTGCGAACCCTGTTTCATTGGTACTTTGGTCAAGCCAGGTAAGCTTTATCCTCAGAACATTGGTTTGGATAGCCAGTTTATTAGGAGGAAATGGAGCAAATCCCCTGACAAAACTGCCTTCTTCAATAGCTGAAGCGTATAGTTTTACTTCGTCGATAGCACCTTCAAAAGCACTGGAGCCATCGATTTTTGCCCCAACTGTCAGATGATTGGAATTCTGAATAATGCCTTTACCACTGGCAACAGGAGTTGAATCATCGATATATAGCCGGTAAGTTACACTATCCCGTTGAATAGCTATGAAATGCCAGGCATTGTCATTGACTGCAGTTAAACCAACAAGATCAGCAGTGAGTCCTGCTTCCGAAGCATTCAGATAGATTTTTCCTTCTGGATTGATTCCGATTTTCAGTCCTGAGACCTGGTCCAAAGCGAGGTCTGCAATCACTGCTGGTTTTGTTGTTGATGTTTTAATAAAACATGAGAAGGTCAGGTTTCCAGAAATGTTTTCTGAAAGTTTTCCGGTTGAAATGTAATTATCAATTCCATCGAACTGCAATGCTTTAGACTTGAATCCGTTAACGATTATAGGGTTCCCAAAATTATTCAGGGTTCCGAAGTTATTGTATTTCATTACGTCGGGCATCAGATTGTTGGTTGGGGCATCCATTTCCCAATACAGGATTGAACTCATATCCGTCAAGGCTTCCTGAATGCCATAATATGCAGGTTTTGGTTCATAGTTGTTGGTATAAGGAAAAGCTTTCTGGCCTGGACGCCATCCATCATCAATAAATCCCCAGGTTTGTAATTCGCTGGCTCCACCTTTAATGGCAGCAGTTACAAGTTTATAGTATTGTAATTTCTGCAGATCAGCCTTGTAATCCGACCAGCTTTTAGCCACATCGCCTATATCCACTTCGGGGATGTTTACCTGATATCCCAGCTGCACATATCGCTTGATATTATTGGTATATCCTTCCCAGTTATAGTTTGTCTCAAGATCTAGATGGCTCTGGAAACCAATAACATCGACCGGTACATTCATCTTTTTCAGGTGAACGGCTAATTGGTAAAAGGCATTGTATTTGACACCATCCTCCGGAAACTCAAAACCGGAGTCCCGAAGCTCAAGCTTCTTTTTGGTTAGTGTTCTGGCATATTCAAAAGCTTCGCGTATATATATGGGATGCTGTGTGTTTACAAACATGGTGCCGGTTAGTCCTGAGGCATCAGGTTCGAATCCCAATCGTTCCAACTCGCAGGCACTATTGTAATCGGAGTTAAATACCGGCCAATACCCCCCCTTGCCATCCCAGCTTATCGCTTCGTTTACCACATTCCAGACATCCACCAAAGTATCATTTCCCTGATAGGAAATAATGGATTTCAACCAGCCTTTCATAAAGCTTTCAAGCGTATCGGCAGGGAAATCGTTCTGTTTATACCAATCAGGGAAATACTGGTCCCATCCCAACAGCATATGTGCTGTTACGGTCATGCGTTCCTTTTTCATGTCTTTCACTTTCTTTGTGAAATCATCTACATGATAGACGTTGTGCTTGACATTATCCCAGCAAACCATCGGATAACACTGAATAGTAACTGTATTGCAATCTTTTAAAAGCTGAGCTTTGGCTGCTGTATTGGTCCAGTAAGTCTTGCTGCCTTCTGATGCACAACCGCCAACCAGCATCGAGCTTTTAATGTCTTTCCAGCCTTTTCCTTTCTGAATTATATCAACAACAGGAATAGTTTTTATTAGTTGCACATCATCGATCAGGTAGTCTGAATATACTCCGCCTACACTTTCATTCTCGAAATAAAGGTTGGCACTGACTAAATTTCCGATCCAACTAATTGTAAAAGTTTGAGTGTAGAATGTATAGGAACCAATAACCGGATTATTTGTATAAAAGTAATTGGTGTAAGTTGTTACACCATCCACATCGAGTGCAATGGTTGCTCTGGAATTTACAGCAGGATTTGGAATTTTAATCCAGGCGCTCAAGGTATAGGTTTGTCCGTTCCCAATGAGGCTGGTAATATCAGCAACGATAGCATCCCATGGATTATGCCTGTTAGTCACTATCGCGGCTCCACTGCCTGAATGGGCATCGGTGGTTGCAGCCATAGTTGCTCCCCAAACGATCCAACCAGTGGTTCCATTTTCAAAGTCGCCATTTTTAATTAGATTGGTTTGAGCAAAGACGGTATTTATTGCAAATAGAAACATTGAAGCAAACAACAGGACCTGTTTGCCTTTGCTATTGAAAATCAGGTGTAATTTATTTTTCATCATGTTAGTTGGTGGTTAATCGAGGATAAATTTAATCATTATTTTGTCTTTGACAATCAAAAAAGCACACACCAGCCATACAAATGGACTTCATCTTCATGGAATGAATAGACAGGATTAAAGTACATACCTAATCACGGGGTATATAATTGAGAAGATTTATCCTGAAGTGTAGTAACGTACCATTGGTCTGTTTTTTGAAGTGCGGTCGACAATCATAAAGCCAGCCTGTTCGAACGATTTATATAATCCGATCCATGCAAAGGAATCGGGGAGATTATCCTTGGTTGGGATGGTTGGATAGGCTTCGATAATCTTTATTCCCTGACTGGCTGCATAACGGATGACACCCTTTAACAGTTCAACTGATACTCCCTGCCGCCTGAAGTTTTTATCAATGAAGAAACAAGGGATTGACCAAACGGGCTGGTCATCTATTCGTTTGTGAACTCTGGACTTCTCCAGTTTCAGGTAATGTTCCCGGGGAGCAAAGGCGCACCAGGCAATCGGCTGATCCTCATAAAAACCGAGTATGCCTGTTGGTTGACCTTCCCAGACGAGTTCTTTCATCGCAGACTTATTCCCATTATTCTCCTTGCCCTGCTGAAAGTCTTGTTTTGGGATGCGGTACCACATACACCAGCAGTTTCCGCAGGCTCCCCTTTCACCAAATAGCTGAGCAAATTTTCCCCAGTTGTCTTTGGATAATGGTTCAAAAGACAGTTGGTTTAAAAAATCAGGGTCTTTAGACTGTTGTATTGTTACCATATGATGATTTATTTCTTCAGCAGGAACTGCAAGGGAATATTCAGACGTTCGTTCCATGATTTTTCGCTGTGATCCTTACCGGGGAAAATAAGTGTTTCCCAGCTTTTGTCATCGTACCCTCTGGCTTTCATGACTTCATCCACCTTCTTTTGTGTTGGGGAATACATGGCATCCAATGTTTGATCACCATGATCGAAGTATATCTTATGGGTTTTCGGATCAGGCAGATTCGCTTTGAGGTAGCTTACGAAGGCATCTGGTACCGGATTGTTTTCCATAGTAAAGATACCCGGCCAATGGGTACTCAGGCATGCTGCTCCACCAAATACAGCAGGGTATTCGCATATGGCATACATCGAAATCAGTCCTCCCATGCTGCTTCCCGCAACGAACGTATGGTTCCTGTCTTTATAAACGGAGTATTTTTTATCGATAAAAGGCTTTAACTCTTTGACAAGAAACTTTAAATAATTATCGGAATTGGGTTTAAAGACTTCGGCGTTTTCCCCGGGAACCTGAAGTTGCTTATTGACAAAGTCTTTTTGTATTAGTAATAGAGAATCGAATGGTTTCTGTGGAAAATAATCTGCATGGCGTGTTTTTCCACCATTCCAGACGCCAACTACAATAAAGTCCTTTACTTTTCCATCCTGCATCAGTTTGGTGGAAACATCATCCACATCCCAGGACAGATGGTTCCATGTGGTACTGGCATCAAAAAGCATCTGGCCGTCGTGCATATAAAGGACTGCATATTTCTTTTTCGGATTGTATCCTTTAGGTAACCATACTTCCACATTCCGATCTGAAATGAGTTTGGATGAAAAGTTCTCGTATAAATCAATCTTGCCTGAACATGGTTTCTGGGGCTGAATTTTAGGCAATAGGAATTCAAGAGGAACATTTAGTCGCTTACTCCATGCAATTTCGTTGTGTTCGTCTTTGGGGTATACTCTTGACATATAATTCAATTCTCCATATCCTTTTCCTTTGGCAATCAGGTCGACAAAGGCCTGGGTCATCTCATAAGTTTTGTCGCTTTCACCTGTTCCGTAATCCATGTATATTTTGTGTCCGAATGGTGAAGCCATATGCTGTTTTAAGTATTCGAAGGTAGCTGTAGGTATTTCGTAATTGGGTTCAATTGAACTGAGCCATGCAGTTGACAGACAAGCTGCACCTCCAAAAACCTCAGGATATTCGTTGATCGCATATATTGAAATCGTAGCCCCCATGCTCGAACCCATGATGAAGGTGTGGTCCTTGTCGGTGAAAGTTGAATAATTCTGATCGATAAAGGGCTTTAACTCATTGACAATAAACTTCAAATAGTTATCACCATCTGCTGGCTTCCCTCCGGTATACTTTTCAGTAAAGGTAGTTTGGGTTTTGTTATCTAACTGAGAAAATACTTTGTTTGGAAAGTATTCCGCAATCCGGTTTCCTCCGGTGTTCCAGATTGCAACGACGATACACCGTTCGATTTTTCCTTCTTTCATTACTCGTGAAAAGGTTTCATCGACACCCCATTCCTTTTTGTTCCATGTTTGGGTGCTGTCAAAAAGCATCTGGCCGTCGTGCATATACACCACATTGTATTTTTTTGCAGGGTCATAGTCTTCGGGTAACCAAACATCAATATTTCGCGGCTCAACAAATTTAGACTGAAAGTTTTTAATCCGGTGAATACTTCCTGAAGCAACCTTTGGCAGACTTTGACCATTTGCAATGAAACAGAACATGATTACGAATGTTAATACGGTTAAGGCTCTCATAGTTGATATTTGGGGTTCCTGAAATGATAAATTCAGTTGATAAGCGATCAATGTTCTTAATAATCAACATTAATTAGGCATATTGTTGATTGCAGTGAATATAAGATTTGCCAGTCAACCTTCCTCAAATGTACAAATTATTCACTAATTTAGAGAATAAAAAAAGCGTCCGGAGGATTATTCCGAACGCTTTTTCTCAAATTATATATTTTGTATCTTTATTCCATTATAGCCGCTACCGCTTGCCTCACCTTACTTCCCGGATATACTTTCAGCGCTTCTTCCAGTATCTTAAGCGAAGTAGCTAAATCTTCCTTTTTCAGTACATAGGCAATGCGGACTTCGTCTTTTCCATAGCCGGGAGTGGTATAGAAACCGGAAGCCGGAGCCATAAATATGGTTTGATTCTCGTATTCAAAATCGCTTAGCAACCAGGAACAAAATATATCGGCATCGTCAACCGGTAGGCGGGCAACGGTGTAAAATGCCCCCATTGGTATGGGTGAATAGACTCCATTAATGCGGTTGAGCCCATCTACCAGAAATTTACGACGTTCAACATATTCATCATACACATCGTGCATATATTCCTTATTATTGTCCAATGAGGCTTCCGCAGCAATTTGCCCGATGAGTGGCGGACTTAATCGTGCCTGGCAAAATTTCATGACATTTTTCTTCAATGCCTTGTTTTTGGTGATCAGTGCGCCGATACGTATACCGCATTCACTGTAACGTTTCGAAACCGAATCAATCAGCACTACGTTTTGCTCAATTCCTTCGAGGTGGAAAGCTGAGATATAAGGGGCACCGGTATAGCAAAACTCGCGGTATACTTCGTCAGAGAATAAATACAAATCGTATTTTTTAACCATATCGCGAATCTGGTTCATCTCAGTACGGTTGTACAGATATCCCGTCGGGTTATTCGGGTTGCAGATCAGGATCCCTTTGGTTCGTGGGGTGATCAGTTTTTCAAATTCGCTCATAGGAGGCATGGCAAAACCTTCCTCAATTTTTGAGGGAATTGATTTGATTACTGCACCGGCCAGAATGGCAAAGGCAGTATAGTTGGCATATGCAGGCTCCGGAACTATGATTTCGTCACCGGGATCAAGACAGGCCAGAAAAGCAAAGGTCACAGCTTCTGAACCACCTGTAGTGATAATGATATCGTCAGCAGTTACATCGATCTTAAAAGTATGGTAGTACGCCGCCAGCTTTTCACGGAATGATCTGATTCCTTCACTTGGAGAATACTCCAGAATTTTCCGGTCAATGTTACGGATAGCATCAATGGCGTTTTGAGGCGTTGGCAAATCCGGTTGCCCTATATTCAGGTGAAACACCTTTCTTCCCTTTTCCTTGGCTTTGTCAGCCAAAGGAACCAGCTTCCGGATGGGCGAATCCGGCATCAAATTACCTCGTTCCGATGTATTTGGCATGTTGTAGAAAATAATATCTGTAAAGGCGACAAATATACGATTATCAATCTTAAATGAAAATTTTAGGTTTTGGTTTAATGTGAAATCTTAACAGCACAATAACTTTCAAATTAAAACTACCAAACCGTTTATCGTATGAGTTCGGTTTAAGTTTGCCTTTGCACTTTCCATTCCTTTCGTATTCATTGTTTTTTATCATGTTTTCAGAGATTCGGATAGTCTAATTTTGAAGACTTAGAAAACTTTAAAATACTACGAAAATGATTATTGGAGTTCCAAAAGAAATTAAAAATAACGAAAACCGGGTTGCTTTAACTCCAGCTGGTGCAGCTGAATTGGTTAAGAATGGTCATACCGTTTATATGCAGGCTACTGCCGGTATGGGAAGCGGCTTTGCTGATGAAGATTATATGCATGCAGGTGCATCAATTCTTCCGACTATCGAAGAGGTGTATGCTATTGCAGAAATGATTATCAAGGTAAAAGAACCTATCGAATCAGAATATAAACTGATTAAAGATGGTCAGATTTTATTTACCTATTTTCATTTTGCTTCCGGTGAGCCTTTGACTATGGCTATGCTTGGAAACGGATCAATCTGTCTGGCATACGAAACCGTTGAAATGGCTGACCGTTCATTGCCATTGCTTATTCCGATGTCGGAAGTTGCCGGTCGTATGTCTATTCAGGAAGGTGCCAAATACCTTGAAAAAACATTTGGCGGATATGGTGTATTGCTGGGTGGAGTTCCCGGAGTACCCCCTGCTAAGGTGCTGATTATCGGTGGCGGAATCGTGGGAACAGAAGCTGCTAAAATGGCCGGTGGTTTAGGTGCTGATGTCACCATTATCGATGTGAGCCTGAAACGTCTTCGTTACCTGGACGATATCATGCCTGCAAACGTAAAAACCATGATGAGCAACGAATACAACATTCGTGAGATGGTTCGTAATGCTGATGTAATCATTGGTGCCGTGCTTATTCCAGGTGCTGTTGCTCCAAAACTGATTACCAGTGATATGATTCCAACCATGAAACCGGGAACCGTAATGGTTGACGTAGCAGTTGATCAGGGTGGTTGTTTTGAAACAACAGTACCAACCACTCACGATCATCCAACCTTTGTGATTGATCATGTGATTCACTATTGTGTAGCCAATATGCCTGGAGCCGTACCACGCACATCAACTCTGGCCTTGACCAATGCTACACTGCCTTATGCCATACAGATCGCCAACAAAGGCTGGAAGAAAGCATGTAATGAAAATGACGCTTTACGAAAAGGACTGAACGTTGTAAAAGGAAAGGTTGTTTACAAGGGTGTTGCTGAAGCCTTTGGATTGCCTTACCAGAACGTTGATACCTTACTGTAAATTCCGAAATAGAGTTTTATAACTTGTAAAGAAGGCTGGAATGTTTAATTCCAGCCTTCTTTCATTATTATTCTGAACACATTTTGGCAAATAGCTTACAGACCTTATCATCTGATCATTTTAAAAATATCGACCGATAGTAATTACGAAAATCTTTCTGCTCATAACATTCAACAATATGAAGGTTTTTTGTATTTAGTGTCAGCTGAAAAACTCATAACATTCAGTTCTCCAATAATTTGACCGCATTAAGATTAAATAAATGCAAGGAAATTTGAATTGAAACTTCAATCCCGAGGCCTCGGGATGCACCTACCTCGTGTCGTGTGGTATGCCAAAATATTTCTTCCCCCAAATGCAATGCGCTTCTGCCCTGTTGTGTCACTTTCAATGAGCCTATGACCCTTTAAATTATTAGAAGGTTATTCGAAGACTATTCGAAGGTTATTCGAAGATAGTTCAATTTTATTCTAATAATCATCGAATAGGTTTCTA
>TBL_comb47_HYPODRAFT_10000313_pt1 | contig 63880 bp, 39 predicted proteins | sample TroBogypolimnion_40_FD_10682 | JGI IMG/M metagenome (IMG submission 10682)
ATGTTCCGCCAGCTTGCCCATCCCCAGATTCTGCCGGCGCAAAGCCGCCAATTCATACCGTTCCTCCGTACTTAATTGATGATATTTCACCCACCAATTCTGTCGCACTCGCAACTTGAATCCAAGTTGCCTTTAACTGGTAGAAACACAACCAGGCAGATAGTTTAATCAAAACGCGGTTCCTCTAGCTGATTTATTAGAGATGTGACTTGGCAGCAAACGCAATCATTGATATAAATAATTGTCACCGACGAAAACCATGTCATTTAAGGCAGCGCCTTGAATAAGTCACAAACATTAATTGAAATTGCACCTAAAAGCAGGAGTAACACAGCCACAATTTAGGCGGTGTGAATAAAAGACTAAAGAACTCTAATCTATTAAGAAAGCTTGGGAAATGAAATTTGAGAAACTGGCAAATCATTCTGGAGAAAGCACCCACCAACACGCATTAATGATTGAGCAACAAGCTAATGCCGTCAGCTCAAATACAAAACGGTCCACGTTAGTGGACGCCGAGCGGCACAAGGTCTTAGAGGAGTGGAAGGCAGCAGAACGAGAATATCCACAGGACAAATGCATACACCAGTTGTTTGAGGAGCAGGTAGTCAGAACGCCAGAAGCGATTGCCGTGGTCTATGAAAACCAGTCGTTGACCTACCGTGAGCTAAATCAGCGGGCCAATCAATTAGCGCATTACCTGCGAAAGCAAGGTGTAGGCCAGGAATCTTTGGTCGGGCTATTTCTGGAACGTTCGGTAGAAATGATTATTGCTATTTTGGGGACGTTGAAAGCGGGCGCTGCTTATGTACCGATTGACCCAGTCTATCCAATTGAGCGAATTTCATTTATTCTCGAAGACACCAAGACTTCAGTGGTAGTTACCGAAGAAGCTTTTCGGTTAAGGTTAACGCAGGTTTCTGCTTTATTCATCTTTATTGACAGCGACTGGAAAGTTGTAGATCAAGAAAATAATACTACCGTTAAGTCTTATATTGCTCCGGATAATTTGGCTTATGTGATTTACACCTCTGGGTCAACAGGAAATCCAAAAGGTGTACTGATCACACACAATAATGTTGTTCGGCTTATGCGTGCCACTTCTGATTGGTTTGGTTTTAATACGCAAGACGTTTGGACAATGTTTCATTCCTACGCATTTGACTTTTCTGTTTGGGAGATTTGGGGCGCGCTTGCAAATGGCGGAAAGTTGGTTGTTGTGTCCTATATAGTAAGTCGGTCTCCTGATGCTTTTTGCAAGTTATTGGCCAGAGAAAAGGTTACAGTATTAAACCAAACCCCGAGTGCTTTTGATCAAATAATACGTGTGGATACGTGCGCTGAAGGTTTGGATAGGCCTAATCTGCGATACATTATTTTTGGTGGTGAAGCATTACAAATGCAAAGCCTCAGACATTGGTTTAAAAAGTATGGAGACACGAAGCCTAAACTTATAAACATGTACGGCATTACCGAAACTACTGTACATGTTACTTATCGACCAATAACCAAAGAAGACCTGTATGGTCCGAGCGTGATAGGTATACCGATTCCAGACTTGAAGGTATACATTCTTGATTATCAACTCCAACCTGTGGCCGTGGGCATGCCGGGAGAAATGTATATATGTGGCGCGGGTCTCGCGCGAGGCTATCTTAACCAGCCTAAATTAACCGAAGAAAAGTTTATTTCTAATCCCTTTAGTGATAATTCCAGAAATAAATTATATAAATCGGGAGATTTAGCTCGCCGACTGCCAAATGGGGACATCGAATATCTAGGGCGCTCGGATTTTCAAGTCAAAGTACGCGGTTTTCGAATTGAGCTGGGCGAGATTGAAGCGCAATTGAATCAACAGCCCGCCATTAGCGCCAGTGCGGTCATGGCCGAAGGCGAAGGCAGCGATAAAGTCATTGTGGCCTATTTGGTAGCGCGAGCTGGTAAACAATTATCTGCTTCCGGTATGCGAGATTGGCTGGCAGCTAGATTGCCTGAATACATGGTGCCGGCTCGATTTGTGCAGGTTGCGGCGTTACCGATCAATATCAATGGCAAACTGGATCGGCAGGCATTGGCGCAAATGGATGGCAAAAAGCTGGAGGCCGGAGCGGAATATGCGGCTCCGCGTAATGAGCTGGAACAGCAGCTGGTGACCATCTGGGAATCGATTTTGGACCAACAGCCGATCGGAATACACGACAACTTTTTCCACCTAGGCGGCCATTCACTCCTAGCGGTGGCACTATGCTCACAAATCGAAACGAAAATTGGAAAAAACATATCAATACGCCATATTTTTAATTATCCCACCATCGGCGAATTAGCAAATGCGCTTCCAGCCTTCAGTCAAATAAATACGGCTGAGATTTTCGGTATTAAGAAAATAGCGCACGACCAAAGTCTTTGTCCTTCCGCTGGTCAGTTACAACTTTGGTTTTTGGATCAACTTGAACCCAATTCTAAGCTGTACCTTCTTACCTTGGCCATTCGGTTAAAAGGTTTCTTGAATAAGGATGCTTTGCAAAGAAGCATCGAAGAGCTAACTCGTCGTCATGGGGCGTTACGCATGTTTTTTCAGATGGAGGATAATAATCCCAAGATTAATATTCATTCGGACGCCGCCGTGGTTATAGAAGATATTATTCTAGCGCCCAACTCCGAAAATAGAGAAGGTGATGCGCTGAAAATGTTAGAAGCGTTCCTTGAGAGGCCATTTAAGATTGATCAAAGCCCATTATTTAGAGTCGCTTTAATTTGCTTGAATCAGGATGATTATATTTTGGCTTTAGTGGTACACCATATTGTGGCCGATGGTCGCTCAATGGAGATTTTGCAAGCAGATTTGGCTACTATTTATAATCAAGCCATTCATACATCGGTGTATAATGACTCTGCAAGTACGCGGCCACAATTCGGTGATTATTTGTATTGGCACAAACAAAATATACAACCCAGTAAATTAGAAAAACAGTTAGCCTTTTGGCAGCAAAAGCTTAAGGGGATTCCGCATCGACTCGAATTGCCATCGGATCACTCTCGCCCAGTAATTCAAACCCACCAAGGGGCAAGCCATCAGCAGCTTTTAGACAGACAATTAACCAACGAACTTAGCCAGTTGGCACGAACCCAACAATCTACTTTGTTCTTACTAATGCTGTCGACATTTCAGGTGTTATTGCAACGCCTGTCGGGGCAAGATGACTTTGTGATTGGCACACCTGTGGACGGGCGGCGGTTAGTGGAAACACAAGATATGGTTGGTTTTTTCATGAATTCGCTTGCTTTACGAGTGAATTTGCAAGGCAATCCGACTTTTTTACAAGTACTACAAAGTAGTTCCACGACATTTATTGAAGCCACAGAAAATCAAGATGTATCCTTTCAGCAGATTGTTGAGAAATTGGATATCGAACGTGATTTAACCCAGACTCCAGTTTTTCAAGTATTTATTAATCATCTTTCGTACGAGCATAAACGACCTGTGTTTGAGGGACTTCACGCGGAACCAATCAAACGAATGTCGCACAATTCAAAGTTTGATCTCACGCTCTATTTTGCGGAAGACAATGGTCAATTGAAGCTGGATTTTGCCTATGACAAAAGTCTTTTTAAGCACGAGCGAATTGTTGAAATGGGCCATCAACTCGAGAATTTATTGCAACAAGTAGTAAGAAACCCGGAGGAAAGAATACAAGCCCTGTCGTTGGTGACTGCCAGCGCACGCAACAAACTGCCAGATCCAACGTTACCATTGACAAAACGGGAAGATAAAAGTGTGCTACAATGTATTCTTGAACAAACCAAGCAAAACCCGAATCGGGTGGCATTGGAAGAAGCGTATAAAACTTGGACTTATCAAGAATTACATGACTTTAGCGAACAAATTGCAAATAATTTAATATCTAGAGGATGGGAGCATGGCGCCATTGTAGCCATTTATGCAAACAAATGCGCCAATTTAGTAGGGACCATGTTAGGTATCTGGAAGGCAGGTGGAGCATTTTGCATTTTAGATGCAAATTATCCCGCCGCGTACCTACTAGAACGATTACTCCAACTTCAGCCGCGAGCTTTAATTAGTACATCTACAGTTAGGCAAATGCCGACCGAATTATTATCTTTTATCGAGATGTCAATGGAGGTAATTGAGCTATTTGATGATTACGCTGCTCCTGAACCACCTGTATTTTGCTGGCAACTGAAGGATAAAACACAAAATAGTTACAATGCTGACGTGTTTAGTAATACCTACACCCCAGTTGAAGAAGGTACTAATCTTGCTTATGTTACATTTACCTCAGGTTCAACTGGTTTGGCAAAAGGCGTTCTTGGTACCCACTTACCAATTAATCACTTCATTGCTTGGCACATCACAAATTTCGGCTTAACGCTGCACGACCGATTTAGCATGCTGTCAGGTTTGTCCCATGATCCAATAATACGCGATATCTTTACGCCTTTATCAATTGGTGCAAGCCTCTGCATTCCCCCTGATGATTTAATTTCAACCGGTTCTGTTGCCGATTGGATTGCTAAACAAAAGATTACAATAGCTCACATTACTCCGGCTATGGCTAAAGTAGTTATCAATAGTATTAGTGTTCCGCTCAATGATTTGCGGTGGGTTTTTCTTGGGGGCGATTTACTTAGGTATGACCTTGTGCAAAGTTTAGAAAATACAGCCCCAAATGCGACTTTCGTAAACTTTTATGGTGCCACAGAAACGCCTCAAGCTATTGCTTTTCATGTCTTGGCTAAAAGCACAAACAGCTTAAACACCGCTAACAAGTCGACGAATTCAAAGACTAATGCTGTGCCTCTCGGAATTGGCATTGAAGGTGTCCAGCTATTGGTTATTAATCCAGACGGCAAACAAAATGGAATAGGCGAAGTTGGAGAAATTGCTGTTCGCACTCCTTATTTGGCATCGGGATATTTACAGGACGAGGCCTTAACCAAAGAAAAGTTTACACGCAATCCGGCCACCCAATGTAACGATGATTATTTTTATCGGACGGGTGACTTGGGCCGATTTCTTCCGAATGGCGAAGTCGCATACGTTGGCCGGCGTGATAATCATATAAAAATCCGTGGTTATCGGATCGAACTGGGTGAAATCGAATCCGTGTTAAGCGATCATCCGCAAGTTGGTGCTTGTGCCGTGGTCGCACGAGAACAAGGGAATGAAGAGAAGATTCTCATTGCATTCGTAGTAAATGGTTCAACCAACCATTTATCTTACGTTATGATGCGGCAATGGCTAGCAGCCAGATTGCCACATTATATGATACCCATTCGCCTGGTATCAGTTCCAGCCCTACCACTAAATCCTAATGGAAAACTCGATTACAAAGCTTTGCTCAGGATGGAGGACGATGACCGGAATGTCCCGGTGACAAACAGTGATCCGACTAATTTGCAGGAACTCAAGCTGATTCAAATATGGCGGCGATTATTCCACAGAGAAGATATTAGCCGGGAGGACAATTTCTTCGACCTGGGAGGTCATTCTTTGCTAGTTACCCAATTAGCAACGGAAATAGACAAAGAATTTAAATGCAAGATTCCGGTTGCAACCATATTTCAGTCCTCAACAATTGCGTCGCTTGCCCAACGAATCACGGATGAAAAATGGGCGCCAGCATGGAGTTCCCTGGTGCCAATAAAAACGCAAGGTTCCAAGCCGCCGTTATTTCTAGTTCACGGATGGGGCGGAGATGTATTCGTATTTCTTGAATTAGCCAAATACCTGCCTGAAGACCAACCTATTTACGGAATTCAAGCCGTAGGTCTGGACGGAAAGACTTCACGCCATATTTCAATTGAAGAGATGGCCAAGCATTACATCAATGAAATTATTTCTTTTCAGCCGACGGGTCCCGTTTACCTGGGAGGATATTCCATGGGCGGAGTAATTGCTTTTGAAGTAGCCCAACAATTGCAACAATCAGGGAGGAAAGTTGCCTTCCTCGCGATTTTAGATAGTTACCCGACCGGAAAAACTCCATGGCTGTTTTATTGCATTGCAATGGGGATTTACATTCCCAAACGTTTTTATTCCCACTTTCAACGCTGGTGGCAATTGCCACAGCGCCAACGAATGGAGTATTTTCAAGGGCGTTTAGCGGCCTTACGTCATTGGATAAATCGAAATCGCAAACGACAACGAATAAATATGCCATCAAACCAAGGAAAGGATAGCAACGTTTCTTTGCCACAGGGGACCGATTATTATCGTGCCGTTGCTAACTACTACAAATTAAAACCATATTATGGTACCGCAGATATCTTTCTCAGTGATGAATATAATTTTGGATGGAAGCTGTATTGGCGTTATTTGGCTCGTGGTGGCGTAACGTTTCATCGAATTTGCGGTGGACATAAAGACATTGTTTTATCGACGTATCATACAGTTAAAACAGCGAAAGAATTGACTGCAGCATTAATTCGAACTCAAAAACCGATCAAGCACCAAGTCCGTCATCGTGGCCTTGAACATTGAGCGCTTCGTCGTTCCTAGTTGGCGCAGTTCGGCCATTCGGCAAAAGGCATTATAGGCTCGGGTCACGGTCAAACTCGAGTCGGCACTAAATTCGAGCATCGTTTCACATAATACCCGCATCAATCGTTCATGCAGTTCTTGGCCTTGGATTCGTTGATTTGGACTGGTTGCACTGAAAAAGGCTGAATCAGCCGCCAATATCGACTTGGCTCTCTGCACGACGGCTTTGGCTGTTTTATCGCTGCGGAACTCGATGCACAGATTCAGCACATTGTTTTTGTCAGCGGACGGTCAAAACCAGCCATTTCGGGCTCTTAGTACACAACCGAATGCCCAAGGCGCCGATCTCCACCCAAAACCGCCGCGAAGAAGTCCACATTGATTGATACTGGCGTCACAATGGTCTGCCCATCATTCAACACGTCTCTGATCTCGAGAAAAGGGCAGCCATATTGTTTGGCGGCATCTGGAAACAACTCGGCAAAATACACGCTGGCGGTTTTGGCTCGTGTTCTCTGGTGGGCTGCAAAAGCTCCCTGATGGGGCAGATTCAGTTCCAAATGTGCGCGGATGATGGGTGCTGCTGATACCATGCTAAAATCTCCTGTTCGGATCTGTTTGATGGCGATTCTGCTTCCTTGGTTCTCAGGAAGTTGAGCCGCCATTCTGGCTCTCGGTGACATTGGCGAGCTTTGCTTGGCGGTTCCGTTTGCTGTTCGTACATGTTCATGATGCAAATGTATAGATGGCCGGCATCTTTAATTTATCTAGCAACTTCGTTCACACTATTTATAGTTTTGGCAATTTCTGATCTTGTTGCAGCTGTCGTTTGCTCGGCGTTTTGGTTGCGTTCCAGTTGCGCGATGGTCCTTAGCTTTAGTTCTTCGGCGTAGCTCAAACTGCTGCACCAACGACTGGGATGCAGCAGATGCAAAATCTCAGCCCGCTCTTCAAGACGCTGCCGGGCCAGCTGCTTGCGCTTGGGAGCCTCGATCTTTTCGTGCTGCTCCCTAAAGCGCCGTTCGATGGATGCCGAGATGTCGACGATGGTTTCGCCCTGATCGTTGGTTTGGCTTTTGGATTGGCGAAACCGACGGCCACAACAGTTGCAGGGCTGGTCGGGTACAAATCTATAGTCGCTAGGTTTAGTGTGTATAGTTGAGTTGCTATTCATAGGTTTGAAATGGAGTTAAATGCATCTTGTTCATAGTTGTGGTGGTGGCTTGTATAATTGGCCATTGCTGACGCTCTGCAGCCTGTTGGACGCGTCCATTGCACCCAGCCACCTTGCTGATGCCATAAGCCGGTGCGATTGAATCTGTGCCCAGCAGAAGGCTTTGGTGTGAGTTTTATATAGATAGCGCGCAATTCTACATTTGCCTCGTTAGTTGTAGTATTTGACCGGGTGCAGCCCTCAGCCAAACCCAGCAAGTATTCTGCAGCCTAATTGTTCGCATGCTGACCGGATTAATCACGGTACCGCCATTTTTTGTCGGCGCCCTGTTTTACACCTTCGGTAGTTTTGGCTATGTTCCAAAGTGCATAAAACGAGCCCTGTGACATGTCCAAGTCCTTTTTCAGCTCTTTTTGCAGTTCGGGGCCGGTATAACAGACCCGTTGATGCTGCGGGCGATCAGTTGTACGCGCTTTTCCAGACTGAAGTTCTGCAGTTCTGGGTTGATAAAAAGAACCCGAGTTTGGTGGTTTTAAAGCCAAACCAGTCCAGCCCCTCGCTCAACGATATGCCCAAATGCAGTAAACTCCAGGTCTTGCCCATTTTGCTGCTGGCATTAAAGCTCATCTTGCTGCCTTGATATAATACGCCGTGTATCAGTTCGGGCGGGGTAGCTATAGTGTTCATAAGCAAATCGCGCGCGTTGTTTATATCCAGCTGGTCGGCAGCCTGGGCTTTGGCAAACTGAACTGCATGAATGTGGTCCTGGTTGCGAATCAACAATTCGGCCAGTTCCATGCGGCTGCCATTGTCGATGTCCGGGTCTTCGATTAGTAATATTGAAGTCTGGTCGCTAACGTCGTGGTTAAACAGATGACGTTTACACTGGCGGACGGATTCCTGATATTCGTTGCTGTACTGACACTGCTCGGCGGTGGCTATGGTTGGACGCGGAATAGTTAATCTGGGGTTACCGTTTATTGCACTGCTCATATATTTGATAATCCGGGCAGGTGATCGATGGAGGCGGCTGGTGGGCCGTGAGCGGTGCAATGCAGAATACCAAGGTTATCAATCTTGGTTAATCAACCTGCCCGAAATGGATATTATTTATACGCATTGCCATGCTCAAATAGCCGGGGATAAATTCCGACAACGTTTCGGGGGATTGTGATTCTACTCCTAGGCCGATACTGTCATCTTATATGATGCAATCTAACTATGCAATACCATTCTTACTAGTTATTACCTAAAACTAATAACTACTCTAACATCATATCGTCCGCTCTGGGCAATGGTCAACATTATTACGGCGGGCGGACACCTATCTAAAGCCGTGCCAACTAATCACTTCAACGGCTCGCTTTGATAATTTGGATTTTACTTTCTGGCAATCTCAATCACAGAATGAAGGGAGAATGAATATATGAATTCTCCCATTCTTGATTGGTCGTCTAGTTGTTACATTTTACTACTTTGGCCTTATACCGTTGTAGTAGTGAATCTGGAACTCGAAAATGACTAATTATGGCCGATGTTGGGAGGGTTATTTGACTGCGTCTGGAAATGGTGGGTGCCCGCCATAGCTCTAAAGTAGGGTTTTGATTTATATGTTTGGATCCATGCTCATTGGAAAGCTAAAGCGCTTCCCGGCCATGAAAGCTGGGAAAATGGGTGGCGGGATCATCTGGGATTATCGCGACTGCAGTTCAGCTTGGCAGATCGATGTTGATTGCCCCCCAAATGTGTAGATAGTAAGCCGCGTCCATCTATCTATAGCTTTGGCACCCTGCTATCTTTAGCCATGGCGCAGCAGTCGGCGCAATTGTTTGCCGGTCTGGTCGCGATCCAACTCGCTGCCGGCCACTCCAAAAGTCAATTGCTCCCACCCATCAGCATCCAGTTGTTCGTCGCTCAGCAGACCGTTCTCGCTTAAAAATACCAAACAGGTGGCCAAAGCCGTGCGCTTGTTGCCGTCCACAAAAGGATGATTGCGACACAAATAGAATAGATAGGCGGCGGCAATATCAATGGGATCTGTGACCAGCGGCTGGCCCATCATGGTGGTCTGGGGAGCGGCAATAGCAGATTCGAGCAGGGCCAGGTCGCGCAGTCCGGCACCTCCGCCATGAGCCGCCAGCACCTCGTCATGAATGGCTTTGACGGCTTCTACCGTTGGATGAATCAGCTGACTCATGACAAGCGGCGGAATAATTCACTGTTCTTTTTTATCAATCGTTTGGCTGTGGTTGCGGCTTGGTCGGCATTAATTACTAGGCGCACTGGGGTCAAGACAATCGAACCGCCTGCATGTACGGTTACGCTCACCTGATCGCCTACTTTGATGCGCGCCAGATCCATGAGGGCGGCGTCAAACATCAGGCCTTGCGAGTTGCCGATCTTGGTAATCGTCTTTGTCATGCAGTAAAACTATGTTTGACCATGGCTTCAGTCAAGGCTGGGAAGTGCTCATCGGCGCCCATTTGGCCAAAATCGGGTCTGGCGGGCAGAGCAAATCTCGACGTCGCCTCAAAATCAAATTTGCACGGCCTGAACAGTTTTGCACGCCTGACTTAGGGTGTGCCAAGATGACACGCAGAACACCCCCATAAACATTGGGGATTATGATTTGTGTATAAGCCGCCGCATTTTTCCACCATGGGTTGACCCGATCCGCCGGCAAAGTCGCCCCAGAGGCGATTTTACGAGGTCGGTTTTTTGCCGGATTTGCGAAAAATTTCGGAAGCTGGGCACAAAAAAAGGCCGGCGAGGTTTCCCTCGTCGGCCAGTCGAAAGTTTAGAGTCAGGCCGGCACCAGTTCTTTGACTTCGCGTTCCAGTTTTCGGCCCAATCGATCTGCCATTACTTCCAAATCATAGTGGGTTTGCAAGTTCAGCCAGAACTGCGCCGACATTTTAAAATAACGGCCCAAGCGCAGAGCGGTGTCGGCCGTGATAGCCCGTTCGCCCTTCACAATTTCGTTGATGCGCCGAGGGGGCACGCTGATGTCCTTGGCCAGACGGTATTGGCTCAGCCCCAACGGCTTCAAAAAATCTTCTTCCAGGATTTCGCCCGGGGTGATGTTGGCCAGCTGCTTATTTTTCATAAGTTTGTTAATGATAATCCACAATTTCCACTTCGTGGGCACCAGCCTCCCAGCGGAAGCAAATGCGCCACTGGTCGTTGATGCGGATGCTGTGTTGTCCGGCCCGACCGCCTTTCAACGGTTCCAGCCGGTTGCCGGGCGGAACTCGCAAGTCGGGTAACTGGGTCGCGGCATCCAGCAGCAACAGTTTTCGCCGGGCAGTCCGCTGAATGTCCCCGGGCAACCGGCGCGATACTACGCCTCGGAATATCTGCTCGGTCTCCGCACATGCGAAGCTTTCAATCATCTGGTGAAAACCATAACGCCGGCCGGTAATACCGTCAAGCGTTAACAGTTGGGTTAGGGTTGAGTTCGGAATAGCGTTCGCCCAAGGACTGGCTCTCACCGGTGAATGGATTGTAGTTGCCGTCGCGGCCGTCATATTTGGCGGCATCGAAGGAAACCTCGCTGAATGCCCGGTGCAGACCAACCTTCATAATTGGCCGGCTGTATTGATGGCGACCACTGCTGCTGTCGAAAAAGCGGCCGTCGGGGCTGATCATCGCGTAGCTGCCACGAATGGTTTCTACGGGCTCAGCCACGGTGCGGACGCCCAAGGTTTCAACGATACTGTGCCGGGCAACGAATTTGTCGAACGTGCTGCGGTCAATTTGCAGCAGTTTGATGAACTGGTCGTTTTGCCCTTCAACGGGCGTGACCTGCAATATTTTCCAACGCACCGGATTGGCCTTAACGATGAATTCACTCAGGTCGCTCTGCCAATTGATGCGGCTGACCACGGTGTTGATCTTGAGCTGCGCGCCGATGTTCTGGATCCATTCGATGCGTTGCAAGTAGGCGGCTTCGTCGAGATAACGGCCGGCGCGGGTGGTGCGGCCGATCTGCTGGTTGCTGTTGTCCACGGCGTCAATGCTCAAACCGACCCAATCCAGCTTGCCGGCCATCGGTTCCAAGTAACGCGGAGTGAGCGTAAGGCCGTTGGTAATGACCGCCGTGACCAAGCCCAGCTCCTTGGCATAGGCAACCAGATTGGGAAGCGCCGGATGGAGCGTGGGTTCGCCGCCAACAAAGGTGATTTTGCGAGCCAGCAGGCCTTCGGCAAGCGGTTCGCTGGCGATTTCACGGATGATGGCCTTGGCATCCGCTTCGCTGAGCTTGGCCATTTTCGCGGCTGAAATGTCCTGGGACGTGGCGTAGCAGTGCTTGCAGGCGAAGTTGCAGAGCGAGTTCACAAAGATATTGATCGTGCCCGGCAGAATAGATTGGGTGGTATTCATAACAATGGGTTGGGTTAAATTGGTGTTTAGGCGTGCGCCAAAACCGGAAGCATGGAGGCGGTTTGCTGGAATTTTTGGGCAGGTTCAGCTGGCGAATGGAACTTTTCACCAAAGCCCATGCGCACTGATTTTACGGCGCTTTCCAACTCGCCGGGAATGGTGGCCTGAACCCCCAATGGCAGCACTTGGAGCATCGTCGTGTCATTGATGAAGGCCACCCGACGCTTGGCGTCCGTTGCAATCCAGGTATATTTTTCCTCATAATCCCGGAACCGGTCGTTGGAAATGATGGCGCCACCCTGGTTAGTCAAACCGGGAACATAAATGAACTGCATAAGCTCATTGGCCAAAAGCATGGTGCGGAATTCTCGAAATCTATCACCATAGATGGTCAAATCGTCGGCCTATCTGGTTTTTCTGGTTTCTTGAAAGTTATCTGGGCGACGCTAAAATATCGAAAGAACAATCCAAAAAAGCGAAATGAAAACTGCTTTCATCAAGAATAGAATCAAGGAGATATCTCTATTCAATTTCGATGAATTCAGCCACGGACATCTTTGCTCAAATTGCGGTCAAGCGGTTTGATTCCCGCAATCAACAACTGATTGCTCCCGCGCCATCGCCTTTGCCTAGTCGCCGGCTGCCACTGGATAAAATTCCCGGCGAGAACAAATTCAGGCCGTTGCGAAGAATCGGCACCGCTTCACAATTGCGCCTTGAACTGGCTCGCCAACGCAAGCAGATGGCCAAGTATCTGGCGGATCACGCCCCCAAGTTTCTATCAAGCCGCATTACCCTTGGTCTGGATCAATTTAATTGGCGGCAGGAAACGGCGGCAGACAGAGAAGATTTCGCTTCCACTTTGAGCGGCGGCGGCGAGTGGACGGAAGTGAGCATCCCGCATTATGGCCCACCGCTGGGCAAAGCCGTCACTTATTATCGGACGACTTTCAAGGTCACAGCGGAAATGTTGGCCAGGGGTTCCTTGTTTGCAGTTTTCGATGGAGTGGATTACAAGGCGCATGTTTTTGTGAACGGGGCTTTTCTGGGTTCGCATGAGGGGTTTTTTGCGGCGTTTGAGTTTGATTTCACCTCGCACGCGCGAGTCGGCGAAAACGTCTTGTTGGTCAAAGTTGAAAATGATTATCCATGTCTTGGCGCCGTCGGCGGGGTAAATGGCGATACGCTGGACGGCGACAAAATTTACGCGGCGACCGGTCTTGGTTATGACGATCCGGAACTCGGGTGGCATCACTGTCCGGCAGGAATGGGCATCTGCCAGGGAGTTCGCATCGAGGCGCGTGCGCGGCTTTTTATCCGAGATGTGTTTGTCCGTCCGCTGCCGGACGAGAATCGAGCGGAAGTGTGGATTGAAGTTTGGAATTGCGACCAAAGCAACGCGCCGGTGTCGTTTGAGTTATCGCTATTTGGACAGAATTTCAAAGCGACCCAATTTCGCGACCGGAAGTTTTCACCCTTCACCAATGAATTTCGCGGGCATGGGGATTTGGACAAGGAATTCAAGCCGAGCATTCCCCAGCACGCCGGTCCCGGCGTGAACCAGTTCCGGTTTTCGTTTGAGATGCCACACGCCCGCATCTGGGAGTTGGCGACACCCTGGCTTTACCAGTTGCAGGTGAAATTATTGGATGCTGAGGGGAAAATTTGCGATGCGCGCAAACAGCAATTCGGCATGAGGACTTTCACACAGGATGAAAATTCCATTCCCAAGGGGAAATTCTATCTCAACGGGCGTGAAATCCGTCTACGCGGGGCGAACACGATGGGGCATGAGCAGATGTGCGTGTTCCGCGCGGATTGGAACCAGTTAATCGACGACATCCTCCTCGCAAAATTATGCAACATGAATTTTCTCCGGCTCACGCAGAGGCCGGTGCAGCGCGAGGTCTATGAATATTGCGACCGGCTCGGCCTGATGACGCAGACCGATTTGCCGTTGTTCGGCTGCCTGCACCGCAGCCAATTTTGTGAAACGCTCCGTCAGGTGGAAGAAATGGAGCGGTTGATCCGGCCGCATGCCAGCAATGTGCTCATCAGTTACATCAACGAGCCTTTTCCCAACGGCCAAGGTCGTCCGCACCGCAACCTCATTCGCGACGAGCTCGAACATTTTTTCGACATGGCCAATCGCATTGTTCTCATGAACAATCCGGAGCGGGTCATCAAGTGCGCGGACGGCGATTATGATCCGCCGACCAATTACGGGATGCCGGACAACCACTGTTATTGCGGCTGGTATATCGGACACGCCATCGGCATCGGGGCGCTGAACCGCGGGCATTGGATTCCGGTCAAGCCCGGCTGGCACTACGGTTGCGGTGAATTTGGCGCGGAAGGTCTCGATAGCCTTGAAGTCATGCGCAAATATTATCCAGCCGGCTGGCTGCCCTCGCCGGGAGAAAATTCCAGCGCGCCTTGGCGTCCCAGCAAACTGGCGCAATCGCAAACAAACCGCTTTCAATATCTCTGGTATCCGGCGCAGACCACGCCGGAAGGGTGGATCGCTGCGAGCCAGCAACATCAAGCCTGGGTCACGCGCCTCATGACGGAAGCGTTTCGTCGCGACTCGCGGATGAATACTTTTGCCATTCACCTTTTTATTGACGCCTGGCCTTGCGGCTGGATGAAAACGATCATGGATGTGGATCGCACGCCGAAGGCGGCTTACTTTGCCTACCGGAATGCGCTGGAACCGCTGATGGTTTCACTGCGAACCGACCGCCACGCATGGTTCGGCGGCGAGACCTTGGAAATGGAGGCGTGGATTTGCAACGATACGCAGGAAGTTTTGTTTGGCGCTCAAATCCGTTACCAATTGGAAATTGGTGGAAAAGTTATTCAAACCGGTTGCGCCGAAGCGGAAGTTTCCAAGTGTGCGTCAACGGCTCAGGGCATCATCCGCTTCAAGTTGCCGAAAATGAACACGCGAACGAACGCTTGCGTGCGGCTGGCCTTGACCGACGAAAGTGGAAAAGTGATTTGTGACAACGCGCAGGAGATTAAAATTTTTCCGGCGTTAGGGAAAACGCCGGTGCGCCGCGCTTTCATCGTCGGTGAAACCACAGGCGTGGCGGCCACTTTGGCTGGAGAATTGAGTTTGGAGACGGCTTTCGAGGGAACGCCAGAAGCCAGTGATTTGATCTTGGTGGATTCCAAGGCGGAATATGAGCGACAGCGTTCGGCCATCGAAACGGCAGTGAAGTTGGGCGCGACGGCGGTGTTTTTAGAATTGCCGGCTGGTAGCCATGACATCGGCGGTGACAAAATTACCATCGCGCCCGGCGGCATGGGACACCGATATTTCACTGAATGTTTGACGGGGCATCCGCTGGTCGCGGGTTTTGAACCATTTGACTGCTGGCTTTGGCATGATGCCTCGGTCGGCTATCCAACGCCGCTCTTGGAGACGGTCATTGATCCAGCGTCGGCCGGATGGCAAACGATTCTTGGCAGCGGCAACGGTTCCTGGCAAACCGAGTGGAAAGCGGTTCCGGCAGCGGTGGAAAAAGCATTTGGCCTGGGCATCATTCGCATCTGCCAGATGAAACTCGCAAACCGCACCCAGACTAACCCATCTGCGGCAATCTTTGCACGCCGACTATTGGAAATTGAAAACCCGCCGGCCAGCGAAAATGGCAATGGGCACTTGGTTTTGGGGAGTTTGAAAGCACGGCAGGGTTATTTGAAAACCAAGGTGCCGGCAAAACCGAAACCGAGGAATTTTGCGGCTGACCGTTTGCAAGTTGGCAGTTAAAGTTTCTCATGTCCAACGCTTCGGGAACCCCTGCGGAAGCCGGCCCGGCTGAATCAAGCCAAGCCGTGACCGCTATTTCTTCGGCGAGCGTCCCGACCAAGCGGCGTTTTTTTTGGGGGCTGGGTGGTGCCACCGAGGCCATGTCTTACAATGGCTTGAACGGCCTGATGGACGCCATCTATGTCAACGCGATGGGACTCGATCCCAAAATCATCGGTCTGGCCAGAAGCGTCCCGCGATTGCTGGATTTGATTTTCGATCCGATCATCGGCCACCTTTCAGACAATACCAGGTCCCGCTGGGGGCGTCGCCGTCCGTGGATGGCGGTGGGTGCCATCATCGCGGCGCTGGTGGCGATTTTGATGTGGTATCCGCCGCTGCGTTTTGGCGCGGGGGTGTCCACGGTGTTCATCGTCGGGATGGTCGTGGTCTTGTTCACCTTTGGCTATTCCATGTTCATGATTCCCTACACGGCGCAGGGCTATGAACTGAGCACGGATTACAACGAGCGCACGCACATTTTTCAATGGCGCATTTACGCCAACGCGGCCAATGGTTTCGTCAGCCCGTGGTTGTTGCCACTCTGCCTAATGATTGAGGGTGTAAGCGCCAATGTGACGAAAGGTGCCGTCGGCGTGCATTGGGTCAGTTGGGGCATCGCGGCCGTCATTCTCCTGACGGCGTGCGGACCCATTTTTGGCTGCAAAGAAAAAGGCACACACGCCGCAGAAAAAAAGAACAAGCTTTTTGATGCCGTCAAATTCACCTTCCGCAACCAAGCCTTCTGGCCATTGGTGGCGGGCAATTTCTTCATCAAGTTCGGAATGATCATCACCCAAAGCCTCTTTTATTTCGTGATGGTTTACTCGGTTTGCGGCGGCGACAACAAAATGGGCGCGACGCGGCTGGCCATTCTTTGGAACAGTGTCAATCTCGCCACGATTTTGGCCATGTCGTTGGTGGTGCGCGCGACCGACCGGATTGGCAAAAAGCCGGCGGTGCTGGCACTGATGTTCGTTAGCTCGTTGATTTACGCCTCGTATTGGCTGACTTTGCGTCCGCACCATGCGGGCTGGTTGTTGGAAACGGATCATTTTCTTACGGCAAGCTGCTATATTCCCGCCCTCATCGTGGGCATCTGGCCGGCGTTGATCACCGGGGCGTGCATCGGCATTTTTACGAATTCCATTCCGCTGGTGATGAATTCCATGCTCGCGGATGTTTGCGATGTGGATGAATTGGCGTGCGGCCAGCAGCGGCAGGCATTTTACGGCGCGGTTTTTGTGTCGTGCGACAAGATGGCCATGGCGCTGGCATTGTTGATCCAAGGCTGGTTGGTCTCGGCTTCCGGCTATAGTTCCAAACTGGTGATCCAAGCACCGGAGACCATTGCCTTCTGGATGAAATCACTGCTGTTCACCCAGCCCGTTGGTTTTCTCATCGGCCTGGCTTGCGTGACGGCCTATCCAATTACCCGCGCAAAAGCCCTGGAAGTGCGGAGACTTTTGGATGCCCGCAAGGCGATGGTCGCTTAAAGCCAAGCTTGAGCAAGCCAAGCAAATAAAACGAGAGCGGCAAAAAATCCGTCCGGCATCAATCTCGGGTTACTGACTTTTTTAGTTTTTTTGTTCCACCCGTTGCGCGGAATACGCTTGGCCGCACGTCGGTGACGCGGAAGAACATTTCTGAAAAATGCACAATGCTGCTGAATCCGGTTTGCGCCGCGATTTCGTGCACCTTCAAATCGGTGTCCAATAGCAACCGCTTGGCATGGCCTAGGCGCACTTGGGCGATTTCATGGGCCGGGCTGTGCCCCAGATGTTTGCGAAACGCCCGCTCCAATCCGCTGCGGGAAAGTCCCGCCACCTTTGCTACGGCGTCCGGTTCTAACGCATTGTCTTGATAATGTTCGAAAATAAAACGGATGGCTCGCGCAACCCGCGGATCTTCCACTGCGAGGACATTAGTGCTGACCCGTGTGACGACGCCTTTTGGGGGGACAATCAACGGCTGCCTGGGCGACCGCTTGCCGTTCATGATTTGATCCAGCAGCTTCGCACCTTCATAACCGCACTGTTCCAAATTATCATCCACGCTAGATAACGGAACAGGCGCGAAGTCGCAGATAAACGGCTCGTTGTGGCAGCCCAAGATGGCGACCTCTTCCGGCACCCGCAATTGAGCATCGTCGCAAGCGCGCATCACGCGCAAAGAGATGTAGTCGGCCGCGACCGCGATGGCGAGGGGTTTGGGCATGTTCGCCAGTGTTTTGACGAGCCAGCGATGAGTTTTCGGATGGTCCAACAACGGCCGGTGCTGGCTAGTCTTGGGTAGGTGTTCGTAATATTTAATCTCATGAAAATTCGCGCCTCCGCCTTCCACCGTTTTTTGAAATGACGGTCGCCGTTCTTTTTCCATCCAATAGTTTCCGCCGTTAAAAAAGGCGATGTCCTTGAATCCTCTTTCCAAAAAATGTTCCGCCGCGAGTTTTCCAATCTCAATGTTGTCGTAAAGGACCCGCGGTCGGTCCATCCCGGCGGCGCGATACCGGGCCGGCATCCGGTCAGCAATCCAGCCTTTGGAAAAATCCACCAGCGGCACGGCGGAAAATTTGCGCTGGGCGAGAGCATCTTTCGGGCTGGTGATGAGAGCCAGAATGCCGTCACCCCGCCACCAGTCCGGCACCAATCCGATGCGGTTGTAGGTGTCATCCAAAATCCACGAAGCTTCCCGGGCGTAGCGAGCGATGCCGGCCCGCAACTGGCTGGCGTGGGTGCCGAGCAACAGCAACACATTACGGCGGATGTGTTGCAACGAGCCGTGCTGGGATGGGCTTGGGGGATTGCGTTTCATAAAAGGCGGAGAAAAGTTGCTCTGACAACCAAATGCTGGACGCTAAAAAATCGAAAGTAAATTACAAAAAACAATAAGGAAGTGTTTTCTGGTCGGTGCTAGGATAAAAACATTAAGCCAAATTCAGCAACCCGCCTGTTACCGTTGTTGTCTTTTGCATCCACAACCAAAACCAAAGAAACCGTTACCATGAACAGAATCATCGCGAATCAAATAAACGCCGACATCGGCCTTTTTAGGCGGGTTCAACGTGGCGTTTGCATCATCTGGACTGCCATCTTTCTGGGGGGCGTCATGCTGGTACCCCAACTTCAAGCCCAAACCACGGGCTTTAACAAAACCGCCGGCGGAAATTACGATTTGGTTAACACGAATTACTGGGTTGGCGGTATCATCAACGGCATCTGGGACAGCTCGCTGACGCTGGCTGGCAATCAGACAAACACCATTGACACAAACACCATTGGGGGAGTTACTATTTATTCCCCGACCAACGGTTTGACGTTTAACTATGGGGGCAATTACAATGTCACGTTGCGGTCCGTATTTGGCCAGACGAACACGCTTAAGCTGGGAGGCGACGTCATTGTAAATACCAGTGGTGGCACTTCGGCTAACATTTATTTTGGCGCCAACAGCACCCCACCTTTCAGCGTCGATCTCGGAGGCGTGACCCGCACCTTCAACATCGCCAGCGGACGGAAACTGATCATCAATAACAATGTGGCGCAAAGCCAAACTTTGACCAATGGTGCCATCGTCAAGACCGGGTCGGGATATTTGGATCTCTACCATGTCAATGGCACTTATGCCGGCGGGCTGACCATCAGCAACGGGTTCGTGCGAATTCAAGGCAATCCGCTAGTTGCCGGAAGAAACGGTTTGGGTTTGGGCGGGGTAACCGTCGTCAGTGATGGGACGACATCAACGGGTGGGCAGTTGAATTTGAGTGGATTTGGAAGCGGTGCCGCGCTGATGGTGACCAATCCTATTACCGTAGTTGGAACTGGCGAAGGAGCCAGTATTAATCCCGGGATTCTTGCCGGTGGTGGCTACGAAACGAACAGTTCCACTTCGCTAATCACACTGAATGGCAATGGGACCTACCGCTTGTCACATAACCCGGGCAGCACGGGGCCGTTGAATCTCTGGAACATACAAGGCGCGATTGCGCGCAGTGGAGCCAACGTCGGAAAACTTGTGTTTGAGGCAGATAGTCAGGGTCCTGGTACAGTAAACAATTTCCTATTTCTCAATGGCACCATCAATAATAACGGAGGGCCATTGCTGCTGACCAGCACCGGCGCCAGTGGCAACTACGGCACTTTGCAAATGAATGTGAGCGGCAACGTGATTGGCGACACCACCATCAATGGCACATTTATTGACCCGGTGCTTCAAGCCACCATCCTGCGATTGGGCATCAGCAATCCCTTGAGCCAGACCAACAATTTGACAATCACCGCCGGGGAACTGGATCTCGCGAGCTTTAACCAAACCGTGAACGGCTTGAGTGGAGCGGCCAACGTTGCGCTGATCACAAACTCCTCAGCCACGACCAGCACGCTGACCATCAGCAATGCCAACGGGGATCCCGGCGGATACATCTACGCGGGTGCCATCAGCGACAAACCTTCTGGAAAGATTGCCATTGTGAAAGCTGGGCCCGGCACCCAGACATTCTCTGGTATCAATAGCTATGCGGGAACCACCACCATCAAGGGCGGCAAATTGGTCGGCTTGGCCGGCGGATCCTGTGCCAGCAGCGCTGTTACCGTGCAAGCCACCAGCGGCACGGCTGCACTGGCGGCGGCCAATGTCTATGGCTCCGACCAGTGGACCTGCGCCAGCTTGACCACGGCTGCGGGCGGCAGCGGGCCGGTGTTGGAAATTGACTTGAATGCCGTTCCCTCGGTAGCGCCACTGAACGTGACCGGCACGCTCACTTTCAGCGTCACACCCACGGTAAAAGTGGGTGTAAGTGCGAGTCTGTCTCCTTCCACCAGTTACCCACTGATTACTGTGGGCGGCACGGCGCCGACGGCGGTTCCATCTTTGGTGATTGGAGGCCGTAATTCCTACCCCGGTGCCAACTTGTCCTGGAGCGGGAATACGCTTTACTTGAATGTCGTATCTGTCAGCTCGTCGTTGGCGCAACCGCTACATTGGGCTGGCTCGGGCACGGGCTTGTGGAACTCGGGTGACGGTGGCAATCTGATTTGGAACGATAACAACGTCACACCACAATCCACCTTTTATTTGGATGGCGATCAGGTTGCGTTTGACGAAAAATACATCAGTGCCAATCAGACTGTCGCGCTCAACAGCACGGTATATCCAGCGAGTGTTCTCGTCAGCAATTCCAACTATAACTACACCATCACTGGCACTGGCAGCATCAGTGGCACCAACAGCCTGACCAAGAACGGCAACGCGAGTTTGGTGCTACAGCCAGGCGTAAATACAACCGGTGCAGTAACCATCAATGCTGGCACGGTTCAAGTCCTTTCCAGCAGCGGAATAATGGCCGGTGGACTTACCGGTTCTGGTGGCACGCTTGACCTGACGAAAAACAATATCACGGTTAACCTGACTTCCGGGCAGACGAATGCCTATGCTGGTGCCATGACCGGCTATTTTCCGACATCGGCAGGCACGATCGGCACCGGCGGCTTTGGTCTTAAAATGCCCACTAGTGGCGTGCTGATTCTCAACGGGAGCATTTCATTGGCAGCGGATCCGGGCACCTTTACTTCTCCCAGTCGCTCCCGAATTAATCCCGCTGGCACTTCCGAAATAGATTTCTCTGGCACCACCCTGCTGACCAATGTTGCGGTTTATGCCTCGGATAACGCGATTGCGCGCTTTACCGGCGGTACCCATCTACTCGCCGGAACGAACGGCAACTACACGCTAAATATACAATCGAGCGGGCAAATCATTGTGGACAATGGCACGGTCAACACGCCGTGGTTGAATATTGGCTTCGGGGGGGCCGGCAATGCGAGTTTCACACTTAATGGCGGGTCACTAAACATCTACAACGGCCTTACTAACAGTGCCATCAACATTGGCGGGAATGTAAGCAGTGGCACCTCCTCGCTGAATTTGAATGGCGGTGTTTTAACCGTCCCCAAGATCAGTGATGCCGACTCGGGCATCACGATTTCGGGGAACAATGTCATCAATTTCAATGGTGGCAAGCTCGTGTGCGCCAGCACGAACGTCATACCCAAAGATGGCGGCTACAACGGCGCCAACCCGATCAGTCTGCTGGTAGGGGACGGAGGGGCGGTGATTGATACGGCAGGTTACGATAATACGATCGTATTGGGCCTGCAGGCAAACGGCATCGGCGGTCTGACCAAGCTCGGCGCGGGCACGCTGACCTTGACCAACGTCAACACCTATGGCGGGCCAACCATGGTTCAAGGCGGCAGTCTGGCTTTGACCGGCAGCGCGACGCTGGCTTCGTCGGTGATTAGCGTCACCAACGGGGCTAACTTTGATGTTTCGGGATTAGCTTCGTTCGTCCTTGGTTCCGGCCAAACCTTGAGCAACAACGCTGCCTCCACGGGCGCGTTGAAAGGGAGCATTGATGCTAGTGCGGGCGCATTGTCCGCTAGCTTTGTGAATGGCACGCCTGCATTCACATTGGCCAATGGCACGTTGACGCTCTCGGCCGGCACGTCGGTCACGGTCAACAATTCTGGCACATCGCTGGGAAGAGGCACTTATCCGCTGGTCGTTGCCGGCACCGGCGGCAATGTGGCGGGCACGGTTCCGTCCGTCAGCGTGACCGGTGGTGGTCTTTCGGCCGGAGCCACAGCTGCGCTCAATATCAACGGCAGCGGCGGTCTGGATTTGGTGGTAACCGGAGGAACGCCCAGTCCAACCAACATCACTTACACGGTCAGCGGAACTACCATGACGATGAACTGGCCGGCTGGTCAGGGCTGGTTGTTGCAGTCTAATTCCATCGGCCTGATGAACCCCAGCGCTTGGCAGACAGTGACTGGTGCCACGCCACCGTATCCGATCACCATCAGCCCGAACCAGATGAACGTTTTTTATCGGCTGAAATATTAAGTGCCATCTGGTCGTGCGGGCGGTTTCTGCCCCGTCCGCACGACTCTCGTTAGAGCACGGATGTCATCGGCAAAATAATTTATGAGTATGATTGGTCGCAAAAAAAGGATGAGCCTGAGGAGCCGGCTGGGATTCACTTTGATTGAACTGCTCGTGGTGATTGCCATTATCGCCATTCTGGCAGCCATGCTGTTGCCGGCGCTGGCCAAGGCCAAGCAGAAAGCCTACATCGCCAACTGCACCAATAATCTAAGGCAAATTGGACTTGGCGTGGTGATGTTCGCCGGGGACAACAACGACTATCTCCCGCCGGGGCAAAGCGCGAGCGGGTTGTCATCGGGACAATACAGTTGGTATAGCACGACCACTCCGCAAGCACTGCTTTATTACATCGCAAACTACATCGGTGGCAATACGCCGACCGCACAGGCGCAAACTTGTGGCATTTTTCAGTGTCCCGCCATGATTTCCATGAACCCCGCCTTCAAAGACAGCCTTACGAATGTCATCGGCTACGCTGTCATCACGGCCAATAGCAGCGTCCGGCCTAATGGAACCAAGTTGCCGTGGGATCCTTTTGGTTATGCGTTTAGTCCGGTTGCGCCACCGCATCGGCTCACCGAAATCACGGCTAATATTTGGGGGGGCCAAATTCCCTGGATGGTAACGGACATTGACATGGAAAGTATGGGGGGAAACCCGTGGGCACCCGCTTTGGTATCGCCGCATCCGCCGCACATCAGCCGCCGCTCTTACGTTTTCTTTGACGGCCACGTTGAGCCGTTGCGCTGGAACAAAGTGAATAATTTGTCTGACCCTTTTTGAGCAGACGCAGGAGTCAATCTCCTGATAATTTATCCGCGTTCCAGTAAAAAACAAAAAAACCAAAGCTGCATTCAGCATCATGATTTTCAAACATTTCAAAACGACGTTTGCGCTGATGAGTTTTGGCGCGGGCGGAATATTTTTTTTATTTTCTAATTTACCGTCCGGATTCGCCGGGGAACCCACCAACGCCAAGGAGGCTGCCAAACAACAGCAACAAGCTTCCGGCATTACCCCCGAAATGCTGGCGCGCGAAGCCCAACGCAAAACGGCTATGTCGCCAGAACAGCTTGCCTGGGAAAACACTTTGGAAGCCAACCTTGGTAACTTTTATCTGCCGCTTTACTATCAGGACAAGGATGCCGGCCGGGAAACTGCTTGGGATTACGTAGCGGATGCCCCGTCTCTGCCGCGTGTGCTCATCATCGGCGATTCGATCTCGCGCGGTTACACCCTTGCCGTGCGACATCAGTTGCTGGGCAAATTCAATGTGCATCGCGCGCCGGCCAATTGCGGCTCCACGGTGACGGGCTTGAAACAGCTCGACGTCTGGCTGGGCAACGGCAAATGGGATGTCATCATCTGGAATTTTGGCATCCATGACCGGAAAACCGAGCCGGCGGTTTACCGGCACAATTTGGAAACCCTGTTGCAACGCCTGCAACCTACCGGGGCAAAAGTTATTTGGGTGCGGACCACTCCGGCGCCTTCGGGAAAAAACTCTGAAGGTTTCACCGAAGCCCAATGCGAGCAACTGAATGGCATCGCTGACGAAGTGATGAAGGCCGGCAAGGTTCTGGAAGTGGACTTGTATTCGGTGTTGAAGCCAAGATTGGCGGAACTCCAACTTCCCAACAATGTCCATTTCCGCGAAGCCGGTTATCAGGTAATGGGCGAAAAAGTGGCGGCGGCGGTTCAGGAAATTGTTTTTGCCGCCCAGGGATTCCCCGATTAAGAATTGAGCGTAATGAACACCGGCAAAACTTTAACGCTTGGATTCCTTGCGGCTTGGTTGCAATTTTTGCCACAGGCATCTCATGGCGAAAACTTTTTTCTCGCCCCAGACGGGAACGATCTCAATCCCGGTTCCGAGGCCAGCCCGTTTGCCACGCTGGAGCGCGCCCGCGCGGCCGCCCGGCAGTCCAAAGACGCCACTGTCATTCTGGCTCCAGGCAGTTACCGGTTGACGAATACCTTTGCGCTCGACGAGCGCGACTCGGGCACAACTTATCGAGGGCAACATGCGCGGATCACCGGCAGTGCCAATATTCCGGCTGGCGCGGTGAAAACCGTCACAGATCCGGCCACCTTGGATCGCCTGTTGCCGGCGGTGCGCGGAAAGGTTTTGGAAATTGATTTGCGCGCCTTGGGCATCACCAACTTCGGGGAGATTGGACCGCGCGGATTTCGTCGTCCTTACATACCGGCGCCACTGGAATTGTTTGTGGACGACCAACCGTTGATGCTGGCGCGTTGGCCCAATCTCGGCCAGCCCGGCGTGCCCATTAGCAAGGTTTTAGACAAAGGCTCAGTCACCCGCAATGGCGAGAAACCGACGCGGGGCGGGACGTTTGCGTTGGAGACTGACCGGCCCGCCCGCTGGAAGCAGGCGGATGATGTTTGGATTACTGGGTTTTTCTATTTCGGCTACGCTGACGATACCGTGAAGGTGAAGTCGTTGGATCTTGAAAAGAAGACGCTGACCACTTTGCAGCCGCACATGTATGGTTTCACGAACGGCCAACCATGGAACACTTGGGTGGCGCTGAATCTGCTTGAAGAAATTGACGAGCCGGGCGAGTTCGTCGCGGACAATTCCATTGGCAAACTGTTTTTTCTCCCGCCGGCTGGGAAAGACATCACCAAGTGCCGCCTTGAGGTTTCGGTTTTGAAAGACCCGCTCATCGCGATTGAGGGAGCGACCAATGTTGTCTTTGATGGAATTAATATCGAATGCGCACGCGGCACGGGGGTTTATATTGAGCGCGGAAAAGGAAACCAAATCAAGAACGCCACGCTTCGCAACCTCGGTATGGTGGCGGTCTGTATCGGCCGGGGCATCGCTGCCGATCCGGATGACCGGCATAGTTTTACTGGCGTGCCCGTTTCCCGCGCCATCGGGTCCTGGCATGAACACCTATATGAAAACCCCCTTTATGACCGCTTGGCCGGCACCGGTCAAGGAGTGGTCAACTGCACCATTTACAATATCGGAGCCGGTGCCATTTCCATGGGTGGCGGCGACCGCGCCAACCTCACGGCGGGAGGCAATTATGTCGAGAACTGCGAAATCCATAACTTCAACCGCTGGGATCGAACTTACAAGGCGGCCGTCAACATTGATGGCGTCGGCAACAGTATCCGGCACTGTCTCATTCACAACTGTCCTGGAAGCGCCATTTATTTACACGGTAATGATCATCTGATCGAGTTCAACGAAATCCATCATGCGATGATGGAAGGCGATGACCACGGGGCGTTTTACATGGGACGTGATCCAACGGAGCGCGGCAACCTCATCCGCTATAATTACTGGCACGACATCGCTCCAACCAACAATACCTATTGCCTGTATTTTGACGATTCCGGCGGTGATGGTTCGCTGGTGTATGGAAATATTTTCCGACAGGCCGGCTATTTCGCGACCATAAACATTAACAATGGCAGCGCCATCGTGATGACCAACAATGTATTTATCAATTGCCGGAAACCCATCCGCATGGGCGTTGGCGGCGGCATGTGGCGCACGAAAGATGGCCGGTTTGAGCGTCTGCTGAAAACGGTCAACTACGACCAACCGCCGTGGAGCAATCGCTATCCTGAATTACTGGGATACCTGGCCGCCCGGTCGCAGATGCCGCGTGGAAATTTGTTTGCCGGAAACCTACTAGTCAAAACCAAGCCGCCAAAGGCCGATGGCGTTGTATTTGAAAACAACCGACCGGTGGATGCAGACTCCGCCATGAAATATTCCGGCACAACCTTGTTCCTGCCGATTCCGTTTGATCAGATGGGGATCCAAAAAACTGATACGATTCCGAAATGATCATCTCAGTTTAAGCATGACCAAGCCATTATCAATGCTCTTGGTAGTTTTGGGGCTTATGACGGCTGGTTTAACAGTTGTCAACTTGCTTCACGCCGCTGGATCCTTGTCGGGAGACACAAACAAAAGTATCGCCTTATCTGGCCGTAGCATTGGATTGACTGAAAGCGAGGTTGGGGTTGGCAAATGGCTAAATCCTCTCTGGACTTCCAAAGATAACTTGCGAGATCCGTCAGTGATAAAATCTGCAGATGGCTATTTCCTGTTTTACTCCCGCTTTTCCGCCGAGTCGGCGGGATGGAACCACCCGACCAACTGGCATATCGCGCAAGTCTTCACAAAAGATTTCATGTCTTTCGTCGATGACCACAATATTTCACCGGCGGGTTGCGCGTCGCCGGGCGACGTTGTGTTTTGGCATGGACGATGGATTTTGCCCTATCAAACTTACCCAGCCAAACCCACCCAACTTGTATTCAGCGAGTCAACTAACCTGAATAATTGGACTCCACCGAAATCATTTTTGAGTGAAGCGTTGAACCTGCCGTGGAACGAACTCCATCGGGTGATAGATCCCAGTTTGGTGGTTGAAAGCGACACATTGCATTGTTGGTTCATTGGTTCGGCTTACCGCACAAATGCGGCGGGCCAGCGAATCCGCGGCAACCTCATGGGGCACGCCGTTACTCGGGATCCGAACTTGCAGCGCTGGGAAATCCTGACCAAGGAAAAGCCCCTGCTAGGATTTTCCGCGACCGCACCCGACGGTGTCGAAAACACAATGGTGTTTCGCACCGGCGACCACTGGACGATGATTTACAGCGAAGGTCTGGAGAACCAGCATTTAGCCTGCGCCACTTCGCCGGATTTAGCAGACTGGAAACTGGTTGGTGAAATCAAAATCCCTCACCAATCCTGGATGGTTAATAAATACGGGGCACCCTATGTGTGGCGTGATGGCGATGGCTGGCTGATGCTACTCATGGGCACCGATAAAAATGACCGCACCAGCTTTGGATTGTTGCGCTCTTCCGACGGCAGGCAGTGGGACATCTTTCCAGAAAAGACGACCGCCTCCGGCTTGCAATGAGAAATCAAATCCAATGTCTATCGCTGCGGCATGGCTTATTATGGCTCATAGTGCATAGGCTTTTTGTGGCACCGGCATTTGCTAACACCACGAATACCTGGAATAACGCAGCTGCTGGAACCTACAGTTGGTCTGCCGCAGCCAACTGGAGTCCAAGTGCGCCCAGCGGTTCCACGACGACCACGGTGCAGTTTTTCAACGACACGACCACCGCTTTGGCGTCAGGCACCTATACCATCAACTCCGACCCAGGCACACTGACTCTGAACGCCCTCAATTTGGAAGGGAAAGCCAATGCCTCGGCAAATACGACGGTAAATATCGGCACGGCTGGCAATAGTTGGATATTTGACGGCACATCGCCAACGATTAACCTGGATGGATTGAATGGCAGCAAGACTTTAACTTACGTCATCAATCCCGATTTGACGCTGAGCCAAAATCTGGCCTTTACCGGCAGCGGTTCCGGCGCTTTTATTTTCAATGGAAACATTTCGGGCGCAGGAAACATTGCAAAATCAAGTTCGGGCACTCTGTGGGTTGACGGCAACAGCATGAGTTACGCGGGGGCAATTAGCGTGAGCGCGGGCACATTGCAAATAGGCAACGCCACCACAGGGAGCGCCAGTTTAGGGACGGGCACCATCACCTTGAGCGGTTCCGGCAGTTTTCAAATCCGGAAATCGGCCAGTCAAACGGTCAACAACACCATCACCGGCACCACGACCGGAATGGTTTCATTTCAGCCAATCGGCGCTGCGAACATTGTCTATACGCTCAACAAAGCCAACAACTACATTGCACCTACTACCTTATCATCGGGCGGTTCAACTTCCAAAACTGGCACCCTCAAATTGGGGATCGCCAATGGACTGCCCACGACGACAAGTTTGACCATTCAAAATGCCACGGGCACGACAATGACATTTGACTTGGGTGGTTACAACCAGACGCTGAATTCGCTGGCCACCACCGCTGGCGGCAGCACGGCCAACTCGATTGTGACCACCTCCAGCGGCACACCGATGTTAACAATTTCGGGGACGACCAATACTACTTATGCCGGCTTGATTTCGGGCAATTTATCCCTCGTCAAAGGCAACACCAACTCCCTCACGCTAGCCGGCGCCAACACCTACACCGGCAATACCACCATCAATGGCGGTACGTTGGCGTTGGGCGTGAGCGGTTCCATCAACAACACGCCACAAATCGTCATCGGTGCCGGCGGCACATTGGATGTTTCGGCCATTTCAGCTTTTAGCCTGGGAAGTTCCACGCTAAGCGCGAGCGGGACGACGAATCCGGCCACAATTAAAGGCAATGCCACCGGCACGGTGAATCTGGGGTCGCAGCCGATTGCGCTGACCTATGAGGGCACAAATGCGCCGCTGACGATTTCGCAGGGGCAATTGGTTCTTAACGGCAATGCCTTAACCGTGAATGCTTCACCTGCGTTAGCCGCCGGCGATTACACTATTATTACAAATGTCGGCAACACGATTTCCTCCAACGGCACGCTGACCGTCTCCGGCACGGCCATTTCAGGAACGGTGCCGACCATTCTGGTCAATGCCGGTGCCATCGTATTGCATTTGAGTGTGGTCAGAAATTTAAGCACGATTGTTTATGGGCCAACTTCTTTCACTTACAACGGTTTTGCCCAGAGTCCAATCGTTACATTTACCGGTTCAACCGGAGCAAGAACCACTAATTTTTCGGGAGTGGCTCCAACCATTTACGGCCCCAGCCAGAACGCGCCGACTAATGCTGGAATTTATTTTATGTCCAACACGGTGGCGGCTGATGCCAACTATCGCGCTTCCTCCAATGCCACAATATTTATTATCAATCCAACTGCGACGGTCAGTTTTTCTTCGACCAATGCCGGACTTCCGATAAATCCCACGTTTTGCGGTCTGAGCTACGAAAAAGCAACGCTCACTGGCAGCTTGTTTTTGTCCACAGACACTTCCCTCATCAACATGTTTGGCCAGATTACTCCCGCAGTATTGAGAATCGGAGGGTATACGGTGGATACAACCTGCTGGAATGGGTTGAACAACTTAACGCCCATTACTTCGGCACAGGTGGACGCGCTCGCGGGCTTTGTAAACGCGTTGCCGACCAACTGGCATGTCATCTATGGCATCAATCTGGTAAGTAATACTCCCGCCAATTGCGCCAGTGAGGCGGCCTATGTGGCCAAAGCCCTGGGTTCACGATTGCTCGCGTTCGAGATTGGGAATGAACCTGATGTTTATCACAATAGTTTTCGGCCTAGCACTTACACCTACACGAATTTCCTTTCGGAATGGCGGACTCTTGCGGCTGCAATTACCAATACCGTGCCGGGATGGGCTATTACCAATAGCGGAAACGGCTGGACATTGTCCGGGCCGGCCGCCTCATACAACACCTCCGGTTACACGGTGCCGTTTGCCTCGGCCGAGGCGGGAATCATTTCACTGCTAACGCAACATTATTACCGGGGGGATGGTTTGGACACCAATTCAACCATGCAATTACTTCTGCAACCGGATCCCAATCTCACCAACATGGCAAGCAGCCTCTTTACCGCAGCGACTGTAAACCATTTGCCTCTGGGATATCGAATTAGCGAATGCGGCTCGTTTTTTCATGGCGGGGCTCCCGACATCAGCGATGCTTATGGCAGCGCGCTCTGGACTTTGGATACTATGTTTTCTTTGGCACTCTGGGGTTGTCAGGGCGTCAATTTCCACGGAGGCGGACAATCCTCGGGTTATACGCCAATCGCTGACAATGATTACACCGTGGTGGAAGCGCGGCCGGAGTTCTATGGAATCAAGCTGTTTTCTCTGGCTGGTCAGGGCAATGTTATCCCCGCCACCAACACCATCAGCACCAACTTTAATTTAACCGCCTACGGTGTGCGGCAGGCCCCTGGCGCAGTCAGTGCAGTCTTAATCAACAAGGAAACGAATTATTCGATGCAGGTTACAATCAATCTGGGATCAAATGTGCTTGCTGCGTCGTCACTGACGCTAACTGGATCGGCATTGAACAGCACCATGGGTTATACGCTTGGCGGTGCGCCGATTAATCCCGACGGTTCTTGGTCGGGAGATTATCAGTCCACGACGATCACAACCGGCGGCCAATTAGTGGTCACCGTTCCGCCCATTACCGCATTGTGGCTAAACCCCGTTACAGCCGGCAAAAACGCAACCTTGGTTTCAAATCCGGGCACTTTGGCCGCGGACAACGCCTCGTCCTCCACCGTTACATTGGCGGTGAAGGACAACAGCAACCACGGCATTGCCGGCTTGGGCGTCACCTGGACGGTCAGCGGCTCCGGCAATGTGATCAATCCGGCTACGTCCGGTTTCACGGACGGCAGCGGCCAGATCAGCTTTACGGTGGCATCCGTCAAGTCGGAAACCAAGGCGGTCATCATCAACATCGGGGCTGTGGCATTGACCAATTACATCACCTTCACCAATCCAGCCACGCCGCTCCTCTTCACCTGGGATCCGCTGCACAATGCCAGTGGCTCTGATGGCGCGGGCGTCTGGGATGTCAGCACGACGAATTGGGCAAATAATGGCAGTGATGTTGCGTGGCCGAACAACGGCAGTGATGCGGCGGTTTTTGGCACGGGTGCCACTCTACCCAGCGGCAACACTGTCGTCACATTGACCACGCCCATTTCGGTGGGCAATTTGAATTTTAACACGGGTGGCAACGGCGTGAGTCCACAATATCAACTCACCGGACAATACATTACGCTTTCCAATTTGCCGGTCATCACTGTGCCTGCCAGCGCTCTAATTTCCTCGCCACTGACAGGTTCGGGCTTTGTCAAGAATGGGGCGGGAACACTGCGCATTGAAGGCAATGCCACGAATAACTTTGCCGGTAACATCACCGTCAGCAACGGCGTGTTGCAGTTGGGTAACAATGGCTCCTCTGGCAGCCTCGGCACCGGCACGATCACCGTGATGGATCCGGGCGTGTTCACGGTGCGTCGGCAAGGGGTTTTGAATTTTAGCAACAGCATCGCCGGGACGTTTTCCAGCACGGTAACTTTCCAGTTGAACGGCAATGCGGTGGCGACGCTGGCGAATACCAGCACCTACAACGCGGCGGGTGGAACGATATTGTCTCCGACAGCCACTGGGACTGCCGGCACGCTCAAGTTGGGGATGAACAATCCGCTGCCCGCGACTACGGCGTTTGTCATCACCAACATCGGTGCTTCGGTGCAGCGATTGGACTTGGCCGGGTTTAACCAGACGTTCGGTTCGCTGGCAACGACCGCCGGCGGCAGTGTGACCAATTCCATCATCACCAACTCCGTCAGCGCCAGCACCAGCACGCTAACCATTGCCGGAACGAATGGCACCACCTACGCCGGTCTGTTGGCGGGCAATGTCGGGCTGGTGAAAACGGGCAGCGGCACGCTTGCGCTTACTAGCTCAAACACTTTTGCTGGCAACACCACCATCGCGGGTGGCACGCTTCAAATCTCCGGCGCGGTTACCAACAGCGCCTTTGTTGTCGTGACCAACGCCGCTACCTTGCAACTGTCCGGCGGGAAAATCACGGCGGGCATGGTTCATATTTGTACCAATGCTTTTCTCGTCGGCTGCGGCACGATCAATGGTGTGTTGCTCAACGATGGCACGGTGGTTTCCAGTTGCGGGACGAACATCACGTTCAGCGGCGCGGTCACCAACAACGGGACGATGCGCCTCACGGCAGGCACGCAGCTTAATGCCGCTGGGCCGTTTGTGAACAACGGTTTGCTCGACCTCATCAATGCCGCTGGGAGCCTGCCGCCCGGATTTGTAAACCATGGGGTGGTGCTCGACTCCAGCAGCGTGCAGGTGTCGCAGGTTTTCATCTCGGGAACGGATGTCCAGGTGCAGATATTTTCCGCCGCCGACCACACCTACCAATTGCAGCGTTCCGGCTCGCTGAATCCGGCGAGCTGGGGTGATATTGGAGCCAGCCAGTCCGGCACGGGTGGCGTGCTCACATTCACGGACAATTCGGCGCTCATCCAGCCGCAGGGATTTTACCGCTTCAAGGTTAATTAAACATGATCCATTGCCTTCAAATCACTGGTCGCCAAACTGGCCAAGACGCGTTTTGGAAAATCGCATCTAAAGCTGCCTGCCGTACCGGCAATTTTTTGCCAAATTCATGCACAACTCCAACCAATCAAAGTTTATGAAAAATAAAATACGCTTCGCCACCTTGTGGCTCGGCCTGTCGCTCGCAGCGGCAACAGCGCAAACCAATTCGCTTAAGCTGCCGCCGATCGCCAGCGGGCCGTTTCAGCCGGACTGGAATTCGCTGACGAATTACCAGACACCGGAATGGTTTCGTGACGCCAAGTTTGGCATTTGGGCGCACTGGGGGCCGCAATGTGAGCCGGAGCACGGCGACTGGTATGCGCGCAAAATGTATATTCCGGGTGAAGCCGATTACCAATCGCACCTGGTCGAATACGGCCACCCATCCACGAACGGTTTCAAGGATGTCATTTACCACTGGAAGGCGGAGCATTTCGACCCGGACAAGCTGCTGAAGTTTTATAAGGACAACGGCGCGAAATATTTCATGGCGCTGGCCAACCACCACGACAACTTTGATCTTTATGATTCAAAATATCAGCCGTGGAATTCCGTTGCGCTCGGTCCGCAGAAAGATCTCATCGGCGGCTGGGCCAAGGCGGCCCGCAAAAACGGTTTGCGCTTCGGCGTCAGCGTTCATGCATCGCACGCGTGGTCGTGGTATGAACCGGCCCAAGGCGCAGATACCGACGGCCCGCTGGCCGGTGTGTTTTATGACGGTAAATTAACCAAGGCCGATGGCAAAGGATTGTGGTGGGAGGGTCTCGACCCGCAGGACCTTTACGCGCAAAATCACCAGCCCGGCACCAAATTGGAATGGCGTTGGGATCCCGCCAAGGGCAGCAGCGTTCCGGACGCGGCTTACATGGAGAAGTTTTTCAAACGCACGCAGCAGTTGTGGGACGATTATCATCCCGACCAAATTTACTTTGATGACAGCGTGCTGCCATTTTCGGGCGTCACGGATGAAATCGGCCTGAAACTCGCCGCGCACTTTTATAATTCCAGCATCCAGTTGCACGGCCAGAACGAAGCGGTCATGAACAACAAAATCCTCAACGAAATGCAGCGTCGCGCCATGGTTTATGACATCGAACGCGGCAAAGCGCATAGTATTCTCCCCCAGCCTTGGCAGACCGATACCTGCATCGGCCAATGGCATTACAACGCCGCCGTTTTCGAGAAGCACCAATACAAATCCGCCGCATCCGTAATCCGAATGCTGGCGGACATCGTCAGTAAAAACGGCAATCTGATGTTGAATGTGCCGCTTCAGCGCGACGGCCAGCCAGATACGGATGAAATCAAAATTGTCAGCGAAATCGGCGCCTGGCTGAAGGTGAATGGCGAGGCCATTTACGCCACGCGGCCCTGGAAAATATACGGCGAAGGACCGTCCACGCAATCTTCTGAAAAAGGCCGTTTCGACGGCCAGGCGGACGTGTCGAAGCAGCCGTTCACTGCCGAGGACATCCGTTTCACGCAATCCAAGGACGGCAAGACCCTTTATGCCATCGTGCTGGAAATTCCAGCGGACGGCAAAGTCACCATCAAGTCGCTCGGAACCGATGCTGCGAACTGGCCCAGCAAGATCTCCGATGTGCGGCTGGTGGGCGGCGGTAAGTTAAAAATCACTCGCGACGAATCCGGGCTGCACATTTCGCTGCCAGAAAAACTCGACGGCAAAACTGCGTTAGCCCTGAAAATTGGTTCCTAACAGATTGGCTTTATAAAAAGTGCGGCAACAACGGCTGGGATGTTATCAAGCCGTCTCCCCAGTTTTTCCTGAGTGTTATCCTCCTTTTGCATCAGAAAGATGACATTTGTCCTAAAATAAAAAATTACAGTAAGTTGAGCGTTGATGACCTATTTGTTTTGAACCAGTGGTTGCCATGGAAATTAACAAGAAGTTCATAATTCGCTCTTCCAAGTTTTAGGTTTCACTTATGGAGAACGAATCCGGAAAAAATTCTGTCGCAGCGGCGGGTTGACGTTGTTGGTGAACTGCACCGTGCCGCTGGCAGTAGCAAAGTTTGAAGCGAGATCGGACCAAGTGAGCAGGTTGGTGGAGCTTTGCAAAATCCACAACTGGTTTGCAAGACCTTGGGCGGATAACTTGAAGTTTGTTCCGGTGGCTGCAAACTGAAAATTCGTAAACATTGGCGAGGGCAGATTGGAGAACAGCGCCGTCACGCTAGTGTTATTCGTCGGCATGATGAAAGTCGTGGTTGACGACGCGGCGTTGCTGACGCCTGCGCCGATCCAGCCTGCAAAAACTTTTCCACTCGGCGCGTTGCTCGCGGTGAGCGTGACGATTGTGCCCGCGCCAAAATTTCCGCCGCCAGTGCCGTTATTAACAGTGAGCGAGTAGGCGTTGGCGGAATTGGTTTTCCAAAATTGCAGCAGCTTGTGCAATGCCAGTGGTTCATTGGTCGGCGAAGGGCGGCCAAGTTGGTCAACGACGTTGATACCGTGGCAATTTGCGCATGTCCGCACTTCGCCGGGGCGGAAGGAAATCCAGTAACGTTCCTTCACAATGCTATCGTTGTTGTTCGTGCCGGTTAACTGCCATGTCACGGCGCGATTTGCAGGAATGAACGTCGCCTGCGAACCGTCGCTCATGATTTCCGTGCCGCCGGTCGGCGCGTTGGGTTTACTGCTGGCATAGTTAAAATTTGTCGTCGCGTGCATCGGCACGGCGAGCACGCGGCGGCCGGAAACCGCCTGTCCGTTCGGGCCATTTGTGTAGCCGCGCAGATAATCCGCCTGCAAAAAAGTCAGGTGCGTGATGTCATACGTTTTTCCTGAATTCGCAATCGAGCTGACACCGCCGGGCACACGCAGATTGTAAGGTTGCTGTTTGTCCGCCGCATCGCGCGCGGTGACATTGCGGCTGATGCAGAGCGCGAGATTGCGTTGCGCAAGGTCGGCTTGAAACGTTGGCATATCAATTCCCTCTTCGGCGAAAACTTGTTGCTCGATGGCATTCACCGGCGTGCTGACGGGCGCAGGAATGTTTCGTGCGCGCACTTCTACTGGTTGCAATTCCCAAATCGTCGAGCTGTTCGTCACGAGAATCCCGCCGCTCCAATAAATCGAGGTGTTTAAAATGCCGCCAGTGAGGAATTGATTCGTCGTCCAGAACGGGGTCGTGTTGGTCAGCGTCATCAGGCGGAATTGATACGCCGCGACGGGCAGCGACGCCGTGCCGGTGTTGGTATCCACGCCGAAATTAAACGACACGTTGACCGGTGAGAAAGCCGCGATGACTTTGCCGTCCGACATCGGCAACGGATTGCGATAGACACCCTGCGGACTCACGATGCGCCCGTGCGGAGCCGTGGACGTGATGAGTGTGACGATCATGTTGGTGGGATTCACGTTCGGGCCGCCGATGAGCGTGAGCAGTTGTCCCGCCGCGTGCGAGCCGCCGAACGGCGAAATGTCCGGTGCGTTCACCGCCCAATAAAGTCTGTTCGTGCGCGGGTCTTCGGCGAGCTGAAAAAATCCGAGCGCCGCATTTGTGTTTGCACTGATGACGCCGGATGCGACGCGCGTAACGAGATTGGTAACAGTGAACAAATTCGTATCGGCGATGAACGACGGCGTGAGCGTGGTGAAGGAAATTTCGTGGCGTCCGACGTGGTTCAACAATTCTTCGTTGCCGCCGTTCGGGTCGAGCGCCCACGGAAAAAAGAAATTGAAAATGTCCGGATTTACGCCGAGCTGCGCGCAAGCATTTGTGTCGTTGTCATTCGGTTCAGGAAATGTTTCTGTCAAGTTGGTGGACTGCACGGGCGCATTGGCGGCTTCGCTCAAAAAATTTTCCGAACCGTTGGCGGCGAGGCCGATCCGGTCGTCGGTCGCATTGCCGTCGCGGATGAGATGATCCCAGCGCGTGAGAATGAGCCGGCCAAAACTGTCAATGAACGGATTGAACCCGCCGCTTGGCAGATGCTCCAACATTTTCAGATCGCCGGAAATCGGGTCGAGGCTGTAAGTGCCGGTGAGACTGGGCGCGGACTTGTATTCATCGAGCTGCGGATAAAGCTGCGGCTGATTGCTGAACGCGCGGTCGCTCATGAAAATAATCCGGCCATCGGTCGCGTAACACGGCATGACGTTGTTGCAATTCGTCGGCTGGCTTGGGATTTTCACGATAATCGGCGGCGTGTTGGTATTGGCGATGACAGCGTCGAGATTCGTGAGTTCAAAAAGCTGCCAATAAAATGTAGTCGCATCCGTCGCGTTTGTCGGCGCGCCTACGACCATGCTGAACAAAACTTTTTTTCCGCTCCAGTGAATCGCCGGATCGCGCACGTCAATGCCGTTGCCCGCCTGAATGCCATTCGTGCCAAAGCTGGCCTTGCGCGTAAGATTGACGAGCGCGGTGTTCGTGGTCATCAGCCACAAGTCGCCGCCGCGCGCGGCGTGCGTTGTGTCTGCGAGATGATTGCCAAAAATCGTGACGACGGAGAGAAAGCCATTTGTCAACGAGCCATTCAACTCGCGTGCAATCGGCGGCTGCGTGACGAAGACGATGGGATTGGTGAGCGTGAGTGCTTGCGACGTTGGTGCTAAAATCGCAAGTAACGACAGGGCAAAAATGGATTTTAGTGTTTTCATATTTTTTGGTTGCCGAACGCTTCGCAATTTAATTCGTCGTGTTGTAAAACCGCCGCGCATAGCGCCACGCGTTTGTATCGGTGAACGTCCAGGTGCCATTCACGCTGCTCGTCACCACGCCGATGTTCGTCCAGGTTATTAAATTGGTGGACGCACGAACGGTATAAGCAATTAGCGGAATCGCGTTCGATCCGGTGAACGTCCAAGCGTTCGTTGCGTAGCCCTGCATGACGAGCGCAGGACCGGTGACGATGCCGTCGCGCACGAGGATCACGTCGTTGCCGGTGCCGCCCGCGTAGTGGATGCGAAAATCCTGCGCGCCGACGGTGACGACGGAGTTTTCCGGCAAACCGGCGAACGTGCCGGTCACGGCATCCGTGCCGTCGTTGTCAATCAGGGTGAATTTTGTTCCGGCGGGAACGGTCGGCATTGCGGTGATCTGCAAATTTGCGTTCGCTAGCGACACCGCGCCGGTGACCGACAGCGTGTCGTAACTTACGCCTTGAACCGGGCCGTTGCCATCAAACGTGACAGTGACGTTGGAATTCAAATTCAGTCCGTTGGCAAAATTCATCCGCGCCGCGCCGCCGACTCCGGGCGAAATCGTCCCGCCGCTGAAACTGTTCGGGTTGAAATTTCCCGTGCCATCCAGCGTGCCGCCCGCGACGACGAAATTGTAGCCGAACGTGCCGCCATTAAGCCGCAGCGTGCCGGAAAAATTGGTCGCACTCGTCGGCAGCAAAAGTGTTCCCGCATCCACTTGCACCAAGGCGCCGGGCTGGTTGAAAAAACGGATCGGCGTGCAATCGGAGCTACCGCTGCCAGTCGTTTTACGGAACGTTCCAAAATTGGTGAACGCCATCGTGCCCACGCCGCCGTAGCCTAAGCCAAAATCGCCGGTCATCTGCCACAGGCCGAAATTGTAGATCGCCGTGTTGCCGCTGTTCAGGCTGCCACCGTTCACGGTGACCGTGCCGAGGTTGGTCAGCACAAGCGGCGCGAGGGATTTTCCGTTGCTGGTGGCGATAAAAAGCTGACCATTCGTTTGCACCGTCAGTTGTCCGCTGATCGCGCCGGAATTCATCGTCAGCGTGCCGCCGCTGACAGAATAATTGCCCGCGAGCGTCGCGCCATCGAGCGTGAGGTTGGTAATCGCACCGCCATTTTGAAACGTGTTTGTGCCGGTGATGTTGACCGTGCCGCCGGCAAGCAGCATTCCGGGGATGATGTTCGTCTGCAAATTCAGCGTTGCGCCGTTAAGTTGGACGGTGCCCGCGCCCGTGGCCACGCCGCCGGCGTCAGTCCAAGTGCCGCTGCCGAAATAGATGTTGCCCGCTGCGTTGAAAGTTCCGCCGAGTTGGCCATTACCAGCCAATTGAAACACGAAGTTACCGGACTGCGCGTCCACGAGCGCGCCGGGCAGGTTGACGAAGTTCGCGCCGATGCCGCATAAACCCGTACCGGCGGTTTTGCGGAGGACGCCGGCGTTTATCCACGACGGAATGGCACCGCCGCCATAGCTGATGTTGTTGTCCCCGGTCACATTCCAAACGCCGCCGTTGGAGATGGTCGTGCCGCCGAGGCTGGTCATCGCGCCAAAATTCACCGTGCCCTGATTGATAATAGTCGCGCCATAAAAATTTTTATTCAGAACGTTATTCGTCACGTTAAACACGGCGTTGGAGGCAATGAAAAGTGAGTCTACGATGCTGCCCGAGGAAAGAATTAGCGTGCCGGTGACAGTGTTCGAGCCGCGCAGCGTCGCGCCGTCGATCGCCAGATTTGTGATGCTGCCTGTGCCTTGAAACGTGTTCGTGCCGAGAATCCAGATGTCGCCGCCGTAGAGCGAGAGGCCGGGCGGGGCGTTGGTGCGGAGGTTGAGCGCGGTGGCGTTGAAACGCGCCGTGCCCACCCCGGAAAAAATTCCGCCCGCGTCCGAATATGTGCCGGCGATAAACTGCAAGGTGGCACTCGCGGCGGTCGTGTAACTGCCGGTGAGGAGGTTGGTCGTGCCGCCGCGAAAATTTAGCGTGCCGCCCTGCACATCAATCAGGTTGTTGTTGAAAAAATTAAAATCATTGACGCTGGAAGCACTGGAGCCGGTCTTGCGGAAAATCCCGTTGTTGACGAACACCGTCTGCGCGCCGCCGCCCGTGCCGATGTTGCCGGCACTGCTGTCAATCCAGAGGCCGTTGTTCATCACGAATGTCGCGGGCGTGCCGCCGATGCCGATGGAGCCGCTGTTCCACGTCACCGTGCCGTTGTTCGTGAGTGTGAGCGAGTAGATGGTGGCAAAATTTGGCGGGGAACAGAACAGTTGTGCGCCGGTCTGGAGGGTGAGCGCGCCGTTGAGCCAGGAATTGCTCCACGTCATCGTGCCGCCGTTAGTCACGACCATGCTGGAACACGATAGCGTGGCGTAATTGTCAATGACGACATTGCCCGCACCGATCAGCAAAGCAGCGGACGAGGCGTTGTTGGTGATGACAATATTGTAACTGCCGGCGTTGGTCACGTATGCCAAATCCGAAGATGATGGCACAGTGTTTGGCGACCAGTTGGCCGCGCCATGCCAACTGCCACCAAGCGTGTTGGTCCAAAAGATGTTCGCCGCGTGAATCGAAACCGTGAAACAAAACGCCGCAAGGCTGATTGAGAATATTTTCATCCGCCGAATATCGCATGCGGACGAGGGACGCAACAATACGCCGATCGGCGTATTCAGGGCTTGAACAAGCGGAAGAATTGTTGGTCGCCCGCAGGAATTGTCGCAGTTTCCCCGTTCGTGAAAAATTCCGGCGCTTGCGGCGCGAGCGTCCATGGACCGGTTGGGTCGGGCGCAGATTCAAGATACAAATTGTCCAGCACGAGCGGCCAGGTAACGGCGACATTGGCGGCGTCGACCGACTTTATTTTCACGGTCGGCGTGGCGGTCAATACCGAGAGGCGCAGCGGCTGCGCCCAAATGGAGTTTTCCGATTTGTCGCCGACGAAGGCGTTAAAAAAATAATCACCCGGTTGCAGGTTCGTGAACGTGCAGGTGTATGGCGAAGTCACTGAGATTTTGAAAAACTTCGCGGGAGTCAGCACGTTGGTGCCGAAATAATAAGTGACCTGCTGAAATCCCAGCGGGGCGGTGACGCTGGCGGTGAGCGTGAGATTTGTCGGGCCGACGGCCCAGCCTTGCGGAATGGAACTGGTGAGCGATATCGTCGGCAACGCGTTCGTTGGCGGATTGATGGCAAAAACGACGGTGGCCGGCGCGGAAGTCACAATGCCGTCGTCCACGGCGAACATGAATCGGTCCGTGCCGCCGGAGTTGGTGGGCGGCAGGTAAGTCAAATTCGGCGGCGTACCGCTCAAGGTGCCGATGACCGGCAAGGTCAGAATGGTATAATTGAGCGCGTCCCCGTTCGCATCTTGGCCCGCGAGCGTAAAATTTTTCGCGGTGTTGCGCGTGAGGTTGAAGCGTTGCGGCAGCGCCACCGGGGGAATATTCGTTACGGGTGCCGGCGTGGCGTCGAACGACCAAATGTTACCGAAGGCAATCAAAATCTGGTTGCTGACGGTCGTGATACAATTGCCGGGAGCGACGGCGTTGCCGACGTTGAGCGAAACAACGGGCAGGTTGTCGTTGAACTGCGTCCAGTTTTTTCCGTCGAAGGCGCGATAGACGCCGCCGAGATTGTTGCTGCCTTGGTTCATGAAACAATACGTCATGCCGGACGGCAGCGTAATCACCCGGCCAGGCCCGAGGTTCGGAGGAAACCCGTTGGCAGCGTTGAAATACGTGCCATCCGCCGGGTGATAGCCGATCAGTGTCACGCTGCTCCAATTCGTCAGCCCGGGAAAATTCGACATCTCCGGATTCGCGAGCAGAAAATTTCCATAATGGTCGAGGCCGGCGGGCACGGAGTTGCCGATGCGGCCGAGCGGATTGACGCTGCTCCAGTTGGTGAAATTCGGATCAAGACTGGTCCAGTTCGTGCCGTTATTGGTGGAATGAAGATAACCGCCGGTTTCCGAGCCGAGAACGACTTCGCCGTTCCAGCCAACGGCACAGCCAAAAATCTTCCCGAAAGAAAACTGGTTTGTCGTAAGCGGCAGCGGAAAATAGTTTGCCGGCACGCGGGCGTTGATATCGAAAGCGGTGAAACTGTGGCCGTCATCCGTGCTGCGATAGGCGTAAGGATAAAAGCCGGAGCAGGTCCACACCGAGCCGTCGGGCGCGTTGTAAAAATTTCCCGCACTCGCCGTGTAAGGATAGCTTTTGCCGTTGACGAGCGCCGAATGCCAAAGCTGATTGGTTTCGTCCCACCAGTAAAAAACCGGCAGCGTGTTGTTGAACGGACTCGGCGGCGGATTGATGCCGGCGGCGGTGACGTTGATGGGTGAGCCGGAGATCAGCAGCGTGCCGCGCGGCGCGATGTGAATGTTCCAGACGGCGAAACCATTGGTGTTCGCGTTTGGATCCCACGAGGGAAAACCCGTCATTGGCATCGCGGAAAAATTCTGGTCCGCGAGCGGGGTGCGAAAAACGCCGTCCAGCACCGAGGAATAATAGAGATTCGTGCCGTCCGTGGCGAAGCGGTTGCCGGCGGAACCATATTGCAGCTCGGGCAAATTGCCCGAATAATTCCAGCCATCGGCGCGCGCAGATGCAGCCATCATAAAAATGGCCATCCAAACCAGGCTATAGCGCATGAAGTAAAACATGCAAAATAATTTACTTCGGCGGCTTGCCGATTCAACACTTTATCCACACATCTTACGTCATTTGTAACCTCCTCTCATACTGAAGACGGCCGGAACCAATTCCCAAGCCGGCGATAGAATGCCCCCAAATCAGCAAGCCCTGCCCGGTTTACTGCGCGTGGACCCGATAAAACCGCATCTGGTGGCTGATCGTATCGGGATCACTAAAATCATTGGTGCCATTGATGAGTGTGTTGGTGCTAATCGCGGTCCAGTTAACCAAATCCGTGGAAGCCTCCACCACCACCGAAGTATTCGTCGCCCAAGTAATACTAAAACCAAACGGACTGCCGGAACCACTGCCGCCGTGCCCCAAATGATGATGGATTTGCGGTTGCGGGTCATACCAGCCGGCGGTGGGCCAATTGCCGAAGGTGGCTCCCCAGCCCGTAGTGCCCAGCGCGTAATAGACGGTTCCTTGTTTTTGAATACCAGGAAAAGTTGTTTGATCTTGGGTGCCCGCCACCCCGTTTACTACGGGGGCGTTGCCCTGAAAATAGACAGAGCGCAGTCCCGTGCAATTGTTGAAACAATAATTGCCCATGGTGGCGAGGCCATTCCCAATGGTGACGTTCGTGAGCCCGTAACAATAATTGAATACCAGATTGCCCATGTTCGTAAGGCCGTTGCCCAGCGTTGCCGAGCTAAGACGATAACAGTTGTAAAACACGTTATCACCCAGTCCCGTGACGGCATCACCCAGCGTTATACCCGTGAGACTGTAACAAGCCTTGAAGGCATAATCGCCGATGCGGGAGGGACTGTGGCCGAACGAAACGTTAGCCAAGCTGTAATTTTCGGAAAAGGCGTAAATGCCAACATTCGTGACATTATTGCCCAAACTTACGGCGACCAAGTTGGTGCATCCAAGAAATGCATAATCGCCGATGTCAGTGACGGTCTCGGGAACAACCAGGTTGGTAAGGCTAATGCAATGATCAAACATCCGACTGCCAATGTTGGTGAGATTGCTTGGAAACGTCACGTGGGTAAGGCCGGTGCACCAGCCAAATAAATCGTCCTCAATACGGGTGACGCCGTTGGGCATTGAAACTTCCGTCAAGAAGGGGCAGTCGAAAAAGGCGCCCGCGCCCAAAGTGGTAACATTTTTGAGCACGGGAAAGACGGCCAGGCCGGAACCATAAAACAATTGCTCACCAATGTTAGTAATGGAGTCTGGGATTGTAATCTGGGCTAGGCTAAAGCATTCGGAGAAAGTGCCACCGGTCCCAAGGCTCGTGAGGCCTTCCGCAAGGCTGACATAGCTCAGACTGACACACATCGAGAAGACATCGCCGCCAAAATTGGTGATGCTGCTGGGGATGGTAACCGCAGACAGTTCGGTGCAGTTATAAAATGCGGAATTGCCCAGCGTCGTGACGCTGTCGGGAATCGTTATGTTCGTTATCCCGGTGCAATATTGAAACGCTTGATCACCAATGCAGGCGACCCGATTGGGAATAGTTATCCCCGTCAGACTTGAACAATCCGAAAAAGCTCCCACCCCTATGCTCGTCACATTAATACCAATGCTCGCATTAGCCAACAAGGCATCACCCGAAAACGCGTCATCGCCGATGGTCCACAGGGCGTTGCCGATGACGACATTTTCAAGCGCGAAACAGTTTCCAAATGAATCGACGCCAATACTGACGACCCGATTGCCCAATGTCACATTGGTAAGTCCGGTGCAAAATTTGAACGCATTATCACCCACGGTTACCGGACCCTTGCCCGCGAACGGGCCGTTGGCCAGAATCCCGTCGCCAATCATGACATCCGTCAGTAACGTGCAACTGTCAAACGCATGCATGGCCACATTGGTGACGCTGCCGGGAACCACATAGGGTCCGGCGAGCCCACCCGGGTATTGAATGAGGACGGACTGATTCAGATTTAGCAACACGCCATCCCTGCTGGAATAATTCCCGTTGCCCGTTGCCACCGTGATATTTGTCAAGGCGCCACAATAAGCAAATGCATAATCACCCACGTTTGTCACGCCGTTGCCAATCAGCACTTCCGTAAGTCCCGGGCAGGAGGAAAACACATACTGTCCGAGACTGGCAACCTGGTCGGGAATTGTCAGTTGAACCAAGCCCCCGCAAGAAGCGAAGGCAGCGTCCCCTATGCTCAAAAGTCCAGTGCCAAAAGCAACATTCGTGAGACTGACACAATTTTCGAATGATGCCACGCCGATGGTGGTCAAGTTGTCAGGGATCATCACGTTGCCCAGGCTAGTGCAACCTGAAAACGCATAATCACCGATGTTGGTGACTCCGCTGCCGATGACCAAGTGAGTCAGCGCGTTACAGTTGCCAAACGCCCCAGCCGGGATGTTCGCGACCCCGTCAGGCAGGGGCACGCTCTGAACGCCGGATTGCGCGAATGCTTGCGTTCCCAGGCTGGTGATGCCATTTCCGAGCAAAACATTCGTGAGCAAAGTGCAGGCCGCAAACGCATTATCCCCAATACTATTTACCGTGACGGGAACCGTATAGCTACCCATCAGTCCGGGTGGACACTGGAGCAACAAGGTCAGCGATTTATTAAATAACACCCCGCTTAGACTGGCGTAATTAACATTGGCAGGATCAACGGAAATATTGGTCAGGCTGCCGCACCCATAGAAAACGGCACCACCCAAGAGGCTGATTCCACTGCCCAAGGTCACATTCCGCAGACTGGTGCAACCGTCGAAAGCTCCGTCTCCCAAGCTGATAACCCCGTCAGGAATTGTCACGGTTTTCAGACCAGCGCAATAGGAAAAAGCGTAACTTCCCAGATTGGTGATACTGGCGGGAATCGTCACATTGGTGAGGCTGGCCGAGCTGAAAGCACTTGGACCAATGATTTTAACCGGTAAGCCCCCCAGCGTCTCAGGAATGACAACGTTTTCGCCAGACCCATAATATAGAGTGATCGTAGAAACCCCGTTACTACTTGTGTAGTTATACTGGGCCAAACCCGTCAAGGGCAAAAGGCAGAGGGTAGTTAAGACTATAAGGAGGATTGAATAAATTTTCTTCATATTTTTTTGTCACTATTTTCTATCGATTTTATTTAAGTTGGTTTTCACTCGCATCGCCGAGAAGAGCTGAGCATCTGAAAAACGGCCAGCACAACACTCGCTTTCGAATTCTCTTACTGGATAACTTGATTGCACGAAATGAATTTATCTTAGTGTCACGAGTCTCTCAATACGCCGGTCGGCGTAGGTGAATTCTGGTCATTTATGGATTGAATATGAGCACGCCGGCCGCGTCCGCCGTCAGGTTGCCGCCGGGCGTGAGCGCAACTTGGACATTGCCACTGGCATCCAATTGCTCGGCGATGGAGTAACTGGCACCGGGGACAAGTCCGGTGACATAATGGGTCGTGGCGGTGGCGGGCGCGGTGTAGGCCGTGCCGGTGAATGGCACCGTGAGGTCTTTGGCGAACAATACGAGGTTGCTGCCAAATGCCGTGCCGTCGAATGGATTGCCGGCGAAGCTCTGGACCAGCGTGCTCGGAAGCACCGAACCGTTCGGATCACTCGCTTGCAAAACGTTTAGGAAGCGAATGTTCGCCGGATTATTGCTATCTTCCACCACCACGCGGCCGACAGTGGGTTCGGGCTCGGCGATGTGCGTGACCGCGCCGGGAGCGGATACCCAATGGTAAGTCGGATTGGTTGGCAACAAGGTTTGGACAAATAGTTGCTGGCCGTGCGGCGTGGTCTCGGTTAGCAGATTGTTGTTAGTGTTCAACACGGGTGGCACGGTGAAGCTCAAATTAAAACGTTTGAACAGGCCGGCGTGCAACGAGGTGGCGCGGTCATACACCACGACATAATCGTTGTTCAGATGCAGCACCGAGCGACTGGCATGCTGAATGTCAATTAACGCATTGGCCGGCGCCAAAAGGCTGGGGCGGTTATAGAGCGGGGTCAGGTCGGTCTGCACGAAGTCGTAATTAGCGCCGCTACTGCGCAAGGAGACCGGATCGCCTGCATTCATCCCGTTGTTCCAAGTGCTGCCATTAATATAAAAAGCCGCCTCCAAACCGTTCAAACTCGGCGTGCCCGCGCTACACCAGTTTTTCAGCGCCAGCGTGTTGTGCCAGATGGTGGACTGACCGTTGTTGTAGTCATCATAGTTCGCGCATTCCTTGGTGAGCCACTCGCCTTTGCGCCAGAGTTCAAACTGACCGGCATCGCAATTGACGTGGTTGATGCTTTGCGGCGCGGCCCGGTAGGTGAAAATCGTATCGTTGGCCGACCACCCGGAACGTGAGATGAGGCGCGCCTGTGGGGCGTCATAAAAAGTGGTGGCATAAGTCGAGCGCGGGTCCGTGGGCGTGGGGGCGGCCGGATCGAACAACATAAAATACAGGATCGATTCGGCGGTGGACCACGGCTGGGCAACCCGGTTTAAGAAACCAGCCGGACCGCCCGAAGTGGCATTGAGGGCGAACCACCGTGCTTCGTTTAGATGATTCGTTTTTCCCTGTTGCTGTTCGATCAATGCCAGCAACGCATATGCTTGGGAAAAATCCGGGGTGACATACAGGCGAATCAAGTCACCATAACTCGCCATTTGAAAAATGGGACCGAGGTAACTCAACGAGGAGATCACTTGCGGGGTGTTCACCATCTGGGCCATGAATCCTTTCGCAAAGCGATCCCAAACCGGCGCACCAATCAGCGCAATCTGCGGTCCGGACAGATTGGGGTTGTTCAGCCCGGCCGTTTGCAAAGCGAGCAATTCACCCAGCACATAGCCATAGGAATGACCATACAGCCCGCCTTCCACTGGCAACCCACCGCTGGAAAGACCCACATTACTGTTGGCGGAGAGTCCATAAGCCGAGCGCACTGCGGCAGGGTCGCCGTAAATGGCATACTGCTGATACAACCACGCGCCGGTGGCATCTAGTAAATAGCTACGAAGAGTGTTGCCCAGAACACTGTCGGGAATGTTAGGGTTAATAGCTGGATCATCCGCCGGATCCAAAGCCAGCGGCATCATTGTGATCAGCCGCGCGTGACAGCTGTAATAATTATTCGCGGCGACGCGCATGGCGTTTCCATTGGGCAACAAAGCCGTCGAATTCATAAAACCTATGGGTGCCGGATGGTCGCCGCCGGTGGTGCTGGCATTCAGGCAATCGTCCGCCCACATCATGAAGACCTTGCGGATGATCGCCTTGTCTGACGAAGTAAGAATGGTCACTGGCTGACCAGTGGCGTCCGTCACGCCCTGCAACCAGTCCACAATCAGCGGCCACATTTCACCCACGGTGTGCGTGCGGTTAAACAGCGCAAAAAACGGGTCGCGGAACGGCTGTCCATTGGTGTGGCCTTTCGCGGCCTCATACATTTCATACATCAACATTTGCCGCGCCATCTGGGCATATTGGAGCCGATTAGAAACATTGCTGTCCATCAAGGCAAAGAAAGCCAGCGTCAATTCGTGTTGTTCACTTTCCAAGTCGGAGTAAATGCCCGCTCCGGCGTAACCGTAAATATCGCCCAAATCCGGATAAGGTGAAACCGGGAGTCCGTTCGAAAAACATAGGCTGTATGCCTTTTTTGCCGTGGCTAGGACGGCGGTCAAACCCTGCTTAAAGACAGGATTATTGGTATTGGCCCAGGAGCGCAGGCGCGGCAGGTCGTTCGGCGTGATCCACAGACGCGGATGCGAAGTGACGGTTTGCACGAGCGGGGGCGGGGTAGAAAACAACGCGGTTTCGGTAACATTGGCCGAGGGCATGATGAACGTAGTGACATTTGTGAATGAATTGGCGACCACCGCGTTCCCATTCCATTGTTTGAACCATTGTCCGACCGGAGGTGTGCCGGCAACGATCGCGACGGTGGTTCCGGCGGTAAAATTACCGGTAGTGCCGCCGCCGAGGAGCGTGCCGTTAATCATGGTCACGTTGTATTGGGACGGTGGTTGCATTGGCGGATTGACTGTGCCACCGGAAGTTCCAGCGGGAGGCGCCACTATTTTAAGACTCCATGGATGTTGCGAATTGGTGCCCAGCGAGTCCGTCGCCTTCACATACAACACGTAGTTTCCGGCCACCGCCGTTCCGGAGACCATTCCACTGGTGGGGTTCAAGGCAAATCCCGGCGGCAAAATACTCGGACTCCACGAGTAAGGAGGCACTCCGCCGGTAGCCGTCAGAGAAAATGCAAACGTTTGCCCCGCGACCAACGACGGCAGCGAATTTGGTCCAATGATAATATTCGTTTGAGCCGTGGCGTTGAACCAAAGTTGCAAAATGAATACGATTAATGCGATGTGTTTTTTCATGCCTCTAGAATGGCCGCATCGTTCCAATCTGCCAATACGCCGGTCGGCGTATTGGTTGCACCCCCGAACTAAACGATACTGCGGCTATGCAGTTGGTCATCATGAATAATTTATTGCGAAAAAACTAAGGTCATTGTCCAATGATTGTGATGCCAGTCAGGCTCAAACCCCGCGCCCGAGGACGACATACCGCCGTTCTGGTGCTAACCTTTGCGCTGGCGGCCACTGCGTTCGGCGTCTGGCGCGAGCACAAAATCAGTGCGCAAAGTCAGCACATCCGCATGCAGGATGGCTTCGCGCAATTGCAGCCACAACTCGGCCCGCTGCTCAGCCAACGCTTTGAGACGCTGCAAAACTGGGCCAAAACGACGTTGCAGCGCGATCATTTCTCCACAAACGGCTGGAGCGATTTTCTCACCGCATCCGAATGGCGCTCGCGTTTTCCCGGCATGAAGGAAATCGGTTACGCGGAATTTTCCGAAGCCAAATGTTTGGTGAAGTATTGCGACGCCCTGACAACCACGCCGCAACATGCGGTGGGATTCGATTTGAATAGCGACCTAGCCATTCGAGCCGCCGTGCAAAAATCAGCCGATGCTGGTTACGGTATGGGATCAAAAAATATTTCTTTCGGGTCAAACCAAGTGGTTATTGGATTACTGAACCTCAAAGCCGTGGATCAGCGCCCAACGTCCCCGACGGCGAACCGCGCCAACCTCCGCGGCTTCGTGTTTTTTGCGCTCGACCAGCAGGAATATTTCGCGTGGGTCAAACCGCAGTTAAAAAACTTACCCTTCGATGTGCGCTTGCTCGCGCCCGACGAACTATCGCCGCCCAAGACGGAGACACTGCGTCCGTTTGGCAATAGCGGCGGCATCACCGGCGAATGGCGTTTTGTGGCGTCGCTGAACGCCGCGCCGACTGCGACCGCAGCGCAATGGGTGGTGTTGGCCGGCGGACTGATTTTGAGCGGGCTGCTTTACTTTTTGTTCGCGACGCAGGCGCGGCTGCGGCACACGGCCGAACTGGCGAATGAAAAAATTTTGCAGCGCGACGCAGAAATCACCGCATTAAATCGTGACCTCGAACATAAAGTAGCCGAACGCACGGCGCAGTTGAACGACGCGCTGGCCGAGGAAAAAGAGCTGAACAAACTGAAAAGCAATTTCATCTCGATGGTCACGCATGAAATCCGCACGCCACTCGCGTTAATTCTCGGCTCGTCGGAAATTTTGTCACGTTACCTCGACCGGCTCGCGCCGGAAAAGCGCACGGAGCATCTGCAGACGATTGATTCTGCCGTGCAACGCATGAGCGGTCTGTTGGAGGACGTTTTACTTTTTAGCAAAGCCGAGGCGGGGCGGATGGAATTCCGTCCGGTGGAAATGAATTTGAAACAATTTTGCTCGACGATGGTGGATGAACTGCTGTCGGCTACGAACCGGCGCTGTCCGATTGAATTGGCGTGTAAAATTAACGAAGCGGCGCGGGCGGATGAAAAACTGTTGCGCCATATTTTGTCGAACTTAATCACGAACGCAGTGAAATATTCGCCACTGGGAACGGCGGTGAAATTTTCGGTAGCGCGCGACGGCGGCGATGCCATTTTTATCGTGCAGGATCGCGGTGCCGGCATTCCCGAGGAAGACCGTAAGCGGTTGTTCACGCCGTTTTATCGCGGCAAAAACGTGGCGACCATCCAAGGCACCGGTCTCGGTTTGGTCATCGTGAAACATTGCGTGGAGCGGCATGGCGGAAAAATCGAAATCGCGAGCGCAGAAAATCTGGGGACGACGGTGAGTGTGCGGCTGCCACTGTTTGCTCCGGCGCACACGGAATTTATCAACCGTCTTTCACAAAATAAAACTGCATGAAGAAAATCCTAGTCATTGAAGATGAGCCGGCGATGCGCGGGAATTTGCGCGACATTCTGGAGCTGGAAAATTTTTCACCTTTGCTTGCCGCGAACGGAAGCGAAGGCATCGCTGCCGCGAAGTGTGAGTTGCCGGACTTGATTCTTTGTGATGTGCTCATGCCTAAGCAGAACGGCCACGAAGTGCTGGAAGCGTTGCGCGCGGATCCAGCGACGGCGCGGATTCCGTTCATTTTTCTCACCGCCAAGGGCGAGCACGCCGACGTGCGCACGGGCATGAATCTCGGCGCGGACGATTATCTGGTGAAGCCGGTGAAGGTGGACGATTTGCTCGAAGCCATCGCCGCCCGGCTCGAACGCGCGCAGCAAAACGGCAGCTTCAAGGCTGATTTCAAATCCGCGAAACCATTGGAAAAACTCGGTTTGTCTGCGCGCGAAGCGGAAATTTTATTGTGGGTTGCCCAAGGGAAATCAAATTTTGAGACCGGCGTGATTCTTAATATCAGCGGGGCCACGGTTAAAAAGCATCTCGAACATATTTATGAAAAACTCGGGGTCGAAGGCCGCAACTCGGCGGCGTTACGGGCTTTAGAAATTTTAGCTATAGGGTAATGGGTTGATGGGTAGAAAGAAAAAATTTAATATAAACGCGTTTTGCACAGCGTGACTAGAACCTTGAAAACCGCAATAAAATAACATCTTGTTTCAGTGAGCTGTTAGTAAACCGCTCCGATTTTGGTCTGTTTTCCAAGATTCGGCGGGACGCTAAAACGAGTCGCTTTGCTCTTTAACGGGGCGGGATTCGGGTTCGTAAACAACGCGACACGAACTATGCAAGACCGCTTTTATCTGTTCCGCCGGCAGGGTGTTTTTTACTGGGCAGACCGCACCAGGGGCAGCAGAAAAGTCTTCAGACCCGCGACAAGCTCGAAGCCCGTCGCCAGCTCCAAGCCAAAAATGACCACCCGCACCTGGGCCGAAGTGATGACCTAATTCTGTAATCGCGGCAAGGAAGCCACGCGCCGTCGCAATGACCGTGAAACGAAAACCAAGCCCACGGTCTTCCTCCGCAACCGGCGGCTCATTGAAACCTCAATGGATGATTTGCTCCACCCCATGAGCATCGGTAACAACTCGATCTGGTGCATCTGTACATTTTGCACAAAGATGCCTTTGAGACTCGCCAGCTTCGCGCTCAATTCGCGCTCCGTATCTTTCTGCGCCGCTCCCAATTCCGTAGTTGCTCGCGTTTCTTCATGTTCGGTAACGGCCATCAGCGCGCTGATTACTAAGGCCGTGGCATGGGTGGCGGGCGCTCCGCTCGTGTCCGCGGACACTCGGGTCTCCACCAGCCGAGAACCCGTCGGCACGGTGTAAGACTTGGTGCGGACAGTTGAACCAAAAATATGCACATAATAATATTTACAAATCATCTGGGTCTGGCTGGTGTACGCCAACGGCACCTTTGACCTGTGGCCGCCACTTTTGTGACTTTGATTATTGCCGCACGCAAGCGCCGGCGATGCTCAAGGACAGATCAATGGTTGGCGAGACTTTGTCTTCGTACTGACCTTTTTGGAGGTTGAAGTCCTCACGATTGATCACAAAGTTGGCGCGGATGACTAGCAAATCGCCCTTCAGATTCGGCACGCGGGCGGCCAGTTTATCCTTCAGATACGTCAGCTTGATTGGCGCGGTGATTTCTTTGGTCACGCCGTGTAAGCTGAAGGTGCCAGTGACATCACCAGTGGTGACATTGCCATCCGTGTTCACCTTCGCGAGGGACTTCGCCTCGAAGGTGATTTCCGGATACTTGGCCACGTCAAGCCAGTTAGCGCTATGCAAGTGCTCCTTCTGCATCGGATTCGGCACAGTCAACGATTCGCTGGCGACGATTATCTTGCCGGTTGTCGCCGCTGGATTTTCCGGGTCGAACGCAACGGTACCGCTGATTCCGCTGGCGCTGCCGTTGATGGATTCGAGCGGTGCGTCGAGCTGGAAAACAGCGTTGTTCACGCCTTTCGGATCTTTGAAGTCGAACGCCAGCGGCGCGGCATAGGCCGCCGTGGTCAAAGCAACGAGGGGAAGGATGTAAGTGAGTTTCATTTTGTAATGGTTGTTGGTTTTGTTTTTTTACTAAAGCAAAGTGAAGCGCCGGCCAGCACGCCGGCGGTACCCCAAGCTGCGGCTAAAAAATCAATGCCAGGGAGAAACTGTTTTCGGTAGCTGATGCCTTCAATGCCGGTGACCTCGTCCGCCGTTTTCACCGGCACGCTGGTTTTAGTCCAACCGCGATTGGCGCCGGTCACCAGCCAACTGGCGGAGGTGGCAAAGCCCAATAGCAGCGCGATGATTTGTAACGTTTTTCGCATCTTAATTCTGGCGTTCGCTTCTCTGGAGCCACCAAGTACGGAAAGCACGCGGCGGCGTTTTCATTACTGGTTTTGCTTGCCACATCGTTTGCACGCAACAACCTTACGGGCAGCGGATTGTTTTCGGAAAGATTATGTTTCTTGCCTGACGATAACTAATAGTCATACTAAAAATCACATGGAACTACGTCATCTTCGTTATTTTGTGGCCGTGGCGGCGGCGGAAAATGTCTCCCGCGCGGCGTTACAGTTGCACGTTTCCCAGCCGGGCATCAGTCGGCAAATTCGTGACCTCGAAGCTGAGTTGGGGTTTCAATTATTCGAGCGGACTCCCAAGTCTCTGCGGCTGACGGCAGCCGGGAAAGTATTTATGGTGGAAGCGCAAGCCGTTCTCCGGCACGTCGAGGCGGCGGTTAAGAGCGCTCACGCCGTGGCGCACGGAGGAGGGAGCGAAATCCATGTCGGCTACGCGCCCTCGCTCACAGTGCAAATATTGCCACCGGCCTTGCGGGCCTTTCAGGCCGAATTCCCCGGGGGACGCGTGGCGCTCCATGATTTATCCACCGAAGAAATGCTGGGCCAGTTGCGCAATGGGCAATTGCAGGTCGCGCTGCTGGTGCGTCCTAAGCGTGCAATCATGCGCGGCCTGAAGGTGCAAGAGTTGGCGCGATATCCGATGTGCGTGGCGATTGCGCCGACGCATGACTTGGCAAGGGCAACTTCCATTTCGCTCCAGACCATTGCGCGCGAGCCAATTATCGGCTACCGCCGCGCGGATTACCCCGAATACCATGCGGATTTGGCGGTGATGTTTGCTAAAGTAAAAAGTCGTCCCCGCGTGACCGAGGAACATGATGGGGTCACCAGCCTCGTGGCGGCGGTCGAGGCGGGGCGAGGACTGGCGCTGGTGCCGAGTTGCTTGTCGTGCATGGTGGGTGCGCGGCTTAAGTTGATTCCCCTTCGCCCATTCGTTACGGAGATCATTGTGGCTGCGGTGTGGAAGCCGGAGGCGCTTACTCCCGCTTTGGAGCGCTTTATTTCCCTGTTGAGAAGTAACAGTAAGCATCGTGTCAAGCTGCACAATGTATAGAAAATTAGTCTCGCCAGTTGTCCTTTGCGAGTGAAAGTGGTAATATTTTTCTGAACTGTTTATGACTCCGATCAAAATTGCCATTGTTGATGATCATGATTTTCTGGCGGATGCATTGAGCGCTTGGCTGGCGCGTAAACCGGAATTTTCCGTCGTGGGCCGGGCCGAAGACGGCGAGGCTGGACTCAAGCTGTGCTTGGAAAATAAGCCCGACGTGGCCTTGATTGATGTAAAACTGCCTCATTTGGACGGCATCGAATTGGCGGAACAATTGCATCTCCAACTGCCCGAATTGCGGTCTCTTATCATTTCCGCTTATAACGATCCCTACACTATCTGGCGCGTTTCCCAAAGCGGTGCTTCCGGCTACCTTGAAAAAACCGCCCAAAGCGCTGAACTGCTCGAGGCGATCCATTGCCTCATGAGCGGGCGCAAATATTTCAGCGCCCTCTATCAAAGAATCCAGACCGAGTGGTTGAACCAACCAGATGCCTTTGACAATCTTTTGAGCCGGCGCGAACAAGACGTGATCGTGCGCGTGATCGCTGGTTATCCAGACGAGGCCATCGGCAAACAGTTGGGTATTGCCACCACCACCGTTTCCGTCCACCGCAAAAATATCCGCCATAAACTGCGCTTGCATAACGACCGCGATTTGATTGCGTATGCGCGCCAGTGGGGCATGGATAACGCCATTGACAGCATCTAACGCCGCGCACCGGGCGTTTCCCGCAGCAAGCGGTTCAGTTCGTTTCGGTTTTCAGCCAAGCACGATGCTGCTTCAACCAATGCTCCGCCAATTCATAAGCGGGACAGAGCCGCTCCACTTCCTGCCAGAACCGCGCCGAATGATTCATCTGCCGGCGATGCGCCAGCTCATGCAGGATAATATAATCGCAGACAAAAACCGGCGTCTGGATCAACCGCCAGTTCAGCGAAATGGTGCCCCGGCGCGAACAAGAGCCCCAGCGCGTTTTTTGATCGCGCACCGTCACCCGCGCCACCGCGATGCCATGCGTCGCCGCCCATTGCAGCACGCGAGGCGGCAATTCGCGAGTGGCCAGCCGGCGCAGATGGCTTTGAATTGCAGGCCGCAAATCAGCATCCGGATTCACCACGACCATTTGCTCCGCGCCAAAACCAACGAGGGTAGCCGCCCGCCGTTCGATGCGAACCTTTTCCCCGCGAAAAAGAATTTCCGTGCCGATCGTCCACGCGGTGGCCATTTGCGGCCGGCTGGCCCGGAGCTGCAATTGCCGTTCCAGCCAGCCGAGATTCCGCCCCACAAACGCTTTTGCCGCCGCCACCGTTCCGCGCACCGGCAGCGTCACCTGCACCACGCCATCCGCCCGGACACGCAACAAATAGCGTTTGGCGCGCGGATGCGGCACCAGCACGAGCGTGGTTCGGTGCGCGCCCACTTGCAAATCGAACGGCCCGGTTTTCGCCGGCACTTCACTTTGGAAAAAACGATCAAATATCATATCTGCCCCTGCCCGGAAAAATTGCCGGCGACGCCATCATTGCGTCGGTCGCGGTAAAGTAGTTTTCTGCCCGCAGCATTCAAGCGCAATCCGGTTATGCCCACCGGTGCCTGGACGGAAAATGGTTGGGATCATTTGTGCCGGTGCGGATTGCTCCCGCTTGACTTTCGAGGCGAGTCAAAGCAAGGTTGACCAGCCAAATCGCATCCCCAACCACTTCCGCGCCACGCCATGAGCAACAAATTTGCCACCGTGTTTTTCCGCCTCCTGCTGGCGGGCTTGCTGGGCCTCGCACCGCTCACGGCGATCGCCCAGATCATTGACCTCAACCACAACGGCCTGAGCGATGTTTGGGAATTTGTTTTCAACGCCACCGGCATCAATCCCAATGCCGATGCGGATGGCGACGGTTTTTCCAATGCACAAGAAGCGGTGGCTGGCACCAATCCGTTCGACGCGCGCTCATATCCGCGCATTCCTGCCGCGGCGGGCACCCCGACTAATTTTTCCGTGACGCTGCCGGCGGTGCTGGGAAAACTCTACCAATTGCAAAGCCTTGCGGCGCTTGGCAGCACCAACTGGGTTGCCGAAACCAATCAGTTGGTGCGGGCGGGCACCAATGTAACTCTGACCGTGCCGGCGGCAGCCGCCCTGAAATTTTTTCGCGTCGCCATTGCCGATGTGAATTCCGACGGCAGCGGGCTGATGACGGATTGGGAAAAATATCAACTTGGCCTCAATCCCAGCAACGCGTGGAGTAATGGCCAGCAGGACGCCAACGGCAATGCGCTGAGCGATTACGCCTACGCCACCAATCTGCTCGCCGCGCAAAATGTCATCAGCCTCACCGCGAGTGACCCGACCGCGACCGAGCCAGATCCCGGCCAGCCGGCCACAGCCACCGGGCAATTCACGCTGACGCGCGGCGGGTTTCCGCTGAACACCATCACCGTGACTCTGGCCGCCGGTGGCGCGGGAACGGGTTATGCGGTGGCTGGTGTGGATTACAGCAACAATTTGCCCACCAGCGTAACGCTGCCGGCGGGAACGAGTTCCGCCACGTTCACGGTTACGCCGCTGGCGAATCCGGCACTGCAAACACCCGTGCTGGCCGCGTTGCAAATTTCGCCGGGAACAAATTATTCAATCGGCCTGCAAAGCAACGCCGCGGTGGTGATTTATCCGTCGCCTACCGCGAACGGCACGGGTTTGCTCGGGCAGTATTTCACGAATTCCAGCACGACGTACACGAACAGCAAAAACTTCAATCCGACCAATCTGTTTCTCACGCGGCTGGATTCGGTGATTGATTTCAACTGGACGAACGGCACCGCGCCGAATTTGAGCAACGGCGTTTATACCGTGCGCTGGACCGGGCAGGTGCAACCGCAATTTTCCGAGACATATATTTTCGACATGAAAAGCGACGACGGCTGTCGGCTGTGGGTCAACGATCAACTGCTGATTGATAAATGGCAGGCGCAGGGATTGACCGACCAGACCAATGCCATCGCCTTGCAGGCCGGCACGCGCTACAATTTGAAACTGGAATATCTTCAAACCGGCGGCGCTGCCGGGGCGCATCTTTATTGGTACAGCGCCAGCCAGTCGGAGGTGGTCATTCCGAACACCTGTTTGTATCCGACCAATCGCTTCGGCAGTGCCAGTTCCAACGCCCCGGCGGTAGTGACGAGCGACTTGAGCGCGGTGGCATTTCTCGGCCAACCCTTCAGCTTCACCGTAACGGGTGCCAATACGCCGCTCGGTTTCACCGCGAAAGGCCTGCCGCCGGGATTGGCGCTAAATCCCACCAACGGCATCATTGCCGGTGTGCCGACGTTGGTCGGCACGTTTCAAATCACGCTCACCGCGAGCAATCTTTCCGGCACCGGCGCCTCAGTCTTGAATCTCAAAGTGTGGAACACCGGCAGTTCGGTGGTGCAGGAAATTTGGACCAATCTGCCCGGCACCAACATCGCCGACATCCCGACCGCCACGCCGGCGAATCTCACCAATGTGCTCGGCACTTTGGAGGGCGCGACCAATTTCGGCAACAATTATGGCGAACGCGTGCGCGGCTATTTCACGGCGCCGGCCACGGGTAATTATTATTTCTGGATCGCCGGCAGCGACGCGGCTCAGCTGTGGATTTCCGACGACCACGAGCCAGTCAACCAAGTCCTCCGCGCTTCCGTGACGCCGACCAACAACCCGACCGTGCCCGGTCAAAACGGCACCGCGCCGCGCCAATGGAATGTGCAAGCAGCCCAACAATCCGGCTGGCTTTCGCTCGTCGCCGGGCAGCAATATTTCATCCAAGTGCTGCACAAAGCCGGCACGGGCACGAACGACAATTGGTCCGTCGGCTGGCTGCTCGACCCGACCGGCACCAATACCACGCCCGCCGGGATCGTGCCGGGCTATTTGCTGGCGCGGTATTATCCGCCGCTGCCGGTGAACATTCCCGGCACCTTGTATTCCGCGAATCTCCTGGCGCTGCCCGGCGTGGTCAGCGCCGGCGTCGGCTCAGCGACGCTGCGGGTGAGTGCGGATGGCACACAGGCGACGTTGAATTTTTCCATCACTAACATGGTTGGCACGCCCACCGGCAAGGCCATTGATTCCGATCCGTATTTGACGAATCCCGGCGAATTGGTGTTCGACATCTCGGCCGCCAAGCCGCAGGCCAACGGCAGTTATTTGTGGAACATCAAAGCCACCGGTCCGCTGGCAGCGGCGGATATTTTGGAAATTATCAATGAAGGCAAGGCCGCCATCGTCATTGAAAGCACGGCGTTTCCGGGCGGCGAAATCGGCGGTCACTTCACGCTGGCGGCCGGGGCGCAGACTTTTGTGCCGCCGCCGGTGCCGCCCGCGTGGACGGAAGATTCGGCCAATCGCGCCGCTGCCGTGCGGTTTTTGTCCCAGGCGACTTTTGGCGCCAGCTCCAATGACATTGCCGCGGTGCAAACGCTGGGTTATGCCGGCTGGATTGCAAATCAATTTTCGTTGCCGACCACGCATGCGTTACCGGTCGTGATGGGCAATCCGAATGCGGACCCGACCGATCTCTATCCCAGTTCGCTGTGGTTCAACACCTGGTGGAAAAATTCCGTCACCGCGCCGGACCAATTGCGGCAGCGCGTCGCGTTGGCCTTGAGCGAAATTTTTGTCGTCTCGGAAAACAGCGTGCTGGTCAACAATGCTGACGCGCTGGCGGCGTATTACGACATGCTGCTGGATCACGCGTTTGGAAATTATCGCGCGTTGCTGGAATCCGTGACGCTGCATCCGGCGATGGGTTTGTATTTGAGTTCGCTTGGCAACAACGCCGGCAGCCTCATTACCGGCCTGCATCCGGATGAAAATTACGCCCGCGAAATCCAGCAGTTGTTTTCCATCGGTCTCAACCGCTTGTGGCCGGACGGCACGCTGATTTTGAATTCGCAGGACAATCTGGTGCCGACGTACAGCCAGAATGAAATCATGGGTTACGCCAGCGTGTTTACTGGCTGGAATTATTTCCAGACCAATCAGGCGAACGGCCGACTGCCGGCCAATTGGTATCCGGCCTACAACGGTACCAATCCGATGGTGCTGGTGCCGACGCATCATGAGTTGGGCACGAAGCTGCTGCTCAATAACATCGTGCTGCCGCCGGCGTGGGGCAACCAGGCAAGTTCCGCCTACACGAACTTCGACAATTATTGTTTGCAAGATTTAACCGCCGCGTTGAATTCCATTTACAACAACCAAAACGTCGCGCCGTTCATCTGCCGGCAACTCATTCAGCGGCTCGTCACCAGCAATCCCAGCCGCGACTACGTTTACCGCGTCGCGCAAGTCTTCAACAACGACGGCACCGGCGTGCGCGGCAATTTACAGGCAGTGGTGCAGGCGATTTTGCTGGATTACGAGGCGCGCAGCACCAACCTGCTGGCGCAACCGGGTTATGGCAAACAACGCGAGCCGCTGCTGCGCGTCACGCAATTGGCCCGCGCGTTTCCCGCGCCACCCACCGTGGCTGGCACTTACACGCAGACGACTAATCAGACCGTAACCATCACCACCGCCAGCCCGCATTTGCTGAACAGCGGCGACACGGCTTATTTCAACTTCACCGACACTTCCGGCAATGCCGCGCCGACCGCGCAGGGTTACAGTGTGACGGTGACTGGCCAGAACACTTTGACGGTGACGGCGCCGCAATTGTTGGTCGGCACGTACGGCCAGACGAATGGCGTTCTCACTGCGGCACTGACGAGTCACGCGCTGGTGACCGGCAATCCGGTTTATCTCCAAATCACCAGCGGCGGCGCGGCGAATGGTTTGTACCAAGTGGCCAGCGTGATTGACGCCAATCATTTTACCGTGACGACGACGGATTTGGTTTTGCGCACCGGCAGTTGCCTGTTGCCGAAATTATCCGCTGGTGGCTACACGCAGACGGGAACGAATATTGTCATCAGCACCGGCGGCAATCACGGTTTGATCGCCGGCAATTCGGTCTATATCAATTTTACTTCCGGCACGGCAGTGGATGGCGTCTATCAAGTTGCCAGCGTGAACGACCCGACGCATTTCACCGTAACGACCACGAATTCCACGAGCCAAAACCAAAACAGCCTGTCGGTGTACGGTTTGCAGGCGCCGCTGCTGGCACGGGCGGGCACAGTTGTAATTCAGCAAAGCACCTGGAACATGAGCTACACCGACACGAGCACGACGGCGAACCTATCGCAATCGCCGCTGCGCGCGCCGACGGTGTTCAATTATTTTTATCCGGACTACGAATTTCCCGGCGCGTTGGCGTCCGCCGGTTTGACCACACCGGAATTTCAACTCACCACCGCCAGCGGCGTTTCCGCGCAGATGAATTTCATTGAAGGCGGTATTTTGAACAACACCGGCAATACCAACGGCTTGAGCAGTTTCACCAGCGGCAACGGGTCCATCGTGCTCAACCTTGCGCCGTGGATGACGACGAATTACACCGTCAATGCGGGCATTCCGACGCTGGTGAGCAACCTGAACACGCTGCTGGCCGCCGGCCAAATCTCCGCCGCCGCGCAAGCGGCCATCATCGGCTACGTCGCCAACACCAATAATTTTTCCTACACCATGCCGCTCCCGACCCAGACGCAAATGCGCGACCGGGTGCGAGCTGTGGTGCATTTGATTGTCAGCTCGCCGGACTACATCATCCAGAAATGAGTTTATGAAACACAAAAATATTTCCGTCATCACGCGCCGCGATTTTCTCCGCCGCGCCGCCTGCGCGACCGTCGGCACGGCGGCGATGACCGCCACGATCCGGGATTTGCGGTTCATGAACGCGGCCGTCGCGCAATCGAACGTCAGCGATTACAAGGCGCTGGTCTGCATTTTTCTCCAAGGCGGCAATGACGCAAACAATCTCATCATCCCGACCCTTCAGTCGCAGTACAACAATTACGCCACGATCCGCACGCCGGTGCTCGCGATTCCGCAAAGCGCCATTCTGCCGGTGACCACGCTCGGCGGCGATGGCAACACCTACGGGCTGCATCCGAGCTGCGTCGAATTGCAAACGCTTTTTGGCGAGGGCAAGCTGGCGTTTTTATTCAACGCCGGCACGCTCGTTTATCCGATTACCCGCGCCCAATATCTCGGCAACACCGGCGTCAAACCGCCGCAACTTTTTTCCCACGCCGACCAGCAGACGCAGTGGCAGACCTCCGTTCCCGATCAACCGCCGACGACGGGCTGGGGCGGGCGCTGTGCGGATTTGCTGAATGCAGTACAGCCGAATGCGCCGATTTCGCTGATGGTTTCGCTCGCGGGAGCGAACACGTTTGAGGTCGGCAATCTCGTCCAGCAATATTCGGTTTCGACGAGCGGAGCGATTTCTCTTTCGCTGCCGGGCACGCCGTCCGGCGGCGCCAACACCAATCGGCTGCCAACGTTGATGAATATTCTCGGTCTGCCGTACACCAACTTGCAGGCGCAAGCTTATGCCGGCGTGGCCGAACAGGCCATCAACACCAGCGCGCAGCTGAACAGCGCCATCGCCAGCACGGCGGCGGCTGGTTATTGGACGAATCCGTTCCCGACCAAAATCACGCCGCCCGAAACCGGCAGCGCCGCCTTCACTTCCATCTTGAGTCCGCAGTTGCAAATGATCGCCCGCCTGATTGCGGCCGGCAGCACGGCGGCGGCGAATGGCGGCTTCGGCATGAAACGGCAGATTTTTTTCTGTCAGGTCGGCGGCTACGATCTGCACACCGGCCAGACCAATTACAGCAGCACCTCGCCCAGCAGCGTGCTGCTCGGTGCGCACACCAATCTGCTCGCCGAATTGAGTCAGTCCATGTTTGCGTTTCAGCGCGCGATGGAGCAACTCGGCTTGAGCAACAACGTGACGAGTTTCACCGCGAGTGATTTTGGCCGGACGTTTCCGAGCAACGGCCAGGGCAGCGATCACGGCTGGGGCAGTCATCATCTGATTCTCGGCGGCGCGGTCAAAGGCCAGCGCACCTACGGCCAATTTCCGGCGCTCACGGTCAACGGGCCGAACGACACCAGCACTGGCCGGTGGATTCCCACCACGGCGATTGATCAATATTTTGCAACCCTGGCCACTTGGTTCGGCGTGGATGCCGGCAATCTGACAACGGTGTTGCCGAACATCGGGCGTTTTTCCTCCGCTAATCTCGGATTCATCTGATGAAAAACCGCATCCTGCCGGCGATCATTTTTATTTTTCCGGTGACGTTATTTATTTATTTCTGGTGGCAACCCGAGGCCGTAAAGAAAACGCCGCCGCCTGCTCCGCTGCAAATTTCGTCGACGACTGCGAGCAATGCGGCGACGGCAGCAAAGTCGGTTGTCGGCAACCGCGCCGCCTTGCAACCGCCGGCGGAAAAATTGGCTTCCGGCGTGGCGGCCGATTCTGCGGCGGCACCGGCAGCGCTGCTATTTACGAATTTTCCGCCCGCGACGGTTTTGCAAAACATGCACCGCGTTTTCCACCAATACGGCACGATGTTTGGCGGCAATCCGGTGGGGAATAATTCCGAAATCACTGCCGCGCTCACGGGGCAAAATCCGAAGCAAATTAATTTCATCAGCCGCGAGGCCGGTTTGCTGGTCAATGCCGCCGGAGAATTGGTGGATCCTTGGGGCACACCGTATTTTTTTCATCAACTTTCCGGCGCGGTCATGGAAATTCATAGCGCTGGTCCGGACCGCATCTTGTGGACCAGCGATGATTTGATCAGTAAATAATTTCCGGCGGCAGTCGAGTTTTGCCCAACTGAATCAAATCAGCTCGTGTTGGAGTCGTTCGATTTCTTTTTTGATGGCTTCCGTGACGCGATGTTTCGCCAGATAGACTTGGTCAACGGTGATGGAAAAAAAGGCGGCGACTTTTTCCGGTTCCCAACCTTTGTTCACTTGGAGGTCAAATATTTGATATTGTTTCGGGCTGAGGCGACGGCGGGCTTTTTCACTGGCCACAGCGAGCAGGTTTTTTTGCCATTCGTCATCCCAGATTTGTTCCAACTCGGAGACGGTGTGGGGCGCGGTGGTGGGAATCGCGTCGGCGTTTTCGGTAATGGGGGTGGCCGCTTCGTCATCCACCACGTACCGCTGGCGTTTGCGGAATTGATCCATGATGCGCCAGCGCGCGGTCTTGAGCAGCCAGGATTTGAAAGAACCCAACTCGGGATCGTATTTGAATCCGGGCATTTGCTTGGCCACGGACAGCATGGTCTCCTGCAAAACATCCTGGGCTTCGGCTTCTTTCAGCCCCCGCTTCAAAGCCACGCTGTAAATCAGCCGCCAATAAGTGTCGTAAAATTTGTTCCAACTTTTGTGGTCGTCGATATTTTTGATCCGCGCCAGCAACGTTGCCCGCGTCAGGATGGTCCAATCTTTTGGCGACGACATAAAAAAAGCATGTGGGTTTGGCTTGGCGATGGCAAACAAAACAGCGACCTTGTCCCGAAAGCGGTCAATGACAGCGGAAAATGTTTGAATAAGCGGGCAAGATGTGTTTTATAAACCCCAGTAAGCTGAAGGTTGATCATTTAGACGGGTGTCATTGGTTTATCTGCACACATGAAAAAAGCATTCGTAATCAATATTTTGATCCTGCTTTCTTTGGGCAGCACTGTCGGTTTTTCTCAATCCGTCCCCGTGCCGGTCACCAATGCGATCCAGATTGTCGAACTGCAAGGCCGCGTCCAAATTCTCCCGGCGGGCACAACGACTTGGCAAACCGCATCCAATAACGAAATTTTATTTCCGGCCGACCAACTTCGCACCGCCGGCAACAGCCGGGTGGCCGTGCATTGGTCCGACCAGAGCATCATAACGTTTGGTGCCTCAACGGCCATTGAAATTCTGCCGTTTAGTTTCACATTTGTAGTGCGACAAAAAGGGTGTTTTTAGTAATAGACTTCATTGGGGGTCTTAAAGCCTAGTCTTAGGCGGGGACGATTGTTCAACTGTTCAGCTATGTGATCGCATTGCTGCT
>TBL_comb47_HYPODRAFT_10000314_pt1 | contig 63846 bp, 54 predicted proteins | sample TroBogypolimnion_40_FD_10682 | JGI IMG/M metagenome (IMG submission 10682)
TCTTCTGCGAATCTCGGCCCAGTCATTCATATTGCTATACATGCTTCATTGTTAATGAAGATGCCGCACTTTTGAACCGCCCCGTCACACACATGACCCCGCCGCACTTTTCAGCCGCCGTTTACAATAGCTCTGCGTCGTTGAATAATGCACCTGGCCCTGCTTTGCTGCGTCGGCTAGTATCCGCCACGGTGTTCAAATATCCGGCCACGGCAACGTGCAGCTCAACATCCAGCTTGCCGAGTGCATCCAGATAAGACCCCACGGCGGTATTCAGGCTAATGCGCTTCCCTTTAGTCTTAAAATAGCCGTCCAACCGCTCAAAGGCGATAAGGGCGTCGCGGGACTGGCTGGCCGACAGTGCGGCAGCCTGTGAACCTTTGGACGCGTCGCGAACGATGCGTTCTGCGGCAGCTTTGGCAGCAGGATAAGCGGCAAATGTCTGCATCTTTCGCTTGCCTGCTGTGGTGAAAGCAACACGATAGTAAGCGAATTTTCCGGCTGGCGCGTATATTTTTGCGGTGCTGGAACGGTGGCGAATGGTTACGGGGAATCTCACACGACGGTCAGCAAGTCGAGGCGGTTGTTGTGCAAAGTTTGTGCAAAAAACCGATTGACCATCGATTTCATTAGGAAAAGTGGCTGTCCGACATGGATTCGAACCATGAATAACGCCTCCAAAGGGCGCTGTGTTACCATTACACCATCGGACAATCGAAACCCAGCCTAGCGGTTTCGCGCCCGGCGCGCAAAGGGAAAATCTGCCGCCGCCCCCCAACTTAAATTCCTTCTTGTCATCAGCGCGGCTTGTGGTAAGTTTCCCGCCCTTTTTATGAAGACGGACATCCATCCGAAATATGTAGACGCCGAGATTCGTTGCGCTTGCGGCAACGTCATCAAGACGCGTTCCACCAAAGCCACCATCATCGTCGGCATCTGCAACGTCTGCCATCCGTTTTACACCGGCCAGCAGAAATTCGTGGACACCGCCGGTCGCGTGGATAAATTCCAACAACGCGCCGCCAAGACCGCCGCCGCCGCCGAGGCGTTTGCCGCGAAGAAGAAGAAAAAAGCCTAGCTTTCCGCCCAACGCCGCCCGCAGCACCGGAGCTTTCCGGGGCTGCGGGCGGCTTGCTTTTTCGGCCACGGGTTTTTACCGATCCAGAAAAATAGGAAGCGTCCGGGCCGGGAAAATTTTTTGTTTCATGGGTGAACATCGGGGGCTGAAAGGAAATGGACTTACATCCGCACATCGAAAAGTTCCGCAAGCGCTTTGCCGAGTTGGAATCGCTGCTGAGTGATCCGCGCGTGTTCGACAATCCGCAAAGCGCGCAGGAATTAGCGCGCGAATACGCCCGGCTGAAAGAGCTGGTCGCCGCCGGGGCGATTTATTTGAAAACGGTGGCCGACCTCGCCGAAAACCGCGCGCTGCTCAAAACGGAGCTGCCGGATTCCGAGTTTGCGCTGATGGCGAAAGAGGAGATTGCGCGGCTGGAGGCGGACGAAAAAAAATTCGCGCAGCAGATTCAGTTTGGCCTCGTGCCGCCGGATCCGACAGATTCGCGCAACACGATTGTGGAAATCCGCGCCGGCGCGGGCGGCAATGAATCCGCGCTTTTCTCCGCCGATTTGTACCGGATGTACTGCCGGTACGCGGAAACGCGCGGCTGGAAAATTGAAACCCTCGATTCGAATCCTTCCGACCTCGGCGGCTTCAAGGAAATTATTTTTCAGATCAACGGCACGGATGTTTTCAAGCGGCTGAAATACGAGAGCGGCGTCCACCGCGTCCAGCGCGTGCCGGCCACCGAGGCGCAGGGGCGCATTCACACCAGCACCTGCACCGTGGCCGTTTTGCCCGAGGCACAGGAAGTGGATGTCGAGATCAAGCCCGAAGACATTGAGGTTTCGGTCTGCCGCGCGTCCGGCAAGGGCGGTCAGGGCGTGAATACCACGGATTCCGCCGTGCAAATCCAGCACCGGCCGAGCGGCCTCACCGTGCGCATCGCCGACGAGCGGTCGCAGATTAAAAACCGGGCGAAGGCCATGACCGTGCTGCGCTCGCGGCTGCTCGAAATCAAAATTGCCGAGGAAAACGCCAAGTACGCCGCGCATCGGAAAAATCAGATCGGCACCGGCGACCGCAGCGAAAAAATCCGCACTTACAATTTTCCGCAGAACCGCGTCACCGACCACCGCATCGAGGTCACGCTGTATAATTTGTCCCATTTCATTGACGGCGACCTCGACGGCTTGATTGAGCCGCTGATGACGCATGACATGGAGCAACGGTTGGCAGAGGTGGCCATATAAGTTTAGCGGCCAGCCGGCAGCAAATGGCTCGGCGCCTAATCCGCGAACATTCTCGCTGCTGACTCCTGACTGCCAACTTCCGATTTATTTTTATGCAAATCCAAGGACTGATTTTTGACTGCGACGGCACGCTGGCTGACACCATGCCGCTGCACTGGCTCGCGTGGCAACGGATCACCCAGCGCCACAATCTGCATTTTCCCGAGGACCGTTTTTATTCGCTCGGCGGCGTGCCCTCGCGCGATATTTTGAAAATGCTCGCAGCGGAACAAGGCCGGTCGCTCGACCACATCGCCGTGGCGCACGAAAAAGAAGAAGCTTACCTGCCGCTCATGTCGCAGGTCGGGCCGATTCCTGAAGTGGTGGCAATCGCCCAAGCCCATTATGGCAAAATTCCCATGGCGGTCGCTTCCGGCGGCACGCAGCCCATCATCTGCGATGTGCTGGAACACTTGAAAATCCGCCATTATTTTGCCGCCGTGGTGACGAGCGAGATGGTGAAAAACCAGAAGCCCGCGCCGGATATTTTTCTCGAAGCCGCGCGCCGCATTGGCGTGGAACCGCAATTTTGTCGCGCCTACGAAGACACCGATCTCGGCTTGGCCGCCATTCGCGCGGCTGGGATGGACGCGGTGGATGTGCGGACGATGCGCGGTTGAAGTTTGGTGGACGCGGGCGCAGCGCATCGCCACAATTTTTCAAATTAGCTTGTCCGTTTTCCCGTTCTGCGGCCATGTATAGGTGTGATCCCTGAGGACATGACCTTGGTGCGCGAGTACGCCACCTGCCAATCCGAGCCGGCGTTTGCCGCGCTGGTGGAGCGGCATCTGGGGCTGGTCCACTCGGCGGCGCGGCGGCAGGTGGGGGATGACCATCTGGCCGAGGAGATTGCGCAGGCCGTATTCATCATTCTCGCGCGCAAAGCTTCCACGCTAGGCCCGAAAACCATTCTCTCCGCGTGGCTCTACCGGACCACGCGCTACGCCGCCGCCGATGCGGTGAAACAGCGCCGTCGCCGGGCGGCCCGCGAACAGGAAGCCTACATGCAAGCCACTGTAAATTCCCCCGAGGCCGAGGCCTGGACGCAGCTCGCCCCGCTGCTGGATGAAGCGCTGAATGAATTGGGCGAGACCGACCGCGCCGCGCTGGTGCTGCGCTATTTTGAAAACCAGTCCGCCCGCGAAGTGGCCGCCGCGCTGCGGATGCAGGAAGCCGCCGTACAAAAGCGCGTGACGCGCGCGCTGGAAAAATTGCGGGCGCGGTTGGTGAAGCGCGGCGTGACGCTGACGACCACGGCGCTTGCCGGGGCCGTGGCGGCGAACGCCGTGCAAGCTGCGCCGCTGGGTTTGGCCACGAAAATATCCGCCGCGGCCTGGCTGACCGGAACAACTCTTACTGCCACCACCACCATTCTTATGACCACCCTCCAAAAAATTGCCGTAACCGCCGCGTTGACCGCGAGCGTTGGCGTTGGGATTTACCAAGCCAAGGAAGCTGCCAAAGCCCGCGCCGAGGTGCGGGCACTCCAGCAAGAGCAAGCGCCGCTGGCCGAACAAATTCAACAGTTACAAAAAGAACGCGCCGACACGACAAACCGGTTGCACGAGCTGCTCGCCGAAAATACTCGATTGAAATCAAATCCGAACCAAAATGAACTTTTGAAATTGCGAGGCGAAGTCACCCGGCTGAAGGCAGCAACAAATGATTTACCCGACGCTACAACTAAACAATGGCTGAATAAGATTATGATACTTAAACAAAGTCTGAAGGACATGCCGGACAAGGCCATTCCCGAACTCCAATTTCTTACTGAGAAAGATTGGGGAAACGCAGCTTGGGGTGCTGATTTGGATTCGGAAGACGGCATACGGCAAGCGCTGGGCAAGCTGCGAGAAGAGGCGCAGAACATTTTTTTGAATGAAATGATGAAGGGGGCCATCAATAAATATCTGGTCGCGCACGACGGGCTTTTGCCCTTCGATCTTTTTCAACTCAAGCCCTATTTCGATTTTCCCGTTTCAGACGCCATGCTTCAGCGCTATGCGCTGGTTCAGTCCGGGAAACCAGACCGGCATGAAAAACTGGTTGAGACAATCGGCGCCCCAGTTGATGACGAGTATGATACATATCACGAAATTTCGCTCAACGGCGCGGGCGGGGCGGGCGTAAATCTAGTTTCACAACAGGTGTCTGCCGCCATGACGGCTTTCGGCCAAGCTAACAACGGTCAAAAACCAACTGAAGCAAATCAGTTGCTTCCTTTTTTGAAACAACCAATAGACCCAATCAAAATTCAAAAGTATTTAGATAAGTTTGCGGCAAGTTCAAATCGCTTTCTCTGGTAAGAACAAACAATCAAAACGCCTTCGCCGCGATGTCGCGGCGGAAATGTGCGCCTTCGAACTGGATACACTCCACGGCGGCGTGGGCGGCGGCTAGGGCGGTGCGTAAATCTTTGCCGAGCGCGGTCACGCAACAAAGCGTCAGAGGTCAGGCGCGCTTCCGCCTTCGCCATGCTAAGGCATGACAAGCCAAGACGCCCCGCGCCGTTCGGGTGCTGCTCCCGGAACCAATCTCAACGGGATTGAATCATTCAGCCTTGGGTTGCAAAACTACCCTAGGTATTCACCACCACCATTCTCAACCCTGAAAGGTTTGCCTCAAACCGGCGCGCGGAGACAACCCTTTCAGGGTTGAAATTCATTTTCGGATCTTCACCCAGCGTAGCCGCTGCGCGTCAACGCTGGGCTGAATGATTTTATCCCGTTGGGATAATCCGGTTTCGCGTGGTTCGGGTCTTTCGCGGTTTCATCCCGTCCCCCAAGGTGCCCGTCCGGAAGACAAAATAATTTCAAAAAGTTTGTCCGTTTTTTGCTTGGGCGGCCATAAGTTATTAAATGGGCGGTTTGCGGGCCAGAACACCGGTTTTGGCCACTTTTTAGCGTAAATCCTCATTTACCAGATGGTAGTGGCGGATTTTAGGGCCGGGAACGTCGGGTCGTTGACCGGGAAAAGCCTTTTCCTCGCCGGGAAAGCCCTTTTCCCCATCGGGCAAAAGAAGTTCCCCGCCGGGAACCACGCGTTCCCGATCAGGAAAAGCCTTTTCCTGACCGGGAAAGGCAGCTTCCGGACGTGGCAAATCCTTTTCCTCGTCGGGCAAGGCGAGTTCCTCAGCGGGAACAAACCTTTCCCGATCAGGAACCGTTCGTTCCCCGCCGGGAAAACGGTTTTCCCGGTCTGGCCCGCCGCCGCCGCGCACCATCCGGTTGCCGGTCGGAACTGCAACATTAAAAAATAAACCAGGCAGCACACCATGCCTTACTACGACACGCCCGGATTGACGTACGACAGTGGCGCGTGGTACGACGACTTGATGCCGTTGCCATTAACCAAGCAAAAAAGTATGGCCAAAGTAAAATTCACCTTCAAAGGCATGTCGGATACCGACTCCATCCAAGCCTGCCTCAACCTCAAAACCGCGCTCACGGGCAACGCCAGTTTCCCCACGCTCCCGGTTTCGCTGACGGCCCTCGGCACCGCCATCACCACGGCGCAGACCAAGCTCATCGCCGCCGAAAACGCGCAGGCCACCGCCAAGCAAGCCACCGCCGATAAGGACACCGCCCTCGACACGCTCAAGGCGCTCGCCATGCAGGACATCGGCTACGTGGACCTCACGGCGAATGGCAATGAATCCATCATCTTAAGCGCCGGCCTGCCCGTGCGCGCGGCCAAGACGCCGCAGACCGTGCCCAACCAGGTGCAAAACCTTTCGCTCACCGCCGGCGACAACACCGCTTCCCTCGATGTCCACTGGGATCCGCTCACCAACGGCAAAACCTACGAGGTGCAAACCAGCGCCGACCCCTTCACCACCACCAGCTTCGTCACCGCCGACACGGTAACGAAATCCAGCACCACGCTGACGAACCTCACAAGCGGCAGCCGCGTCTGGGTGCGCGTCCGCGCCATCAATTCCGCCGGCAAAGGACCTTGGAGCGATCCCGCCGTGAAGGTCGTGCCTTGAACCCCGAGGAGTTAGGAGCTGGCAGCGAGGATTGAGAAGGGCGTTACGCCCCTTCGCTTTCCTTCTGCCGGCTGGATGCTAACTCCTTAATGCTAACTTCCAGATTCTCCCTAGTTATGCCTTACGATCCCACCCTTCCCGCCGACCATACGCCCATTGTGGCTGCGGAATTACGCGCGCAGCTCAACGGGCTGAACGCTGCCCGCGCCCCGCGCGTGGATGGCGTGAATCCGCTCAGCTATCCCACAGATATCAGCCCGCAAGACCCGATCACCAGCGACCTGCTGGCGAAGCTGAATGAACTGATCGCCGCTCTCCAGCAACCGTAACGCGGGCGGGGCCAACCGCGCATCGCGAGTTGCGGGCGGCGGCGGGGAAAGTTACTGTGGGCGCGTGTCATCGCTGGTCCATTCGTTGCGAACCTCGCCGCTGCTCCTGCTGCTGCGCGTGAATGCCATCCACAGCTGGCGGCGGCTGCTGGCGGTGCGCGAGCAATCGCGGCTGCTCACGGCCATCATCGGCTTGTTTCTGGCGGGCTACCTCGTGCTGGCCTTCCTGCTGTTCTATCACGGGATGCTATTCCTCGCGAAATTTCCCGGGCTGGGCGCGGTGCTCACCGAGCGGCTGCTGTACACGCTGTTCGCCTTTTTATTTGCGCTGCTGCTGTTAAGCAATCTCGTCATCGCCTACACCAACCTGTTCCGCAACCGCGAAACGGCGTTCCTGCTGTCGCTGCCGGTTTCCCCACAGACGATTTTCCGGTGGAAATTCATCGAGTCAGTGGTGTTGGCGTCGTGGGCCTTTTTGTTTTTGATCGCGCCGCTGCTCGTCGCCTTCGGGCTGGTGCGCGGGGTGCCGTGGCATTTTTATCCGCTCACCGTGTTCCTCATCGGCCTGTTCGTGGTGCTGCCGGGGGTGTTCGGCTCGGCGCTCGCCATCGGCATCGGCCGGCATTTGGACCGGAAAAGTTTTCAGGTCGTGCTGGTGGTGCTCGGCGTCTTGTTGCTGGCGTTCGTCGCGTTTTGGTGGCGGACGAATCCCGTGGATGACGACCTGCTCGATCAACGCACGCTGGAGGCGCTAGACCGGCTGCTGGCGAAGACGCGGTTCACGCTCTTTCCCTTTTTGCCCAGCTACTGGCTCTCGGCAGCGGTGTTGCAATGGGCGGAAGGCATTTATCAGGGCGCAACGTTTTTTGCGGCGGTGCTGCTGAGCAACACGCTGTTCTTCGGGGCGCTCGCCTGCACGCGGTTTGGCAACGGGTTCTACGCCACAGCGTCGGCGGTGCAGAGCCGCGCGGGCAGCGGATTCAAATTGTTTGCCCGCCCCGCCAAAAAATCCCGCGCGCCGGGCGGGCTGGAAAAGTTTTTCGCCGGCGTCCCGCTGCTGGCGCCGGACACCCGGGCGTTGGCGGTGAAAGACATCCGCATGTTCTGGCGGGACACCACGCAATGGGGTCAGTCGGTGATGTTCTTCGGCTTGCTCGGCGCGTATATCATTAACCTCCGCAACTTCACGCACCAACTCAACACGCCGTTCTGGATTAATGCCGTGGCCTTCCTCAACCTCGGCGCGTGCGCGTTCAATCTGGCGTCGGTGACGACGCGGTTTGTGTTCCCGCAATTTTCGCTCGAAGGCCGGCGGCTGTGGATTGTCGGCATGTCGCCGATGGGACTGGAGCGGGTGGTGAAAACCAAATACTGGCTCGCCAGCGTCGCGTCGCTCACCATCACGCTGGGCCTGGTCACGCTCTCGTGTTATCTCCTGAAAATGGCGTGGAGCGACGTGGCGTTTTTCGGCGCGGTGGTGACGGTGATGACGTTTGCGCTGAACGGCTTGGCCGTCGGTCTGGGCGTGCTGTACCCGAACGTAAAGGAGACCAATCCCAACAAAATCGTCAGCGGCTTTGGCGGCACGCTGTGTTTTGTGCTCAGCTCCATTTACATCCTCGCGTCGCTGGCGCTGCTCGTCGCCGGCGGCGGCGGCCTGCATGCGCAAACCGGTTTGGTGGCGGTGTGCCTGACTCTCTTCGTGGGGCTATCGCTCGTGGTCGGCTGGCTCCCGATGTCCTGGGGCTTGCGCCGGCTCAAAAACTTCGAGGCGTAAAGCGGGCGCGGGCGGCGGCAGAAAATTTAGGATTGCGAATCATGGCGCGGCGGGCATTTTGTGGGGGAGGATTCAGGCTACCAACTGAAGCAGTTTAATTCCCAATGAACGCATCCGCCAACTCGCAGCCGCCGGCCCCTTTGCCGGCGCACCTGATTGCGCACATCAACGTGAAACTCGCCCTCATCGGCTGCCCGCCGGTGCCGATGAAGGGGGATACCGATTTCGCCGAAATCACCGCCGCCATGGCCGCGCAGTCGCGCGAAAAAGACCGCCTGCTCGGCTCACATCTTGGTCCGGCCGACCAGCGCATCCAGAATTTTCTCCACGATTATTTGCAGGAAGTTCCCGCGCCCAAACTGCCGGCGCGCACGCTCGCGCTCGACCGCGCGGGTCTGGCGCGGGTGCTTTCGCTGCCGGTGGACCGCGATGATTTTGCGTCCGACATCATCAATTCCTACCGCGTCAAACAAGGCGTTTTGCACAATCCGAAAAGCGACCGCCGCACGACGGCGGGAATTTTTCACGTTGCGGAAGGTGGCTTGCCGATTCCCGATGACAAACTCAGCGTCCCGAAAATTACCTTCGCCAAAATCCTTCAGCTCGCGCTCACGCCGCCGGTGGAATTGCTGAAATTGCCTTTCACCGCCACGCAGCCGGCGCCGGCGGAATGTTTTGTCTCGCTGCTGATTCGCCCGCTGGTTTGTCCCGAAGTGCCCGGTTTCACCAAAAAGAAAACGATGGAAGTGCGGTTCTTCGTGCCGGGCAATCTCGTCAGCAATTTGGATTTCGTCGAAGCCATTTTTGAAAACGGCGGCGATCCGTTGCTGCCGGAAAATGACGCCGCGCTCGACAGCGAACACTGGAGCGGCCATACCGGCTGCGTGATTCTCGCGCCGCATCTCATCAAGGTGACGAAAAAATCCGTCGGCCTGCCGCACTTCGACCAGGCGACGGAACGCCAGCGCCGCGACGGCATGTGCTGGAAAACGGAGGCCGAACTTTACAACGGCGGTAACGCCTTCAAGCTCACGGCGCGCGACGAATCCGGCGTGATCGTCACGATCATCGCCGACAATTATTTTGGCTATTGCAAAAAGGAAGTGAAGACGCAGTTGAGTTTCGCCGCAAATCTTTTCGGTCTCGCCGAAGAGGAGCACGCCGGCGGCGCGTTGGTGTTTCCGAGCTACGATTTGGGCGAGGCGTTCGATGGCGACATTCTTTCACGCCGGCTGCCACATTCGTTCGTCGAGATGACGAAAATGTTCTCCGACATTATGGATACGCAGCCGGAAGGCTATGCGGTGGACAAGAATTTTCCGGAAATTGTTTACGTTCCCGCGTCGGCGCGTTTTGATTTGCAGAGCCAGAAGATTTTCTGGACGAACCCGCTGTCCGGCGAACAAAGCCTGCATCTCTCGCCGGAAAAAACCTACGTCCGCCCTTCTGGCTACAAAATCAAAATGGAAAAGCCGCCCGGCCACGGCCGGCAATGGCGGCTGGTCGGCACCATTGCCGAGGGCACGTTTTGCCACAAACCCTGCACGGTTTCCGGCGGCGGCAAATCGGAGATTTCCAAATCCATCACCGACGCGGTGCTCACCGGGCCGGTGTTCGTCGCCGATTTGAAAAAAGATTTCGACCGCGTGGCCGAGTTGATTGACCGCGATTATTCCGACCGGTTCGCCGACGAAGCCCGCACCGACCGGCGCGGCGTGCTGTCGGACGAGCGCTCACTTGGCTCGGTCATCAAATTGCTCACGCCGGACGAGCACGATTACACGCCGGCCTACAACGCGTGGCTGGTGTCCGTGCCGCAGCATGTCAAGGAACTCGTCTTCGTCGTGAAGCGCTATTACAAGCCGGAGTGGAACGGCAACTGGCGCGACCATTTCAGCGTGGACATCATCAACGGCACGCCCGGCAACGAGTTGAAATGCGACAACAAAAAACTCGTCACGACCTATCTGCGCGTCGGTTTCGACGCCGACGGCGCGTGGCGGACGTTTGGTTTGCGCAAAGATTTTCATCCGGCGGTGAAAGTGCAAATGGAAGACGACATCACGGCCTCGACGGTCGTGCCAGCGGCGCGCTTGGAAAATTTGCCGGAAGGCACGGATAAAAATCTCTCACTCAAATTCGCGCAGAATTGCGAACAGCGTTTGTTCCAGCGGCCGGACGACGCGATTCATCCCGGCTATGACAAGCAGGCGGAAAGCGATTTCGTGCAGCCGGAAAATTTCTTTTCCAACTACCAGCCACTCACGCCGGCGAACGCGCGGGAACTCGTGGCGGACACTCTGAAATTTTACCAGTTCACCGAGCCGATGCAGAAATTCATCCGCGAAGTCGCCACCACCGGCCGGCCGGATTATTTCGTCTGCTCCGCCAATCCGCGCCTCGTGGACGGCAAACCGACGAAAAATCCGCGCTATTTGCAGAAGCGCCCCGACCTCGTCCGCGCCTGCGAAACTTATCTCGCGGAAATCGCCGCGCGCCTGCGCCGCCGCGTGCCGATGAGCCAGCCGTTGCACACGCCCGTCACCGCCGTGCTGCCGGGTCGCCGCAACAATCCGCCGGAAAAAGGCGTGCGCTCGCTCGCGTGTTACAATCCGGTGCATTACATGGAGCTGCCGGAATTTTTCATGGAAGTGATTTGCAGCATGACCGGCAAATCGCCGTCCACCACCGGTGCCGGTTCCGAAGGCGCGCTGACGAAAGGGCCGTTCAATGCGCTGCCGCCGATCATGGATTTGAACAACGCGCTGGTGTCGTTCATTCTCACCGGCTACCAGCCGTTCATCACCGCCGCCGGTTACGTCGGCCCGCAACTCCGCGTGGATCACGACGTCAGCCTCATCGTTCCGGAAATCTGGTCGCGCATGAGCGCCGAGGAACGCGATCCAAAATATCTCATCGCCAACAAATTTTTGGAGAAATGCGCGGACTTCGAGCACGCCGGCAAAAAAGTTTTGGCGTCGCGGCTCGGCTGGCGCATTAACGCGCGGTTCGTCCACGCGTTTTTCGGCCGCGTGTTCAATCATCCGCACGCGGTGTTCACCGAAGCGATGCTCAAGCCGGAATTGCAGGGCCAAGACATTTTTGCCGACGGCATGGACAACATCATCGCCACGCAGCAGCGCGTCGCGAAAATGTATTTCGACGATGGCAGTATTGCGCAAGCGTGTCCGCCGTTGCAGGCACTGCTGCACCTCATGCTGCAAGATGAGTTTGAGGGAAAAACTTTGGAGAGCGCGGAGTTCCGAAAATTGTTCACGCGTGATAATCTGCTCGCGAGCGACTGGTATGCCGCGCGGTTGGCGGCGAAGCAAAAAGTGGATCGCCTCTTGTGGCGGCGGCACGTCGAATATTTAAACCAGTTTTTGCGCCGGCCCAATTACAACGATGTCGCGGAAAAAATGCACATCGGCGACCGCCTCATCGCCGCGCGTAAAACGTTGGAGCAGGTCGAGTCGCCCGCCTATCTGCAGCAGCTCGCGGGCACACTCGGCGCGGAGCCGGTGGAAAAGTACGTTGGCGCAAACTGAACCGCTCGAGCCAAAATATTTTTTTCATCCAACGGATCAGCAAGCGGGTGCTACCTCAATTGCAAACGGGTTGTTTTCTTCAGACCAGCTATGATCGGCGCAGTGGAGTTTGGCGGGGTGGAACTTTTGAGACCAACCCGCAAATTATTTCACCGCCGGAGTTCGCTCGCGATTTCGCGGCCGGTTTGTTATAAAAAATTCCATGAATCCGCTCGCCGTCACTTCCGCCCGCGCTTGGCTGGTGGTCGCGCTGCTGTTTCCCGTCGCGCTGCTGAATTACCTTGATCGGCAGATGCTCGCGACGATGGGGCTTTCCATCCGCGCAGATTTTCCGGAATTGCAGGGCGCGGCCGGCGCGGAAAATTTCGGCCGACTCCTGTCTATTTTCATGTGGATTTACGCCGTTTGCAGCCCGCTCAGCGGCGTCATTGCTGACCGCAGCAACCGCAAATGGCTGGTGGTCTTCAGTCTCGGCGTCTGGTCCGCCGTCACACTCGCGATGGGGCAGGTGCATGATTACCCGACGCTTTATTGGCTGCGCGCGGCGATGGGCGTGAGCGAGGCGTTTTACATCCCTGCCGGCCTCGCACTCATTGCGGACTATCATCGCGGCGCGACGCGGTCGCTGGCGGTCGGCATCCACATGAGCGGCATTTATCTCGGCCAAGCACTGGGTGGCATCGGCGGCTGGGTGGCGCAGGATATTTCGTGGCGCGCGGCGTTCGGCAGCTGCGGCGTCATTGGCGTGCTGTATGCCATTGTACTTTCCATTTTTCTGCGCGAACAAACTAACCGTGGTGCCTTGCGCTGCGAAGAAAGCTCCGTTCTACCGGTAAAAAAATTTACTGGCGTCCACTGGCTCGGTTTTTTCCTGTTGCTCCTATGCTTCAGCCTGCCGAGCCTGCCGGGCTGGGCGGTGAAGAATTGGCTGCCCACACTGCTGCAAGATCGTTTTCTGCTCGACCAAAAAAGTTCGGGCCTGTGGGCCACGCTCACCACTGCCAGCGCAGGATTTTGCGGCGTGTTGCTCGGTGGAAAAATTTCCGATCTGCTGGCCCGGCGCAACGTGCGCGGCCGCACTTGGACCAGCGCGGCGGGCCTGCTGCTAACGGTGCCGGCGGTGGCGGGTCTCGGGTTTGCACCCACGCTGCCGCTGGTGTTGGTGTGCGCCGCGTTTTACGGTCTGGGCTTCGGAATGTTCGACACAAACAACATGCCCATCCTGTGCCAGCTCGCGCCGGCGCGATTCCGCGCCACCGGCTACGGCCTGATGAATTTCACCGGCATCGCGGCCGGCGCCTATCTCACGCCACTGCTCGGCCGCCTGAAAGACCACGGCACCCCGCTGGCGGTGGGCTTTGCGGCCTGTGCTGTCCCGGCTTTGCTGGCGGCAATTTTGATGTTGTTGTTGCGCCCGAAGGAACGCGACTGCGGCGCGGGCAATGGCGAATAAATTTTCCCCGGCGCAAAGGCGTCAGCTTTTCTGGCGCGTAATGCGGTCCGGATGCCGTGCCCGGCTGATGGCGGTGTCGTAAGTGATGGCGCACTTGCAATACAGATCGTAGAGGCAATTGTCCATCAGCGTCATCCCTTCCTTGCGGCCCATTTGAATACTGTTTTCCAAATGGTGCAATTGGTTTTCGCGGATAAGATTGCGGACGGCGCCGGTGGCTACGAGCAATTCGTAGGCAAGCACACGGCGGGAACGGTCGGCGGAGGGCAGCAAATCCTGCGCGATGATGCCTTGCAGCGCATTGGAAAGTTGCAACACAATTTGCTTCTGCGTGCCGCCTTCAAACACGCCGATGATGCGCTCCAGCGCGTGGGCGACATTCGGCGAATGCATCGTCGCGAGAACCAGATGGCCCGTTTCCGCCGCCGTCAGCGCGGTGGAAATCGCTTCTTGATCGCGCATTTCGCCAACAACAATCACATCCGGATCCTGCCGCAGCACGTGAATCAGCGCGCGGTTGAACGACCGCACATCGGTCAGCACCTCCTGCTGCACCACGATGGCGCGCTTGTTTTCGTGGACAAATTCAATCGGGTCCTCAATGGTGACAATTTTGCACCGCCGCTCGCTGTTGATCAGGTCCACGAGATAATTCAGCGTCGTCGTCTTGCCCGCGCCAGTCGGGCCGGTGATCAGGACGAGACCATTCGGCTTGCGTGCGAGGTCGTCCAATTTTTCCGGCAAACCCAGATCCCGCCGCGTCGCAATTTTTTCGCCACAAAAACGGAAACTCAATTCCGTGTGGTTATTGCGCCGATAAAATGTCACGCGCACCCGGCCGGCCACGCTGTGCAGAATGGAAATGCACAGCTCCCATTCCTGCTCGAATTTTTTCCGCTGCGGCTCGTTCATCAGCGCGTCGGCGATAGCCGTGATCTGCGCCTCGGTCAGTACGTCCTCGTTGGCAATGATAATCTCGCCGTTGACGCGGAATGCCGCCGGCACGCCCGCCACCAGATGCAAATCCGACGCGTCAAAGTCGTTCACCGCCGCGAACAGCCGGTTCAAAATTTCCGAATTCATCGTTGCCATAACCCGCGTAATTTTCCCCAGCCACGCGCGAGCAGACAAGTTTGGCGCAGCCCGTGCAGCGCCACGTCCGCCGCCTCGCAGCGCGGATTCAACTGCCGTGCCTGCGTGAATGAATTTTGCGCCGCCGCCACCAGCCCGATGGCGCGCTGACATTGGCCCAGTTCCAGCCACAGCAAAAAGTTGCCCGGATTGATTTCAACCGCCGCCTGCAACAGCTTCAGCGCCAGCACAAATTGCTCGTGAAAAAAACGGATGCGCGCCGCCAGCCACGCGATGAACCAATCCTGCGGCGCGAGCAGCCGCGCTTTTTCAAAACAATAATCCGCCCGCGCTTCCCGCCGCGCGAGCAACACGTCGCCGCGCGCCAGCCAGACATACGGCGTGTCGCCGTGGCCCTCGATGGCCGCGTCAGAAAACGCCAGCGCGCCCTGCAAATCGCCGCTGCGGCCGAGCGCCACGGCTTTGGCGGCGAGCAGTTCCGGCTCATTCGGAAAACGTTCCAGCGCGTTGTCGGCCCAGAGTTTGGCCTCGCGAAATTCGCCCAGTTCGATGAGCATCCGCACCTGCCCGGTCCACGCGGCGGCGTTTTTGGGATTGTATTCCAGCACCTTGGAATAAAAGCGCAGGCCCAGCTCAAAATTGCCGGCGGCGAACGCCGTGCGGGCCTCCTCCAAAAAATGCGCCTCGTCCCGGCCCAGCGATTGCGCCGGCAGCCCCGGCATGGCGGCGGCTTCGTCACCCAACTCAAGATTGCGAAAACGGCTCATGAAATCATTTGGTTTGTGCGATGGATGTGGCCACACAATCGCGGAGCGGGCCAAAAAATCCAGCCAAAAAAGCGCGCCGCATTAACTGGCGTTGCGGGCACGGCCGGCGGCCCAAGTCCGGAGCTGGGTTATTTTTTCCGCCATGGTTTTGGCCAGCGGCACGGTTTGGGTCAAAGCATTCAGCAATAGCGGCTGGTCCAAATCCGTCCGCGCATCAAACGCATCGTACAGCGCACTATTGACGGCCTCGGCGATTTCCGCGCCGCTGAAATTTTGGCTGGCGGCGGCGAGCGCGGCGAGATCAAAGCCCTCCCCGGCGCGACCGTGTTTGGTGATGTGGATGCGAAAAATTTCCGCGCGCTCGGCGGCGGAAGGCAGGTCCACAAAAAAGATTTCGTCGAGCCGGCCTTTGCGCAGCAGTTCCGGTGGCAATTGGGAAATGTCATTCGCGGTGGCCACGACGAATACCGGCGCTGTTTTTTCCGAAAGCCACGTCAAAAAGGTGCCGAACACCCGCGCCGTCGTGCCGCCGTCGGTTACGCCCGATCCCTGCGAGCCGGCAAAGGCTTTGTCAATTTCATCCACCCACAAAATCGCCGGCGCGACGGATTCCGCGACGGCGATGGCGCGGCGGACATTTTCCTCCGAGGAGCCGACGAAGCTGCCGAACATCCGGCCCATGTCAAAGCGCAGCAGCGGGAGTTGCCACTGGGTCGCCACGGCTTTGGCGCAGAGGCTTTTGCCGCAACCCTGGACGCCGAGCAGCAAAATTCCTTTCGGCGCGGGCAGGCCGAATTGCCGCGCGGTTTCGGTGAACGCGGCGGAACGCTTGTGGAGCCAGCTTTTCAATTCGGTCAGCCCGCCGAGCTGGCCAAAATCTTCCGCCGTGGCGCAATATTCCAGCAGGCCATTTTTGCGAATGATCTGCTGTTTTTCTTCCAGCACTTCGTTGACATCGTCGCCCCGCAAGCGGTGGTGGCGGACGAGAATTTTGGCAAAAACATTTTCCGCCTCGGTCATCGTCAAGCCCAGCGCAGCCTGCAAGAGCCGCTCGCGGTCGGCCGGCGCGAGCTCCCATTGCACGTCGCGATGCTGACGCATTTCGCCGGCAATCCGGTCGAGCAATCCGCCGAGATCGTCGCGCGTCGGCAGGGGAAAATTCAGGACCGTGATTTCTTTCTCCAGTTCCGTCGGGAGATCGAACACCGGCGAGACGAGCAGAATGGTCTTAAAACTGTTTTTCAGATGCAGCGCAATCTCCTTGAGCTTGCGGATGACGGCGTAATTATTCCGGGCCAGAAACGGGTGGAAATCCTTGAACAAAAAAATCGCCGGTTCCACCTGCTCGATGACTTGGTCCAGCGCCGCGAGCGGATCTTTGGTGGCCGCCAGCCGGTTTTTTTGCGACTGGATCGAAGTGCCCGCTGGGACGATGCCGGTGCTACAACTCCATTCGTAAACTTTTTTCTGCCGGCGCTGGGCAATTTCCACGACCAAATTTTGCACGCGCAATTCCTCGTTGGTCACGAGGTATACAATCGGGTAGCGCGCCCGGATCAACGTTTCGAGTTCTTGCGAAAAATCCATAAGGCAAAAAATCACCGGCCGAACAACCGCCGCCACCACGGTGCCGGCGCCGGCGCGAACGGCGCGGCCGTTTGCTGCAACCGCGCGGCAATCGCCGGCGGCACCGGCGTCTGCGCAGCGTCGAAGCGGAGTAGTTCGTCGGCATGGGAAAATTCCCGGGCCACCGGCATTTGTGTCGCCTGCTGTTCCCCGACCTGCGCCTGCGCGGCGGCGAGTTTGCTGTGCTGTTTCATGGCGGTTTTCTCAAACGGTTTTTTCGAAATGGGCGGCGAAGGCTTTCCGCGCGCGGTGCAATTTGCCGCGCACCGAATCGGCGGTCTGGCCCACTAAGGCGGCAATTTCCTCGTAGCTCAGCTCCTCGTCCGCGACGAGCAGTAGCAGCAGCCGGTATTCCTCGGACAAGGCGTCAAGCGTCTGCTGGATGCGCTGGCCAAGTTCTTTGGTTTCCAGCACGCGCAGCGGGGAATCGGTTTTGGCTGCGGCATTTTCCCAGACGGCATCGTCGGTGCTGGTGTGGATGTGGCGGTGATGCCAGGATTGGTTCAGATTCTGGCAATGATTGATGGCGATGCGGTAAAGCCAGGTGCGCACGGAGGCGTCGCCGCGAAATTGATCCAGCCGGCGGAAGGCTTTGAGAAAGACGTCATGCGTGGCATCCTCGGCCTGCTGCGGATCGCCGAGAAACCGCAGCGCGAGATAATAAATCGCCCGGCTGTGCTCGGCATAAAGCTCCGCCAACTCCGCCGACGCCCATTGCTCCGGCGCCCCGGACGCGACCGCCTGACTTGCCGCCGGCTTGTTCATGAGTGCTGTCACCACCGATTAGACCGCGCGGCGCGGCAAATGTCACGCCAACACGAACGCGCCGGCATTTTCCCCAGTCGCGCAATACTTGACTCATCGGGCCGGAAAAATTATCTTATCCAAACTGGTTGGTGGCTATAGCTCAATGGTAGAGTCCAAGCTTGTGGAGCTTGTTGTTGCGGGTTCGAATCCCGTTGGCCACCCCATTTCCTCTTTTTGCCGGCGGCGGATCGCCGGTATTTCCGAAGTGAAATCTCAGATGGAATAATCTTCCGAGAACACGCGGACGTTTTTCAGCGCCACAAATACTTGTTCGCCGGCTTTCGGCTGCAGCACTTGAAATTCCTCTTTGCTCAACTGCACGGTGAATGCGCCGCCGCCGTCGAGCCGTTCCAAATCCAGATTGGCCAGCGGGCCGGCAGCGTTGCTGCGCAAGACGCGCGCGGGAAACGTTTTTTGTCCGCCAGCTTCCCGCGTGATGCGGATGTCGTGCGGCCGCACGAACGCCACGGTGTCGGTGTCCACTTCGCCGGTTTTTTCCGAAAGCGCAAATTCCGTTTCGCCAATCACCACCGCGCCGTCTTTCACGCGGCCGCTAAACAAATTCACGTTGCCGAGAAAATCATAAACGAACGGCGACGCCGGCCGGTCGTAAATTTCGTCCGGCGTGCCAATCTGCTCGATTTTGCCGGCGCGCAAAATGGCCACGCGGTCGGCTACTTCCAGCGCCTCTTCCTGATCGTGCGTCACGAACAGCGTCGTGATGTGAATTTCGTCGTGCAACTGCCGCAGCCAGCGGCGCAATTCCTTGCGCACCTTCGCATCGAGCGCGCCGAACGGCTCGTCGAGCAGCAAAACCTTTGGCTCAACTGCGAGCGCACGCGCTAATGCAACCCGTTGCCGCTGGCCGCCAGAAAGCTGCGACGGAAACCGGTTGGCGAGCGGATCCAGCTGGATGAGCTTGAGCAATTTTTCCACGCGGGCGCGGATTTCATCTTCCGGCGGTCGAATCGTTTTCGGCCGCACGCGCAAACCGAACGCGATGTTTTCAAACACGGTCAGGTGCCGGAACAGCGCGTAATGCTGGAACGCAAAACCGGCCTTGCGCTCGCTCGCGGGAATTTGTGTCACGTCCTCGCCGTAAAACAAAACCTGCGCCTCGCCGGGATTGTCCGGGAATTCCAGACCGGCGATGGTGCGCAGCAAGGTCGTTTTGCCGGAACCGGACGGACCGAGCAGCGCGACGAGTTCGCCGGACTCAACCTTCAGGCTGACATTGGCCAGCGCGGTGAAGCTGCCGAATTTTTTGGTGACGTTTTTGACTTCAACACTCATTGGGAAATCTCCGTTTCGTTCAGCCGCGCATTTTTATATTCCACCCACGTTTTCAAACCGAGCGTGATGAGCGCGAGAAACGCCAGCAGCGAAGCCACGGCGAACGCGCCGGTGAAATTGTAGTCGTCATACAGCGCCTCGATGTGCAGCGGAATGGTGTTCGTCTGGCCGCGAATTTTTCCGCTCACCACCGACACCGCGCCGAACTCGCCCATCGCGCGGGCATTGCACAAAATCACGCCGTAAATCAAACCCCACTTGATATTCGGTAGCGTCACGCGCCAAAACGTCTGCCAGCCGCTCGCGCCGAGCACGCGCGCAGCTTCCTCCTCGGTGCGGCCCTGCGCCTGCATCAGCGGAATCAACTCGCGCGCGACGAACGGAAACGTCACAAAAATCGTCGCCAGCACAATGCCCGGCACGGCGAAAATGATTTTGAAATTGTGGTCGTTGAGCCAATTCGCCAGCGCGGGAAAACTTGGATTGTCCGCGTTCAACCACAAGCCGAGCCAGCCTTGTGCGCCAAACACGAGGACGTAAATGAAACCGGAAATCACCGGTGAAATGGAAAACGGCAGATCAATCAGCGTGAGCAAAATATTTTTGCCGCGAAAATCAAATTTAGCAATCGCCCACGCCGCCGCCACGCCGAAAACGCAATTCAGCGGCACGGCGATGGCCGCCGCCGTGAGCGTCAATTTAATCGCGCTCCACGCCAGCGGATCGTTCAGTGTTTTGAAATAAAATCCGATGCCTTTTGCGAATGCCTGCGAAAAAACGCACACCAGCGGCAGCACCAAAAACAGCGCCATGAACGCCAGCGCAATGCCGATGAGCAGCCGGCGCACCGCCGGCGGTTCGCTTGTGGAGCGGCGATGCCCGACGCGATGCGGTGTGTGAAAAGTGGTCGCGGCAGGCGTCATGCGAGGTTGGTGGTATTGTAGCGGTTCGTCCACCATTGCAGCACGTTGATGGTCAGCAGCAGCACGAACGAGACGACGAGCATCACGACAGCGATGGCAGTTGCTTTCGGATAATCAAACATGTCCAACTCCTGCATGATGATGAGCGGCGTGATTTGCGTGAGCATTGGTTTGTTGCCAGCGATGAAAATCACCGAGCCGTATTCGCCGAGCGCACGGGCAAAGGCCAACGCAAAACCGGTCAACAGTGCCGGCGTGAGCATCGGCAAAATGACGCGCCAAAAAACCTGCCACCGGTTCGCGCCGAGACTCGCGGCGGCTTCTTCGAGTTCCGGATCGAGGTCTTCCAAAATCGGCTGCACCGTCCGCACGATGAAGGGCAAACCGATAAACGTCAGCGCGATGAAAATGCCGATTTGCGTGTTGGCCACTTTGATGCCAAGCGGCGTGAGCAGTTGGCCGATCCAGCCGTGATCCGAATACAAAGCCGCCAGCGTGATGCCGGCGACGGCAGTCGGCAACGCGAACGGCAAATCCACCAGCGAGTCCACGATTTTTTTTCCGAAAAATTCGTAGCGCACCAAAACCCACGCCACGATGAGACCGAAAACGGCATTGACCAGTGCGGCACAAAACGACGCGCCGAACGTCAGCCGATACGAAGCCATCGCCGTGGGCATGGTGACGGTGTGCCAGAATTCCGACCACGTCAGCGTGCTGGTTTTCCAGAACACCGCCGCAAGCGGAATCAGCACGATGAGGCCGAGATAAAACAGCGTGAAGCCGAGCGTCAGTCTGAAGCCCGGCAACACGCTGTTCTTTTTAGAGCGGAACAGTTGGCTTGCCACAAAAATTAATGCCGTAAAGCAAAAACTTTTATGCGGCCGTTAGCAAGCTGCTAATATCGTCCGACTCGGTGCCGATGTCGGCGAACAGCCAAGTCGAAAGATAACGCTCGCTGGATGACGGCACGACGGCGACGATGGTTTTGCCCTTGTTTTCCGGGCGTTTGGCGACTTGCAGCGCCGCCCACACAATCGCACCGCTGGAAATGCCAATCGGAATACCCTCCTGCGCGTTGACCTGTTTGGACACCGGGCCGGAATCGTCTTCGTTGACCTGAATGACTTCGTCCACGATTTTCGTGTTGAGGTTCACCGGAATAAATCCCGCGCCGATGCCTTGCAGCTTGTGCGGTCCAGGCGTGCCACCAGAAATCACCGGCGACTTAATCGGCTCGACGGCGATGGCTTTGAAGCCCGGCTTGCGCGGCTTGAGCACTTCCGCCACGCCGGTAATCGTGCCGCCGGTCCCCACACCGGCGACCACGATGTCCACTTTTCCATCCGTGTCGCGCCAGATTTCCTCGGCGGTAGTTTTGCGGTGTATCGCTGGGTTCGACGGATTGGAAAATTGTTGCAGCACGACGCTGTTGGGAATCTGCTTGTTCAATTCCTCGGCCTTGGCAATTGCGCCTTTCATGCCTTTTGCGCCCTCGGTCAAAACGAGTTTCGCGCCGAGAATTTTCAACAGCTTGCGCCGCTCGAGGCTCATTGTCTCCGGCATCGTCAAAATCAGTTTCAAACCTTTTGCCGCCGCAACGAACGCGAGTGCGATGCCGGTGTTGCCGCTGGTCGGCTCAATCAGCACGGTGTTTTGGTTGATCGCGCCGGACTTCAGCGCGTCCTCAATCATCGCCACGCCGATGCGGTCTTTGACGCTGGAGAGCGGATTGAAGAATTCGAGTTTGAGCAGCACATCGGCGACGGCGCCGAATTGTTGCGCCGTGCGGTGCAGCCGCACGAGCGGGGTGTTGCCGATGGTTTCCGTGATGTCGTTGTAGATACGGCTCATAATTTTATCGGTTATTTTGTTGGGTAATTTTAGAGGTTCGGCGCATAAGCGATGAATTTCTGGTATTCCGCCAGAATCGTCTGCAACGCGGCGACAAACGCCAGTTGCTTCAAATAAGCCGGGGGCACGGCGGGCGTTTCCAGAATGATTTCAAACGGCCGTGGCCGCACTTTCGGCGGACCGGATAAAATGCCTTCGTAGCTGGCGCGAATGACGCCGTTGCGCGCGGCAAAGCCGTCAATCACCGGTCGGTTGTCACGCGGCAGAAATTTTTCCGCTGCCGCCAGCGCGGGTTCAATCAGGCTTTTCGTCAGCGTCGCGCCGTGCGCATAACCGTAAAAGCCGGCGCTGGTGTCATCGGTGTGCAGCGAAATCAGACCTTGAAACGAGCGCGATTGCAGCTCGGCTTCCAGCAGGCGCACTTCCGGCTCGGCGGAGTTGCGCCAGAATTCACGGTTCAAATCTTTGCCGCTGCGCGAATGGCGCGTGTTGTCTTCAAAGCCGGTCGGATTGCACACCGGATAAAACGAAAGATAATAGCCGGTGGCCAGCTCCGGTTTCGTTTCGAGCAACTGAATGAATTGCACCAGCGCATGCACGCCTTCCGGTTCGTCGCCGTGAATGCCGGCAAAAATGCCGAGGCGAATCGGCGTGTCACCGCCGCGCGGGCCAACAAATAAATAACGTGGCAGTTCGTAGCGCTCGCCGTTCGCGTCAAATTTGGCCTCGTGGTTCGCCACCAAGTTTGGCGAGTCCGCCGCGATTTTTTCCAGCGGCGCGAGCAGCTCGGCGATGGCACGGCGCGATTTCCGCGCGGCTGGGGCGGCAGTGAAAACAGGAGCGGCGATGGTCATAAAATGATTTTGTTTTTTGTGAGGGGCGGCGGCCTGACAAACCAAGCAGGCCGCCGCCCTCAACCGGGAACCCACGAACTAGTTTTGTGGTTGGAAGATCTGGTCAAACACGCCGCCGTCGGCGAAGTGCGTTTTCTGCGCCTTTGTCCAGCCGCCGAATTCCGCGTCAATCGTGACGAGTTTCACGGCGGCAAACTGACCGGCGTATTTGGCCGCCGCCGTTTCGCTGCGCGGCCGGTAATAGTTTTTGCCGGCGATGTCCTGGCCTTCGTCGGAATACAAATATTGGAGATACGCCTTCGCGACTTCCGTGGTGCCGTGGCGCTTCGCGGTTTTATCCACGATGGAAACGGGCGGCTCGGCGAGAATGCTGATGGACGGCGTGACGATGTCGAATTTGTCCGCGCCGAATTCTTTCAACGCCAGATGCGCCTCGTTTTCCCACGCCAGCAACACGTCGCCAATGCCGCGTTGGGCAAAGGTGACGGTGGAACCGCGCGCGCCGGAATCCAGCACCGGCACGTTTTTGTAGAGCTGCTTAATGAAGTCGCGCGCGGCGGCATCATCGTGATTATTTTTTTCCAACGCGTAGGCGTAGGCCGCAAGATAAGCCCAGCGGGCACCGCCGGAAGTTTTCGGATTCGGCACGACAACGCTCGTGCCTTTTTTCACGATGTCGTCCCAATCTTTGATGCCCTTCGGATTGCCTTTGCGAACGAGGAAAACAATCGTCGAGGTGTAAGGCGTGCTGTTATTCGGCAAACGCTTTTGCCAATCCGCCGGCAGCGAACGCGCCTGCGTGGCGATGGCGTCAATGTCGTAGGCGAGCGCAAGCGTGACGACATCGGCTTCGAGGCCGTTAATGACAGACTGCGCCTGTTTGCCGGAACCGCCGTGCGATTGCGAGACGGTAACATCGTCGCCGGTTTTGGCCTTCCAATATTTCGTGAACGCGGCGTTGTAATCCACATACAATTCACGCGTCGGATCGTAGGAGACGTTGAGCAGCTTGATTTCCTTCGCGCCGGCGGAGGTGACGAGCGCGGCGGCGAGGGCGATTTTTAGAAATGTTTTCATGTGATTAAATTGATTTTAACTTTGCTCAAAAGACCAGTTGCAGCCGTGAGAACAGCACGTTTTCCGGTTGGGCGGCGGCACTGGTAGCGGAAGGCGAAGTGCCGGTATAACCGGTAAAAGTCGTCCGCGAATAGCTCAAGTTGGCGCGGATATTTTTATTGAGAAACCAGTTGAGACCCAGCGACCACGCCTGCGCCCCGGAGGCATATTTGGTCGCGTCGGCCAAGCCAGCAGCAAACACATTGTGGTCCACGTCCAGTTCGCCAAAACGCGCAACCAACTGCCACGCGCCCCATTGATTATTGCGCGGATCGAACGGATGCAACGGCGTGATGGCGGCGTAGCTGGCATCTTCGCCGGTCAACAGCCAGGAGCCGGTGATTTCCCAAGCGCGGTTCTGAAGTTCCGTGACTTTATTGGGCGTCGCGGTGCTGGTGGCTTTTTGGTCGGAAATCACATATTCCGCGAGCACGCCGAGCGGGCCGTAGTAATATGATGCTTGCGGCGAAAAACGCCATTGGGCACCGTTGGCATTGACCCCCGAACTGTATTTGAAAAATGACTGCTGGCCGTCAGTCAGATAGCCCGCCGTCAACCCGGTCACCGCCGCGTTGGGGTGGTTCGCCGCATAACTGCCGCCCACACCAAAACCCAATCCGCGCAGGCCATTCACATCTGTGTTTTTCCACGGTTGAAAAAACGCGCGGGCCACGACGGCTTTGTTGTCCTGAAACGCCGCGTTGGTGGTGGTGCCGGAATTATCCGTGGCGCCATTGAAAATTCCCACGGCGTAACTCGCCACGCCGCCCGCCAAATCGCCATGCAAATCAATGCCTAAATCGCGGTTGGGTACCAAGTCGGAGGCAATGGAACGTTCGTTGAACGCCGTCGCCGGATCGGTCTGCAATAATTCCAAGCCGACGGGCGATTTGAATTTGCCGACCTGCACCTGCAACTCCGGTTGGTACCGGTAATTCACATAGGCATCCTGAATCTGCACCGTGGAACCGCCAAAGTCAGGGGTGAAATTGAAATCAAAATCATGAAACACCGTGCCGGTGAAAATCGGGCGGGCGCGACGGACCAAAAATCCATCATTGCCATTGTTACCGCCGTCGTTGAAAAACGAGCGGCTATCAAATTGCGCCAGCGCATGCAACTGCGCTACAAAGTTGGAGTCGCCTGAAGCAAAAACAAAACCGTTGGCGCCCAGCGATAATTTGGGTGCGGTCTTGGCCGCAGCGGCGACTCCTTCCTGATCAATTTCGCGCTCGCGTTCCAAAATGCGAACTTTTTGATCCAAATCAGCCAGTTGTTTTTTCAGCTGCTCCAATTCCAGGTCGCTGGCACCAAACGCGGTAGTAGCCAGTTGCGCGCCCAATAAACCAACGATTATTTTTGCGTATGTTTTCATGTTTTTGTTTCCGTTTTTACTGTCAACTTTTTGTTTTGTTACTGCACTAAAATCAATCTGCGGCCGGCCGGGGTTTGTCCAAACGCACGCGCTCAGTTTTTTCCACCTGCGTCACCTGCGAATCGTGGACAACAATTTGCACCACGCCGAAACGTAGTGAACTCACTTGCCGCCGCACCAACTCCAGCCATTCCGGATTTTTTTCAGCGACGGAATTTGATTCTATTTTATTTGTGCTCATTGTCAAAATTTATCTACGACAAATTAGATCGTTTATTTAATCAAAAAAACCAACCGATTAGTTTTCAATTCAAATTATTGCGTTGGTTACTATTCCGCCGCTACCGCAAACCGAAAACATAAACGACTTATTGTGTCGTTATTATGTTCCAAATAAGATGTTTGTCAACCGGTAAATTAAATATTTTTAAATCCCTTCGCCGCCGATAAATCCCGTGGAAATCTCCTGCTTGGACAACGGTAGTCGCTTGGCCACATCCGCGAGCGTCGCTTTGTCCATCAAATCCGCCACAAAATTGCGCGCGTCGTAAAACACCCGGCGAAATCGGCAGACGGATTCCTGCGAACATCGCTGGTAGCCAGTGACGGAAACGCAATCAATCGGCGCCAAAATACCGTCAAAATGCCGGACCACTTCGCCCATCGTAATCTTGCCGGGATGCTTCGCCAGAAAATAGCCGCCGCGGATTCCCGCCGAACTATCCACCCAGCCTTGGGATTTGAGCGCGAGCATGATTTGTTCGAGAAACCGTTTGGGCGCGTCATTCCGGCGGGCGAGTTCGCGGATGGGAATAGGTGCCCCGCCATAATGATCCACCAAAGTGAACATCGCCCGCAAAGCATAGTCGGTTCGTTTGGAAATACGCATTCGGAAAAAACGATAAACCCGGTTGGGGATTAGTCAACCGGGTTCTTTTGACGGTCGCTAGGTCAATTCACAATCCGCCCGCCTTCATTGAGGAAAATGCCCTTGAAATTCATTTCCAATGCCTGCGGATTCGTGGCTTTGGCCATCGCTTCCTTCTCCGTGATGCGACCGGCTTTAACCAAGTTGAACAACGACTGGTTGAACGTGAGCATGCCGTCATCCGCGCCGGTCTCAATCGCCGCCGTCAGTTTATCGAGCCGGTTTTCTTCCAACATTTTTTTGATGAGCGGAGAATTCACCATGATTTCCAACGCCGGCGTCATACGATGATCCACCGTCGGCACCATGCGCTGGCAAACCACCGCGCGCAAAGTCCCCGCGAGCTGACGCCGGACTTGTTCGCGCTCGTCGGCCTTAAAAAAATCCAGAATGCGGGTGATGGACTGCGCGGCGGTGGTCGTGTGCAAGGTGGACAAAACCAAATGGCCCGTGTCGGCCGCGCTCATCGCGGCACCAAAGCTGATGTCATCGCGCATTTCGCCGAGCATGATGATGTCCGGATCCTGACGCAAAACGTGTTTGAGCGCGTGATGGAACGACGAAGTGTCCAGGCCCACTTCGCGCTGTTCGATCACAGACTGGTTATCTTCAAACACAAATTCAATCGGGTCTTCCAGCGTGATGATGTGTTTTTTGAAATTGGCGTTGATGTGCTCAATCATCGCCGCCAGCGTGGTGGATTTGCCGGAGCCGGTTGAACCTGCCACCAAAATAATGCCGCGCGGTTCCTCGGCAATGGTTTTAACCTGCTCCAAGAGACCGAGTTCTTCAAAACTGGCGACGTGACTTTTGACGTGCCGCATCGCGAGCGCCCATTGACCGCGCTGCTGAAAAAGATTTGTGCGGAACCGGCCCACTTCCGGGACGAAATACGAAAAATCCACCTCGCGATCTTCCTCCAGCCGCTTTTTCAAATGCGCCGGCGTAATGGTCTCGACCACCATCTTCATCCACTGCTCAGTCGGCGCCGGACATTCGATGGAAATCAGCTCGCGGTTGATCCGGAAAATGACCGGCGTGCCCACCTTGATATGTATATCGGACGCCACACTATCCACCGCCGCCTTCAAAATCTTTTTAAACAATTCCATCCCAAAAGTTAAATCACTTTTTTGCCAAACGCCAGCCGGGAAAATTAGCCGGCCCGCCCGGCGCAATTTTATTTGCGTGTGTTCGGCGGCGTTCGCGGGTAAAAATTTGCGCATGGCAAATCATAAAATCGGCATCATCGGCGGCAGCGGCCTGTATTCCATTGAAGGCTTTACCGGGCAGCAATGGCGGCAGGTCAAAACCCCGTTCGGCGCGCCGTCCGACGCTTTGCTCACCGGCCAGCTTGGCGGCCGCGAAGTTGTTTTTCTGCCGCGCCACGGCCGCGGTCATCGCATTTTGCCCAGCGAACTGAATCACCGCGCTAATATTTGGGCCATGAAAAAACTCGGCGTCGCGTGGATCATCAGCGTCAGCGCCGTCGGCTCGCTTCAAAAAAAATACCGGCCGTGCGACATCGTGCTGCCCGACCAATTTCTGGACCGCACCAAACGCGATTTCGAGCACACCTTTTTCGGCCGCGGCATCGTCGGTCACGTCGCCTTTGCCGATCCGATTTGCGAGGAATTGCGCCAGCTTCTGTTTCAATCCGCCCGCCGCCTGAAAGCCAAAGTTCACAACGGCGGCACCTACGTCAACATGGAAGGTCCGGCGTTCAGCACCCGCGCCGAATCGCTGACCCATCACCGGCTCGGCTACGATGTCATCGGCATGACCAATCTCGGCGAAGCCAAGTGCGCCCGCGAGGCCGAAATCGCCTACGCTACGATGGCGATGATCACTGATTACGATTGCTGGAAAGCAGATGAAGCGCATGTGACCGTGGAAATGGTGGTGGCTAACGTCACGCAAAATGCCGCAACGGCCAAGGCGGTCATCGCCGAAGTCATTCCCAAAATTCCGCTCGCACCAACCTGGTCGTGCCACGGTGCATTAAAAAATGCCATCATGACCGACCGCAAAGTCTGGCCAAAAAAAACCATCGCCGAGTTGCGGCCGCTGCTGGCAAAATATTTGTGACCCATAAATTCTAGGCCAAAAAAATCCGCAATCACCGCTGGTATGAGTTTATTTCCCAAAGTCGCCGTCGTCCTCATCAACCGCAACGGCTATGCCCTGACTGAGGCGTGCGTTCAGTCGCTGCTCGCGACCGGTTATTCCAACCAGTTGATCATCATCGTGGACAACGGCTCGCAGCCGAAGGATTTGGACCAGTTGACCGCTCTGGCCCGCCGCGAATCGGCCGTCGTCGTCGCGCCGCTGGGCTACAACGCCGGTTTTACCAAGGCCAACAACGAAGGTATCCGGCTGGGGCTGGCGCAAAACGCCGATTTTCTCTGGGTGCTGAACAACGACACCGAAGTTCGTGCGGACGCCTTTACGCTGTCGCTACAGGCGTTTGCGGAACATCTGTTGGACCGGCAGCGCACCATCGTGTCGTCCATCATCACCTACGCTGACAACGACAACATCTGGTGCAATGGCCTGCGCGACATGGCGTGGTTTAATTTTCCGCGCAGCGTGGATAAAGGCCGGCCGGCTGCGGAAGTGGCCCGGCCGGGAGTGGTGTTGCAGGCCGCGCCTTACAGCGTCGGCTGCTCCATGTTTTTCGCCCGCGAATTTGTCGCCGCGCACGGCTTGATGGACGAGGATTTTTTCATTTACTACGACGATCTGGATTACAGCCTCGGCTGCCACAATGTCTTCATCCAGCAACCGCTGGTCCGGCACAAAGTTTCCTCCACTTCCGGCAACAAAGGCAGCGCGCGCTTCACGGCGTTTCAGGCGTACTTGTTTGCCAAGAACGGCATTCATTATTATTTCCGGCGGAAAAAAATTTCCTTCGTCGAAAAAATAATTTACCTCGGCTTCACCAACTGGGTCTTTGTGCTGCTGTACGTCCGCGATTTCGGAACCTTGCGCGCCCATTTGCGCGGCCTGTGGGCTGGCTTGACCGGCCAGAAAACTCCCCAGTTCAACTGACGCGCCGGCCATTTACAATCCGGTGGGGTGATCCAAAAACTCCCACGGCAGCTTGAATTTTTTTGCCAACGCCGCCGCCAACGCCTGCACGCCGAACGTTTCCGTCGCGTAATGGCCACCGTAAAACACATTCAACCCCAGCTCCTCCGCCAGCGCGAATGTCCAGTGCGGCCCTTCGCCGGTGATGAACGTGTCCACGCCTGCGGCCGCTGCCAGTTTCAATTCGCCGCCCGCGCCGCCAGTCACGATGCCGATTGACTGGCAAATTTCCGGACCGCCGGGAATCACTTTCGGTTTGCCGCCGGTCGCACGCGCCAATTTTTCCGCCAACGCCGTCCGCGAAATTTTCTGCCGCGCCAGTAAACCGATTGGCTGGCCGTGGCTCGGAAAAAACGGTGTCAGTTTTTTTAATCCCAGCGCCGCCGCAAGCCGGGCGTTGTTGCCGAGCTGCGGATGCACATCCAGCGGCAGGTGCGAACTGTAAACCGCCAGATTATTTTCCACCAACAGCCGGATCAGCTCGTACTTTTTGCCGGTCCACGGCTGCGCTGGCGACCAGAACAAACCGTGATGCACCAGCAGCAAATCCGCCTGGGCCGCGATGGCCAGTTTGACCGTGGCCAGACTGGCGTCCACGGCGGCGGCGAGGCGCGTGACGGTGCCGGAATTTTCCATTTGCAAACCATTCACCGCGCCGGCGTAATCGCCGATTTCACGGGTGCGAAGAATCCGGTCGCAATGGGCAACCACAGTGGTCAGCGGCGTTTTCGACATGTCGCGATGAAACCAAACCGCCACCAAACTGCAAGACGGGAAATCGCCGCCGCCGTCCGCGCGGCGGAAATCTAGCAGTTGCCCGCCCCGCCAACGTGCGGCAAGATACCCCTTCATGGCCCGCACTGGCGACCAGACCGATTCCCTGCGCTTCAGCCGTTCCGATTCGGAACGGCTGGTGCTCGCGCTGGTGTTTTCGCTCCTCGCGCATCTGGCCGCTTGGGGTGGCTACGAAGCCGGTAAAAAACTCGGCTGGTGGCAACATCTGCCGTCCGCCGCGTGGTGGCATCGCGCGGAGAAAAAAAATCCACCGCCGCCGCCGCCGAAAAATCCGCCGGTCACCGTTTCGCTGGAATTTCTGCCGGACGTGAGCCATCCCGAAGTTGAGCCGCCGAAAAATGCGAAATATTATTCCAGTAAAAATTCCCAAGCCGCCAACCCGGATGCCGTCACGGAACAAAACCAGCCCAAGTTGAATGGCGAACAAAACCGCGTGGTGAAAACCGAGGACGCGCCGAAATTGACACACCTTCAGCCATCCGCGCCGCCGCCGCCCAAAGAAGCCGCCAAGCCCGCGCCACCCGCACCGGCGGCGGAACCAGCCAAGCCGCGCGGTGATTTGGAGATCGCCAAAAAAACCGCCGCCGAACCGCCGCCGAAAGCGGCTGCGCCGGAGCGGCCGCGCACAGTCAAGCAAGCGCTGGCGCAGCAGAGCCAGCAGTTGCCCGGCCAGCAGATGAAGCAGGCCGGCGGCGTGCGCCGGCAGCGGCTTTGGTACTCGCTCGACGCGAAGGCCACGCCGTTCGGCGAATACGACCGCGCCATTGTGGAGGCGGTGACGCAGCGCTGGTATGATTTGCTGGACAGCCAGCGGTTTGCCGATGACCGCAAAGGCCATGTGACGGTGCATTTCAAATTGTTGACCGACGGGCGCATCACCGAATTACAATCGGTCAGCGAAGATGTCGGCCCGCTGCTAAGCTACGTCTGCCAGTCGGCCGTGGATCAGGCGGCGCCGTTCGGCAAATGGCCGCCGGATATGGTGCGGATGGTGGGCGCGAATTTTCGGGAAATAACATTCACATTTTATTATTATTGAGCCGCCGTTTTTATTTTATGGAAAATATTATTTACCTCCTGCTGGCCTTGACCTCACTGGTCGGTCTGGCCTTCATCGGCGAACGCGGCTGGACGCTGCGCTGGCCCCAGGTGGTGCCGCCGGAAATTACCGCCGAGCTTGCGCAATGCCGCAGCCGTGCCGACGTGAAACATCTCCGGCAAGTTTGCGAACGCCATCCCTCACCGCTCGGCCGGTTGCTGGTGGTGGCGGCAGAACATTTGGATTGGCCAAAGGCGGAAAATGTCAATGCGCTGGAAACCGCCGCGCGCCATGAAATTGTCCGGCTGGAACGCGGGCTGGTGGTGCTGGAAATCATCATCGGCATCGCGCCACTGCTCGGTTTGGTGGGCACAATCATCGGCATGATGACGTTGTTCGGCGATCTCGGACAGACGGGTTTGAACGACGCCACGCGGCTGGCGCAGGGAATTTCGCTGATCTTGCGTTCGACGTTGATTGGCCTGCTAATCGCCATTCCAGCGCTGGTGTCGTGGAGTTATTTCAGCAAGAAGGTGGAGGTATTTGCGGTGGAGTTGGAGGCGTTGTGCGGAGAATTTGTCCGCCGGCAATATCAAGACCGCGACGCCCGGAAATAACATGCGCTTCTACGTCCGCCAACGTCGTACCGCCCCGGCCGTCATCATCGTCGCGCTGATTGACGTGCTGATTGTGCTGGTGATTTTTCTGCTGGTCACGACGACGTTCAAGCAGCAGCCGGCGCTGCAAATCACGCTGGCCGGTTCCACCCAAGCGACGCCGCCCGGCGCTTCCGAGACGCCGCCGCTGCGGCTGATGATTGATGGCAAGGGGCGGTTGCAATTGGATGAAAAAGGGCCGCTGCTCAAGCTGGAGCAATTGCGCGGCGAATTGCAGACGCGGCTGGCGCAGAAACCGGATTTGAAGCTGGCGGTGCTGGCGGATACGAATGCGCCGTGGCAGGCCATCGTGGGCGTGATGGACGCGACGAAGGAAATCAAGTTCAAGGCGGTCAACTTCTCCGTGGCCGGCGCGAAGCCCGCGAGCCGACCGTGATTGGTTCGACGGCGGTCGCCACTGGCCAAAGAGTTGCCGACAGAAGGCTTGTTGTAACGCGCGAAGTTCGGTAGTGTGGGGCCGGTGGGGCGCTTGGCGCAGTGGTAGCGCAGCAGCTTTACACGCTGTGGGTCGGGGGTTCGAATCCCTCAGCGCCCACCATCTTTCGAAAAAAATTCCGCCGTCAGCCACCCGGCTTGGCTTCGGGATGTTCATCCAACACCAGCACGCCGTGGGGCGGCAATTCGTAGTTACCCACAATGTTGTTGCCGGTCAGAAAATCGTGCATCGGTTTGTAAAACTGCACGCGCACGGGAGAATTCTGGTGGTTGAGCAGAAAATAAATGCGCGCGCCGTCTTTCTGGCGCAGGGAAACCTCAATGTTTTCAGGCACTTTCAGCAGCGGAGCCAGCCCGGTAGTCTGGCGCAGCCACAACACGAGATCGTCGTAAAAATGCTGGTGGCTGAGGGTGCCGAGATAAATCGCTTTGCCGAGGCCGAAGGTGTTGATGGTCATTGCGGGCTTGCCGGCGTAAAAATCTTTCGCGTAAGCGGCGAGGATCTGACAGCCCTTCGGCTCGATGATGTCGCACCAAATCCGGGCGGGATGCAGATGGCTGGTGGGGAATGCGCCGCGGAAAGTAAGGTGATTTTCCTCGCCCGGCGGCAGCATGTCAAACTCCTGCACTTCCAGTCCGAAAAGATCCGTGAGATCATGTGGAAACCCGCTGTCCGGCGCGATGTTATGTTCGTCCACCAACCCAGTGTTGCAGGTGGCGATGAGCGTGCCGCCGTTTTGGACGTAGAGCTTGAGCCGGTCGGCCTCATTGCCGGTGAGCAGGTGGAGCGACGGCGCGAAGACGATTTTGTATTTCGACAAATCCTCATTGGGCCGCGCGAAATCCACTAAAATATTACGGTCGTGTAGCGAATTGTAAATGAGCTGAATGTGCTCGCGGAGATTGAAAAATTTGTTCGGCTGGTTCGGCTGCTGCAACACCCAGTCGTTGTCGTGCGAATACAAAATGCAGGCGGCGGGCAGGACGCGTGTGTCTTTGAGCGCCGGGGCGAGGAGCTTTATTTCTTCGCCGATCTGGGTAATTTCATTGAACACGCGCCGGCTGCCGTCGAGATGGTGCGGCAGGACCGCGCCGTGAAATTTCTCGGTGCCATATCGCGGCTGCCGCCAGCGGAAAAATAACACCGCATCCGCGCCGCGCGACAAAAGCTGATAAGTGAACATGCGCAAAACGCCGGGGCGGACGAGCGAGTTGACTTCCTGCCAGTTCACGTTGCCGGCCTTTTGCTCCATCACCCAGAAACCGGTTTCGCCGTCGGGCGTGCGGATGCCTTCTTTTTTCAGCGAGCGGAGCATGTCAATTTCGCAGGCATTTTCCGCTGGCTTCGCCTTGATGGCCGCCGAACTTTCGATGGCGACAAAATCCAAAACGCCCGCGAGATCAAAATGATCAAACCGATGGCGCAGCGCGCGCAAGTTGGTGGTGACGGGCCGGGCGGGGGTGATTGCGCGGAGAATTTCCGCCTGCATGCGGACAAATTGCACGATGGTGTCGCTGCAAAACCGGCACCAGTCCAGCACGAGCGCGGGATTGTGAATGGTCGGTGCCGCCATCGGCATCGGCACTTGCTCCCAACTGGCAACGATTTGCCCCCAGTGGCGCAAACCCATTTGCTCGTTGAGGCGGGCGACGGTTTCGTATTTGGCTTCGAGCCAGAGGTGCCAATCGCGGCGCGTGTCTTCATTGAACGCCGCTTCGGTGAAATTGCCACCGAGGCTGTTGTCAATCTGCCACGCGATCAATTGGGGATGATCACCCAGCGCGCGGGCCAGATTTTCAACAATGCGCTTGGAGTAGGTCCAATAAACATCGCTGTTCAAACACACCGCGCGGCGCGTGCCGGCGTGCTTGATGGAACCGTGTTCATCCACGGGCAAAATTTCCGGATGCTTTTTGGTCAGCCAGACCGGCGGCGCAGCGGTGGGGGTGCCGAGAACGACTTTTATTTTGTATTCGCCCAGCACGTCCATCACGCGCCGGAGCCAACTGAAATCGAATTGGCCGTCTTCCAATTCACAGAGGCCCCAGGCGAATTCGCCGATACGGACGACGTTGAAGCCGGCGGTGGCCATGATTTCGGCATCGCGCCGCCATTGTGCCTCGGGATTTTCGGCCGAACCGCCGAAAGGAAAGACCCATTGCTCGGGATAATAATCAACGCCAAAATACATATAAATCCTCGGGTTCGGTTGGAACCTAAAACCAAACCGCCGCGCTGGCAACCAAAATCGCTCAGCGCGGCGGCGGAATTATGTGGCGTAATATTTTTTATTATTTTCCAAACAGGCCGCCGAGGCTCTTGCCCAGTTTGCTGACGCCTTCGCCCACGGCTTTACCGGCATCGGCCGCCGCGCCCGCCGCGCCTTTGCCAAGATCCGTGACGGCGCCGCCGACGGCGGAGCCAACCGCCTTGATCGTGCCGGTGGTGACTTGTCCGAGCACCTGCTTGATCAATTCAGCCGGCGTGATGCCGGCATCGTTCTTGCCCAAATCCACCAGATGAATGTCCGGCAGCGGCAGGGTCATCTCCTTGCCACCCATGCCGGTGAGGCTGACATGGACCTTCGCGCCAATGATGGAAAAATCATCCACTTCCAATTTTTTTCCGGGCTTGGCGGCTTCCGTTTTTGCCGGCGCATTGGTTTCAGTTTTGCTCCCGGCGATCAACGCATTCACATTGTCCATGATTTTTGTGAGATTGTTCGCGCCAAAAGGATTGCCTTCAAAGGTGATTTCCGGCGCCTGCACTTCGATGGCGCGTACAATAATTTTGTCACTGAGCAGCGAGGACGGCACCACGCTGACCACCGCCTTGCCCACGCTGATGGCTTGTGCGGTCTTGAATCCTTCGGGATTGCCGAGCACCAAACCGTTCACCCCGCCGGAACCGCCAAAAATGGACACGCTGACGGAATCTACCTTCAAGCTGGTCTGGGTGACTTTGGGCCCCACCGTCTCCATGCCCAACTTGATGATGTTGCCGAGAAACAGTCCCGCCACCAGCCCGCCAACGATGAGCAGCAACAACAATCCCACGAGGACTCCGATGATAATTTTCTTTTTCATGACCCCGCAAAGCTGCCACCGAACCGCCAAAGTGAAAAGGAAATTCCCGCCGGAACTCCACCCGGAAAAAATCCATTGCTATCCGGCCCTTTTGCCCGTAAATTCAATTCCCGGCAACAACCCCAGCCAGTGACAAGCGATCCCTGTCATGAAAAAAAAGCCAGCACCCAAAACCGCACCGCACTCTGAACGTGCCGCGACCAGTATCAAAGTCAGAAAAACTGATATTGCGACATCAGCTCCAGCCAAAAAAAGTTCCGCTACTGGAAAAATAAAAAAGGCCGTGGCGGCGGTGAAACAATTTCTCCAATCCAAACCGGCCGCCCAGTCCGCGCCCGCCGCGCCGGTAGCAAAATCCAAAGTTTCCAGCCCCGCCGAGGCGCCCGCCCCGCGTAAAAAGAAAATTGAAATTCCCGCCATTCTGCTGGAAGGCGATGAGCCATCGGCGCCGGCCAGCAGCGGACCGGGAGAGAAATATTCCCTTGGCTCCACGCCGCCCGCGCAGAAATTTTCCGGCGGCGAACTGCCGGACAGCTACGGCACCAAAAAACTTTTCCTCACCGCCCGCGATCCGCACTGGCTTTACGCGCACTGGGATTTGACCCGCGAGCAGCAGGGCGGGCTTAACGCCGAATCCACCGACGGCCATCTTATCCTCCGCATTTTCGCCGGCAAAATCGAAGGCCATCCCGCGCACGAAATCCATGTGCACCCCGAATCGCGCCACTGGTTCGCGCACGTCGAGCGCGCCGGCCATTCCTATGCCGCCGAACTCGGCTATTATTCCACGTTCGGCAAATGGACCCGCGTCGCCATTTCCAGCGGCACCGTCACGCCACCCGATGCGGCGGCGGTTGAAAGTGATACGGAGTTCGCCACCATTCCGTTTGAATTTCCTTTTGCCAAGCTAATGCAAATCATCGAGGAAGCCGTCCGCGACAATGTCCCGCTGGCCCGCGCCATCGAGGATTTGCGCCGCCACGGGCATCCCGATCTGCCGCGCTTTTCGGCCACCGGCGTATCTGCCATCGCCCCGGCGTCTTCCGCCAGCCCGGTGCCGCCGTCCGCGACCGCCGCCGCCGGCCCGGCGCGCGTGTGGACGCCGGAGCAGGAAAAGGCGCTCGCCAAAATCATCAACATTGACCAGACCCGCCGCGTGTGGATGGGTTCGCTGGAAATTACCGAACTCATCCGCCGCCGGTTGGAGCAGGATGTCACCTCGCCAATGACGGCTTACGGCGCGTCCAGTCCGGCGCTGGCGTCCAGCCCCACGAGTCCGTTCGGCGGCGGTGCCAGCGCGAATGCGGCCAAAGGTTTTTGGTTCAACGTCAACGCTGAATTAATCATTTACGGCGCGACGGAACCGAACGCCAAAGTCACGCTCGGCGGCCACGAAATCAAATTACGCGCTGACGGCACCTTCAGCTTCCGCTTCTCGCTGCCGGACGGAAAATACGATCTGCCCGCCGTCGCGGTTTCTGCCGATGGCACGGATGGCCGCGCGGCGGAACTCAAGTTCTCGCGCAGCACGGAATATCTCGGCGACGTCGGCGCCACGCCGCAGGACCCGGCGCTCCAGCCGCCGCTGGCCGACCACCTTTGACCTTGTTGCCGCATGGACGCGCCCGCACGCGGAGCCTTGATGTTCGTCCGATTGCTCGGCGCGCTGTTCGTGGTGGCCACCATTCTGGCGCTCGGGCTTTACTGGGCGGAATGTGCGTTTGCCAAACCGCCCGTGCCGGTTGCGAAACTGCCGTGCGCAGAAAAATTAATTCCCGCCGCGCTGGGTTTTGTGATTTTGCTCCGCGCCAAAAAAATTGCGGCATGGCTTTCCGACCAGTTTGACGGATAATCTCCGGCGCACACCATGCAAGGCTATCTGTCACTCGTCCTCCACGCGCACCTGCCGTTCGTGCGGCATCCGGAACATGAAAAATTTCTGGAGGAAAGCTGGCTCTTCGAGGCCGTCACCGAAACCTACCTGCCGCTGCTGCAAATTCTCGACGGCTGGCAGCGCGACCAACTTGCCGCCCGGCTCACGCTTTCGCTCTCGCCCACGCTGTGCGCGATGTTGCTCGACCCGCTGCTGCGCGGCCGGTACGCGCGGCATCTCGACGGTCTTATCGACCTTGCGGAAAAGGAAATTCACCGCACGCACTGGGACCGCGCGTTTCGCGATCAGGCCTGGCATTACCACGACCGGTTCAGCCGCGCGCGGCAGACGTGGCAACACTACGACGGCAATCTCGTCCACGCCTTCAAGCAAATGCAGGACGCCGGCCGGCTGGAAATCATCACCACCGCCGCCACGCACGGGTTGTTGCCGCTGATGGCCGGGCATCCGGCCAGCGTGCGCGCGCAGATTTTCACGGCGCGCGATCATTACCGCCAGTGTTTCGGGCGCGATCCGCGCGGCATCTGGCTGCCGGAATGCGCCTACGCCGCCGGGGTGGAGGAATTTCTCCAGGCGGCGAACATCCGCTGGTTTATTCTCGATTCCCACGGCGTGCTGCACGCGCAACCCCGGCCGCGCTACGGCACCTTCGCCCCGATTTTCACGCCCAACGGCGTCGCCGCGTTCGGGCGCGACTTTGATTGCTCGCGGCAGGTGTGGAGCAAACACGAAGGCTATCCCGGCGACCCGCGCTACCGCGATTTCTACCGCGACATCGGGTTCGATCTGGATTTTGACTACGTCAAACCGTATCTGCCCTCGCCGGACAACCGCGGGTTTACCGGCCTGAAATATTTTCGCATCACCGGCGGCGCGGGGCCGAAGCAGATTTACCAGCGCGACCACGCGCTCGCCGCTGCCAGCACGCACGCCGCGCATTTTCTCGACGAACGCCTCGCGCAAGTCCGCCAGATCGCGCCGCTGCTGGACCGGCCGCCCATCATCGTCGCGCCGTATGACGCGGAACTCTTCGGCCACTGGTGGTATGAAGGGCCGGAATTTCTCGACTTCCTCGCGCGCAAATTGTGTCAGGAACAAAAAATTCTTTCGCTCATCACGCCCGGCGAATATTTGCACCGGCACGAGACGAATCAACTCGCCACGCCCGGCGGCTCGAGCTGGGGCGAGGAGGGTTACTGGCGCGTGTGGCTCAACGAATCGAACGAATGGATTTATCCGCACCTGCAAATCGCGCAGGAATGGATGAGCGGGCTGGCGGAAAAATATCCCGCCGCCACCGGCCTCACCGCGCGGGCCTTGCGACAGGCCGCGCGCGAATTGCTCCTCGCGCAGGCCAGTGATTGGCCCTTCATTTTGCGCGCCGGCACCAGCCCCGACTACGCGCGGCGGCGCGTGAAAGACCATTTGCTCCGCTTCCTCGCCCTGCACGAACAGCTCACCGTAACGCAAGTGGATGAAGCCTGGCTCACCGAAATCGAGGCCCGCGATAATCTTTTCCCCGACGTGGATTGGACCTACTGGCGCTGACCGACCGCCAAAAAGGTTTTCCGCCGGCGCGGGTTGCGGCATAATCTCCGGCGCATGGCCAAAAAGAATCCGCTGATCCGTCCGCTCGTCCACGCGCTGCACGCCTACGTTCCCGGCGAGCAGCCGAAAATTCCCGGCCTGATCAAGCTCAACACCAACGAGAATCCGTATCCGCCCTCGCCGAAAGTGCTGGCCGCCGTGCGCGCCGCCACCGATGGCCGCCTGCGGCTGTATCCCAATCCCACCGCAGAAAAACTGCGCGCCAAGCTGGCCAAGCTGCACGGCTGCGCGCCGGAAAATATTCTCGTGGGTAATGGCTCGGATGAAGTGTTGGCGCTGGCCGTACGCGCGTTCGTGGAGCCGAACTTAAAACCCAAAACGAACAATGCCACACCGCCGGCCGCCACGGTGCAATATTTCACGCCGAGCTATTCGCTGTATCCGGTACTGGCGGATATTCACGGCGCGGCGAAAAACGCCGTGCCGCTGCGGCCGGATTTTAGTTTGCCGACGGTCGCGGAATTGCGGCGCGGCCGGCAATGGAATTTCCGCGCCGCGCTCACGTTCGTCACCACCCCGAATGCGCCGGGCGGACGCGGCTATACCACAGCCGAGCTGGCAAAACTGTGCCGCGCGCAAACGGGCGTGGTGATTTTGGACGAGGCCTATGTGGATTTCGCCAAGGAAAATGCGCTGAAGTTGGCGCTAAAATTTCCGCAGGTGCTCGTCGCCCGGACTTTTTCAAAGGCGTATTCGCTCTGTTTCCAGCGGGTCGGCTATCTCGTCGGCCCTCCGGAACTCATCGCCGCGCTGGATAAAATCCGGGACAGCTACAACGTGAATGGCCTCGGCCAGATCGCCGCCGAGGCGACGCTGGACGACCTGAAATATTACCGCGCGCATTTCGCCCAAATCATCGCCACGCGCGACTGGCTGACGCGGGAATTGACCAAGCGCGGTTTCCGCGTGCTGCCGAGCCAGACGAATTTTATCCTCGTCAAACCGCCGTTGTTTCCGGCGCGCGTGTGGCTGGATAAATTGCGCGCGCAGAAAATTCTTGTCCGCTGGTTCAGCGCGCCGGCGGTGAGCGATTACCTGCGCATCACCATCGGCACGCCGGCCGAGGCGGCGGCGTTGGTGCGCGCGGTGCAACCCTAAATTTGTTGGCGATTATGTTTCTGAAAAAATTCTTTTCCAATTCCCCGACCGCCGCGCGAGTGGCGCCGTTCCTCTTGTTTCTGGCGCTGACGAGTTTGCAGGGCCAGTTTGGGCCGGCATCGGCCTACTGGTTTTATTTGGCAAAAACGGTCGTCGGCCTGTGGCTGATTGGGGAAATGTGGCCGTTCGTCACGGAAACGCGGTGGGCGTTCAGCGGGCCGGCGGTCGCGGTCGGCGTGGGCATCTTCGCCGTGTGGGTCGGCATCAGCGGCGAATGGACCACGCAACATTCCCTGTGGGTGAAGCTCGGCCTCTCGCATGCGCCGGAACAACCGGCGACGGCGTGGAACCCGAACGTGCAGTTCGGCGCCGGCTCGGCGCTGGCGTGGCTGTTCATCGGCACGCGCCTTCTCGGTTCCACGCTGATTGTGCCGCCGCTGGAAGAGACGTTTTACCGCTCATTTTTGTACCGGTACATTGCGAACCAGAATTTTCTCTCCGTGCCGCTGGATAAATTTCTGCCGGTGCCGTTTTTGGCGACGGCCTGCGTCTTCGGTTTTTCGCACAACGAATGGCTGGCGGGCATCGTGTGCGGCGCGGCGTATCAATGGCTGGCGCTGCGCCGGGGCCGGCTGGGCGAAGCAATGACCGCGCACGCGATCACGAATTTTCTGCTCGGCGTGTGGGTGGTCACGCGCGGCGCGTGGCAATTTTGGTAGGCGAGTATCCCCTGACACCAAGTAAAACGAATTTCTAAAACGTGTTAAAAATGATGACATGGAAAAAGTTAAATCGAAGTTTCTTCGGCTGCTGTGGGTTGCTGCAAACCCGTCCGCACAATCAGCAAATCGAAAATCTCGGAAGCGTAGCGGTGCGAGTAACGGAAAGCGAACTCGTCAACGTAATTCTGGAGATACTTCGGGCTGACACTGTGGTGCGTTCCGTCAAGCGAACGCTTCAACTGCGACCAGAATCCCTCAATGGTGTTCGTGTGAGCGCGTCCAGCGACGTATTCCCCCGAACCGTGGTTCACGACCTCATGCTTGAAACCGAGCTTGGAAACATAGTTGTAAATTCCGAATTCATCAGTGGTGACTGTGGTTCCGGGAGTGACGTTTTTGCGAATGAGTTTGATCGCGCTCGCGGCTGTAACCTTGTCCATCACCTTCGCGCAGACTCCACCGCGCCGCTCGGCAATTCCGATTACAGGAGTTTTCCCCAGCGCACCGCGTCCACGCTTCCCTTCGGATTTTCCCCCGATGTAAGTCTCGTCAGCTTCCACAACACCGCTAAACATATTCCCTTCGCTCGTCATCAGCGCCCGGATTTTGTGTCCCATGCGGTGAGCGGTTTTGTAAGTCACCCCAAGCTGACGTTGCAACTCTTTAGCCGCGACTCCATTCTTGGATTTTGCAAACAGGAAAATTGCGAAGAACCAAGACTTCAAGCTGGTTTCCGATTTGTGAAAAATAGTTCCCGCAGTCGGATGCAACTGCGCTCCGCAAAACGAGCAGGAATAGCAGCGACGTTTTTCAACCCGGTAGAAGCAATCCCGCTTCCCGCACTCGCAAACATGGTTTGCGAAGCGGGCGCGGAAGATGTGATCCAGGCACGCAGCATCGTCTGGAAATTGCGTGTCAAAATCTTTGAAGTTATAGCTCATCTTTTTTCTGTTTTTTTGGCCAGCGTTTTGCGCGGGCGGCGGCAAGCCGTTTTGTCCGCTCCGCAATCTGTTCTGCGGAGTAGATTTTTGGAACGCCCTTGGCCATGCGGCCAAGGGCTTGCGCCGCTCGATTCACTCGAAACTCCATTGGCTGGGATTCTGAACCAACTGGGCAAATCGAAAATCTTGTTTAGCCTTGTGGTCATCGCGTGCGTCCTCGCTCTCAAACCCGCCAATAGGGGATGGAATCTCGCGTTCAACCTGAGCGCGAATCGCATCGTTTTGTTCGTCAACCGTCATTGTGTTCATTTTCATATTTTTTCTTTCTTTTTTGTCTCCGGGCTAATTCCCTTCGACACACACACTTTCGCACAAACGCTTATGTGATTCAAGATAAATTTACAACTATTTTTAACCATGAAAACAACCAATGAAATCAATGCTTTTCACAGATACTTGCTGTGAAGGGATACTCGCCTTTTGGTAAGCCGCTTCCCGGCTCAGCGGCGAATGCGGCGGACGCGATGAGGCGGATTTTTACTTCGCCAGCAAATCCAGCTTGTGGTGTTCGAGCGTGGTGCCTTCCTGCTGCGCAAGATTCGCGAGCGCTTCGTTGTAATCGGCGAGCGCGCGAATTTCTTTGGAACGGGCGGAGGTGAGATTGTTCTGCAATTGCAGGACGGTGAACGTGGTGCTTTTGCCGGCAGAATACTTGCCCTGTTCGGCCTGAAGCGCGGCTTCGGCGTAGCGACGGGATTTCTGCGTGGCATCCACGCTTTCCCAGGCGGACTGCGCCTGTTTGACGGCGTTGTCAATTTGCACCATGGCATTTTGCTCCAACTGCTTGAGCTTCAACAACTCCTGCTGCTCGATGGCTTGATCGGCCTTGTAGCCATTGCGCGCCTTGAGATTGCCGAGCGGAATGGAGAGCGACGCACCATAATTGTAATACGGCCGGTTTGCCGTCGCGTACTGGCCAAAGGCGTCGCTGAATTCCTTGCCCGCGCCGTTGTAGCCATAGCTGGCGCTCAAATCGAGCTGCGGCAAAATCTGGCTGCGGTCATATTTCAACTGGATGCCCTGCTGCTCCAAATTCAACTTGGCCTGCAACAAATCCGGCCGCTGCCCCATGCCTTTGCTCCAACTATCCTGCACGTCGAAAAAATTGCGGGCCGCCTTGAGTGCCGTGGCGGGGATGATGTCCACGTCATGCCATTGCGGATAATTATCGGTGATCAGATTTTTCAGCGCATTCTCGTCCTGCGCCAGCGCGAATTGCGCGGCGATGAGGTTCGCGCGGCTTTGCGCCACCTGGGCTTCGTCCTGTTCAATGGTGCCGCCGCGTTCGGCGAGCATCTCGAACTGCACCCGCTTTTTGTCGTCGTCCAACTGCGTCTGCGCCAATTCCAAGGCCTGCTGCTGCACCGTCAGATTGTCGCGGGCGTAAATGAGTTCGTAATAAGCATTTTCCACCGCCGTGACCGTGGTGATGAATTGCTGGCGCAAACTCTGTTCGGAAAATTTCAGCCGGTTTTTCGCCACGCCGATGCCCAGCCGCGTTTCATCCGTCAACAACCCCTGCAACAACGGCTGCGTGACGGTGAGGCCCACTGAACCGCCGGTATTTTCGCCGCCGGTGCCGTAGGCGTCGGTCGCATTGCCGCCCAAATCATACGTCATGCCCCACGGCGTGCCGCCCTTGAGATCGGACCCGAGCACATGGCTGTCCGCGACGGGCGCGTTGGTGTTGGCGAAAATCCCACCCGCCGTGCTGTGGGTATTCTTGCCGGACAAGCTGAAGGCCGGATCGTAGCCCGCGTAGGCCGCGTGGAGATTCAGCAGCGATTTCTGCGGCTCGTAGCGTTCATAGCGCACGTCGAAATTGTGCTGGAGCGCCTCGGCGATGCACTCGTCCAGTGAAAGCGGGCGGGCGGCTGGGGCGTTGGTCTGCGCGACCGCCGCCGCCAGCGGGGCGGCCAACAGAAACAGGGCTGCGATTTTTTTCATTTCCAAATCAGACGCCGCCAGCCGCCGCTAAGTAACCGACCGGTTACTTGGCGGCAGCGCCCTCAGTGAGCGCGGCATTTTTCTCGAGCAAATCGAGCACTTTTTCGTGCAACACCTGCTCGTACAATTCATTGATCCCGTCACGCTTCTGCAAATCCTTGACGAACTGCTCGAACGGAATCTGGTACATCATCGCGAGCTGCTGCGCGCGTTTCACCACGTCCTCCTGCGTCGCCTGGATTTTTTCCTGCGTGGCGATGCGGCCCACGAGGAACGCCAGTTTCACGCGCTCCTTGGCGTTGACGGCGGCGTTGGCGTAAATCTCGTCCTTCTGCTGCTCAATCAGCTCGCGCGCGACGCCGCGCTGGGTGTTCTGGCGGACCAGATCGTACACCACGTTGCGGGTTTCGTTGGCCACGGCCGATTCTGGCAGGTCAAAATTCACCCGGCTGAGCAGGGCGTGAACCACTTGCGCGCGGACGGCTTTGGACTGCGAGTATTTCAGCTCGTTTTCGAGATCGGTGCGGACGCCGGCCTGAAGTTTTTCCAGATTTTCGGCGCCAAACTTTTTGGCCAGCTCGTCGTTTAATTCCGGCAGGACTTTTTCCTTCACCTCGACGAGTTCCACTTCATAAACGCCTTTTTTGCCCTGCAATTGCGGCGTCACGAAATCGGCCGGAAAATCCACGTTCACCGTGCGGCGGTCGCCGGCTTGCGCGCCGAGGAGTTGCTCGGCAAAGCCGGGGATGAAATTGCCGGCGGTGGCGGTCTCCACCCAGAAATTTTTCTGCTCGGTCAAACCCTTGGCTGTCGGCGCGAGTTCGGTGATCGCCTTGCCTTCGCAGGTGCCGGTATAATTCACGACGGCGATGTCGCCGGTGGCGAGCGGGCGGGCAACGGTGTTGTAGTTCGCGTGCTGACCGCGCAGCAGGGTCAGCGCCTTCTCGATGTCCGCTTCGGTCACGGACTTGGTTTCGATCTGGGCGGGCAAGCCTTTGTATTCGGGCAAGGTAAATTCCGGCGCGGTCTCGACCGTGGCGGTGAACTGCAAGGCTTGGCCGCGGCCAAACTGCACTTCCTCGATGTCGGGATACCCAACGACGGCAATTTTTTGTTCGTCAATCGCCTTGCGGTAATGTTCACCGATGAGCTTGCGCTTGGCTTCATCTTTGATTTCCGCGTCGTATTTTTTCACGACCATCGGCAGCGGCGCCTTGCCCGGCCGGAAGCCTGGCAGCGCGGCCTGCTTTTGATATTCCTTAGTGATGGCGGCAAACGCCGCGTCCACGGCGGCTGCGTCCAGTTCCACCCGCACGAGCTTTTTGCACGGGGCCAAATTTTCAACGGTTACGTTCACGGTAAAATATGAGTTAAACGAGCCGCGCAGCATAGCAAAAGCGGGCCGTTTGCGTCAATGGGTTTTGCCCGCCAATTCGGCGGGCGCGGAGGAAGCGCCCGTCACCGCCAGACAAAGGTCGCGCCTTGGGCCACCGTCACGCGGCGAATTTCCGCGCCGTAGCGCACTTGCGCCGGGTTGCCGCACAACGAATGTATCGTCGCGGCGACCAGTTTTCCCGCTTTCCATTCCAGATCCACCGTGAACCCGCCGCGCGCGCGCAGGCCGGTGACTTTGCCCTCGGGCCAAGCCGACGGCAAAGCGGGAAGCAGGACAATTTCGCCGTTCTGACTTTGCAGCAGCATTTCGGCGATGCCGGAAGCCGCGCCGAAATTGCCGTCAATTTGGAACGGCGGATGCGCGTCGAACAAATTCGGATACATTCCGCCGCCACCCATCGTGCCTTTGGCCGGCACCGGCTTGAGCAGCAGCCGCAGCATCTGATTGGCATGGTCGCCGTCGAGAAAACGCGCCCACAAATTGATCTTCCAACCCATGCTCCAGCCGGTCGCCTCGTCGCCGCGATAAATCAGCGACTGCCGCGCGGCGGCGAATAGATTTGTCTGCGCGGGCGTGATTTCGTTGCCGGGATAAACCGCCCACAAATGCGAAACGTGACGGTGATGGTTTTTCGGATCGTCTTTGTCCTCGACCCATTCCTGCAACTGGCCGTATTGCCCGATTTGCTGCGGCACAATTTCCGCCCGCAATTTTTCCAACTGCGCGGCAAATTTTTCATCGCGGTGGAGAAGCTTCGCCGCCGCCGCCGTGTTGGCGAACAGCGCGCGGATGATTTCGTGATCCATCGTCGGCCCCATCACGAGGCCACCTTCTTCCGGCGAATTCGACGGCCCGCTGATTAATTTGCCGGTGATCGGATCGCGCGTCAGGTAATCGACAAAAAACAGCGCCGCGTCGTGCAGGAGCGGATACGCGCGCTCGGCGAGAAATTGTTTGTCACCGGTGAAGAGATAATGTTCCCACAAATGCTGGCAGAGCCACGCGCCACCGCTCACCCAGATGCCGTGGTTGCTGGCGTTGATCGGCGCGGTGCCGCGCCAGAGATCGGTGTTGTGGTGGAGCACCCAGCCGCGCGCGCCGTATTGCGCCTGCGCCGTTTTGGCGCCGGAGACCGCGCAATCGGCAATCAGGTCGAACAGCGGCGCGGTGCATTCCGAAAGATTGGCAACTTCGGCCGGCCAGTAATTCATTTCGGTGTTGATATTGACGGTCCATTTGCTGTCCCACGCCGGCTTGAGCGAATCATTCCAGATGCCCTGCAAATTGGCCGGCTGCCCGCCCGCGCGGCTGCTGGCGATAAGCAGATAGCGGCCATATTGAAACGCCAGCGCCGCCAGATCCGCATCATTGCCGGCGGCAAAATCTTTCAGCCGCTGGTCGGTCGGCAATTTGGCCGCGTCCGTCTGGCCGAGGTCGAGCGACACGCGGTGAAACAACGCCTGATAATCTTTTTCGTGCGCCGCCCGCAGCGCGGCAAAATCTTTTTCGGCCACGGCGTGCAGCGCCGCGGTACAGCGCGCCGCCGGGTCAGCGGTGAGGTCATGGAAATTCTGAAAGCTGCTGGCCGCCGCGAGCACGAGCGTTGCCGCGTCGGCATTTTCCACGGTGACCGCGTTATCGCTGAACGTGAGCTTGCCGCCGGGGGCAATAATTTTCAAACGCGCTTCAAATTTCACGCCGCCTTCCTCGACCTGCCCGAACAGCGCAAGTTCATCGTGGTTGCGCAGTGCCGTCTTGGCAGACGAATGCGGGCTGTCGAGTTTGACAGCGAAATTCACCGCGCCTTTTTTGTCGGCCGCCACGCGCCAGACGATCACCTGATCGGGAAACGAAGCAAAACATTCGCGCGTAAACTGAACCTCGCCCACGCGATAGCTCACGCCGGCCACGGCGGTATCGAGATTCAAATTACGCCGGTACGCCACGGCGTTGGTGTGGTCGGGGAAAAAAATGTGCACATCGCCGAACGGTTGGTAGGCCTTTTGATGCAGCGGCACGCTCATGAATTCCTGTTCGCCCATTTGCTCGGCGGCACGTTGCTTGGCGGCGGCGGCCTGATGTTTTTCACCGGCGCCGGCGTGGTCGCCGGCTTTTTCCAGCGCCGCCGCTTCGCGGTCCAACGCGCGGCCTTCGTTCAGCAGCGTGCGCATCGGCGACAGAAATTTTGCCGCGCCGACGTGCTGATATTCGTGCGGCTGGCCGGTCCACACGGTGCTTTCGTTGAATTGCAAATGTTCCTCGGTGACGCCGCCGAAAATCATGGCGCCGACCCGGCCGTTGCCCACGGGCAGGGCTTCGGTCCACTTGCTGGCCGGCTGGGCATACCAAAGTTCCAGCGAACCGGCGGCGGCGGGGAGAACAAAAACTGCGCTGACAAGCGCGGCGGAAAGCAGTGTGGCAAGCTTGGTGGTCATTGGAAAATTAAACAGTTTGCGCCGGTGGCTGTCGATATTTCTCTGCCACCGGCGCAACAAGATGGGAATTTTTGAATTATTTTGCAGCCGGCGCCAACTGGACGCTGCGGAGATTCATCGGCTGCCAACCGGCGGCGACGGGGCGGACGGTCAGGGTCACCATACCGGCGGGCAAGTCTACGGTGCCGCTCAGATTTGCGCGTTTGAATTTGGTGTAATCCTTCGTCGCGGGCGCGGTGCCGGCAACGGTCTGGTCGCCGACGATGATTTCAAATTTGCCGGCGGCTTCGGCGGCAATTTCCGCCGAGAGCTTGAATTTACCCGGCCGATCCACTTTGAAACTCCAGCTCACCGAGTCGGCCGGATTGGTCCAAAAGCCAATGTTATCTTTGCCGTCGCCAGTTTCATATTGCACCGCGCCATGCAACTCGGCTTCGCTGGCGAGTAGTCGCACCGCGCCATCGGATTCCTGAAAAATCGGCGTGGCGACGACTTCAGGCGCGCCTTTGATTTTCAAAACCACGGTCGAGGAAATTTTGTCCGGCGCGGTGGACGGGACGGTGATGTTCACGCCTTCGGCTGTGCGGCTGGTGGGCAATGATTTGTGACCGCCGAGCCAGCTGGATTTTTGCAGCAACGCGGCGGAGACAACGTCATTTTTCAGACCCGGCACCACCAGCTTGCCATCGGCTGGCCAATTAAAGACGTGCAGGTAAAGGGTGGTTTCATCGCCGGTAATTTTTTTAGTGCAACGGCCCCATGGCAAGCGTTTGAACGGACTAGCCGTCGTGCCGTAAATCGCCTCGCCGTTCACTTTCATCCACGCGCCAACGGCTTTGAGCCGCTCGACGCTCGGGCCGGGAATCAGACCTTCGCTGGTGGGGCCGACGTTGAGCAAATAATTGCCGCCCTTGCTGGCGATGTCCACGAGGTTCCGCAAAATCATCTCGGTGGATTTCCAGTTGTGGTCGTAACTTTTGAAACCCCAGGTGTCATTCATCGTCATGCACGTCTCCCAATCGCGGCCGGGAAAACCGGTGGCGGGAATGAACTGCTCGGGCGTTTCGGTGTCGCCTTTGTAGCCGCCACCGAGGCGGTTGTTGTGGATGATGCCGGGCTTGAGCTTGAGCACTTCGATCAATTTGTCCGCGCGCTCCTTGTTCATATCGCAGGATGTGTCCCACCAGAGCACGGCGGGAAATTCGCCGTAGTTGGACAACAGCTCCTTCACTTGCGGCACTGCCACCTTGTCGATGTACTCGTCCATGTTCTGCTTCTGCGCGGGATCCCAAGTGCCGCTGCATTCGGAGCCGCCGTTGTTCCAATCCTGCGCCTGCGAATAATAGAAACCCAGCTTCACGCCATATTTCCGGCACGCGGCGGCGAGCGGTTGCAACACGTCTTTGCCGTACGGCGTGGCCTGCACGATGTTCCACGGGCTGGCCTTCGTCGCAAAATTCGCAAAGCCATCGTGATGCTTGGCGGTGATGACGATGTATTTCATGCCGGCCTCTTTCGCGAGCTTGACCCATTCGTCGGCATTGTATTTGGTCGGATTATACTGCGTGGCAAATTTCTGGTATTCCGCCATGGGAATTTTTCCGCGGCACATGATCCATTCGCCAATGCCAGGAACTTGCTTGCCGTTGTACGTGCCGGCGGGCACGGAATACACGCCCCAGTGAATGAACATACCGAACCGCGCGGCGCGGAACCATTCCAGACGCGCATCGCGCTGCGCGGTCGTTTCGTTCGCGTACGGATCCGGCGCGTCCGCCGCAAAACCGGTTTGGGTGATCAGCAAAGCGGACACCGCCGCGAGCCAGAGGGATTGCATTCGTTGTTTCATGATGATGTGTGGTTGCGATTAAATTTTTTTTTGGCCGCCTTCGGCACTGCGGTTGAATAGAGCGCAGCGGTGGCGGAAAAATTACAAATAATTTTTACCGTCACCGCCTCAGCTTTTTTTCTCGCCACCAGCCAAAACCCGCCCGCACCAGTGAACCGCTGGCACGATGTGAATTCAGCGCTCCGAATTTTTTATCAGGACGCGGGAATAATTTCGATGGCGTTGATCTGCGGATTTTCGATGTTGCTGGTGAAGTTGATGTCCAGCTTGCCGTTGGTCACTTCCACGGCCACCGTCTCGATGTAAGGTTTGCGCGGGCCGCCGGCTTTGACCCAAACATCGAAGTCCTTGAATTCATGGCCGCCCAGGCTGAAAGAAAACACGCGCTGGCCCGGGCCTTCGATACCTTCAAACGTTTCGCAGAAATACAGCTTCACGGTGTATTTTCCGTTGGGCACCTTGACCGAAAACGCGCTCATGCCGTAATGCTCGGTGCGATACAACGCCGGCGTCTTGGTGTTTTCAATCTGAATGTCGTCGCCGCGATCAATTGTGTCGCCATCGGCGAAACCCGTTTCCGCCAGCCAGGTGTTGCCATCGGCGTCTTTCAGCGGCGCGGTAATACCAGCTTTGATGCGCAACGGAAACGTCACCGCCACTGGGGCCGTGACTACCGGGGCCGCGACTATCGCCGCCGGCACCGCAGCGGGAGCCGGCGCTGCGGGCGCGCAGCAGGAATTTTTTGAAGACTGACAGCCGGTGAAAATAATTCCGGCCGACAAGAGCAGGGAAGCGGCCAGCGCACGGCGCAGCCAAGTTTTTTGGTTGTTCATGATTTTTTGGTGTTGCCGATGGCCTTTATTTTCCGCAGAAAAACATTTTCTGCCGGGCAGGGCAATCGAGGTTGCCACCAGCTTATTTACCAACCGCCAGCCCGTCAGCCACTCTTTTGGGTGGTTTTTCAAAAGCCGCCACGCCGGTTACCGCTGCAACGTCACGCTCATCAAACCGATGACCACCTCGTTCGCCAGCGCGCGGACGGTGAGCGATTGCAATTCTTTTGCCGAGTCGAGCGGCAGATCCAGCACCGTCGCCGCGCCGCCGGGCACGGTTCGGCCTTTGCCTTTGAACGCCTCCATTTTCAGCACCCGGATTTTTCCTGTCTGCAAATCCACCCGCACCGGCAATGGCTCCGGCCGGCGAAACGCAAAATCATCAATGTAATAATCCTGATCCATCGGCCACCACGTTGTCGGATTTTCCAACGCGAGCCGCGCAGTGCTGCCATCCGTGTAGGTCACGATGATTTCGCCGTTGTCAAACCGGCTTTGCATGGCGCTCGTCGAACCGGCCAGCAGCAGAAAAACGTGCGCGGCGTGGCCCGCGAGCGGCATAGCGAGGGCGCGCGGATAATTATCCCATTGCGAAACGAACGCGATATTTTTCGCCTCGGCGGCGCCAGGCGTGGCGAGCGGCACGCCGTTCGGCAAAATGATTTTTCCGCCCGCAGCGGCGGCGCGCGCCCGCAGGCCGGTGTCGTCCACCACAAACGAATCATTCGGATGACACCAACTGCCCATGCCTTGTTGCGGCTGCGCCAGGGAACAAAACGGCGAGCGCGGCGTGAGATATTCGTTCCGAAAAATCTGCGTGACCCGATCATTGAAAACGCCGCTGAGGTCCACCGACTCCAGTTTGCCGGTCACGGGCTTTTCCCAGTCCAACACCGGCGCGGCGGCGGCGGCGGCAATCTCAAACGTCACCGGCTGCCACCAGCGCAGCCGACCTTGTTCCACCTGCGCAAAAAGCGTCCGGTGGCCGGCGGCGCCTCGCACCACGCCGTGGAGCGTTGCACCTTCAAATCCGGTTTCGGCCAGCGTAGATTGCGGATCCGCCAGCGCGACAATTTTGGCGCCGGTGGCGGCGTGAAATTTTTGGTTCGCAGCAACAAGCACCGCCGCGGGCGCGGGGACGGGTTTTTGTCCGCGCCAGTTGACGACCACTTTTTGCTGCGCGGCGGCCGGGGCCACAATCTCGATGCGCGGCGTGCCGACACAATTTTCCAGCCCGCGCCAAGCCGCCGGCTGGCCGTTCACGGAAACAGTTGCGACGTCGTCACGCAGCGCAGGAATTTGCAGGCGCAACGCCACCGGCTGCGAAAATTTGGATTGCAGCAAATACGTTTCCTGCGTGCCGTCGCGCTGAAAACTGAAATTGAAATCGGGATGCGTGAGGCGTGCCGCCTTCCACGCCGCCGGCAAGCCGGGACTAATTTTGATTTCGCCCGCCAGCAAATCCGGCTGCACGCCGAACAGCCCTTCGACCAGCGCCCGCGACAGCGCGCCGCAGCCATCGCCAAAATCGCGCTGCGATTCGCGTCGCGTCGCGTCGAACCAGGTGCACATGCCGACGTTGCCGGGGCAAAGACCGAGATACATCGAGTCGAGCAAAGCGCCTTTGAACAACGGAAATGCGCTGTCCGCGCGGTTGGCCTGCCAATACGCCAGCGCCGTATGCATGGTTTCCGCCAGCACAACGTTGTTCAGCGACCAAGTGTAAGGCATCCAACTGGTCGTGGCCACCGTGGCATTGCCCGCCGGCACGCCCGGACCGCGCAACGGAAAATGCGCGATCTGCGTGTCCACAAACCGCGACATCTGCCACGCTTCGAGCGGCGTCGGTACGGCGGAATCCACCGTGTGATAAAATGTCCAGAGCGCCGCGTTCGGATGCACGGACTGCAACCCCAACCAATCTTTCCATTCCGCGAACCAGCCGCGATCCGCGAGCCAGAGATTTTTCTGCATGCCCTGCAAAATTAAATCCGCCTCTTTTGCGTAAGGCGCGGGATCGGCGCCAAGCAATTTTGCCACGCGCGCTGCCAGGCGGTTGTGATAAAGATTGTAAGCGGAAGAATGCGCGCCGCCGCCGCCGGCGTAAGCCAAATCATCGCTGGCCCAGATGCAGCAATAGGCTTCATACAGCGGCAGTTTTTCCGTGCCAAATTCGCGGCGGAACAGTCGCCGTTCCCACGCAAGATGGCGTTCGATCACCGGCCACATTTTTTTTGCGTAAGCCAGATCGCCGGTCCACAGCAGATGGCGGAAAAATACATCCACTCCGACGAGATTCATGTCGTAATGCGACTGGGTCAGGTCGCCGTTTGAGTGCAACGCGTTTTCGTTGCGCGCAAGATGCGCGGTTTTTTCCGGCGCGGGAATGGCGGCGGGAACGGCGCTGGTATTTTGCTGCCGGGCAAAGCCGGCGAAATGTTCCGCCGTGCGCTCGTGCCAACCCAATTCATCGCCGACATAACCAACCCGCCAGCCGAGCAGTCGCGTGCGCCATGCCACGCCGCCGTGCAGATACGCCGCCTGCCGGTCGTCCCACACCGCGTCACCGGCGATGTTCAACGCGGCGGCGGCGGCGTTGACAAACGGATCGGGCGTTTCCACCACGACGCGTTCGGCCAGCGCGCGGCGGGCTTCGTCTTCTGCGGAAAAGATTTTTGCCAAATCGGCCGCGCGCCAGACGGAAATATTGGCGGCGATTTTTTTGGGTGCCGCCGACGCCGCGACTTCGCGGTACACCTCCAACACTTCGTTTGCCGAATCGGCGGTGCCCAACCGCTGAAGCCCGATGAATTGCGGTTCGCCGGCAGTCAGAATTAATTTTCCGGCGAGCAGCGGTTGTTTGGTATTTGTGGCCGCCGGGCCGAAAACTTTTTCCGCGTCCGGCCAGTTGTCAGCATCAGCTTGGGCCAACGCGGCGGAGCCGGAAAAAGTGCCACCAATGACGCCGGGTTTGCCCCGCAAGGCAAAAGCATTTTGGCCAATTACTACCGTGTTGCCGACGCACTGTTCCGGCTGCAATTGAAAGAATTTTCCCACCGGCACAGCTTCGCAACCGATGTCACCGTCGCGCCGGCCTTTCAAACCATTCACGCCGCCGAAAGCAAAAAGCAATTCCAACGGCGCAGATTTTCCCGTCCATTCAGCGCGGAGAATCATGCCTTCCGCCACGCGCGGCGCGAGTGCTTCAAGCTGCAACGTGCCGGCGCCGAGCCGCGCATCGCGAATTTCATAAACCATTTTGCCGGGACGATAACGCGCGACGACTTCGTGCGCCGATTGCAGCCAGACGGCTTGGCCACCGGCGTGGAAGCCGAGGCGTAAATTACCGCCGCGCCCCGGCAGATAGAGCGAAAATTCCGGCACGTCGCCGGCATCCACGCGGAAGGGACTGCTGCCGCCGTAAAGCGGGCGGTTGAAAAATTCGCCGCCGTTCGTGATGACAAAATCCGTGCCGTCCGGCGTGTAACGGAGCGGACGATCAATGTGATCGCGCAAAAAAACGGTCGGGGCAGTTCGTGCCGGCTCCGCAACTTTATGCGGAGCGGCGGCGGCGGACGCGACGGCCACCGTGAGCAGAAAAACAAAATTAAATTGGTTGCGCATATTTTTTTTCTAGTTGCAGCCCAGTCTGCGCCGCCCGAAAACATTTGTCAGGCAGGGGTTTCACGGAACCGGCGGGCCGGTTTTTTCCGCCAGTAATTTTTGGATTTGCGTTTCGAGCGCAGCGGCTTGGGCGCGCGCTTCGGGCAAGGGCAGGCCGGGACGTTGCGGACGTTTGTGGCCGATGGAGGTTAACCAAGCGTCTTTCAGCACGGCTTGCTGCTGGTGAATCAGCCGGAGCATTTCCACGCCGTGCGGCCAGTCGGCCAGCAGCGCGGCCGCATTGGTAGCCGAGGCAACATCGGTCGCACCAAGACTGGTCAAAATGGTTTGCGCCAGCAACCAATGACCGGCTTCGTCGGGATGGATGCCGTCTTTCGCAAACGCAAACGCGGGATTTTTTTCCCGCGCGGCGGCAAGCGCGCGCTGCATCGGTATGTGCACATCAATCACTTGCCAACCCACCGCGCGCTGGGCGACGAGCCAGGCGGAATAACGGTCGAGCACGGCGGCATAGCCGGGATGGCCGCCGCGAACTTCGTCAAAAACGGGCGGCGTGATGTGAATGATTTTGCCGCCGGTTTTTTCCACCGCGACATGCAGCCGGGTGATTCCCTCTTGGAAAGCCCGGAAACGCGCTTCGTCAAAGGGCAGATAAATGCCGTCGTTCATGCCGTAACAGGCGAGAACCAGATCGGGTTTAGTTTGCGCCAGCACGCGCGCAAGCCGTTCGTGTAAATCCGGTCGCGGAAAATGGTAACGCACCAAATGTTCCGGCTCGGATAGCCCGGAGGTGGTTTCGCTCGCCAAGCCAAGGTTGAGGATTTCCAACGGCGACTGCGGCTGCCGCGTGCGCCGCCACGCCTCGATGTCGCTGACATAAAAGCCGCCGTAAGTAATGCTGTCGCCGAGAAAAATCACGCGTTTCACGCCGGCGGGAAATAAGGCGGTTTTCGCCTGATTGGCAGGAGCGGCGGGCTGGGCGCTGGCAAAGCTGGTGAGCCAAGCCAGACCGATGAGCAATAATTGTTTTTTCATTGTTAAATATTTGGGACGGACTGTGGTCGCGTAAATGCCACCGTAACTTTCGGCATCGGCTGCGGGTCTTTGAGTTTGCATGGTTGACGCTGGCTAGCAAGCTCCAGACGGGTTTGCGCCGGCTTTGGTTATTCATTATTTTTTGGTAGGCATTTGGGAAGCCTAACCCGACTATCCGCAAATTGACGAAAAAACTGTGCCCCACAGGCTCGCCTCGTACCGAACCTCAAGTCACCGTTTTTTGCGCTCAAGTTTTTGATGTCATTTGGCAATTTTCACCGGCCACGGCCATTGACTTTGGGACAACTATGGATTTTCCTGAACGAATGAAATCCTCTTGGATCGTTATTCTGCTGCTGGCGCTGCCGTTGGTGTTATCGGCCCAAGACACCAACGACGTTCCGGTTGCCGCCGCTGACCGCACTACCGCCACGCAGGAAAAACATTTGCAGCCCATTCTCGCCGCCTTGCACCTGACCAATGAGGTGGCAGTGGAGTCCGTGCGACTGGCTTGGTCTAAGTATTTTTCCGCGCTCAACACTTGGCACGCGCTGCACGATGCGGAAGTGAAAACTCTTTGGAACAACTTCAATCAGGCGCGTAGTGCCAAAGACGCGATGGCCGCTGACTCCGCTTTGGTGAAAATTGACTCCGCATATGCTGGTTTGCAGCCACAGCACGCTGCCTTTCTCACGAGTTTGGCCACCGTGCTCTCGCCCGCGCAGGTGGAGACGGTCAAGGATGTTTTGACCGTGAATAAGGTTGGCGTCACCTATGCGGTGTACCTTCAAATTTTTCCGCACCTCACCGAGGCGCAAAAAGCTGTAGTGCTGGCCAAACTTAAGGACGCTCGGGAACAGGCGATGGATGCCGGTTCCATGGCCGAGAAATCAGCTTTTTTCAAAAAATATAAAATTGAGATCGAGGACGTTTATCTGACTGCGCAGGGATACGACCCTAAACAGGCGCGACAGGATTTTGCTAAACGACAAAAAGCGGGCGGTGGTAAATAATTTTTCAGGTTTTTGTCAGATCGGTCAATCGTGGTATTCCCGGAAGACCACCGCTGTTTCAGTGGTCGGATCATAAACCGCATAAACGCCACCGCGCTGGTGCTCTTCTGATTCCTTGAAAATGCGCTGGAAGCAAAGTGGGTGTTTCCACGGCGGCACACTTTGCCACAGCCGGGTTTGTTGGTGAGCGGACCGGGAGAGTATTCCTTTGAATTCACCAGCCGAACCGGATTCCATTTTTCCTCCCTTAACCATCGCTTCAAAACCGGAGCGATTTATATGAAAAACGGCTAGCCATTCACTGCGTAAAAAAGTTGAAAATCCCGCGACGCGTACCGCGCTGGCCGTTGCGGGTGCGTTCCCGAGACAGATGTAGGCCAGCCGGTTTTCCGGCGAACGGTTAGCACCAAATCTCACAAGTAAGATCATTACCAAAAGTGCCGGTCCCACCAGAAAGATCCGCGTCAACATCAATGACAACTTGTGCTTCTCAAGCCAGACTTTAGTCAAGGCAAAGACCGTGCTGCCCGCGCCCCCAACCAAGACGAGGACTGGGATAAGTGGCAACAAAGCCATTGCACACGCCCTGCCGAAGAATTCATAGGTGCCATATTGCTGTGCGATAAAAAAAAGTATTCCTGAACTGACGAGAAGGGCGTCAATTATCCAAAGCCTCCATAAGAATAACGGGCGGATTTTGTTATTTATCATTTATCCGATCAACTTACCTTCAAATGTGACTATTGGAAAAAAGACTGTGTGTCATATAATTATAATATCTTATCTTATTGTTATTTATTATTATTTATTATTTAATCAATATTTGTTTTTTCCGTTTTTCTTCAGCCATACAAGTAATAAGCTAATGTCTGCAGGAGAAACGCCAGAAATTCGTGATGCCTGACCTATTGTTCGGGGTTTGATTTTGGTAAGCTTTTGTTTTGCCTCAATTCGCAAACTGGGTACATTTAAATAATCAAAAGAATTTGGAATTTCTTTGTCAGCCATCTTCTTTTGGCGAACTACTTCTGTTTCTTGCCGATTTACATATCCAGAATACTTGATAATTGTCTCTACTTGGGATGTAATTTCCTCCGATAATTTAACGTTTTGATCGGGCAAATCCTTGTATTTGATCTCTGGGCGTGATAGCAATTTTGCCAGTGTTTTGTTTTCGAAAGTCTCTTGTTCTAAACGATTCAATTCACCCTCAATTAACACTCTTTTCTCTTTGAATTGATCAAAATTCCGTTTGGGCAATAAACCTATATCCCGACCAATTTGGCTAAGTCGCATATCGGCATTATCTTGACGGAGCAACAATCGGTATTCTGCTCGAGAAGTGAACATTCGATATGGTTCGACGGTGCCCTTTGTAACTAGATCATCAATCAAAACACCGATATACGCTTGCTCCCTTCCAAAAACCAATGGCTTCTTATTGAATACCTTTTGCGCCGCGTTTATTCCAGCCATAATTCCCTGAGCCGCAGCCTCTTCGTAGCCTGAGGTGCCATTAATTTGCCCTGCCAAAAACAAATTCGAACAAATTTTTGTCTCCATTGTTGTCTGTAACTGAGTAGGAAATACAAAATCGTATTCAACCGCATATGCCGGTCTGAGAATTTCGGCTTTTTCACATCCTATTATTGTCCGAACCAAAGAAAATTGTATATCCTCTGGAAGGCTGGTGGAACACCCATTTAGATAAAACTCATCCGTGTTAATTCCTTCTGGTTCCAGAAAAACTTGATGTCTTTCTTTGTCGGAAAACTTTACAATCTTGTCTTCTATCGAAGGACAATATCTTGGTCCAATCCCTTCTATTTGACCAGAATACATAGGTGATTTATTAATGTTCTCTTTAATTAGTGAGGCTGTTTGAGAGGTTGTATGTGTTATATAACAGGGCAACTGCCCATTTATTTTATCTAAAATTGAATCTGGAGGAAATTCACTTTTGGGTTGGATGAAAATTCTTCTTTGTATATTTGATTGTTCCATGTGGAACAAGTCATTTTTCCAAAATGTAAAATATGAAATTGGTTCATCTCCTATTTGAATATCTGTTTTTTTGAAATTTATAGATTTTCCCAATATTCTCGGTGGTGTCCCCGTTTTTAACCGACCCAATTCTAATCCGATTTGTTTTAATGATTCTGATAAATGGTTTGCTGCCGAATCCCCCAATCTTCCTCCTTCTGCCTGACTATTCCCTATATGCATTAATCCGCGCAAAAAAGTTCCCGTTGTCAGTATTATCGATTTCCCATAATACTGATTCCCCATCGTTGTCTGAATTCCTAGGGCGATTCCATTTTTATGTAAGATTTTTGCGGTCTGTGCTTGTTTTATATCCAATTTTGTTTGTGTTTCACATATCCATTTCATCCGATTTTGGTATGCTTTTTTGTCACACTGTGCCCTTGGAGCCCAGACTGCACATCCCTTGGTTTTGTTCAACATTCTAAATTGGAGTCCCGTCAGGTCGGTGGCTTTTCCCATTTCTCCGCCTAATGCATCAATTTCCCTTACCAAATGCCCCTTTGCTTGTCCCCCTATCGCTGGATTGCATGACATTTGGCCGATTGAATCCAAATTCATTGTCAACATCAACGTTCTACACCCCATACGGGCTGCGGCCAAAGCGGCTTCAATGCCTGCGTGGCCTGCTCCAACAACGATTACATCATATTGTTTTGGATATACAAACATTGAATTATGAAATCATTTTGTATTGTGATTTGTAGTTATTCTTTTTCTTTGCTTTTTTTATTTGTCTATTCCGATTTTCTAAAAATCTCTCACATATTTTGTAAATTGTTTCAATATCTTCTTTTTGATTTATTCCTTTTGCTATTTCTTCAACTGTAAAAGGTTGATTTTTATTTGCTCCTAAGAAGGATATGATTTTTCTTTGTATTGTTATGACTGTTTCGGCGGCTTTTTTCCCTGCCTCAACGCCTGGCTGATTATACGCATTTACATTTATTAAACTTGCATAATATCCAACAGACCTCTCATATATCGCTATTAATATCCCAACTGTTCGTGTATTTAAATTACCTATCGTTATTGTTGTCGATTCTCTATTTTTTTCTGTTAGGGCTGATCGTGTTCCCAAAAAAAATCCCTGTAAGAAATCTCCGGAAGTGCTCTCCTTCTCTGTCAAGATTGGTTCTCCTCCATCTGTTTTTACTTCGATAAAGGTCGCAAAAAAATCATCTCTTCCGTCTCTCAGTTGTTGAATATAGGAGTGCTGATCGGTGGATCCCTTGTTTCCGAAAACACTAATTCCTTGGTTTACTAGCTTTCCGTCCTTGTCGTTCGACTTTCCTAGCGATTCCATTATTAACTGCTGTAGATACTTTGAAAATAGTTCAAGTCGATCTTTATAGGGTAAAACAACCATGTTTTTATCTCCATTACCGTTTCCGGATATATACCATGATAGAGTAATTAGGGCAGAAGGATTTTCTTTAACGTTTCTTACTCTCGTTAATTTATCAGCTTTTCTCGCCCCTTCGAGTATTCCATCTATTTCAATACCCTGCAACGCCGCTGGCAACAAACCCACTGCTGAAAGTTCACTGGTTCGACCACCCACCCAATCCCACATTGGAAAAATCTCCAACCATTTTCCTGCTTTTGCGTATTTTTCCAGTTCGCTACTTGCCATTGTAATTGCAATGGCATGCTGACCAAATTCAAGCCCGACTTTTTCATATGCTGCCTTGGCTACTAACATGCCATTTCGCGTTTCTTTAGTCCCTCCTGATTTTGATATAACGATACATAACGTTCGATTCAATTTATTCCCAATTGTCTCCAATGATCTATGCATCCCATCTGGGTCAGTATTATCAAAAAAGAAAGGTTTTATCTTATCCTTTCGTGGATTACCTAACGCATGTGCAACAAATTGTGGACCGAGAGCAGATCCTCCAATCCCAATAAGTAAATAATTTTTAAATTTCCCGCCCGCTCCAGAAATCGCGCCCGTATGAACTTTGCTTGTAAATTCTTTTATCTTTTTATAAGTTGATTCTATTTCATTCCTTATTTCTGGCGTTGGAGCTAATGAAGCATCTCGCAACCAATAATGCCCCACCATTCTTCCTTCATCTGGGTTGGCAATGGCACCAGCCTCTAACGCATCCATCTCAGCAAACGCCTTCTGCATTCTCGGCTCCATTTTTTCAAAAAACTCGTCATCCACATGCATTCGACTCAGGTCAATCGCCAGATCAATTTCTGGAAATTCCGTATTATATTTTTGAAATCGCTCCCACAATTGTAATTTCGTATAGTTCATCATAAATCCGCTGCGATTGAATGATTTTGCCGGTTGCTCTGGCAAGAAAATTCTCCGCTTTTTATTTTATCACTTTCTCCAAAACTTTTATCCCTTGATTTATTTTTTACCAACTTGGATTAACCAAAACAAAAAAGCTGCCAGCTTTCACACTGGCAGCTTTTCTTTGAAAACTTTTACTGTTGCTTAATTCAAGCGCATTGGCATGACCACATACAAAAACGGTCCATTGATCTTGATCACCCCGGGACTTAATTCATCAATGAGTTCAATGAAAATTTCATCCTCGGTCAAGGCATTCAAGGGATCAATGAGGTAGCGTGGATTGAAAGCAATCGCCAGCTCCTTGCCTTTATAATTCACGGAAATGGTCTCCCGCGCTTCCCCCACTTCTGGTGAATTGGCCGTTATCGTCAGCAAATTTTTTCCAAACGTCAGCCTTACGGAATTAGCTTTTTCGCTGGTCATAATTTCTGCGCGCCGTAACGCCTGTACCAATTCCTCGCGCCCGAGTGGTATGCGTTCCTTCGCTTCGCCCGGTATGACCTGCCGGTAATTCGGATAATTTCCCTCAATGAGCTTCGTAATGAGCAACACCGACAAATTTTTTTCTTCCTTGCCGGTTTCGGCTTTGAGCGCAAACGACGCCTGATTTTCGCCAAACTTGATTTCTACTTCGCCTTTTTCCAGCAATAGCCGCGTCAATTCATTCACTGCCTTGGCCGGCACAATGAAGTCTCCGTTACTCTTTTCCGAAAGATCCACTTCCTCATCCACCAACGCCAGCCGGCGACCGTCCGTGGCCACAAAAGTCATCTTGCCGTCTTTGAGGCTGACAAAAATACCGTTGAGAACATAGCGCGATTCGTCCGTGGAAACCGCAAAGGACGTCTTCCGCAACATCGCCCGCACCGTTTCCTGCGGCAGCGTCACCTTCTTATCATCCTTGAAAGTCGGCAGCGGCGGAAATTCATCCGCGCCCAGCCCGTGTATTTTGAAAAAGGAAGACCCGCTTCGGATGCTGGTCACATTTTTTTCATCGGTTTCAATTTCGATTTCGCCAGTCAACTCGCGCACGATGCCGAACAATTTCTTTACGGGCAGCGTCGTGGCCCCTGGCTTGACCACCTTGGCCTCCACTTCACACGCGACGGTCACATCTAGGTCCGTAGCGGTAAACTTCACCTTGCCATTCTCCGCGTTCAGCAACACGTTGGAAAGAATCGGCAGGGTGGTGCGGGAGCCGACGACGTTCTGCACGGCCTGCAGGCCGGCGATGATCTGGTCTTTTGTGATCGTGAGGTTCATGTTCGCTTAATAGTATCTTTGTCTTTTATAAAAAACTATCCGTATTATGGCCTGTGAACAAGCCTAACAACTAACAATCCGCAATTGCCACCTGCCTCAAACCCGCACCGGCAACGCCGACAACTTCAAGGTAGCCGCACCAGAAAAATAGAAAAGTCTTAGTTGTTCGCATTATGCACAACTCATTCACACACCGCTCGCCGGTAATTTGCCGCGGAGTGCCCGCCCGATGATTTCCGGCAACACCGCCAACACCGCTTCCACTTCTTCCGCCGTCGAATCGCGGCCCAGCGAAAAACGGACCAGCGAATTCGCCGCCGCCTTTTTCCCGAGTGCCAGCACCACATGGCTCGGCTCCAGCGAGCCAGCCGAACACGCCGCGCCGCTCGAAGCGCAGATGCCATCCATGTCCAGCCCCGCCAGCAGCGCCATGCCATCCGCGCCCGGCACGACGAACGCCACCGTGTTCGGAAGCGACTCCGCTTGCGGACTCACCAATTCGCAGCCGTCCATCTTTGCAATCGCCAAAGCCAGCCGATCTCGCAGCTCCCGAATTTTATCCGTAAAAAAAACCGGCGGCGCAATAAAATTTTCCAGCGCCGTCACCAAGCCCACAATCGCTGGCAAATTTTCCGTGCCCGCCCGCCGCTCATTTTCGTGGCCGCCGCCGAACAAAATCGGATCCGGATGCAGCGGCGACCGGATATACAACAATCCCGCGCCTTTCGGCCCGTGAAATTTATGCGCACAAACCGAAACCAAATCCGCGTTGAATTGGCTGAGGTTCGTGAATGGCAGTTTGCCGAACCATTGCACTGCGTCCGTGTGAAAAATAATGCCGCGCGCGCGGCACGCCGCGCCCAAAGCCGCCACCGGCTGCACCGAGCCGATTTCGTTGTTTGCTGCCATCACCGAAACCAGCACCGTGTCCGGGCGGAAGGCCCGTTGCAAATCCGCCACCGCCACGCGGCCCGCGCCGTCCACCGGCAGGCGCGTCACCGCAAAACCTTCTTTCTTTTCCAAATAATCAAAGCAATGCAACCCCGCATGATGTTCCACCGCCGAAGTGATCAGATGTTTTCCCTTGGCCTGCAACGCCCGCGCCGTGCCGAGAATAGCCAGGTTATTCGCCTCCGTGCCGCCGCTGGTGAAAATAATTTCGCTCGGCTTCGCGCCGAGAAAACTCGCCGCCCGCGCCCGCGCCGCATCCAATTGCGCCCGCGCCTGCCGGCCGAGGCGATGCACGCTGGAAGGATTGCCCCAGATGGTTGCCAGCAATGGCTGCATCGCCGCCTGCACCGCCGGATCGAGCGGCGTGGTGGCGTTGTAATCGAAATAAATCGTGCGCGGCATTCGGATTTACGATTGGCGATGGATGCTTTACGATTTCAGCGGCTGGTGCCAAGCGGGGCCCATCGTAAATTGTAAATCGCCAATCGTAAATGAAAACACAGGTAAAAATCTGCGGCCTCACCAGCGTGGCCGACGCGCAAGCGGCCGCCGCCGCCGGGGCGGACCTGATTGGCCTGATGTTTTACGCCGGCAGTCCGCGCCACGTCTCGCTCGCGCAGGCAGCGGAGATAGCCCGCGCCTTGCCGCCGTTCGTGTTGCGCGTCGGCGTGTTTGTGAATCCCGACGAAGCGCTCGTCACCCGCGCCATCGCCGAATGCGGGCTGAACCTCCTGCAATTCCACGGCGACGAACCCTCCGCCTTCTGCACGCAATTCGGTCTCATGAGCGTGAAAGCCCTGCGCGTGCGCGATGCCGCCAGCCTGCAAACCCTCGCGGAATATCACACCGACGCCTTTTTGCTGGACGCCTATTCCGCCGCCGGCCGGGGCGGTACCGGCGAGCAATTTAATTGGGACCTGGCCGTGGCCGCGCAGCACTGGGGCAAACCGATTTTTCTCGCGGGCGGGCTGACGCCGGCGAATGTGGCCGCCGCCGTGCGGCAGGTGCGACCGTTTGCGGTGGATGTTTCCAGCGGCGTGGAAGCCGCGCCGGGGAAAAAAGACCCGGCCAAGATGCAGGCCTTTATCGCCGCCGTGCGGGCGGCTTAATTTACCAGCGTGGGGAGCCACCGCCGCCGCGCGACGCGAATTGCGTTAGCGGAACGGACCGCGCCCACGGCGGCAGGCGCCGGCGAATGGTTAGGCAGCAGCTTTTGGCACATAACTCAAAATCCAATAATACTCAAGAAACTCAACCTGCACATCGGATGCTAATCCTTCGACAGTGGCACGCAACTCCGACTCCGACGGAAAATTCTTTAGCACCTCGTGCGTGCTGCCGTTATCCAACCGTCGTAGCTGATAGGTGTCACCGTGCTCATCTGTGCGCGAGATCGGCGTGCTGCTTCCCGCGACGAAACAATTCTCGATGAACACAATCCGCGCGCCGGGCGCAAAAATCCGGTGGAAGCCGCGCAAGAAACCACGCAACCTTGCTTTCGGAACGTGAGACCACCAGAAGACCGATAAACCACTGGTGAAACGATGCGTGAAGTCCGGCAAAGCGTAAGCGTCCGCCAGGCAAAAGGTCGTCTTGCGAGTATCAATGGGCT
>TBL_comb47_HYPODRAFT_10000315_pt1 | contig 63521 bp, 58 predicted proteins | sample TroBogypolimnion_40_FD_10682 | JGI IMG/M metagenome (IMG submission 10682)
CTCCGACGGCTGGTTCTGGGCCGCATTAATAGCCGTACCGTTACTATTTTTATCACTATTACGTTAAAGGGTATTATGCAGATTACAACTGAGATGCTGGTTTTCATAGGCGTAGTTCTAAGCGCCGCAATTTCAATAATAATTTATCTTAATTCAATTGATAAAAGAGTAACAATTCTTGAATCAAAGGCCATAAATAAAGATGAATTTTATCTTAAAATAGAAGAGCTGAAAGAAGTGATTTCTTACAAGATAGAAAGCGAAATCGGCAGATGCCGTGATAATAATTGTAAGTAAAACGGAATGGATATGCAGTTGAAAGCATACGAAATAGAAGGTGCCAAATATTTTCTAAAAGAGGATCTTACGCTTGAAGAAAGTGAACAGGTCCAAAAATTGATGAATACTCTTTATACCGCAGGAAACAACCCGAATGAAAATTACCCTTCCGGAGAAATAAGAAAATTTCTTGCATTGGTTCTTGAACAAACGGAATCTTCCATTGCTGAAACCGACTTCGGAAAAGTAAAGGAAAGCATTGCGCTGGAAGTAATAAAAGATTTTTTTTTAAGACGAATGCGTTTAACACTGAATACAGCAGATTATTTCAGGAGCTTAATGAAAGAACAAAACTTGCTGCAGGAAGATATTCCCAATTAAGCAGATGCAGAATAAATTATTTTAAGGGGAAAGAGATACTTAATGCGGAAGAAACAATTATATACGAGTTAAGCGGCGGGGATTTAACTAAAGCTGCCTTGCTGAAAAAAATGCCCGTAAAGCTAATCTACAATTACTATTACATGATGCAGGTAAAGAACTTAAATATACTTTTAGAAAACATTGCAGCCCTGGAAGAAATAAAAAATGAATAATGAAATTAAACTGAAAATATCGCTTGACGGCCGGCAGGCTTCCGACACTCTGGATAAACTTGAAGCCAAACTGAATAATCTGATTAGCGAAATGTCATCTCCGGTAAATGTTAGTGCAGGAGAAAATCAGCAATCCACTGCAGGAAATAACTTCAATGCTCTTATGATGGAATTGAAAAATGCACCTCTTAATTATAATGTAGCGCCTGTTGATGCTGCTTTCAAGGCTTCTTTGTCGGTACAAGAATCCCATGAAGGAATGCATTTAACAGATGAAAATCTATCTGAGAACAAAAAAGAACCGGATAATAATGCACAACAGAAAAAGCTTACCGATACAGAAAAGAAATATTCAATGCAGAGACGAAAAATTAGCGATGAAGAAAATAAATATAAGCTTGAAGGGATTGAAACAATGCTTTACACTGCTGCAGAATTATTCGGAAAGCAGACAGCAGCATACAAAGTTCTTTCAATTGCCGAGGCTACCATTTCCACATATAATGCGGCTAATGCCGCACTTCTGCCTCCTCCGGTTGGCCTCGGTCCAATATTGGGAGAAATACAAGCGGCATTAGTGATTGCTAACGGGCTTGAACGTGTTGCAAAAATTGCATCGACAAAGGTAACCGGATATGCATCAGGCGGAATCGTAATTGGTGAACACGGTCCGGAAGTAATTGAGAATATGCAGGATTATGCAGCCGGGCGCGCCGAACTAATAAGGCAGACTGTAAATGCCGTAAATAATAATCTCGGCACTGTTAATAATACCGCTTTGCTGGATAAGGTTGATAAACTTAACGAACGTATTGCTGAACTTGCTTCACGCCCTTCCGTTGCATACCTGAATAATAATGAAGCAAACAAAATTTATAAACAGGGGAATTATTCGGTTAGGAAGCAAAGATAATGATAAAGATAAAATTCATAAACGGAGTAAACGGTTCCCCGGTTGATTGGAGCAGTTACCTGCTCGATTGCGGGCCAATTAACCGTTTAGTTGAAAGTGATAATCCGGGGGAAGCAGGGCTTATTGTTTATGATAATGTAAGCCTTTCATTTAATTGTGAAACGGGTAATCCTGTTTACAATGCATTCGGTGCGGGTTTAAGTTCTGCAACAGTTTATTTATTTGAGATTTATGGAATAAAAACTACTAAAGAAGAAATTAAAATTTATGAAGGTGCGGCTGATTTTACTACAATAGAGTGGGACATGTCGGAACATGTGATAATGTTCGATGTTGTAGATAAAATTAAAGCTATAGATTTTCTGACACCTGATTCTTCACAGCGCTCTGCTGCCGTTGATGCAAAAGAGAGGTTAGGAATTTCCGGGGATTACTGTTTTAAGATATGCAGCCCTGAACCCCCGGCCGGGCAGTCCTCCTTGTGGTACCGGATTGATACTTATTTAATTAATTACGGTGTAAATAATAGTGTAAGTATAGGCAATATCATTCCGCACACACAACCGGTGCTTCAAAAAGGGGAAGTTTTTTTTCATCCCCGTTCAACTAATGATAATCTATTAAAATATCTTGTAATTGATTCTATTTTGGCCGCAGATGAAGATGGTGTAATGGGTACTTACGTTAGAATATTACCGGAAAAATTTTGCAGGCTCCTTTTTGGAATAAGTGCTTCGGATACTATTATAACTCTCTCGGGTAAAATATTTGAAGAAGGGGATTACTTTTACCTGGAAAAAGAGGGGAAACATGAAACTTGCCGCGTTACAAGCATTGAAGCAGGATCGGATGTAAGCCAAATCTACACTATAGAAAGATTAAGCGGAAGCAATCATTACAGTTGGGATGAAAATGACAAGGTTTCATTCCTTGACATGAATTTACTTTACATTCCTCCTTCAAATCTAAATTCTGCACCCAATTATTCCAAAGAAGTATCCGGAATTCTGGCTTCTACTTTTCATCTGTTGTATTATAATAAAAGCTACTATAATATAGAAGATATTGGGATTTACGGCAATGATTACTCCGGCAGAAATGTTCTTCTAAGCTTTGATGCTTTGAAAATATTCAAGGGAATAATTTCTAATGCTTATGAACCAATTAATCTGATTAACCGGTACGGGTCTGAGGACTGCCCGGTTTCACTTTATTATTATTTAAAATTAGTAGATGCATATCCTTTCGGGAAACATCCTATTGAAGCACTTAAATTACTGGTCGATTCAATGCAGTGCTATCTCTTTACCGATAAACAGGGAAATTTTGTGCTGCAGCGTAAAAATAATTTAGGTACTACGGGGAGCGGTACAAACCGAAATATTGATAAATCGAGGATTATTTCATTAACACAAAAATATTTTTGGGATAAAATTATTGATGGCATTGATATTAAACTTACAATATGGAATGATTCTTCTTTTGAGGCCAAACGGCAGATCTTCAGCAATATAAAACCAAGGAACGAACTGAGCAAAGAAATTATTGCACTAAATCCGGATGAGTTTACATACTTTACATTAAATACATTAGCCGGAGCAGTTGCATCTGAATATCTCGATTTTTACGGAAGGAGGCATTATGCTAATTCTGCTATTTTATCGCTAAATGATGATCTTCTTGAGTGGGAATTGCTCGATTACGTAACTGATACTATTGCTTTGTCATCAGAAATGAAAACGTTTTTCTTAACAAGTGTTGTGATAGACCTGCTTAAAAGGGAAGTTACGCTGGAAATGATTTCTTCGGAAGGATTCGGGTACTATAAAGGGCAGGCGAATATTCCGTTAAGTATTTCTAATTATCTTAATTCTTCGGGGAGTTAATTATATGGTTACAAAAGATTTAATACTATACAGGGGCGATAAGAAAGAATTTAAATTCATTGCTCCCTGGAATCTGGCCGGAAAGGAAATATCATTTGTAGTTAAAGCAGATAAAGATATTACCGGAACAAGATTAATTGATAAGAACAGCCTGCATACGGGAGAAATATGTGCTGTTTATACATCTGCTTCAAATAAAACATCTCTTACGGTTACACTATGTGATTCAGATTCTTACAGGCTTAATGCAGGAAATTATTTCTATGACATTAAAAATATAACTGATGAAGAAACACTCTTTGCGGGATTATTTATAATCCGCGAAGGCGTACAAAATGTGTTTGATGATACCTGCCTTCCCGATATGAAAACGGTGAACTATGAATCACTCGATTTAACAGAAGCCGAAGAAGGAGACATCTGCGGCATAAGTAATTCAGGAAAAGGAGAGTTTATATCATTAAGCGGATTTATCAATCAAACTCTTAATATGATTAGCATTGACGAAGCTGAAGCGGGCGATCTGCTTATTACTCAAAGTGTAAACGGCACAGTTAAGGGTGCATTCATTTCCCTTTCAGGATTAAAACAACTATTAGAGGCTTTATAATGGGGACGAGAAAAGTTTTTATTAAATACTCCGGACCGGCAGTTGAGGGGATTTTTCAGGTGCAGAATGTTAACGGCCGGAAAGTTCTTGTGCTGATAACATTTGAACAACTTAAATCACAATTGAATAATATTATTAATAAAGAGGAGCAGGAAAATGAGCGCACTTAGCACTTCATTCAAAAACAAAATACTTGATCATATCTTTGGCAGGACTTCTTATGCGCCGCCGGCAAATATTACCGTCAGTTTGCTAAAATCGCTACCCGCTGATGATGCTTTACCATCCGATTTAATCAAAGCTGATTATACCGGTTATGCCGATATAACCGTAGCGAATAATCCCACAAATTTTCCTGCGGCTTCATCCGGTACAAAAACGACGGGTACAATAATCTATTTCCCTGAAGCAACCGGAGGAAACTGCACTGTAACTCATATGGCTTTTGTGGATGCTGAGAATAATATTTTAATAGCCAAAGGTGTTTTAACAACACCGCGTACTTACGAAGCAGGTGTAATGCCCCGCATTGCACCCGGCGATGTTGTTCTCACTTTATTATAAGGAGGGATGAATGTTGTTTAAAGATTATTCTCTTGGTATTCTTAATGCCGGTATTGCAAATACGGACAATACTTTAGTTATGCAGGCGGGCTATGAGGGATATTTCCCTGACCCTGCAATTAACGGAAGTTATCCCGCGGTAATTTTCAGAAGCGATTACGGCGCACCTTCATTTGCATTTGCTGCAAATAAAGCCGAACAAATTCTTATTACTGCAAAAAGCGGAACAACATATGCTATCCAGAGGGCATATAGCGGCGGGGCAGCAATAAATCTAAATGATTCCGGAAAAACATATTATATAGCAGCCGGTGTCCCTGCAAATGAAATGAACAAGATGCATGCTTCTCTCTTTGGTGCACGTTATGGCAACTCGCTATTGTTTAATGGAAGTTCGCAATATCTATCTGCTGCCTATAATTCTGTTTTTGACAGGAATGGAAGTGAAATGATCACTGCCTCAAATGATACAAGCTTTGAATCGAGTATCGGGAATTGGTCAACAACCGGAAACCATTCTATAATACAGAGCAATACGGATAAATATTCCGGTACATACTCCGGAAAAATTACAGCATCAGGTACCGGGGATGCAAATAATTGTGCAGCGCTGCCTCCATCTGCATTTACGACGATAGCTTCAGGAAAGAAATATACTTTGCAATTATGGGCGCGTTCGTCGGCATTGGGTGTCAGTGGAACAAATATAATTACAGGAAATAATGCTGCATTTGATACAGGTATAGGAAACTGGACATCCGCTATTGATGGCATCGCATGGGATTCGGGCAGCCAACAGTTAAAAATTACCGCGGCAGAAAGCCAGTGCCGATGGTATTGCAACTCGGTATTAAATAATTCAACAACATTAGGGAAGACTTATAGAGTCAGATGCACAATGTTCTCTCCTGTCAGTACTAAAACTCCTGCAATATATAATGGGAATGCTTATATAAACTTTGATAAGGCATTAACATCCTCTCCGCAAATTTTCACGGCTTATATAACCAAGATGGTAAATTCAAATGCTTTCGGACAAATGGAAGTCTACGGTTCAGCCATTGGCGATATTATTTATTTCGATAACTTTGACATTGAAGAAATTGCAAGCGGTATAACCTTAAAAATAGGCTCACAGAGTAAATCATTCTCTTCAATATCCAATGTTGCAGGAACTTTTACCAAATTAATTTTTAATTTTAAAGCTTCTGTAAATGAAACAGGCCAGCCAATTCAGATATATTCCAATTATTCAGGCGATGTTATTTACATAGATACTGTTTCATTAACTCAGGCATATGACCGGGGAATTCTGGTGTGGTTTAAAACTTCTTCCGCCGGAGTAATACAAATGATTTGCAACAGATATGATTCCGCAGGTAAAGGTATCAAATTTTATATAAATGCATCCGGCAAATTAGAATGTTTTATTGACGGCGCAACTTATAACATAACAGTAACCGGCAGCACTATTGTTACGGATGGCCAATTTCACCTGGCAGGGCTTTCAATTGATGCAATTGGGAATATGACAATTTCGTTTGATGACGTAACAGAAGCCTCTGCGGATATTTCAGGGATCGGAACAATCTCTTCAACCGCACCATACCAGATCGGGTATTATGCTTCAGACTATTTTAACGGTTCGCTTGGAGAAATTCAGGTTAGCAGATTTGATGATATTACTTCCTCTAACTGGGCGGCAATAAATGCATATAATAAAGCGATTCCTAAAAAATGGAATGGAGGCAATTTCCTTTGCGCTCTGCATTTAAGATACCAGAGTGTAAATAATCTGCTTGCAGAAATGCTTACCGATTTGAGCGGACAAAACAATACAGTCTCCGCTGTTAATATGGATATTACAACCGCAAATTTAGTAGAAGAAAGCAATTATATATCAAGAGGACAATTATGACAATTACATTAAACCAATCAGAAAGAAAGCTCCAGATTGCCGGCTGCCAGAATGAACATTTAAGAATTTTGGACAATAGCGGCAGATTTTTATTTGATATTCCGATTAATGAGGATCATACTGCCTACATTGAGAATGTTGAACTATCACAGGGAGACGAAATAACTTTACAGCCCTACACGGAAACAAAGGTAACATTATGATTATCTGCGGAATCACTGAATTGGGAAGCACGGCTGCTATAATAACAGCCGTCTCAAAAAGTTTGCCTATGCAAACTGCAATAAGTACACTTGTAAACAGCACAGTAATTCTAAGAAGCATTAAGCGCAACACAATTTCATTGCAGGCTGCTGCAAACCTAATGCTTGATGATGAAAGTATAAGCCGTATTGCACTTTCCGTAAATTCAGGGAACACCATATCCGCAGAATTGAAAAGTTGGAGCTGGATTACAACTGAAGAGCTTGATATTTTTGCAGTACTGAAAACCTCTCTCCGCCGCAGGAGTGAATTTGACCTGATTCATTCAAGGTTTATAAGTTAACACTTCTTATTTCTATGATAGTTCAGGGCAGAAGGAATTTCTGCCCTGAAGTTATTTTAATCCCCGGTAAGGTTTTTGTTTATTTTAAGTGGTCATTTCTCCGTAACGAAGGAATCCACCAAATTTAACCAGCAAATAATCTGTTGAAATTAACCGTTAAAAGAAGTATTATTATTCATAATTTAATGAAAATGTAGAAGTTAGCATTAAAATTACTCATAACTCGTTTATAGAAAACGCACAATATGCAGTTCAACGGAAGCGAAAAAAATATAGGTAACGGTATCTTATGAAAAAAGAAGGATACTATGGCTTTTATTCAAAAAAAACCCAAATTCTGCAAAAGTCTTCTATAATATTGTTATTTACCTGTCAATTTGTTTATCCGGTAAGCTTTGCAATACCGGATTGCTTCCAAAATAGAAAATAAAGAATAAAAAACGAACTAAATAACCTGAAAAATATATGGTTATGTAATATCCGGCTAAAAGAAATTGATAAGTAAACTATGAAAAAAATATTTCAACAACCTAAGCGCTATCTTGTATCTTTATTTATTCTTCTTATAATTATTTTATTCATCGTCTATACACTATACATGCATTTATTTGATAATTATTCTCTAGGTATGATCATTATATTATTCGCTGCTGCAATTTATCTGCATAGTATATATGGTAAAGAGATAAAAATATATTTTGATAAAGAAAATGCACAGTGGAAAGTTACCAATGACGGATACATAAAAAGTGAAGCGCGTAAAAACGCATTGCTGGCAGCAATACCGGATATAATATTTTTTATGGATTCACAGGGACGGTTTAATGATTACTCCGCACACCGCAACGAGTCTCTTTTTATACAGCCGGAAGATTTTCTCGGTAAATATATTCAGGATGTAATGCCTCAGCAATTTGCAGAACCTGTACTTGCAAATATCCGCAAGGCATTGAAGACCGGTACCCCGGTTGAATATGATTATTTCTTATTTATGAATAATCAAAGAAAGGATTTTGAAGCCAGGATAGTAGCCGTAAGCAATGACGAGGTAGTAATATTTGTAAGGGATATAACAGAAAAAAAATTATCGGAAGAGAAATTAAAAGAAAATGATGAAAGGCTTAAGCTTATAAAAAAAATAGCGGGAATAGGTTATTGGGAAGAGAACCTTTCTACAGGCCAGATATCATTTTCTAAAAATCTTTTTTCTTCTCTTTCACTTAATGAAAACTCAAGCTTGCCCGATGAAAATTCTCCTTCCATCTTATTGCATTTAAACGGAAATCCGATTTGGTTTAAAAGGAAAAATGACCTTCTTATAAAAGGAAATTTTGAAAATGAATGCAGCATAACTAAAAAATACGGTGATAAAAAATACTATTATGAAAGAATAATCCTTTCTAAAGAAAATAACAAGCCTGATAAAATTGTTGGTATAATGCAGGATATAACGGAACAAAAGATAAGTGAATTAAAAATATCACAATCTCAGCATTATTATAAGACACTATTCGACGGCGCCAAGGATGCAATTATACTTTTCTACCCGGATACTGAAATAATAATCGATGCAAATATGCAGGCATGTGAAATGTATGGCTACCCAAAGGAAGAGCTTATTGGTAAAACCATTCAATCAATTTCTAAAAAAATTGAAAAGGATAGAAAATATATAATAAATGAATTGAAGAAAAACCGGCCTCAAAGGTTTGAATCGGTACATTATAAAAAAGACGGAACCGAAATAATATTAGACATAAGCGGCACAATAATAAATTATTTCGGAAGGGAAGTGATTCTTAGTATTCACCGTGATGTTACGGAAAGGAAAAAAGCAGATGAAGCTTTACGGCTTTTGTCGCGCGGAATTGAGCAAAATCCATTTCCAATTGTAATTACTGATTATAGCGGAACCATAGAGTATGTAAATCATTCCTTCGAAGTACTTACACAATATTCAATTGAAGAAGTTAAAGGAAAAAACCCCCGTGTGCTGCAGTCGGGTGAAACGCCGAAAGAAGTATATAAAGAATTATGGGATACAATATTAGATAAACGCGAGTGGCGCGGAGAGTTCAGAAACAAGAAAAAGGATGGAAGTTTCTATTGGGAATTTGCTGTTATCTATCCCATCGTTGATCCCGAATTGGGGATAACACAATTCTTCGCCAGCAAAATGGATATTACCGAAAGGAAGGAACTTGAAAGACAATTGAAGATTCATAGGGAGAATCTGGAATTCCTGATTGCGGAGCGTACAAAAAGGTTAAGAGAATCGGAGGAAACTTTCAGAGCACTTTCCGAAAATTCAGCCGATTTAATAATGCGTTTTAATGCAAAGTTAGAACACCTATATGTTAACCCGGCAGTAGAAAGGTATATGGGGAAACAGGCTGAGGAATTCATTCAAAAGACCTATGCCCAGCTTGGTTTTGAAGGGGAACAAACAGAAAAATGGGAAAATGCAATAAAAAAAGTATTCGAATCTAAGCATGAAGAGATGATTGAGACTAATGTATTGACTGGAGCATGGCTGGATTGCAGGTTGTACCCGGAATTTAATAATCAGGGGGAAGTTGTATCTGTAATAACCTCGGGCAGAGATATAACCAGACAAAAATTAAATCTTGAAGCAAGATATAGAAGAGAAAAATTATTAAATGGCGTTATAAGAGCAGCAAGCCGGCTTCTTTCTCTGGATCCTTTTGATGTAAGAGTTAACCATGCTTTGGAATTAGTTGCTTCGGCTTCAGGCGCTTTTGGAATTTATGTTTTTGAAAACGGCAGGGAGGATAAAGTATCGGAATTATATTTATGCCTTAAATACTCATGGGTCTCTTATCTTTCTTCAAAGACTGAACTTCATGCATCTATGGAAAAAGTGTACTACCATAAGGCAGGATTAAATAAAGTTATTGAACCATTAGTTAATGGGTCAACGTGTACATTACAACCTGAAGATTGGTCACCGGGTAAGAATGCAACGGGAGAAAATAGAGAGATTAAATCTGTTTTTCTAATGCCAATAGAAGTTGCAGGAGCATTCTGGGGGCTAATGGCTATTGAAGGTAAGAATGACTTCCCGTGGGAGGAAAGCGACATATCCATTTTAAAAATATTCGCAAGCGATATAGGAGGGGCATTTACAAGGAAATTTATTGAAGACGCACTAAGGAATACTGAAGAACAATTCAGAGCATTGTTTGATTATGCCCCTATCCCTTATTTTATAATGGATTTAAAAGGTGATTTTATTGAGGTTAATAACAGTTTTGAAAGGACTCTCGGATATACTAAGAAAGAAATAACCAAAAAGAAATCAATTCATAATTTTACACGGTCTAAAGAAGATAAGGAAATAATAGAGAAAATTCTTTCGGAAAGTAAAAACGGAATTCCGGTTGAAGCGGTTGAATTGGTTATGATGCAAAAAGACAATATTATGATAGTTACGGAATTAAATACATTCCCAATTTCACTTGGGGATAAAAAAATGATTTTATGTGCAGTTCATAATGTAAGCCTTAGAAAAAAGACTGAAGAGGAAGTAAGAATGGCTTTAACTCATTCTCAGGAACTTAATGAAATGAAATCCATGTTCGTATCCATGGTATCGCATGAATTCCGTACGCCCCTTTCTACAATTCTTTCCTCGGTTGAAATATTAAGGCATTTTAGCAAAAAGCTGAAAGATGATGAAAAGGAAAATCATTTTAAGAAAATTACTAAATCAATTGATTACCTAACAAACCTGTTAGACGATGTTATCACTATTAACAGAGCAGATTCCGGCAGGCTAAATGTTAAATTCAGGGAAGTGGATATTATTCCTTTACTCGATCAATTAATTCAGGATACTAAAGCAAGTTTTACCGAAACCCCTTTCATATCCATGCTTACGGACCTAAGGGAGCTAAAGGTGGAAATAGATGAAAATCTTTTCAGGCAGATTATTTCCAACCTGCTTAATAATGCTATAAAATATACTCCGGCTGATAAAAAGGTAATTATTACAGTCGATTCCAAAGATGGTAAAATGATAATAAATGTAATAGATGAAGGAATAGGCATTCCAAATGAAGCGAAGAAAGATTTATTTAATCCATTTTACCGTGCAGTAAATACCGGCGGGGTTCCCGGAAGCGGCTTGGGGCTTGCCGTAACCAAAAGATCAATTGACGTGCTCAACGGCGAAATTTCATTTATCAGCAAAGAACATTTAGGTTCAACATTTACCATTGCAATACCATTAAAGAGAGGGGATAATGAAAAAAATATTATTGGTTGAAGATGATGAGGCTATCCTTGCCAATGTTGAATTTATTCTTACTGAACACGGATATAATATAGTTACAGCTAAAGACGGTATTTGGGGATTTGAAACCGCTAAAAAGGAATTACCGGATCTTATAATTTCAGACATTTTAATGCCGGGAATAGATGGATTTGAACTTAAAAAAAGAATTGATTCCGATAAAAAAACAAAGAGTATCCCATTTATTTTTCTTACTGCAAAAACCGACATTCAGGATTTAAGAGCAGGAATGAATCTGGGTGCTGATGATTATTTAATGAAACCATTTAAAACAGAGGATTTATTAAAAGCAATTGAGGCAAGGTTTAAAAGAGTCTCTCAGCTCGATTCAGGGTTTGGTAATAAGCCAAACGGGAAAAATAAAACCCATAGCCTTAACAGGATCATGGTTAACGATAAAAAAGAGCAGATCCTAATTAAATTTGAAGAAATAAAATATATTTCTGCCGAAGGGCTCTATTCTAAAATTTATACAGCCGATAATAAAAAATTTATGCTTCGCAAACTTCTTAAAGACTGGGAAAAAATATTGCCCGAAGAAAACTTTTTCAGAATTCACCGCTCTATGATTATTAATCTTGATTATGTTTTAAAAGTTGAAAAATGGTTCAGCAGAACATATAAAGTTTATCTTAAAGGAGTTGAAAAGCCTTTTGATATCAGTCAGCGTTTTTCTGTTAAGTTAAAAGAAAGACTTTCCGTTTAATTACTTTTAACATAGTATAATACTACATAAAGATGATTCTGATTTTAGTGATATAGTAAGTATTTACATCTCAAATATCAATTTGTTCACCAATATACATCCCGCTCTCTTATTTCATATAATCCGCACATATCTCAAGTATAGCTCGTTTATTACAATTTTATGCTTCTTTATCTCATTTAATACGATAATTACGAAAATAAATTAATAAGCAGTTGATATGTGTAAAGTTCTTGTAGTTGAAGATTCCGAGGAAATGCTTTCGAATATAGCCGCAATTCTATCATTAAATGGTTTTGAAGTCCTGGCGGCAAGAGACGGACGGGAGGGATTAACATCGGCAAAGAATAATTTCCCCGATGTTATTGTTTCTGATGTTATGATGCCTGTAATGAACGGTTATGAAATGCTTGACGCTGTACGTGGAAATGAAGTGCTTCAAACCACCCCATTTATTTTTCTTACTGCAAAAGTGGACAGAAGTGAAATAAGGACAGGTATGGCAAGCGGCGCTGATGATTATATTACAAAGCCTTTCAAATCTACGGAACTTATAGATGCAATTAATGCTCAAATGAAAAAGAAAGAAAGAGTTGCGCAGAAATATTCCGAAATCGCACATAATATTTCCTCATATATGCCTCATGAATTGCGCACTCCTCTTGTTGCAATTATGGGTTATACTGATTTACTAATTAATGATCTTTCCGATTGGGATAAAGAAAGCATTACTAATATGCTTATTAATGTAAAAAAAGCTTCTTCCAGATTATATAAGACCATAGAAAAATTTATCCGTTATTCCGAAATAGAATTAATGATTGCAAACAGGAAAGAGTATTTCATTTCTCCGGATGAATCGATTTCAGCAAAGGAAAATATTTATTACAGGGCAGGGGAAATTGCAGCTCATTACAGCCGGAGTCAGGATCTAAATATTTTATTGACCGGTATGAATTTAAAAATCAGTGAAGAACATTTTGGAATTTTAATAGACGAAATTATTGATAACGCATTTAAATTTTCTTCCAAAAATGATGCTGTGGAAATTAAGGACTGTAATACAGAGTTTTATTACATGATTGAAATAACCAACAAGGGTTGTGGAATGTCTCAGTCCGGGATAGATAATATAGTACCTTTTTTCCAGTTCAACAGGAAGCAAAATGCACAGGCAGGTAACGGTTTGGGGTTGATTACAGCCATTAAAATAGCACAGCTATACGATTTTAAGATGGAAATTAAAAGTGAATTAAATCAGTTCTTTACTGTTCAGCTGAAAATACCCGGTGTAAGGATGTATTCGATTAATTAATTCTAGCTGCAAAGGCAATAATTAAACTAAGCTGCTATTCAAAAGTTCTTCTTTTCAACATTAAAACTTTACTGCAACAAGCCGATAATAATAATAGAAATAATTTTAATCGCTAAAATTAAGACACTGTTTTTTATGAGGGATTATTGTAGGCAGGAAGCGATTATAATAAAAAACCCCGGAGTATCCGGGGTTTTTATTTAGCTTAAATATTAAGCCTATTAGCTGAAAGATAGGATATACATTATTTCTGACAGCTAATGGCTAATGGCAAAATTTATTCATAACGCAAAGCATCAATAGGATCTAACATAGCAGCTTTACGGGCAGGGTACCATCCGAAAAATATTCCTATTCCAATTGAGAAACCAAATGAAAGGAGAATTGAGAGGGATGTTATATATGTCTGCCAGCCGACTGCTTTTGTAAGTACCTTGGAACCTGCAACACCGAGAGTAATACCTATTGTTCCTCCTACTAAGCTTAGTACGATTGCTTCAATTAAGAATTGGGTTAAAATATCGCGGCTTTTTGCGCCTACAGACATTCTAATTCCAATTTCTCTTGTTCTTTCAGTAACAGATACAAGCATAATATTCATAATACCGATACCGCCTACGAGCAATGAAACCGCTGCAATACTTGCTAAAAGAACGGTCATTGTTGCGTTTGTTGAGTTCTGCATTGCTGCAATATCTGCCTGATTTTTTATTGTAAAGTCATCATTTTCCGCACTGAAAATTTTATGGCGCTGCCTGATAACATCAGCAACCTGATTTGTTGCATCTGGAATAGATTCTTCAGATACGCAGGAAATAAGAGCACTGCCTACATATTGGTTGTAGGATAATCTTTTTTGAACAGTAGAATAAGGTGCATAAACACAATCATCCTGATCCTGTCCTGCGGCATTTTGTCCTTTCTTGGATAATACACCAATAACTCTGAATGGTTTGTTTCTTATTCTTATATTTTGATCAATAGGGTCAACACCTTCGCCAAAAAGGTTATCAACTACAGTCTGCCCTAAGATACAAATTTTAGCAGCAGATTTAACATCCTGGTCGGTAAACATTTCGCCGAAAGCAAGTTTCCACTGCCTTATTTCAAGATAGTCCTGGTTAACACCGGTAGTTCTTGTACTCCAGTTCATGTTGCCGAAAATAACCTGGCCGCCTGTACCAACCTGAGGGGTTATATATTTAACGGCGGGGCATTCTTTTGAAATTGCATCAATGTCATCATCAGTTAAAAGGCTCATTGTGCCTGCGCCCTGTTTAACGCCTGATGAATTAAACGAACCCGGCATAAGCATAAGAATATTGGGCCCGAGAGAATTAATGGAATCTTTTACGGCCATCTGAGCGCCTTCGCCAATAGCAAGCATTATAATAACGCAGCCGACGCCGATGATCATGCCGAGCATAGTAAGCAATGTACGCATTTTGTTGCGCACTAAAGCTCTGTATGCCGATAATAATATATTCAATATTTTCATTGTTCATCCTCTTCTTCATCTATTGACGGCAATGTTTTTAATACTTCTGTTGCTATTTTAATATTGGTGTTCATTCTATCCGATTTAATTTTACCGTCTTTGAAAATTACATGACGTTTTACAAACTCTGCAATATCATGTTCGTGCGTAACGAGAATTACCGTAATACCGGAATCATTTAATGCTTGAAAAATACCCATAACTTCAACGCTTGTACGGCTGTCTAGGTTACCTGTAGGTTCATCGGCTAAAATGATGGTAGGGTCGTTTACAAGAGAGCGGGCAATAGCAACACGCTGCTGCTGGCCGCCTGAGAGCTGGTTTGGATAATGGTGCATACGGTCGGCAAGGCCGACTTTTTCAAGCGCTTGTACTGCTCTCTCTTTTCTTTTTTTCTGAGACATAGTAGAATAGAATAAAGGAAGTTCCACGTTCTCAACTGCAGAAGTTCTTGAGAGAAGATTAAAACCCTGAAAAACGAAACCTATTTTTTTATTCCTGATTTCAGCAAGTTGATCGCGGTTTAAACTGCCCACTTCAATGCCGTCAAGAAAATATTTTCCTTTTGTCGGTTTATCAAGACATCCCAGAATATTCATAAAGGTAGATTTGCCCGAACCAGATGCACCCATAATGGCAATAAATTCTCCTTCATGGATTTCAAGTGAAACGCCGCGCAGAGCGTGAACGTCCACTTCATCGCCAAGGTGGTAAACCTTAGCGATGTGTGAAATCTCAATAATTTTTCTTTTATCATTATCTGACATATTATGATTACCTCCCACGGCTCGCACCGCCGCCGCCAGGGCCGCCGGGACCGCCCATCTGACGCTGCTGATTTTGCTGCTGCATTAATGGACTAGTCGAAGCTGAAGATGAAGCCGCATTGGTAGAAGTTGCACTTATCACAATTTCCTGATCCGGCTGTATCTTGTCTGAAATAATTTCAGTATATCTTCCGTCTGTTACACCGGTGCGTACATATACAGGTTCAAGTTTGCCGGTAGCGCCTTTAATCCAGATTCTTCCCATGCCGAATGTATTGGCAGGAGAATAAGAACTCTTTCTATAAAGAGGATATTTCTGTTCAATTGCAGTTATACCTGCTTCTGGATTGTTAATTCTTGCAGAAAGCTGAGTCTGGTTTTTCTGATTTGTTTTACTGTTAGCCTGCTGTTTGTTATTGGCTTGCTGTCTATTATTATTTCCCTGCTGTCTGTTGCCGAATCCGCCGGGCATTCTTTTAGCAAGAGCAGCCTGCATATCTTCTCTTGTAACTTCTCTGCCCAATGCTTTCTTTAATGAATCTCTGAATTTCTGGAAATCAAAATTACCTGCAAAACTGCGGGCTCTTTCGCCTGCTGTTTGATTATTCTGCCCCTGCTGCTGAGCTCTGCCTTGACCGGGCTGCTGATTTCTGCCCTGCCCAGGCTGTCTGTTTCCCTGCTGCTGAGCCTGTGGTTTTTGTCCCTGTGCTGCAACCTGCTGATTACTCTGAGCTGCCGGCTGATCAAATGCAAAATTCATTCTCTGTGCAAGAGCTTCTTTTACTTTTACTGTATCGGTTAAATCTTTTGGAGGATTAAATCTTAATGCCATGTTAGGTACTTTTAATACATTATTTTTTTCTGCAACTTTAATTTTAACACTTGCAGTCATACCGGGCATTAATTTTAACTGATCATTCCTTACATCTATGATAACTATATAGTTTACTACGTTATTGGAAACAGAAGGTGCAAGGCGAATCTGGTAAATTGTACCGCTGAATCTTTCATCGGGGAATGCATCTGTAGTAAATGTAACTTCCTGGCCGTTATCAATTTTACCAATATCAGTTTCGTCTATTGTTGCCTGAACCTGCATTTGTGTAAGGTCATTAGCAATAGAAAATAAGGTAGGCGAGGACATACTTGCCTGAACAGTCTGTCCCGGGTTAATTTTTTTATCAACAACTACACCGTTACATGGAGCGTAAATTGTGGCATAGTCTAAATTCTGTTTAGCATTATCTATAGATGATTTTGCCTGATCCAGAGATGTTTTTGCGGACATATATGTTGAATATGCGTTGTCATCATCAACCTGTGATTCTAAACCTGATAATAAAAGAGAGTGAACTCTATCATAATTCTTCTTTGCAACGTCAAAGCTTACCTGTGATCTCTCAAGTGTAGTTTTTGCATCATTCAAAGTTTTTATAAGATTTGTAGAGTCAATTTTTGCAATTATCTGGCCTTTCTTAACTATTGAGTTATAGTCTGCATAGATATGTGTAATGATACCGCTGACCTGGCAGCCGACATCAACTTGTGTAATTGCACTGATTGAACCGGTAGAAGTAACTTCTACTTTAATATCCCCCATTGAAGCTTTGTCTGTACGGAGGATATAATCATCCTTTGTTTTGTTAAAAAATGCGAGGTATGCCAATACCCCTAAGACAATAACCGTTATTGCCGTGATAATAATCTTCTTTTTCATAAATAACTCGATTTTTATTGATATATCCTTAATTAAAAAATACTTCCATTAGTTTTGCCGCTGAAGATTTGAATTTCAAAGGCATTCTTACTGTTGATTAGACAGGAATAATATGTAACGAGTTTAAATATAACAAAATAAATTTTTCTTGCCGTTTCTTTAAACTTAAATGGAAAAAAGTAAGAAGAAATTCAAACCAATTAACAATAAAGTGAAAAATTGTATTAAAAAAGCCGGAAAAGTTTGTTTCCCGGCTTTTCAAGGGGATAAAGCCTTAAATTTTAATACCCATTTCTTTGAATAAAAAGCCGCCGTCATTAAATTTCATTATTATCCATAAAACATAGCGGATATCAACTCCTATTGAGCGGCTGTAAGACTCGTTCCATGCAAAGTCATTAATAGTAGCGCCGTAAGCACGGTCAAAGTTTACGCCTATCAGTTCACCGTATGCGTTCAGGATGGGGCTCCCGGAATTGCCGCCGGTTGTATCCATATCATATAATATAGCAACGGGAAGGCCTTTTACTTTCCTGCTGAAGAATGGCCCAAAATCTTTTTTATCATAGAGTTCTTTAAGCCGGGGAGGAATTTCATAATCGCCCCCTTCATAACTTTTTTCAATTACACCGTCAAGAGTAGTAATCGGTTTGTAATATGTTGCATCGGCAGGAGAATAACCTTTTACATGCCCGTATGTTAACCGCAGTGTACTGTTTGCATCAGGAATAAAACTTTTATTCATATATGCAGCTTTAACATCAATAAACAATGAGAGTAGTTTATTCAGTGTGCTGTTTATTCTTGTATTCTCTGCATCAACTGTACTTTTCTGTTCTGCTATTTCTTTTGAGAATTTTAATAGCGGATCATTATAAGATGCAAGCTCTGCTGGGGATTTATGCAGGAATTCTTTAATTCTCTCTTTATCGAAATAAGGCGATTTCAAAACCACATCATTTACAAAATTATCAACGGCGGTTTCGTTTTCATTATTATTTAATGCATTAGCAAGCGCGGTAATACGTGATGTTGATTCAAACTTAAGTGCGTCTTTTAATAATTTCTTTAAAAGGGGTTCTTCTGTTCTTTTATCGAATGAAGTAACATTTGTTATAAGCTGTGCCCGAGTTTTTTCAAGATTATCGCCGGTATAAGCAGCGCCTCTTTCTTTTTCCGGTTTTTGCATTTCGGTTACATAAGTCCTTACCGGATTAACAATTTTAAGCAGTGAAGATGCAGGAAGCCCGTTATTCAGGAAGAAATAAGATTGTGCAATTTTCATAAGGCCGGTGTATTCTTTGTTCAGGTCTTCAAACAAAGTGCCGTATTTTTCTTTAAGTTTAGAATTGCCGTCAATGAATTTCTTCATTAAAATTTCTTCCTGCTTCTTGGCAGTAATAAGATCAATTTTCCTAAGGCCGTCAATTTTACCTTTGTAATTCTTCATTGTATTGGCAAGCCCTTTAATAGAAGAGGCATATTTTAATTCAAGTTCAGGATTTCCCTTGCTGATTGCAATCATGGAATTAATCTGGTACTCATAAAGATCTGAAATATATGGAAGCTGATACTTAAATTGATATTCTATAAATTGTGAGGGGAAGTGGCGGTATGTTCTGCCCGGGTAGCCAAGAATAAAAAGGAAATCCCCTTCTTCAACTCCTTTCGGATTTATTTTCAAAAACTTTTTCGGCTTGAACGGAATATTATTTTTGGAATATGGAGCTGCACTGCCGTCGGGTGCAACATAAGCACGTAGTAAAGAAAAATCGCCTGTGTGGCGTGGCCAAACCCAGTTATCCGATTCACCGCCGAATTCTCCAATTGCCCGTGGTGGTGCATAGACAAGCCTTACATCGCGGATTACCTTGTATCTGAAAAGCACATAAGATTTGCCAATGAACATTTCGGAAACCTGCGCCTCAATTGATTTTGAAGGATCTGCCGCTGCATCTGCAATTTCCCTTCTTGCTTTTGCAATTGCGGTTATTCTTTCAACCGGGTCGGTAATACCTTCGGCAGCTTTTAAAACTTTTGCAGAGACATCTTCGTATGACTCCATTATTCGGCATTGCTGGCCGCGGGCAGGAATTTCATCCGCATGCGTCTTAGCAACGAATCCGTTCTTAAGGTAATTATTTTCGGTGGTGCTTGCGGAACTGATCGTTGAAAATGCGCAATGGTGATTGGTAATTACTAATCCATCGGGGGAAATAAATGAACCCGTACACCCGCCTAGTGATACAAGCGCATCAATTAAACTTATTCCTTTGGGATTATAAATTTCTTTAACATTAATTTTTAATCCGGCTTTGTTAAGGTCTACATTCTTAATTTCGCTTAAGGGGTACATTCCCTCTTCAGGAACGGATGGTATCATGCCCATCACGAGTACCATTAAAAGAGCCCCGAAAACTAGTGTTGTTTTGTGCAGCAGTATTTTTTTCATACATCACCTTTAAATATTTTTCTATAATGCAAGCTATTCAATTTATTGAAATTTGTAAAATGTAATTTGGGGTAACTTTACGCGTAAAGCCGAAAATTTAAAGGTAGATTAAGTTTAACTTAAATTACCTGGAGCAATTAAATTGCAAAAAATTAGAAACTATTAAGTTTAAAGAATGTATGGGAGTGTAATAGTAAAAACATAAAGATACCATACTAAATAGGCCTGTCATGCCTGCGCAGGCAGGCATCTATAAATATATAAAAAGTATAGATTCCAGCTTCCATTGGGAAACAAATTTTTACTAATATAGCCGGATAAGCTTAAAGGCAAAAAAGGTCTGTTTAGTGTTCACCTTTTGCAAAACGAATCGAAGCATATCCGCTGTACTACTGCCTATTTAAAAATAATACCTTGCTCCAATAGAGGCATCAAGATTTAATGCTGTAGAAGGTATGAACTTAAACACAGGTGCAAGTTCAACAAAAATATTTACGGGAGAATCTTTTAACATGAGAGCCAATCCGGCAACACCGCGCGCACCAAGGCTTGTCTGATCTTTATTTGTTCTAATCCTAAGGCCGTAACCGTAATAGAAATCTAATTTGTCTAACTTTGGGAACCATCCTTTTGCATGGAAGAGATAATCAGCATGGAAGGAAAAAGCATTATTGGCTTCAACAAAAGAATATGCTATTCCAAAATCAATAGCGTTATCGTCATTTACCCAGTATTTACCGCTTAATCCGGTAGGTGCACCAACCATTACGCCGAGTCCGAATTGATTTTGCTGAGCATGAATATTTGTGGCCGCGAGTAATCCCGCAATAAAAAGGGCTGTAAAAAATATTTTTTTCATCTTATTCTCCGTAAAATGAATAATTCAACTAATATTTAAATAATTTCAAATCTTAATGTGACAAAAATAACAGATAATAAATTTTTTATGTCATTTCTTTGAATTAATTTTACAGTTAATAGCTGCATTTTGTTGCAGAACATTTATAAATATTTCCAAAGGGGAAGTAATGGAAAAAAGCGATTTGAAACCGGTATACGAACTTGTGGAGGAATATTCGGGAAAATTTAATGCAAAGCTGCAGGATACGGCAATTATACTTGCCGCTGGGCACGGGAAAAGAATAAAATCGCAGACTTCCAAAATGCTTCATCAAATTTGGGGTTCACCCACGGTATTAAGGGTTTTTGATGCCTGCCGTAAAGGGATTGAAAATTTAAATACAATTATTGTCGTAGGCATAAAGGCTGAAGATGTTACAAAGAGTGTTGGTAAGAAGAACGAAACACTTTTTGCATATCAGGCTGAGCAGAACGGAACCGGGCATGCAGTTCAGGTTGCACTGGAAAAATTCAATGCCGCCGGCTATGACGGAAGCATCTATATCCTACCAGGTGATATGGGATTAATTGACGGCGATACACTTAAAACTTTCCGCGAATCTTTCATGCAGTCAGGTGCCGATATGATGGTATTAACAGGCTTGTTTGAAGGGAGCTATATGGATAATTATTACGGCCGTATTGTCCGTGTAAAGGAAAAAGATATTAATGGAATTCCATCGCTAAATGATTTTAGAAAAGTAATTGAGATTGTTGAATATAAGGATATACTAAACCTGCCTGATGAAAAACCTTACATAGTTAATTACAATGGTAAGAAATATTCATATACAAAAGATGAGATGCTTAAAAATAATGAATTCAATTCGGGCGTATATGTATTTAAATCAAAACATCTTGCAAAACTTATTAATAAAATAGAATCCAACAATGTTCAGAAAGAAGTTTACATTACGGACTTAATTTCCATATTTAATAATAATGGATTAACAGTAGCTGCCGTAAGTCCCAAAGAACAATATGTGTTAATGGGATTTAATAATAAATCCGTGCTTAAGGAAATGGATGCAATAGCACGCCGCAATGCATATGAAAAAATAAAAGATATTATTGAAATTGATGACCAGGAGGATTTTTTTATTAACGACTCTGTTATTGATGATATAATAAGGCTTGATAAGCTCGGCAAGCCGCTGGATATTAAAATAGGAAAAGGTGTTTTTATCGGCGCGGGGGCTAAACTTAACTATAATCTGAACCTTGAAAAGAATGTATATATAAATGCAGACATTACATTCGGTGAGAATGTAACTATAAGAGAAAATGTATACCTTTCAGCTTATCCGGGACAGAAAATCGTACTTGGAAATAATGTTTCCATACTTTGGGGAGATATAATAAAAGGCAACATTAACATCGGCAATAACAGCACGATAGAATCGGGGGTGAATATGACAGGCAGCGATGAATTTCCGGTTTCAATTGGAACGAACGTAACCATAAAAGGGAACAGCTATATAATGGGTTCGCAGATTGGGAATGATTTTCTGATTGAAAGATGTATCCTGATTAATAAAAAAGTCGAAGCGCCTGCAAATTATATAGGGAACCATTTTCATCTTAGAAATTATATGCCTCATCCTGAAGGTATTGAGGCCATAAAAGATCTGAAATAAAATGTAAATTGTAATTAATGCAATAGTGCCTTCAGAAGAATATGAAGACGTTACAGGGATTAGTTTGGGCTGAAGATGTAAGCTTCACATATCATTAATTTCCAATACGCCCCCTCAATTTGCCACATACTATCAGTAAGATTACCTATGCTAATAATTAAGAAGCATTAAAAAAGGGGCACAAATCCTTCAAAAAAACGCTAAAAACGAATTATATGGCAAAAAAAAGAATTGGGAAAATAAATAGTAATTATACTGAGTAATTTTTATCACAAATAATATAATTTACATCCGGTAGTTAAGCACATTATTGATTAGTATAGTTTTTTTTATAATGAATGAAAGAAAATAATAAGGCAAGATTGTTATATACCTAAAAAGTTTATTACAAAACTCTGTACGCATCGAACAATAATGCTGGGTTTAAAAAAGCCACATTCGCCCCGGTTTGTTTCCGCCGGGGCTTTTTATTTTAAACAATTATTTTTTAATGATATTTATTAATATACTCAATAAGCTTACTTATTTCCTCTTCAGGAAGTGTGAAAATATAGTAAGGGGCTTTCTTTAGCAAAATTTCATATATAACAGCTTGTCTAAAATAACCATCATCAATAATTTTTCTAACCAGTCCCATGCCTTCGCTTGGGATATTTGCAGCCAAACATCCGGCTTCTTTTTCATATGAAACAGTATTCTCATCAAAATCTTTTCCAATAATGTTTTTAGCAAAACCGGGTTCATATTTCCAAAGAGCATCTGCAAATGCATAGCCCATCCAATTTATGGAAATCCCGATTTTTACGGTATCACCGTTTTGGGTTGTTTTATAAAGAGGTGTTAGTTCCCATTCATTCCATTTCCCGCCGAGATTTGATTTAATACTTTTTACTGCGGCAAATATTTTGTCGTAATTTCTGTTTAGCAGATGAGCAGTTAGAATTTCTTTGTAAGCTTCGCTCAGTTTACCCGTTTTGCTTAATGCGTCGGCAAGGAACCAATGTGCTTGATAACTTATGTTATTTTTTTCAATAGCCTTTTTATAATAAAAAATAGAACTGTCAAAATTACTTTTCGTAAAGTAACAGTCCCCAATATAAATATAAGCTTTATAGAAATTTTTATCTATCAAGAGGCATTTTCTATATAAATTTATAGCCTCTTCATAATTATTTTTAGCAAAGTAACTTTCAGCGCTGTCGAATATTTCTTTGCATTCTTTTGTAATATTATATTCGCCTATTTTTACCGGTGTGCTGTTTTTATCGGCATAGTAATTATTTGAAAGTTTCATATACGTCTGCTTATGGAAGGCAGAAGTGTCCTTTAATTCTTCCACATTATAATGCACGTTGGATTTGTTAAGAATATCAAATACTTCTTTGTAAGTATAAAAATATTTTGCTTTCCCATTTCCCTGTGGAAAAATCTGACTTGTAAAGCAAAACAAAACAAAAATAAAACCAAAATATTTCATAATCACTCCATTTTTAGATATATAAGAATGAAATAACAAAATAATTAACCCGTTGATTCAGCTGTTAAAATATTGTAATATTAAAACTAAAAATCAATGCCAAAATTTGCCCTTAAAAATGTCTGAAAAATCCCCCGGGAATATTCAGTTTTTGATTATTCCATTTTAATCAAATCTCTCTTAATTAGTAACGGATTAATTTAGAAATTTCCGGTTAAGCAACGGGAAAAACTGCCAACCGGCTTAAAAAAGGTGTTCTGCAAATAACCTGTATTTCGCCTGTTTTTTGTTGAAAAACTTGAGTTTTTAAGGGGATTATGTGCATTTTTTTATTTATTTTAATATATGTCCTAAACAAAATATGATAAGATGCCAGAAGAACTAAAGGGTGCTAAAGAATTTGATAATTTGCTTGATGGCTTAGGCCGTTTGTTCCTCATTATAGAACATCCTTTGAAAGGAGAGGCATTTTATTCAAAAAGTTTTAGCCAAATTACAGGATTTGCAAAGGAAGAAGTTTTAGCCTTTGAACCCGGCTATTATTCAATTATATATGAAGCCGACAGGCAAAACTACATAAAACTTATTGAAGATCTGGAAGCTAATTCGCTGGTTAACCACGCCGAAATTACTTATAGAATCGTTAACAAAGAAAAAAGTCATATTTGGCTTAAAGAGTTTATTAAAATTGAAAGAAACGAAATAAATATAATTGAAAAGATTATTAAGATTTCTGTATGCGTTGATGAGTTAAAAAATCATGATATTGAGCTGCTGGACAATGTAAAAAGGTTAGAAGACATAAATGCAGCAAAGGACAGGTTTATCTCAATCGTATCGCACGATTTACGTTCTCCTTTTGCTACATTGCTTGGTTTTACCGATATACTGCTTCAGGAAAAAGACCTTCCGGAAGAAGAAAAAGTAGAGTACCTGACATATATCCATGAAGCATCCAAGACACAATTGAATTTGATAAATCAATTAATTGACTGGTCCCGATTACAAACCGGCAGGATTAAACCTGAAATGCAGCGTTTGAACCTGCGCAATTCAATTCAGAATGTTATGGAAGGATGGCTTGCAGAAGCCACACGTAAAAGAATCGATATTATTCTTGAAGTCCCTCCCGATATTTCTATAAATGCAGATGAAAGATTGATCAACCAGGCATTCGCGAACTTTTTAAGCAATGCTGTTAGGTTTTCCGATGAAGGGAAGAAAATATTTATTAGCGCTTCAAAGTTTAAGAAAGGAATAATAGAAGTTATATTTAAAGATGAGGGAGTTGGAATTGCTGAGGAAAATTTTCCAAAACTCTTTGATATAAATGAAAAATTTTGCCTGCCCGGCACTAAAGGAGAAAAAGGAAGCGGACTTGGGCTTACAATTGCAAAAGAAATTATTGATAAGCACAATGGTGAAATCTGGATTTATTCCAAGTTGAACGGAGGTACGGAAATTCATGTTACTCTTCTAGAGGCCACAAATACAATAATGCTTGTTGAAGATGAAATTCCGGTAAGAACTCTTTATAAACATGTTATTCAGGAAACTATTCCCGGAGTTGAAATTATTCAGGCCGATAATGGCTACCATGCTATAAGCCTTATCATAGATGAACTTCCATCCCTTATTATTACTGATCATGATATGCCATTTATGAACGGCATACAACTAATTGAAGCAATACGTAAAAAAGATATTAGTTATGCAGTCCCTGTCATTGTTATTTCCGGAAAGCTAACTGACGAGATAAAAAACAAGTACTTGCAGATTGGTGTTGATAATATTATCAGTAAACCGGTAGATGTTACCGAATTGATAAAAATGATTAAGAAAAACCTCAACTGATTTTTATTACATGAGTTTAATTATGGATAATGTTTCTCCTAAACATTGGTTTGCCTTATATACTAGGCCGAGACATGAATTTAAAGCCTGCCAAAATATTGCACAGCTCGATATTGAAAATTATCTGCCCGTTATAACTAAGAAAAAGAAATGGAGCGACAGGATAAAAAGCATCTCGGAACCGCTGCTCAGGGGTTATGTTTTTATTTTTGCATCTGAGAAAGAAAGGCTGGATGCATTAACAGTGGATTCGGTAGTTAATACTGTATGTTTTAACGGTGTGCCGGCTGTTATACCTGCGTGGCAGATAGAAAGTTTGAAAAAAATGCTTGAACATGCAGATCAAATTACATTCTCAGAAAAAATCCAACCGGGCTCTGTTGTTAAAGTCGTTGCCGGGCCGATGGAAGGTATTGTAGGAGTGGTTGAAGAAAGTATGAATAATGAAAGATATATTTCTCTTTCCATTGAAATTATTAATAGAACAGTATCCTTAAAACTACCGGCTGAATCGGTAGTTAAGCTGCTTGAATAAGAAGGAAAAAATAAAATGGCAAGACAAAAAGATTTGAATGATCTTAAACCGGGCGATGAAATTCGCCACTTCTTAGCTGTTAACAAAATGGAAATTAAAACTGCACGGACAGGCAAGAATTACCTTAATCTTGAACTGCGCGATAAAACAGGAATAGTATCTGCTAAGCTTTGGGATAATTTTGAAAATCTTGTAAGTGAATTAAAAGAGGGGGCAGTTGTAAAAATCTCAGGCACTGCCGAAGAATTTTTAGGACAAATGCAGGTTAAGGTTTCTCAAATCAGGCCTGCCAAACCGGAAGATAATGTAGCTGTACATGATTTTTTGCCCGCATCATCCAGAAACCTTGACGAAATGAAAAAGGAATTTTCAGACAGAATAGCAAAAATTACGAATCCGTATCTTAAAACTCTTCTTGCAAATATTTTTACTCAGGAAATTTCTGAAAAGTATTTTTCTGCCCCGGCAGGCAAGGGATGGCATCATGCTTATCTTAACGGACTTATTGAGCATACTTTAGAAATTATGAAACTTTGTGATCTTGTAAGTTCCTTCCATGCCGAAATAAATGTCGATCTGCTTATTACCGGCGCCATTCTGCATGACTTCGGAAAAATCTACGAACTTACATATGAAAACAGTTTTGATTATTCCGATGAAGGGAGGTTATTAGGCCATATAGTAATTGCCGCCATTGAAGTTGAGAAAGAAATAGATAAAATTAATGGTTTTCCGGAAGAACTGAAAAACCGCTTGCTTCATCTTATTCTAAGCCATCAGGGGAAATTGGAGTTCGCTTCTCCTATTGAGCCCAAAACCCTTGAAGCTATTGTACTTTATCATGCCGATGAATTAAGCGCAAAAGCCAATGCATATAAGAATGCAATTATGGCAGAGAAATCAAAAGGTACTAACTGGACAAAATTTATACCGCTTGCTAATAATTCTTTGTATATTCCAAATGAGATTTTAAAAAACGGTTTAACTAACAAAAAAACGGATTCACTATGAAAAAAGCAGCCTTATTTACGGGAATCTTTTTGTTGTCGTTTTTCGTCTCCAATTTCTACGCCCAATCCCTTGACGATTTAATTAAAGAATCTGATAAAGCTTATGCAGAGTTCAATAATCAGAAATCATTGGATGCGGTGCTAAAAGCAGATAAGAAATACCCCAATAACTGGGAAGTCCAGTGGCGTATAAGCCGCGGCTATGTTAAAATTGCCGAACATATGCCAACCAACAACGGTGATGAACAAGACGCCCAGGAAGCAGTTTATAATAAAGCGCTCTCCTACGCTAACAATGCAATTAACCTTGCAGGGGATAAATCTATAACTTACCTCAGGCGCGCAATTGCCAATGGAAGGATTGCACTTTTTAAAGGTATTTTTACCGTTGCGGGAGTTGTTAAATCCGTTAGGGATGACTGCCTGCAGGCAATAAAATTAGGCAATGGCGGAAATGAAATTCAGGCTCTTGCTCATTATATTCTTGCAAGAACTCATGGCGAAGTAAGTAAAAAATCGGGGCTCGCAAGGGCAATTATAGGACTTGGATGGGCCGATAACGAAGTTGCTATTGAAGAGTACAAAAAGGCAATAGCTCTTAATCCTGAATTTATTATGTTCTACATAGATTATGCCAGTTCACTTGAACGCGAAGACATGTACAAAGATGCTAAGGAAGCCTTGAACAGGGCATTCAGAACTTCAATAAAAGATGATGAAGACAACAAGCGCCTTGCCGAAGGCAGAAAGTTGTATGAAGAGATAAAAGACAAAAATTAATCTTATGAATTTTCCTGAAGAGTTTATTGAAAAATTAACCGGCGCCAAATCAGTAGTGTTTTTTACCGGCGCCGGTATTTCTGCCGAAAGCGGTATTGCAACATTCCGGGGCAAAGACGGTATCTGGAATAAATTAAAACCTGAAGAACTTGCCAATTTTAATGCATTTATGAAAAATCCTGAAATGGTATGGGAATGGTACGAATACCGGAGGAAAATAGTAAATGAATCCCAGCCAAATCGGGCTCATACAGCAATTGCCGAAATGGAAAAGTATTATGATAAAATTTCTGTAGTTACACAGAATGTAGATAACCTTCACCGCAGGGCGGGAAGTAAAATCATTTATGAATTGCACGGTAATATTGAAAGAAATTTTTGTGTTGATTGCAATGCATATTATAACTCGGCTGATTTTAAATTAACAGGTAAAACACCCAAATGCTCTAAATGCGGCGGGCTGGTACGTCCCGATATTGTATGGTTCGGTGAAATGCTTCCTCAGGATGTTTTTGCAGATGCAGAAAAGGCTGCCGAATGGAGCGATATATGTTTTGTAGTTGGTACATCTGCCGTTGTATATCCGGCAGCATATATTCCTATATCTGCAAAGAAAAATGGTTCTTATATTGTAGAAATTAATATAGAAGAAACTGAATTATCACGGCTGGCGGATTATTCTATCTTTGGCAAAGCAGGAGACATCCTGCCGAAAATTCTTGAAAAGGTGAAAGAAATAAAAGGCTGATAAAGATATAACAACCTCTCCATATTTATATCAGTAAAATCAGAAAGCGCTAATCTGGGGCTAAAGCCCGGAAGGTTTTTCCCTGTGATTTTCCACGCCTTAAAAGGCGTGGTTATTACACGATATAGAGCTTTCTTACGACCTAAAGGATGTGGTTATTTAACAGTAACCCCGCCATTTATTGTGGGGATTATGGACATAGAGTAGTCAGTTCGGGGCTTTAGCCCCATGATTATATATCAGCGATCCTTTATTTTCCCGATAAAGATTTTTTCAGTTTCTCAAGCTCTTCCCATCTTTCATACAATTGGTGTACAAGAGATTTCGCTTCTTCCAATTGTTTAGTCAATTCATTTGTCTGCGCGGCATGTTTAACATAAAAATCGGGGGAAGAGAAAATTGCTTCAATCCTTTCCACTTCCGATTCCGCATTCATAATATCTTCTTCAATGGTCTCAAGTTCTTTGGTTTCTTTCCATGTAAGCTTTTTTGCTTTAGGCTTAACACGGATTGCTTCTTTATCCTCTCTGGCATTTGATGTATTATCGTCTGTAATACGCGAATTTCTTTTCTCTATATAGTAATCGTAATTCCCTTCGCTGAAATAAATGTTTCCATTTCCTTCAAATGCAAGAATTCCGTTGCAGACCCGGTTCAGGAAATAGCGGTCGTGACTTACAACTGCAAGGCATCCTTCAAATGCAAGAAGGGCTTCTTCAAGCACGCGCAATGTAGGTAGGTCAAGATCATTTGTGGGTTCATCGAGAAGCAGGAAATTTCCGCCGTTCTTAAGAATTTTTGCAAGTGTTAATCGGCTTTTTTCTCCCCCCGATAAACGCCCCACTATTGTATTAATCCTTTCATCCTCAAACAGAAAGCGGCGCAGGTAAGTCCACACACTTATGTCGTACTTCCCGAATTTTATTACTTCGCTCCCTTCACCTATTGATTTTAATACTGTATCCTCATCATTAAGAAGAAGGCGTGCCTGATCAATATAATTAAATTCGGTTTTTTCTCCATAATCTACTTTGCCGGTGGTGGGAACGAGTTCCCCTAATATCATTTTTAACAGGGTTGTTTTGCCTACTCCGTTCTTACCCACAATTCCAAGTTTCCTGCCCGGTTCAAAATTGAATATCAATCCCTCAAAAAGTTTTTTATTACCGAGAGTGATACCTACATTCTTCAGATCAACTACTTTATTACCGAGTTTCTCCGCGGGGGGTATAATCATCTCTACATCAAGTTCAACTTCAAGATTTTGCTGCTCTGCTACTTCATAATAATTATCAAGCCGGCTTTTAGCTTTAGTCCTGCGTGCACGCGGGCCGCGGCGCACCCATTCGAGTTCGCGGCGTAAAAAGTTCTGCCTTTTCCGTTCTTCGATTTCTTTAACTGTCTGCCTTTCGGCCTTGTTGATCAGATAATCTGTATAATTTCCCTGATGAGAGAAAAACACTCCCGATGCAAGTTCAACAATTCTATTTGCAATGCGGTCAAGAAAGTAGCGGTCATGCGTTACAAAAATACAAGTGCCTTTATAATCTGCGAGAAAGTTTTCTATCCATTCAATTGAATCGGTATCAAGGTGGTTGGTAGGTTCATCAAGAATAAGGAGGTCGGGCTGCGAAATCAATGCACGGCAAAGTGCAACGCGCCTTTTCTCTCCTCCCGATAATGTTGCTACATCTCTATCAGATTCCGGCGCATGTAGTGATTCAATAAGCAAATTTATTTTCCGTTCAAGGTTCCAGCCGTCAGCAAGGTTAATTTTTTCTTCAAGCAGGTGCCTTTGGTTTGAATCATGCGGAAGATTTTCATACTCATGAATAAGCTCGATAATCCGTTTTGCGCCGTCAAGAATATTTGTGTGGACATTTGTGCTTTCATCAAGTGTAAATTCCTGCGAAAGAAAACCGATTGCCAGATCTTTCTTACGTGCAACCTCTCCCGAATTTGCCTGCATTTCATTTGATATAATCTTAAGAAAAGTGGATTTCCCCGCTCCGTTCCTGCCTACCAATCCAATGCGGTCTCCCTCATGAACACTAAGAGAGGCCTTATCAAGGATAATTTGTGTGCCGTAATGGACTTCAAGCTCCATTGCAGTAAGTATGACCGGGTTTATATTATTTGCCAATGCTTTTTTCTTCTTATAGAGTTGCAAATATAAGGAATAAATGCATCAAGGACGAAAAGCATGAGGTGGAAGGATTGTGTTAGCTCACGAATTTAATCATGTGAAAAAGGGGTGAAAACAACTGCGTCAAGGACAAAAATTCTTTATTAGTTGAATTTATCAAATTCTATTTCTAATCTGCATAAAGGATATCGCATTTTTATTTGTTAAACATGTTGCCTGACTCGGCTGGAAAGATTGGATTTATGTCCTTTCACCTATAAAACAGCGGCACAACAAACTATTGCATACAGCTTAATAATAAAATCCAACCAGCCCTTATTTTAAAAATATCATCTTAGCAGACTTAACAAAACTACCTGCTGTAATTCTATAAACATAAATTCCGCTTGCAATGTTAGCTCCATTAAAGTTTACTTCATAATAGCCTGCCGGTTTTTGTTCATTTACTAAAGTTTCAATTTCACGCCCCATAACATCGTATGCCTTTAATGTTACATAGCAGGCATTTGGCAATTGGTATTTTATCTTTGTTGAAGGGTTAAAAGGGTTGGGGTAATTTTGCTGCAAGGCATAATTTGAAGGCAAATTGTTCTTGTTGTCTTCAATAGCAGTAACCATTTCTGATAATGAGCGCCTAAAAATACCACCGCCCCAAGTACCTGCAAATATATTCGTTCCATTTTTTGCAAGGGATAAAACATAAAGATTTGTTAAGCCTGAATTAACTGCAGCCCAGCTTGCGCCGTTGTTAGTTGATAAAAATACTCCCGCTGCGTTAGTACCTGCAAATAAATTCGTTCCTGATGCGGCAAGAGAATAAACAGTATAATTTGTTAAACCTGAATTAACTTCTGTCCAGCTTGTACCGTTGTTAGTTGATAAATATACTCCGCCTTGATTAGTCCCTGCAAATATATTCGTTCCTATTACGGCGAAAGAGAAAACGGAAAGGTCTGTTAAACCTGAATTAACCGCAGTCCAGCTTGTGCCATTGTCTGTCGATAAGTATACGCTTCCACCGGCACCTGCGAATATATTTGTGCCGATTACAGCGAGAGACCAAATATAAAAATTTTGTAAACCTGTATTAACCGCAGTCCAGCTTGCACCATAATTTGTTGACAAAAAAACTCCGCCTCCAGAAGTGCCTGCAAATATATTCGTGCCGGTTATGGCGAAACACATAACATTAAGATTTGTTAAACCTGAATTAACCGTAGACCAGCTTGTGCCACTGTCTGTTGATAAATATACTCCGCCTCCATAAGAACCAGCCAATAAATTCGTTCCAGTTGCAGCGAGAGAATAAATACGGAGATTTGTTAAACCTGAATTAACCGCAGCCCAACCTGTACCATTGTTCGTTGATAAATAAATTCCGCCTCCATTAGTCCCTGCAAATATATTCGTTCCACTTAGAGCCAGACATTGAACATTACTGCCGGAGGGCCCGTTTGTACTCCATTGAGCTCGAAGAATGCAAACAGAATTAATGATGAAAATAAAAGTTAAAATGCATAATTTTTTCATATTGCCCCCTATTTATTTTAATCTCCTATCGCGACATGAAAACAAGAATAAATAATTCTTTACACCTTCATCTCAGCTTCTGCGTAGGTGGTTTCGGTTTCAAAGATTCTTACTTTTAATCCATGTACTGCTTTCGGCAAGCCTGCTTTTTTAATCTTCTCAAGAAAATAAAAGCAAATATTCTCTGCCGTTGCCTGGTAAGGGACGACTACAAAATTAGAATTTAGTTTTTTCAGCCCTTCAATAAGTTCATGATCTTTTTCATAAACCATAAATGCATGGTCAAGTTCATCTATTATAGGGAAAATGATCTTGTGTACATCGTAATAATCTATCAACATGCCGTTGGAATCCAAATCCCCTTCCAGCTCAACAATCATTTTATAAGTATGCCCGTGCAGGTTTTTGCATTTACCGGGATGAAAAGGAAGCCTGTGCCCCATTTCCCATTTAAATTCTTTAGCTATTTTCATCATACACCTCTTTTATTAGGCTCCCAAATATATTTATGCATTTGAATCTGAAAGCGTACGTTAAGTTTATCTTCTAAAATTCTATTTACAATTTCAACAGGTTCAATTTTCCCGAACACCGGGGAAAAAAGCACGGTGCATTTATTTGTAAGATCATATTTCTCAATAATCTTCTTTGACCACTCGTAATCTTCCTGAGTGCCAATTACAAATTTAACTTCATCAGTTGGTTTAAGCAAAGAAGCATTTTCAAATAAATTTTTCTTTTCCATTCCGCTTGAAGGGCATTTAAAATCGAGAATTATTTTAACTCTATTATTAACTTTATCAATAGGGAGGCTTCCTCCTGTTTCAAGCATTACTTCGTAACCTAACGTGCAGAGCTTCTCCATAAGCTGGAGCGACTCACTTTGCATCAATGGTTCGCCGCCGGTTATTTCAACAAGCCTGCATCCGTAACCTGCAATACGGGCAAGAATTTCATCTATGGATAATTCTTCCCCCTCATAGAAAGCATATTCGGTATCACAATATGTGCAGCGCAAATTACACCCGGTAAGGCGCACAAATACGCAGGGAAGTCCCGCTTTTGTGCTTTCCCCTTGTATGGAATAGAATATTTCGTTTATTTTTAACATAATATTTCTAAAATAGGGGATAAAGATACTCACAAGATTCCTATAATAAAAGAAATAGCGTTAAATAATACAAAGCAACTCTTTTAAAAATTTGAAATTATCTATTTTTTAAGGAAATTGAAGAAAATATATGTACCGAAACCTGACAGCGCTGCTGAAAATGCCTGTATTTTATTATAAATAAATAAGTTACAGTGGTTTTATGAAGTGGTATATCATGGCATGGAACATTCAAAGGCTGGTTTAAGAATTAGAACCGAAGGGCGGGAGACTTAAAAAAAAGAGTCATAAACCTTTGATTTTTTATCTGTTTGAAGTATATTAGTATTCTAAATTAAAAAACACAGGGATTTAAATGGCTCATCATAAATCGGCTAAGAAAAGAATTAAGGTTAGCGAAAGAAGGCGCCAGGAAAACAAAGCGTCTATTACCAAATCAAGAACGCTTGTTAAAAAAGTATTTGAAAATGAAGATAAAGCCGTAGCAGAAGTATTGTTTAAAGATGCAGTAGCATATTTAGATAAAACCGTTAGCAAGGGAAGATTACATAAAAATACAGTAGCAAGAAAAAAATCACAGTTAGCACGCCACACAAATAAGCTTACTGCTCCTGCTGCAAAATAAATTTTTATAAGTTTTTATTACATATGCTCTGCTGTTCAAGCGCAGAGCATTTTTTATTTTAAAAAATTACACTTCTAATTTCATTCTGCATTTATTAAACATGCCATGCTTTTAAAAATTGCAATATAAAATTTTCGGCCTAAGCCTTTGCCTCAAATCCTGATGGTGAACTATATGAAAGGTTAAGCAGTGGTTTGAGTTCAACTTTCTTGTTAGTTATTATGTTGTCAAGCAGCTCTTCTTCCATTCGGTCAATAAAAAGGATGCCGTTAAGATGATCAATTTCATGCTGAATGCAGCGTGACATTTTCCCTTTCTTTTCCAATATATGTTCTTCACCGTAGCGGTCGCAATATTTAATCTTAATATAATTGAAACGTTTAACATTGCCATAAAGCCCGGTGAAAGAAAGGCACCCTTCCTGATCGGTCTGCTCACCGGAACATTCAAGTATTACAGGATTAAGAAGCTCCAGATATTCTTCTTCATAATCTATTACGATAATCTGTTTTAAAATGCCCACCTGATTTGCGGCCAATGCAGCACCGTTGCCGCTGCTGTACAGGGTCTCTGCCATTGAATCTATAGCAGAATGAAGTTTCTTGTGAAATACGGTAACAGGCCTTGCTTTCTGCCTTAACAGTGGGTCACCGACCTGCAATATTTTATAGATTTTATTTTTCATATTAAAATATAAATGGAATGAACATTTTAGTGCGGTTTATATAATCTTTATAAGCATTCCCGAAGAATGCAATATTTTCCGTTTCTTCTGTTTTTGCAGTGAATACTAAAAACAATATAGCAAATGCAGTTAAACAAATTGAAGGTAATGATAAATATTTAAGCATTGTTCCAAGTGCTAAGTAAAAAAGTGAACTGTACATAGGGTGGCGGATATATTTATAAATACCGGTATCAACAAGGTTGGCAGTATTTTCAAAATTGAAATTAGCGCTGCCGCTATTTCTTTCTGTGGTTCCGCCAAGTTTTGTAAGATAATAAAATGAAAAGTATTCCATTAGCAAAGAAATAAAGAGGATAATCCATGACAAAATTTGTATCAGGCAAAAGGGATCATAAAACCAATAAGGGAGATTAATAATTACGAGAATTGCAGTAAACTCGAAAGCAAAAAACCTGTAAAAACCATGAGTCTTTATGTTTTGCAAAGATTTGTAGGATATTGCAATCAAGAAAATCGTAACAATTGCAAATAAAATCCATTGTACTATTTGAAGAAAATCCATACAAGTGCTCCTATATTTTAATTATTTCACTAATCTTCAAATTTGGTTTTTTTAGGAATTCCGAGTTCATCCATTTTTCTGTAAAGGGAAGAAAGCCCGATATCCAAAACCTTAGCAGCTATCTCTTTATCATAATCATATTTTTTAATGATCTTAATTATATGTTCTCTTTCAAAGCGGGCAACAGCATCTTTAATGGAATCGGGATAATCAACGGGCGCTTCAGAAGGCTGGAGATAATCTGATAAATCATTTACCGTAATTTTATCTTCCTGCGCAAATATAATAGCGCGTTCAATTACATTTTCAAGTTCACGTACTCCGCCGCGCCATTCATGCGCCATTAAAATACGGAGTGTTTCATTATCCACGCTTAAAACTCTTTTACCCATTTCATTGCAGTACTTTTCTATAAAGTGATTTACCAGCAGCGGAATATCTTCCTTCCTTTCATTTAGCGTGGGGAGTTTTATTTCAATTACATTTAACCTGTAATATAGATCCTCCCTGAATTCGCCCGCTTTTACCTTCTCAAATAAATTCTGGTTTGTAGCTGCAATAATGCGTACATCGGTTGAAACCGGTTTTGTGCCTCCTACCGGAAGGAATTGTTTATCCTCAATTGCACGGAGAATTTTAACCTGAAGGTTCAAAGGCAGGTCTGCAATTTCATCAAGGAACAGAGTGCCGCCGTCAGCAACTTTAAATAAACCGAGTTTATCTTCCGTAGCTCCTGTAAAAGAACCCTTTTTATGACCGAATAATTCGCTCTCAATTAAATTTTCCTGAATTGCACCGCAGTTAATAGGAAGAAATATTGCATCTTTTCTCTTACTGTTATAGTGGATTGCTTTAGCGGCAAGTTCTTTGCCTGTTCCGCTCCTTCCTATTAAAAGAATATTGCTGTTAGTAGGCGCCACCTGTGAAATTAGATTAAAGATTTTTTTCATAGGGCCGCTTTCGCCAATCAGGTTTTGATAACCCTCCCCCGCAGAAACTCTCTGGCGCAGGAATTTATTTTCATCTGAAAGGTTCTTGAAATTGAAGAGGCGCTTTACGCGGACTAACATGTCATCGAAATCAATAGGTTTAATAAGATAATCGAAAGCTCCATTACGGAGTGCCTCAATTGCAGTCTGAACTGATGCATAAGCCGTCATAATAATGAAATGTGTTTCAGGTGATATTTTAGTTGTAGCATCCAGAAGCTGGATGCCGTCGAACTTGGGCATTTTTATGTCTGATATAACAAGGTCATATTTATTGTCGGTAATCATTTTCAAGGCTTCTTCACCATCCTGCGCGGTATCGGTTTCGTAGCCTTCTTCTTCAAGGACCGATTTCATCGAGTCCCGGATTACTTTTTCATCGTCAGCAACTAATATTTTAGCGGACATTTATTCTGCCTCTTTACGGTTTTCTGTTGGTAAAATAATTTTAAAACAACTTCCTTCATTAACTTTGCTTGTAACCTTTATATCGCCGTTTAATTTTTTCACAATGCCGTAACTAACTGAAAGTCCAAGCCCGGTACCTTTACCCACTTCTTTTGTAGTGAAGAAAGGTTCAAATATCTTTTCCATTGTTTCTTCATCCATACCGCATCCGTTATCACAAATCTCAATAAAAATATTATCATCGTCACAACGTGTTTTTACTGATATAGTACCTTCACCTTTAACGGCATCAAGTGCATTGATAAGAATATTTACAAAAACCTGCAGTAACTGATCGGCAACTGCCTGAAGTGCCGGCAGTTCGGGGGAAAAATTAGTGTTAAAATTTATATTCTTTACCCGCTTATCATATTTTACAATGCCTATTGCTGTTTTTATTATACCGGTTACGTCCACAAGAGATTCTTCATATTTTGGCGGACGGGAAAAATCAACAAGCTCGCGCACAATTTTAGAAATTCGGTCTATGTTGCTTCTTATCATGGCAAGATTTTCATTTGTAATTTCATCATTCTGTTTCCTCTGCAGCACCTGAACAATTGAAGAAATTGCTGCAAGGGGATTCCCAATTTCATGCGCAATGCCCGCGGCAAGCTGTCCCAATACAGCAAGTTTTTCCGATTGGTCAATTTGCTGCTGGAGTTTTTTTACTTCGGAATAGTCGCGTATTATTATTGAACGGCCTACATACTGCCCATCGTTGCTTGGCAGGCGTGATACATTTAACTGCACAGAAATAATTTTACCGCTTTTGGTCATTCTTTCAGTATCAAGCACAATTGATTTGCCAAGCTTACCCACAACATACTGGATATGTTTTAATTCATCAATATATTTTTTCCCGTGGGGAAGAAATAAAGACGAGCCTTTCCCAATTGCTTCACTTTCAGTATAACCGAAAATTTTCTCCGCCCCTTTATTCCACTCTATAAATGTTTCATTTTTGTCAACAATCATTATTGCATGGTCGGAAGTGTGTAGTATGTTGGAAAGATACTGTTTGTTTACCTCAAGCTTTGCTGCAAGGGCATCGCGGTCCTTCATTACTTCAAACATGCGCGATTGCTGATAGAGCATGCTGAAACGTGCAAACAATTGTTCAATTACTTCATCCAGAAATCCAAGCAGAATAATCGGCTCATAATTTTTAGGAGCATCTTTTTCAAGGTAGGTGAGCATTGCATACCTGCCCTGGCTGAATATCTGGCTAATTTCAAGCAGGTTCAGTTCTGCTTTGTTAAAAATGCTGTATGTATCAAGTAGGTAACTATCGGATAGTGAAAAATCCCCAGTTTCTATAAGTTCAAAAAGGAGGCGCAGAGTACTTTCAATAAATGTACGTATTTGGGATGCTGAAAGCCGTTCCTCAAAAGCAAGAGTCAGTTTTATGCTCCAGTTTTTCAGGATTGCATCGTAATTCTTTTTAAGCAGTTGTAAAATGATCTTTTTCATATTATAAAATCGGCAAAAAATGAATAAAAATCTCTTTTTGGGTGCCGGCTTTTGTTAAAAATTTTCAAAATATACTGTTTTAATATAAAAAAAAGAATGTCTGTAGCGAAACCAACATATAAAATTTCATTTGTACCGAATAGCAGGTGCCGGTAATGTAAAAAAAATCTGCTTTTTTAAGCAATATTTGAAATATCAAAACCAAGTTCTATCTTAACATTTTCGATATTATGAATCGTTTTAGGCGATAATTCAAAACAATTATTAGAAAATACAGCAGGACGTCCTATTAAATGGTTTATCAGCTTATGTAAACCTCGTATCAATTCAAATGTGGGAAAAAATGTCTATATTGTACAACAATACATCAGACTTTTTACAAAACGTTCTATATCACCATTAATAAATTTTAACGGAACCGCAAAAACATCTCAATGTATAAAATTAAAATCATATGTTTTATTAAACGAGTGAGGGAAAAATGAAGTCTAAAAATATTATTATGTTAGTTTTGTTATTAGCGCCCGCATTTTTGTTCGGGCAGATTATGCAGGTAAAGACAGATATTAAAACCGCCAAAGTTTACCTTAACGGTGCACAGCTTACCCACACAGCAAAATTAAAATTGGAAAAAGGCACTACAGATATTCTTTTCGAAAACATTGCTCAGGACTTTGACGTTAACAGTGTAAGCGTTTCCGGCAAAGGAGGCTTTATTATTACATCAATCGGCCAGCAGTTCGATTATTTAAAAACTTCTTTCAAGCCATCTGACGTTAAAATAATTGAAGACTCGCTTGAAATTTTAAAAACCGATATTGCCAATAAACAGAATGATAAGGCAATCCTTTCTGAAGAAGAAGATTTAATAATTAAGAATGGTGCTCCTGCCAACAGGCAGACAGCAGTTTCAATAGCGGAAGTTCAGAAGTATGCCGATTATATGAAGAAGAGAGTAGGGGAAATTAAAAAATCATACCTCACTCTTGATAAGGATATTGAGAAAAGCAGGAAACGTATTGAAAACCTGAATAAACAATTGGCAGAACTAAATGCAAAATACAATCAGCCTGTAAACCAAATTAACGTTACCGTAATTGCAGATGCACCTACAAATGCAGAATTTGAAATTACATATTTTGTTGCCGGTGCATCATGGGTGCCTCAGTATGAAGTAAGAGTTCCCGATGTGAACAAACCTATTAAGCTTAATTATACTGCAATGGTTACACAGAATACAGGTTTAAATTGGAAGGATGTAAAAATAATTCTTTCATCGGGTGCTCCGGAAGTTTCACAGGTTAAACCAGAGCTCAGTACTGATTATGTAGATTTTGCAAGGCCTGCAGTTATGAAAAAAGCTGCCAGTTATGATAAGAGCCTTAATTTAATGGAAGAAAAATCTGAAATGGTTACAGCAATGCAGCCGGCTCAAACTTTGAGCGATTTCACCGAAGTAAGTGAAAATATGCTCTCTTTCGAATTTGAATCTACAATACTTTACAACATTCCTGCTGACGGCAGGCCCCATATGGTAAACCTGAAGGATTATGAATTGCAAAGCACTTATGAATATTATGCCGCCCCTAAATTGGACAAGAATGCTTTTCTTGTAGGGCATATAACCAACTGGAATACCTATAACTTCCTTCCCGGCGAAGCTTCTACTTATTTCCAAAACACTTATATAGGAAAGAGTGTTATTGATCCTACAACTTCAGGGGATACATTAACAATTTCTCTCGGCAGGGATAAAGGAATTGATATTACCCGCGAAGCTATAAAAGATTATACCGAAGATAAATTCCTAAGCAGCGATATTGAACGCACTTTTGCATTTAATGTTAAAATAAAAAATAATAAAAACCAGAAAGTGAAACTGCTTGTTGAAGACCAGATCCCTGTTTCCAAAAATGAAGATATAAAAGTAAAATTGATTGAATCATCAGGTGCGGTTTATACGGAAGACTCAGGTTCGTTGAAGTGGTATGTAACCGTAGATCCGGGAAAATCAGTTACAAAGAAACTTGTATTTTCAGTCCGCCATCCTAAAGACAAAGCAGTTACAGGTTTATAATCTATAATTTTTTTCTATCTGCCATGGCGCTCTGCCATGGCAGATAGAAAATGTTTAATTCATGTCCACGATACAAAATAATTATTAATTGAACTTTTATATGCGCCCCCCTTCGGGGTCGTAATTATTACTTTAATATTTTTTGTCTATAAACATTTGATTCCTTCGGAATCACCAAGATGTTAATATATGATTAGAAAAGCACAAAGACGTGATTGCAGGTTTACTTTTTAAACCTTCTAAAAGCAAAAGTTACCTGCTTAAAATAATTATCCGGGAAATAAGTTTTCAGGCCATATTCCTGAGCTTTTTCATCGGGCAGGTAAGCGGTATTAAAAATCCAGTCCCAGAAAGCAAATTTAGTAGCAAAATTTCTATTACGCCCTTTCCCGGTAGTATGGTGCAGGCGGTGCATCTCAGGGCCATTGATAATTTTTTGCAGCCAGCCGGTTAAACCGAAATTACTTTTCTCAATTTATTCTTATTGCTTAGTTCGCTCTCATAAACTTTTTTTATTCCGTCGCCGAGGGCTTTTTCAATATCGCGGATATCCTTAACAAGCCTGAACATACCGCCGATTTCAACTGATGCTGCCTGATCTGTTCCCCACATGGCACGGTCCAAAGTAATGTGTCTTTCAATGAACGAACCACCGAGAGCAACAGCGGCAAGAGTAGGAGCGAGGCCGGTTTCATGTCCCGAGTAGCCGACAGGAATTTCCGGATATTTTTCCCTGAAAGTTTTAATTACATTAAGATTTAATTCTTCAAGCTTGCACGGATATGCGGAAGTGGATTGAGCAAGGAGAAGATTTCCTTTGCCCAGAAAATTAATGGCTGCTTCTATTTCCTCCATTGTGGACATACCTGTGGAAAGCATAACCGGTTTTCCCGTTGCGCGGATTGAATAAAGCATTTCCTTATCCGTTAAAGAGGCCGATGCAATTTTATAGACAACCGGGCTGAATTGTTCAAGGAATTCTACTGCTTCGGTATCCCAGGGGGACGCGAACCAGTCTATTTTTTTATGTTTGCAGTACATATCAATTTCAGAATATTCTTCAATGCCGAATTCAACTTTATGCCTGTATTCCAGATATGTAATTCTACCCCAGGGAGTATCGCGTTCAACATTCCATTGGTCTTTAGGCACACAGAGTTCAGGAGTGCGTTTCTGAAATTTAACTGCATCACACCCTGCAAATGACGCGCCGTCAATAAGTTTTTTTGCGAGATCAAGAGAGCCGTTATGGTTAATGCCAATTTCAGCTATAACATAAACAGGTTCCCCATCTCCAATAAATCTATCACCGATTTTTATTTTGCTCATATATATATATCCTGCCTCAGTTATTTTTTAATATTTGCTTTTGCTTCAATGATAAGTTCGCAAAGGTCACGCACAGCACCGTAGCCCCCTTTGCTTTCTACTATTATATCTGCCGCATCCTTCGCAAAAATAGTAGCATCATTCGGGCAGGCGCTTAAACCAACCTGCTCCATTATTTCAATATCGTTAGTGTCATCTCCTATGTAGGCGACTTCAAATGCTTCAATATTATTTCTTTTCAAAATGTCTTTTAAGGTTTCGGTTTTATCCCACACACCCATATGCAATTCTTTAATTTTTAAACGCCGGGCGCGGCTGCCTACAATTTCTGTATTTTCCCGTGTTATAATTCCAGTTTCAACTCCGGTAATTGAACGGAGCCTTTCAATGCCCATGCCATCCCTTATTGAAAACCTTTTCATTTCCTCTCCGTTTACGGAATAAAAAACTCCCGTATCTGTAAGAACGCCGTCAACATCAGTTAAAAGGATCTTTATTTTAGCTGCTCGTTCAAGAGCTTCTTCTTTTGTTAATTTTCTTTTAGCCATTTTAGATCCCTAAATTATTATAAAAATATCAGCGGCAGGTCCAGCCGCCGTCAACAATTAAATTTGCACCTGTCATATAACTTGAAGCATCACCGGCAAGGAATATAATTGCCCCTTTATAATCTGTAGGAGCTGCCATTCTGCCCAGGGCTGTCCGCGAAGAATAATTTTGTACAAAAAATTCATCCTGATTATTTTCTACTCCCCCCGGTGAAAGTGTGTTAACCCGAACTCCATCTTTTCCCCAATAAGAAGCAAGATATTTAGTAAACATTATTACTGCTCCTTTAGTAGCGGAGTAGGCAGGAGGTTTATAAAATGACTGGCTGCCATCCTTGTCCAGATACAATGACTGATCGGGAGCAACTATGCCATAAGTTGATGCAATATTTATTATGCTTCCTTTTTTCTGCCGGGCAAGTTCATAACCGAATATCTGCGAACAAAGAAAAACACCTGTTAAGTTTACATCAATTGATTTCTGCCATAACTCCAGGGGGTAATTTTCAAACCTGGATTGTTCAAGAGCAGCCTTAGGGCTTTCGAACATATCATTTATTGCGGCATTGTTAACGAGGATATCAATATGTTTAAATTTTTCCAGGGTCTGATATCTTACCTTTCTAATTGATTCGGGATTTGTAACATCCAGGGCAAATCCGGCTGATTCAGTTTCAAGTGAGGATGCCAGTTCTTTGCATTTGGCTTCATCAACATCGGCAGCAATAACATTAGCACCTGCTTCACTTAAGGCTTTGCAATGTTCTCTGCCTATAAGCCCTGCTGCACCTGTTACAATTGCCGTCTTATTTTTTAATGAAAATAATTCCATCACAATGCCTGATTATTTTAAATTATTTTTTAACCGGTTTCATGTTAAAGTTATCCACTTTCCTGAAAACAGGCTGAACCGGTTTGCCTAATAACATTTCGTTTAGTTTATTCTCATCAACTGCTTTTTTAAGAATAGCGAGAGATTCTTCCAAAGCAAGAAGAGTATATTCAACATCTTTATCTGAATGGCTGTAACTCATATTAAAAAATCCCTGCCATAATATGCCGCGTTTAATCATTTCCTGCTGCATTAGGGATTTCTGTACAAGCGGGTCTCCTCCTTTAGCATCGAATATTGCTAAAGAGCGCCAGTTGTAACCGGCTGCACGGGTAAAATCAATATTTAATTTTTTTGCAATGTTATTGTAACCATCTTTTAATTTCTTTCCCTGAGTTTCAAGAAACTTTGGCACATTCTTTTCTTTCAACTCTTCGATTGTAGCTTTAACAGCGGCAAGGGAAAGAGCTTCACCGCCGAATGTTGTATAGAAGAAAATATCTTCATCGGCAAGATCCATGATTTTCCGTTTGCCTGTAAGTATAGATATAGGCATTCCGTTTGCAACTGCTTTTGAATAGGTGGCAAGATCGGGAGTAATACCGAAATATTCCTGCGCGCCGCCAAGAGCCATGCGGAATCCTGTCCACATTTCATCAAATATTAATACAATTCCTTTCTCTTTACATAAATCGGCTAGCTTGTGAAGGAAATTATCTTTAGGAGCATCAAATACAACCGGCTCTAATATAATTGCAGCAACATCATCATCAATAGAATTTTTTACAGACTCAATGTCATTATAATTAAATGTAAATGAAATTGCCTGCACGGCTTCGGGGATGCCGTGGTTGCGTGCAGTTACGGCTATATACCAGTCATGCCATCCGTGATAACCGCAGCATAGAATTTTATTTTTTCCTGTGTATGCGCGTGCAAGGCGGACTGCCGCACTTGTTGCATCAGCACCTGTTTTACTGTAGCGTACTGCTTCGGCATTAGGAATTATAGAGCGTATAAGTTCTGCAACTTCAACTTCAAGAGGGTGCATCATGGAAAAAGTAATGCCGTCTTCAAGCTGCTTTTTTATAGCTTCATCAACTTTAGGGTAAGCATAACCGAGAGATAATGGCCCTACTCCCATCATAAAATCTATATATTCATTTCCGTCAACATCCCAAACGTGACATCCTTTCCCTTTTACAAGGTATTTTGGAGCAATACCGCCAACCCATTGTCCGGGTCCCTTTGCAAGTGTTTGAGTAACGGAGGGAATTAAACCTTTTGCGCGTTCATAGTATTCATTTGATTTTTCAATAACAGGAAATTTATTATCCAGAGCAATTTTATTAGGCATAACGTTACCTTATCCGTTGATTTTTTTAAAAATAGAGTCTGCAATTTTTTCTGCTGTAAAGCCTTCATAGTCAAGCACGTCGTTAAGCAATCCGGGTTTAAACCATTTATCCTTCATAGCAAAAGGGAGTACATCGGCAGTGATTCCGTGTTTTAAAAGAACTTCTGCCAGAATAGTATATAAACCCCCTGTAAGAAAGTGATCTTCAAGAGTTACAATAAGTTTACAGTCCTTAGCGGCTCTCAGTATTGCGCTTTCATCAATTGGCTTTAATGTGCGCATATTAATAACGCGGACTGATTTATTTTTTGCTTCCAGAATTTCCTTTGCTTTGTAAGCCTGTGCAAAAAGTAATCCATGTGTAAGAATTGCTGCATCAGTTCCTTTGCCGAATATTTCCGCTTTGCCTATTTCAAACGGAGAATGTTCAACGACCGGTTTGGTGCCGACATAACGGATATAAAATGGCGAAGGTGAGGCAAAAACTTTTGGAAGCCCTTTTAACATATCATCTTCATCAGCCGGAGAAAAAACATTTACATTCGGTATTCCGCGCATTAAGGAAATGTCTTCAAGCGCCTGATGAGTAGGGCCGTTGCCGTCTGATAAAAAGCCGGGTACACCGCCTACAATTTTAACAGGGAGGTTTGGAATGCCTACATCTGTTCTTATAAATTCAAATGAGCGCATGGTAATAAAAGTAGCAAGTGCATGAAGTATTGGTATCCTTCCGCGTAATGCAAGCCCTGCCGCCATCCCTACCTGTGTCATTTCCGAAATACCGGTATCTATAAAATTGTTTTTAATAACCGGAGGAATATTCCGCATTGCAGCCCTGTTCTCCGATGTCATAATTATATAACGGTTATCTTTAATTACAAGGTCAAGTAATAATTCTTCGTAGTTCATATCTTCTCAAAAAAATTTTATTATTTATTGTGCTCTGTTTCAAGCTCGTTAATTAATTTTTTTATTTCTTCATTTGAAAAATTGGCAAACCATTTGTCGGCTCTTTTTTCAATGCTCGGCACTCCCTTGCCTCTGATTGTTTCAGCTATAAGCACAGAAACTTTATCTTCTTCAAAAGGGAATTCGGATAAGGCTGCATCAATTTCTTTAAAGCTGTGCCCGTCTACGGTTTTGACTGAACAATTGAATGCTTCGAATTTTTCATCAAGCGGAGTAAGAGGAATTAAATCTTCAGTCTCCATATTAGCCTGAAAATGATTCCTGTCAACAATTACAAGGAGGTTATCAAGCTTATATGCGGATGCAATTAGAGCAGCTTCCCAGTTCGAGCCTTCATTTAATTCGCCGTCTCCTGTTACAACAACAACTTTATTTTTTTCACCCTTTAGTTTACAGTCAACTGCAACCCCCGCAGCAACGGAGAAATTATGCCCTAGAGAACCTGATTGAAATTCAATACCGGGAATGTTTACATTAGGATGCCAGTAGATAAAATCATTCGTCTTAAGATTGTTTTGAAGCCTGTCTTTTTCAAGCCAGCCCAATTCTACAAACGTGCTGTACAAAGTTGGAACTGCATGTCCTTTGGAAAGGAAAAGATAATCCCTTAAAGGGTCTTTTAAATTATCTTTTGAAATATTAAGGAATTCTGTATAGAGATAGGTGCAGATATCAACCCAGGAAAGGGAAGCGCCGATAAAACAGCCTCCGTTTCCGCTCATGCTTATTACATTCCTGCGTACGTTCAATGCAAAGTTTTGAAACTCATTTAGTTTTTCTTTTTTCATTTTAGTGTTCTTTTGGTTTTATATTCATTTATGTTTTTTAATTCATCGAGATGTTTATCATACCAATATTTACCTGCAAATTTATTATTTATATTGCTAAGATATGGTTTTTCACCGATAAGAGTTAATATATCCTGCATGCTGAAATGAGGGTTATGAGGGTATAATTCTTCATAAATTGCGCGGATAAAAAGGTAATCGTCTTCGTAATCTATCGTCCATCTGTGACTTGCGGAAAAATCTTTTCCGGTTTCCCATGTAATGTTTCCGATTCTGAACCTATCGGGGCGTTCCCAGATAAACGGGGTTGTATGCTCCCTCTCAAAATCTTTGTCCGCTTCATTCCAGGCTGTCTCTAAAGTTTTGAATGAGAAAATCTCTACATCATTACCATCCGGATAAGAAGCAGGATGCAGATTGCTTACAAAATCGAAATCGTTATTCAAATACAGCTTATAAACTTTATCTATTATAACAGGATCAATAAGAGGGCAGTCGGAAGGGATTTTAGCAATTGCGTCTGCATTAAATTTAAGCGCGGCCTTGTAGTGCCGGTCAAGAAGGTCTGTCGGGTGCCCGCGGAAATAATTTAAACCCTCGTTTATGCAGAGATCCTCAATTACATCATCTTCAATATTAGTGGATGTTGCTATAACAAGAGTTCCGCAAAGTTCAGCCCGCATTACACGTTCCGCCATTCTTATTAAAAGGGGTTTGCCGCAAATGGATAACATCACTTTATTCGGGAGCCGGGTAGAACCCATTCTTGCCTGTATAACTGTTATAATATTTTTCCCCGTCATTACTTATGCTTTCGTTTTTTCATTTTTTTTGAATAAATGAAATTTCGGTTTAATTTCTTTTCCCGGGCCGTTCAAATATTCAAGGCATTTTTTTGCAATAATTTCTGCAGACTTGCCTCCATTTTGAATGGGCATTAATTTTTTAAGCTGCTTTACATCAAAATAAGAATGAACTTCCTTATTTAATGCAAGTCCGATATATGAAACAGTAGAATATTGTGTAATGAGTACATCACAATTCGGTATCATGTAATTAATATTTCCCGTACTGTAAATAAGGGAACCGGGGGCATATTTGTTTATTTCTCTTGTAGCGCGTTTAACTAATTCATTTGGGTGTAATTTGAAAATCATTGGCCTGCCGTTTGCAATTTTAACACAATGGCGCAAGAACTTTGCCCTGTTTTCAACTTTAAATGTTTCGCGTGAATCGGATGTGGCAACCAGAACGAAATTTTTATGTTCAAATTCACTATTTGCATACCGGGCAAGATCGTCGAAATTAGGAATTCCCGTAACAACAATTTTTTCTTCCTTCACTCCTTTTTTCATAAACAACTTTTTATATTCTTCCGAGGCTACAAAAAACTTATCATATAGATCCGAGAGCCCTGTGGTAGAGGTACTTGCAAGCCAGCGGGGAAGTTTAAGGTATTTTACTAAATAGTAAATTAATACTTCGGGATCGGTCATCCCTTCCTGAACAAGGATAAGTTTTGAATCCCTGATGTTGTGAGGTACCATTAAATCCGAACATGTAAAAGCCATATCATATTTATTCAGCAGGCCTTTATAATCCAGTTTGAGGTTATTTTCTTCTATATATTTTAAAGTGTTTCTTTTAAAGTGGCCGCCGAGAATGGAAAAATTAAGAATGCCGTGCCGGGCAAGAAAATCTAAAGCCCTATCCCCATAATAGGGAGAAAAGTAACAATCGGCTTCCTGCATATACAAAGAAATTTTATGCATCATAGTAGTTTGGTTTAAGGATCCGCAGATGAAAAGTATTTTTTTCTTAGGCATTGAATCTTGTCTGTTTTTTTTGAATGATGAAAATTAATTAAAACATTTATCTAATTCTGTTAATAAATTGTTAATTAAGGAGCACATAATATTTAATATTAACTTAACATAGCATTTATTCTATGATAACATGGATTAAATATATTGTTATATAATTTTATATATTTTATGAGAATAATACATATATCCGATTTACATCTGTGCACATCTTTCAAGCGCAGTAACATTCAAAAATTGAAGCTCCTTATAAAACATATTTCCGAGCTTGATGCCGACCATCTTGTTATTACAGGAGATATTTCGGACAATGCCCGCGAAAAAGATTACTTAATACTAAGAAAAATTTTACAAGCATTCAATTTATTTTCTTCTGATAAAACCACAATCATTCCGGGAAATCATGATATTTTCGGCGGAGTGCAAACTGCCCAGGATGTTCTTAATTTTACTTCTAAATGCACTAAAATCGATTATAAGAAAAAAGTAGAAGTATTCATGCGTCATTTCGCGGAATTATACGAAACAGCCTTTTATCCGGGAGAAGATTTTTTCCCCTTTGCAAAAAAAATAGATAACGTTCTTCTGGTGGGACTGAATACAGTAGATAAATATTCAAAACTGAGAAATCCTTTTGCATCCAATGGTTTGGTGAATAAAAAACAAATTGAATCGTTAAAGGGAATTTTATCTGAAAAAACATTCCAGAAGCAAAGTAAAGTAATCCTATCGCATCACCATTTTTATAGAAATTGCGATGAGGCCATAAGTCCCGAAAGCAAAATCTGGAATAAGATAGAGAAATTTACAATGAAATTAAGGGGCAAAAAAGAATTATTGAAAATATTCAAAAAAGCTGATGTAAAACTTGTTCTTCATGGCCACAGCCATGATTTCAAATCTTACGAAAGAAAAGGAATTCATTTCCTTAATGCAGGCGGTTCCCTTGAAAACGGCAATAATACAAAGTACAAAATGTTTGTTATAGATATTTTGGGGGATGACATATTAATAGAAAAAATCACCGCAGGTAAGGAAGAAAAACCAAATAAGACTATGCCGTCTTTTCAACCTGAACCCGCTGCCTGCCTTCAATAAAATTCACTAAATTTGAGTTGATTATTACATGAACTTAAGCTTAAGTTTATGATGTTATTATTTTAAAAAATCATTAAAGGAAAATATTATGATGCAAAAAGTTCTCTTTTGGTCAATATCCGTAATATTGACATTATTTCTTGCAACTTACCAGAGAGTTACAGGCCCAACTTATCCTGTAAACGGAAGTTTTAATCTTGATGGCAAAACAATAAAATATGAACTTCCAAGAAGCAGTGACGGGGCAGAACATACATATATAAGAATAAATTTAAATGATCCGTCATGTTCCGGAAAAGTAACATGGAAAAGATTTAAAACTCAGGATAACTATTCCATAATAAATATGGAATTGAAAGATGGGCAATTGCAAGCCGAACTTCCAAGACAGCCCGCTGCAGGAAAACTTGAATATACTGTTCAGATTACCAAAGAGGGCAAAACTATTTCGGTTCCCGATATGTCTCCTGTAATTATTAGGTTCAGAGACCCGATTCCTATTTATATTTTAATGCCCCATATCTTTATGATATTTCTTGCAATGCTAATAGCAACAAGAACCGGGCTTGAATACTTCAATAAAAACCCAAGATTAAAATTTTATACAATATTAACCATTGTAATCTTTTTTATAGGCGGATTTATTCTTGGGCCGTTAGTGCAATATTTTGCATTCGGTGCATTCTGGACGGGGTTCCCGTTTGGAATTGATTTAACCGATAATAAAACACTTATTGTAATGATTACCTGGCTCATTGTTTTCTTCAGATTAAACAAATCCAAAAACCCGAAAAGGCTTGTACTTCATGCTGCAATAATAATGTTCCTGATTTATCTTATTCCTCACAGCATAATGGGTTCAGAACTGGATTATAAGAAAAGTGATGCAGCGAAAGGCATAGCAGTTCAAGAGCAGCCTGTTCAAAAATGAAAAAGTAGTTTATCTAATATAATAAATGTGAGAAGTATCAATACAAAGGAGAACTAAATGAGCGAACAGATGACGAAAGTTCAAGGGCTGCCTGATAATGCCTACACGGAACTTAAACCGGGAGAACATTACATACCGATTCTCCTTCCGGATAAAGTTTATCCTGAAGTAAATGTTTGGTCTGTTACATGGGGTTTGCTGATGGCAATTCTTTTTTCCGCGGCGCTTGCTTATCTTGGCCTTAAGATAGGGCAGGTTCCCGAAGCTGCAATTCCAATTGCTATTATAGCTGTTGGAGTTTCCAAAGCAGCTTCAAGAAAGAATGCACTTGGCGAAAACGTAATTATTCAATCAATAGGCGGAGCATCGGGCGCTGTTGTTGCAGGAGGTATTTTTACACTTCCGGCAATGTACATCCTTAAACTGGATGCTTCATTTTTCCAGATGTTTTTTGCCACTTTATTCGGCGGTTTTCTGGGAATTTTATTTTTAATTCCTTTCAGAAAATATTTTGTTTCGGAAATGCACGGCAAACTTCCTTTTCCGGAGGCTACAGCGTCCACCGAAATTCTTGTAACCGGAGAAAAAGCGGGCAACCAGGCAAAAGTGCTTGTAATAGCCGGTTTGCTTGGCGGCTTATTTGATTTTATAATTGATGCATTCGGATTGTGGTCCGATAAATTTACTTCTGCTGTTATTCCTTTAGGGGATAAACTTGTAACCAAGACTAAAATGCTTTTTAAATTAGATGTTCATGCTGCTATACTTGGATTGGGTTACATTATCGGTTTAAGATATTCCACTATAATTGTTGCAGGCTCTTTCGTTTCATGGTTTATGCTCGTTCCTTTGTTTGCATACCTCGGCAGCTACATTACAGCGCCGATAGGCACTGCATCGCTGATGATTAAAGATATGTCCCCCGATATGATTTTTTCTAACTATGTGCGCCATATAGGCATAGGCGGCATTGCAATGGCGGGATTTATAGGGATTATCCGCTCATCCAAAATTATTGTTTCAGCAGTAAAACTTGCCGCTAAGGAAATGCGCGGTATTAGTTCAGTTGAAAAAGAAACAGTAAGAACACAGCGTGATCTTTCAATGAAAATAATTTCAATCGGCTTGCTTCTTGTTGCAATAATGATTTTTGTATTCTTCCTTTTCGGAGTTGTAAATAATATCACTCACGCACTTGTGGGATTATTTGTTGTGCTTATTATTTCTTTCCTCTTTACCACAGTTGCTGCTAATGCAATTGCAATAACCGGAAACAACCCTGTTTCGGGAATGACTCTTATGACATTAATTTTGTCCTCAATTATTTTAATGTCGGTTGGTTTAAAAGGCACATCCGGAATGCTTTCTGCACTTTTAATAGGCGGTGTTGTTTGCACGGCCCTTTCAGTTGCAGGTTCCTTTGTAACAGATTTGAAAATCGGTTATTGGCTCGGTTCTTCTCCATATAAACAGCAGACATGGAAATTTACAGGTGTTATTATTTCAGCAGCAGTTACGATATTAATTATCCAGCTACTGAATACACAATTCGGCTTTGTGGGGGATAAAGCAATTGCAGCACCTCAGGCAAATGCAATGGTGGCAATTATTCAGCCTATTATGTCGGATCAGCCGGTACCCTGGATGCTATACATAGCAGGCGCAGTAATGGCCTTGATTCTTACAATGTTAAGAGTCCCTGCATTGGCATTTGCACTCGGTATGTATCTGCCTCAGCATCTTAATACTCCATTGCTTGTAGGCGGTTTGATTGCATATTACGTATCCACAAGAAGCAGCGATGAAAAATTAAATAAAGCACGCGGAGACAAAGGTACTCTTATTGCAAGCGGATTCATTGCAGGCGGAGCTTTATGCGGTGTAATAAGCGCTATTTTGAAAACTATAATAAAAAATTATAATCTTCCGGATCCTTTCATGTACTCATGGAACACAGAAAACTCTGCACAGCTCGTTGCACTTGCAATGTTTGCTTTATTAAGCTTATATATTGTATGGGATTCAATGCGGGCTAAGAAAGAAGATTAGAAATATTTGTTAACCTCACCTCAAACCCCTCCTTGCGAGGGGTTTGTTTTTAAAGGGCTGTTATTATTATTTCTCCGGTGCGCGCCAGTATTGTTCAGCATCATTGGTATAAAAAACATTTCCTGTTTTCTTATTAAGTTCTACTTTCTTCTCGTTATAAACCACCGGATAAAGCTCTACATTTGTTCTTAAGTTAAAAGGCAAATTCTCATAACCGGAACAGCTATTTAATGCAATTGAAAAACGGTAAAGGTTTTTTGACATATAGCTGTTCAAATATGCTTCGGGCCCCCCTCCGTAGGGACTTCCGTTCCAATTCATAGTTTTAGGGGCAGCAACAGGAAGATCGTTTATTAATCTTTCTCTTACTTCTGCTATGTTAAGGTAATTTCCTTTATCATCCTGTACGTAGGCTTCAAAAGTAGGGTCCATCCAGATCCATTTATGGAGAGTTTCGGAATATGCTTCATTGATAACGTGGCAGTCGTCAAATACTTCTCCTTTGGGCATGCAGGTAATAAAGCGGGATTTAATTCCCATAGAGAGATAAGCTTCATTTAAAACCATAGCCATCATTCTGCAATTAATACCGCGATTTTCTTTTTTGCATACTTCAATTAAAGCATCGGCGCCGCGGTCTTTGGGGTTAGTGGAGTTGCCGTCGTGCTTTACTACATGGTGAACCCATCTCATCAGATTAATTATTTTAGAAAGTTCATTTCCGTTTCCTGCAACCGAATCCAGGTTATACTTGGTTCTGAATGCAGTAAGCGCTTTATCGGATGGATCGGTATAAGTAAATTGAGGTACTTTTACCGTTGTTGTTTCATACTTACCGGCAAGTTTTAAGACATACTTATAATCCCCTCTTTCTCTAAGCTTGGAAATTATTTCTGTATAGCGGGCATCGTCTCTGATGTTAGTGAGATCCGTATCAACAAGGGCATTGTTGTAATCTGCAAAACCGGCATCATAAGCTTTCTGAAGATATACAAGTGCCGAATCTTTTTCGCTGTTAAGTGAATATGCGCAAGCAATATTATAAAACAAACCGCCAATATAGGACTTATAGGTGTTGCGTGTAACAACATCTCTCTTCATGTAATCTTTATAAGTATCCTTCAAAAGAGAGGCAGCTTTTGCGAAATCCTTATTCTGCCATAACTGCGAACGTTCTGCTTCAATTTTAGCAAGGTAATCCTGATATGATTCTGTTGTCTGTGCGGCTATGCGGGTTACGAATAGCATGGCCAGAATAAATAAGATAATATTTTTCATTGTTCTTCCCATTATTAAATATGCATATATAATAAGACTGTGAGTAAAACGTTTTTGTTACATTAAATTTAGTATAATTTAAGTGAAATATTGTACCCATGAATGAGATGGCAGCCATGGAATATTGCACCCATGGAAGTCCGGCACTGGACATGTGCGGATATAATCAGTTCTAGATACCTGATTAACATAAAAATAACAAATTAATAAATTGCATTTTTTAACATGAAATCCTATTTTGCAATTGAGAAAGAGGTTTTAGCACTAAGGGGGCTTATCTAATCCTGTATTCTCAGAGCTGCACTATTCTTACTCCACCCCCGCATAATGATATACTTTTCATCAGGAAGTTTATTTTTCAAATAAGCATAAGATCAACTAACAGGCAATTTATTTATACAACAAACCAAAAGGAGTAAAGATGGATATTAAAAAGTATTTTGCTGAATTTATCGGCACATTCGTATTAGTATTCGGCGGATGCGGAAGCGCAGTTCTTGCTGCTGCATTTCCCGGTTTGGGAATCGGATTTTTGGGAGTTGCCCTTGCATTCGGTTTAACGGTTCTAACAATGGCATTTGCAATCGGCCATATTTCCGGATGCCATTTGAATCCCGCAGTTTCTATCGGCCTTTGGGCAGGCGGGCGTTTCCCCGGTAAAGAATTATTACCTTACATTATTTCTCAGGTTTTAGGCGCAATTGCAGCAGGCGGAGTTTTATTTATTATTGCAAGCGGCAGGCCGGGTTTTGATGCAAGTGCAGGATTTGCTTCAAACGGTTACGGGCTTCACTCACCGGGCGGATTTAATATGACTTCCGCACTTGTTACTGAAGTTGTTCTTACATGTGTATTCTTATTTATTATTATGGGCTCAACTGATAAAAGAGCTCATCATTCATTTGCTCCTATAGCAATAGGACTTGGGCTTACATTAATCCATTTAATAAGCATACCTGTTACAAATACCTCTGTTAACCCTGCTCGCAGCACAGGCGTTGCAATCTTTGCAGGTGGATGGGCTATTGAACAATTGTGGCTTTTCTGGCTTGCACCGATTGTAGGCGGTATGATAGGCGGTTTGCTGTATAAGTATATTGGGAAAGAATAATTTTTAACCCCCGCTTGAATTCTCTGAGCGGGGGATTGTTTTTACCTTTTTTATTATAGCCGGGAATGTTATTTTGCTTAAAAACTTAAAAGAATTATTCATGAATTCCGAAAAAGAAATAAATATGAAATGTTGGAATGAATATTATTCCTTACCTCTCTTATTACTGGGAATATTCATAATGTTAGTACTTCCCACAAATCATTATGCACAGATGACAGATAAAATTAAATATAAAATCGCTGCAGATGCTTCAAAGCGCGATTCAAGTATTGACATAAAAGAACCGATAATTTCTCCGAGGCACTCTAAATTTCAAAGGAACAGCTTAAAAGATTATTTAAAATGTGTTCAATTTGAAGGTATGATAGAAACACCGATTAAAAAGATAAAATTCTATCAGTTTAATGAGCGTAGCTGGGAACCGAGTTCATATTATATTTATGCTGCTAATGAGATAAATTATACTGAAATGTCGTATGATTATGGAGCCAGCTACCCCGGAGATTCACTTATTGCTTATATTAATTCCTTTCTTAAAAACGAAAGAAATCTAAAAGGGCAGGAACTAATTGATCTGGCGGTTGCAATAAACATGATTAGTTCGCCAGGGTACAATTTTAATGTAATAGTATCATCCTGGTGTGACATTGAGAAAAGCAGTTCGCAATCAATTACTGATTATATTAAAAAAACAATTAAGCCTCCTTGTGTAATAAATAAAAAAGATTCGGTTGAGGTTATTTATTTCGTACAAACCGAATTGAGATTAAAGAAAATGACAATGGCTTATAAGAATAAGAATATATCCTTTCAGTCAATTGATTTAGGAGAATATGGGGAAGTCAAAATATTACTGTGATATTTAAGTACGTTAAAATAAAACATTTTATTGATAAGGAAATATAAAGGAAGGTAATGATAAGTAAAGTTAAAATAATGATGGTCTTTTTATTGCTATTATATATTTCATATGGTTATGGGCAGGCTATAGATAAAATTAAAAAGGAAATTGCTTTAAGCGATTCAGCGAAAATTAGGAATATCGATGTATTTGAAATTGGTTATATTTCTTTATATGATGAGTCAATTAAACACGCAAATATTAATATTCATGAATTTATTGAACGTATTGATATTAAAGAAGAATTAACATCTCCATTTGTCGATTGGAAAATTCTTGTGTTTGAATCATATAATGATCAAAAATACTTACATTTCTCATTATTGGAATTCCCAATCTATGCTATACAAGGTAACAAATACATAAGAATTCCCCGGCAATTATTATCATGGGATTTCATTGGAAATGATTTTCTTTCATCTATAAATAAATTGTCAGCTCGGAATCCCGAGTTAACAGGTCAACAGATTTTTGATCTTGCTGTTTTTATAAATAATATAATGAATTATAGTAATTACAAACAAAATGTAATATTAAACTCTGCATCTGAAATATTTTTAAGAGAAGATGAAATAATTCCTGGAAAAATTAAAGCAGGCATTAAACCGCCAAGAATTTATACAAATAATAATGCAACCTTTGCGGAATTCCATGTCTGGAATAAACGCAATACCAAGCTAATAAAAGTAATAATGAAGTTTAAAAATAAACGAATTTCATTCTCTTATCACTTACTTGGCTATTTCGGTTGTGGAATAAATTACTGGTAACATTTCAATTCAAATTACTTTAATTAAATTAATTCCATTTTTTATTTTTTCTTCTTGATGAAAGATTCTATATTACGTTATAATAATAACCGCAGCTAACTATAATGAATAAAATAAAATATATTATTATTGCTCTGCTCACTTTTTATCTCATGCCAGCCAAGATTCACTGCCAGCAAAATTATGAAGGAATATTCCTTACTCCAATGTATTCTACAGTTAAGACTTTTAATATGCGGGCTGACGTAAAATTCAGTTATTATGATAAAGAAGTTTTGGTATACACCGAGTTAGGCTCATTTGCATGTTATACCGACCCGGGTACAAAGCAGTTCTATATGTCGGCTAACTGGGTGCCGGGTGTTTTGGATTATTCACTCAAGAAATTATTTAATCTGGATTTGGGTATTCTGCTTTATAACTCTATACTCAATTTGTTTACTAATTCCCAGATGTACCTGTTAAACTCTTCTTTCCCGGTTGCCGTTTTCGTAAGGCAGAAAACAGATTTTTATATTTTTTATCAGGATTCAAGAATTTATACCGAAAGCTGTGCAGGAGCGGAACTTGTAATTAATAATATCAGATTAACAGGAACTATTAATTTCCCGTGGACAAGTATTTCCATGTTAGAGCCGAATTCAAAACAATTGTATTTCAGCCTGGGAGTATGCATTAAGCTGGCAGATGATTCTAAGTATTAAAAATGAGGTGACCCGAAAATATATTTGTTTATGCAGGATTATGAAGAAGTTACACATTTTTAACTAAGCTGCCGGCACTTTGAAATCGGCGGATTGTATCCACCTGCCCAGTAACCGGCAGTTCAAAAATTATGAAAAATTATTCTTCCGGATTGTATGTTAATTCAATCTTTACATGGAAATCTGCGCCGCTGAAAAGTGTATATTTAACTTCGCCTATTGTGCATTTATAATCTTCGCCTACAAGTTCGCTTACAACTTTGCTTATTCCATTTTCCAGAGCGCCAATGCTGACTGATTTAAGTTTGTTTTTTAATAATTTGTCAACATCAATAGTTTTCTCATTTTCCGACATTTTAAGCCTCCTTATTTAAAACCTTATCTCTTTTGACGAAACAATAATTTATAAGTTCAATTTAATAAATTGAATAAAATAAAGAAATCATTTCCTTATTAAACTTAACAGTTCTTCTGTCTTTTCTTTCATAAGCTTTTCGTCACCGTCCGATTCAACATTCAAGCGGATTAATGGTTCCGTATTGCTCATTCTAACATTAAAACGCCATTTTTCATACTCTACACTGATACCGTCAAGTTCATCCTGTTTGCCATCCTTGTAAGCTTCTTTAATTTCTTCAATTTTTGCTTTAGGATCTTTGATTGTGGAATTTATTTCACCGCTGCATGGAAAAGCAGCTACCATTTTTTCAACCAATTCCGAAAACGGCTTGTTTTCATCCGTCATCAACTGCAGTACAAGTACAAAAGGAATTAGCCCGCTATCGGTATAAAAATTATCCCTGAAATAATGATGTGCAGACATCTCGCCGCCGTACACAGCATTTACTTCTCTCATTTTTTGTTTAATGTATGCATGGCCGCTTACGGAAACAACCGTTTTGCCGCCGGACTTTTCAACTTCTTTAATAGTATTCCAGGTAAGGCGCGGGTCGTGAACAATAATTTCACCGGGATGAGTTTTAAGAATCGATTTTGCAAGGAGTGCTACTATATAATAACCTTCAATAAAATTTCCTTTTTCATCGAAGAAGAAACAGCGGTCATAATCGCCGTCCCATGCAACGCCAAGATCGGCTTTATATTTAATAATTGCATCGATAGTCGGTTTTCTATTTTCAGGCAATAATGGATTAGGAACACCGTTCGGGAAATTTGAATCAGGATCATTAAAAAGTTTTATCATTTTAATTGGCATGAAAGGTTCAAGAGCATCAAGAGCGGGGCCTATGCATCCATTTCCTCCATTCACCACTACCTTGAAAGGTTTCATTGTATTTTTATTGTAAAATTTCTGCAGGTTTGCAATAAGGTCTTTCATAATATCAAGATTTTTAACGCTTCCTTTTTTAGGGCTTTTAGGAGGAAGTTTATTGCTCAGGATCATCTGCTCAACTTCTTTCAAACCCGAATCGTAACCGAAAGGCACCGAACCCTTTTTTACGAATTTTAATCCGTTATATTCAGGCGGGTTGTGGCTGGCGGTAATCATTACGCCTCCATCTGTATTAAGAAATGGAGTGCCGAAATAGATCATTTCGGTACCGCAGAGCCCAAGGTCAATTACATCGCACCCTGCATCTGTAAGTCCCTCGGTAAGGGCATTTGACAGGCTTGGGGATGATTTTCTAACATCGCGCCCAATAACTACGGATTTACATTTAAGAAGTGATGAAAAGGCAAAACCCGTTTTATATGCTAAATCTTCATTTAATTCGGAAGGTACTTTACCTCTTATGTCATAAGCCTTAAAAGAAGGAATTCTATCCATTTATAATCTCCAGATTTTAATCTATACAAAATATGAATTTTGCCGAAATTTTTAAGAATTATTTTTTACTTAAAGGAACTAATTAACCAAAATATAAGTTATGACATTATATGTTACAACAAATATTTAATGTAAAACAAAAATAAAGGATAAAAAATGAAAAAATTAACAGTTTTCTTAGCAATGGTTCTTTTCTCTGTTTCGGTCTTTGGCCAGACCAAATGGAGTGTAGATAAAGCCCATAGTAATGTTGGTTTCAGTGTAAGCCATATGGTAATTTCGGATGTAACAGGCAATTTTAAGAGCTGGGATGCCAGTGTTGTTACCGAAGGAGATGATTTCGGTCATTCAATTATTAGCTTTACTGCCGATGTTAACTCAATTAACACTGAAAATGAAGGGCGCGATAAACACTTAAAATCAGACGACTTTTTCAATGCCGAAAAATTTCCAAAGATTACATTTGTAGGCAAACAGATGAATCAGGTTGGCGAAGGCAAATATCAGTTAGTAGGGGATTTCACAATCCGCGACGTAACAAAGGAAATTACTCTTGATGTTGAATACCGCGGTATGGTTAAAGATCCATGGGGAAATACTAAAGCAGGTTTTAAAATTAAAGGAGAAATAAACAGGTTCGATTATAATCTTAAATGGAACGGTTTAATTGAAACCGGCGGACTTGTAGTAGGCAAAACAGTAACATTTAACATTAATGTTGAATTACAGAAAGCAAAGTGAAGATAGAAGAAGAAATACATCAGGTAAAATTCAGGAATGAATTTCATAAGCTTGCCGTGAATATTATTTATACTCACGGCTGGCTTGTGGGCTTGCAGCAGAATTTTTTTAGTAAGCATAAAATAACAGGCAGCCAATATAACATATTAAGAATTCTGAGAGGGCAATATCCGGAACCCGCAACGGTAAGCCTTCTTAAAGAGAGAATGCTTGATAAAATGTCCGATGCTTCAAGGCTTGTTGAAAGGCTAAGAGTTAAGGGACTTGTTAAAAGGGAAAATTGCCGGATTGACCGCCGCAGGGTAGATGTAGTTATTACAGATAAGGGTATGAAACTTCTTGCGGAAATGGATAAACTTGATCAGCTTAATGATATCTTTTTTAAAAATCTTACTCCAGCTGAAGCACAAAAATTGAATGAACTTCTTGATAAAGCCAGAGCCTGATTGTGTTGTAAACATACTGATATAAATTTTATTTTGGGGCATGGTGCGGAGTTTGTTTGAGAACTAGTCTTTACTGGGACTGCCATGATTGAATTGTGGCAGCTTTGTATTTGTGACCATTCTCTCGCTTAAAAGTCAGGACTCCGCTTGGGACTTTTTTATGTTTTTTCTAAAATCTTATTTTTATTCGATCTGCTGCCTAACTCTATTATTTTAAGATAGTTATAATATTCCTCATACGGTTATAACCTGATTTTTACAAGTAAATTATAAGGTTTTACCCTTATATTATGGCGTTTTTAGGTGCGAAATTATCTATTTCCGCCTTACTTAGGTGTCTGTATTCTCCTTTGCCAAGCGAGCCTAATTCAAGCATTCCTATTTTAATTCTAATCAGCCTAAGAACTTCAATTTCCAGCGCTTCAAAAATATTCCTAATATGCCTGTTTTTTCCTTCATCAAGAATAATTTCAAGCCAGCAGTTTTTTTCCCCGGTACGGATTGGTTTAACATCTATTACATTTAGAAGGATGCCGTTATAGGTTATTCCCTTTTTAATGGATTCAATTACACTATCATTAGCCGGGAAATTTATCTGCACATGATAAGTTTTAAATATTTTTGTCTCCGGGTCAGTAATATAATTTCCCCATTTAGTGTCGTTTGTAAAAAGGAGGAGCCCTTCGCTTGCTTTATCAAGCCTGCCTACAGGGAATATATGAGGAAAATTTTCATTGCCAAAACAGGAAAAAACAGTATCTCTTCCTTTTTCATCGGATGAAGTAGTTAACACTCCGCGCGGTTTATTCAGCATTAAATAAATATTCTCTGCTTTGGTAATTACCGTACCATTAATTTCTATTTTATCTTTAGTTGTATTGACTCTTTGTGCAGGGTCTAAAATGATTTGTCCGTTTACTTTAACAGCACCGCCTGAAATAAGTCCGCCTGCTTTGGAGCGGGAACAATAGCCTAATTTAGAAAGCGCTCTTTCTAAACTTGCAATAGATGAGCTGCCCGAATGTCCCCGCGGTGCATTCATTTTATCAGAGCATTCCCGCAATTATATTAATTGCAATTGCCAGAATGAATGTATTAAACAAGAATGAGATCACTCCGTGCATAAGGCAAAGTTTTCTTATTCTTTTAGAAGAAATTACAACATCGGAGACCTGGAAGGTCATGCCTACAACAAAGGAGAAATATGCAAAGTCCAGAAAAGTAGGTTCGTTGTCGTGCGGGAATATAATGCCCCTTTTATGTTTGCCGTTTTCATCGGAATAATAAATGTGTGAATAGTGGATTGTAAAGATAGTATGAACCAAAGCCCATGACAACCCAACAGTAACGAGTGCCAAAAATAAAATTGAATTAGCAGAAAACTGTTCCGAATGCTTTGCGATTTTTAAAAGCAGTGCTATTGCAATAAGGCTTATAATTGCGGCAGTAGTTAAAAAGAATAAAATAGTAGAGCGGCTTGAATCCTGTAGCTTTGCATTTTTAACGGTTTCTTCGGCATTCTTCCTAATAATTACAAACCATGCAAGGCCTATATCTACTAGTACAAAAATATCCCATGCAGCAATTACACGAATTGTAAGATCAAAATAGGTCGGCAGGAAAATAAAAGAAACAAGTCCAAAAATAAATGAAATTGCAAGCCTATGGTGCGAATCTAATGTACGGCTGATATTTGTTCCGGACATATAATATCCTCAAGTTTATTTAACAATAATATTTATGTAAAAAGAATCGACAGGAGCAACATTTTTCTCGAACGACCTGAAATAATGAAACTTAAGAATTGTGCTGCCCGCTTCTTTAACATGGAACTTAAAAGTAAATTTACCCGGAGAACCCAGTAAATTAGTATTTGCCTGGTAATCATATGCGCCTGTTTGAGCAGCTATGGTAGTATCCAGGGAAGTAACATACCATGAAAAACCTGTTGTTGGGTTGCCGTCAAGAACTACGCTGAATTGGCTTCCTTTCTTAAAATAGAGCGATTTGCCGTTATCTGTTTTAGTTATTGTTATATCATGCATAAGAGATGCCGCGCATCCGAAGCAAATTATTATTACAAGTAAAAATAAAAAATATTTTTTCATTTTAAACCTCATATTATTTTTCAAGCAGTTGAATTGCCCTTCCTACAAGCCCGCCGAATTTATTTTCATCTATATTGGCTTTGGTATTGTTCCAGCCTGCACTTAATACAAACCATTCTCCGGCTGAAGAACGGAGCAAATAAGTCATATTCATTACTCCCGGTTCCGAGCCCCCTTTATAACCGACGTAATTCCATTTCTCAGGAGAAATTCCAAGTCCCTGATTTATTGCTAAAACATCCCTTACGCGGCAGCCTCTTTCATTCTCGCTGTTTGCCCTTATCCAGTTCATTACATTGCACAAATCTTTTGCCGAAGCAAACCATTCTATTTTATCTATATCCAGCGGGTCTGTCCATGTTGATACATCGGTCCTGCTCACATTTTTAACCTCGTTGTTTAGGAAATTCTTTTTGTCCCCCGATGCAATAAATTTATCTGCCAAAGTCTTTGTGCGTTCCCCTTTTAACTTAAACATTTCAACTGTAGAAAGGAAGGGAATATCAATTGCCGGATTGGAATGCCCTGTAACCGAAAGAATTTTTTCTACATTCTCTCTTCCTGCAAGATAAAGGAGGTTATCTGCGGCGGTGTTATCGCTGATAGAGATCATTAATGATGCAAGGGATTCAATTGTCATATTAACCCCGGCATGCCAGCCGTGAAGAAATCCGCTTGGGAAAGAGATACAATCTTCTCTTAATTGTAATACATCAGACCAGTTTCTTTCTCCGGAATTAACGGTTCTTAAGATTTCACTCAGTACATATAATTTAAATGAAGACCCGATTGCAAACTGATCATCCTGATTATATCCTGCAACCGGGGAAATTTCATTCCCCTGAATTTTGGCAGCATATAAAGAAGCCTTACCCGGAAGTTTTTTAAATTCATTTATCAGGTCATCAAAATTTGCAGATAATGAGACCGGGTTGCCGAGAAACAATCCGGTAATTAGATATGGTTCTTTAGTATCGACATTGATATTTACCTGTACTGTAAAATTCTTTTCGAAATAGAAATTATATTTGGCAGAGTAGTCATTATCAATTTTTATAGGCATAATCTTTGTGCATTGCCCGCAGGCATTATAGTAATAATTAAAAATATAATTAAGCCTTTCAGGGGGAAATTGAGTAAGAAATTCCTGTGCAAAATATTTTGTGCATCCTGCGGGATCCTTGAAAAACTTCATAAGTTCCGTTGCCTGCTTATTTACGGGAGTTAAGGCGTTATCCTGTGCATACAATGCTGCGGATAGGAATGTGAACGAA